>Ga0163154_10000401_pt1 | contig 65416 bp, 48 predicted proteins | sample OliLakLV19MP9P1_FD_148649 | JGI IMG/M metagenome (GOLD analysis project Ga0163154, IMG submission 148649) | Freshwater microbial mat bacterial communities from Lake Vanda, McMurdo Dry Valleys, Antarctica - Oligotrophic Lake LV.19.MP9.P1 | ecosystem: Environmental > Aquatic > Freshwater > Lake >...
GCGCTTGTTTGTAGTAGCGCAAATGTTGGGCAAGTTGTTTTGAATAACTAACTATACTTGTGTAATCTTTATTTCTATTTTTTTTGCCATTTCTTGTACATTTCTTGAATGGTAGGCAAGGGCAAATTAGCTATGGTAGCAATTAAAGCCAAGTCGAGGTTTTTGGCAAACATAGCTTGTACCATTTCGGCTTTGCCTTTAGCTTCGCCTTTAGCTTCGCCTTTAGCTTCGCCTTCGGCTTTGCCTTTAGCTTCGCCTTCGGCTTTGCCCTCGGCTTTGCCTAAGAGATACGCGGGTTCTTCCTCTATTTGGAGGGGTTCAAAGATTTCAGAGAGCATATTTTGAGAGAGGGTAGAGATGATAGCGTTCAATTTGCGCAACTTGCCTAACATTTGCGCTTGTTTGTAGTAGCGCAAATGTTGGGCAAGTTGTTTTGAATAACTAACTATACTTGTGTAATCTTTATTTCTATTTTTTTTGCCATTTCTTGTACATTTCTTTAATGGTAGGCAAGGGCAAATTAGCTATGGTAGCAATTAAAGCCAAGTCGAGGTTTTGGGCAAACATAGCTTGTACCATTTCGGCTTTGCCTTTAGCTTCGCCTTCGGCTTTGCCTTCAGCTTTGCCTTTAGCTTCGCCTTCGGCTTTGCCTTCAGCTTTGCCTTCAGCTTTGCCCTCGGCTTTGCCTCTTAATTCGCCTAAGAGATACGCGGGTTCTTCCTCTATTTGGAGGGGTTCAAAGATTTCAGAGAGCATATTTTGAGAGAGGGTAGAGATGATAGGCAACTTGCCTAACATTTGCGCTTGTTTGTAGTAGCGCATCAGAAGCAAGTCGCTTTCAGTAATAGAACGCAGTTTTTCCAAAATTGTTGTTACTACAGTTTCTTTATTTTCGCCTTCAAAGTCTGCCAATAACCCCCATAAAACTACTTCAGGAATATGAGAGCTTAGAAACTCTTTGTAAGAGAAATTGCGTAAAATGAATAGTTCGTATTTGTAAGATACGTGGCTATGCACCAATTCACATGCCATCGTACTATTTTTAGAATTGCCCATAAAAAACAGCACTTGCTCTACAGGCACTCTGTAAATATGGTACAACAGCGCGTGATACACCAGCATACGCGCTAACATATTCGGGTCATTTTTTACCTGAAATTCTACGTGATACAATTTCTGAGTCCCCTGAGCGTCGGTAGCCAATAAGATAAAATCAGCTTCTTTGTCCACTGTATAGGTAAGTTCAGGAAAGACTACCTCAAACTTCACGATTTGTACACCTGTAGTTTTTTGTAGCAAAGCCGTAATGCTGGGCAGGATATTTTCTTTTACAATTTTGTCGTATTCGTGAGCCATGTGCAAAGATAAGACTTTTTTTTAAATTTAGGATGGGACTGAGCTTCCCTCCACTCCACTATGCTCTACTCTCTCTCCTCAAGCTTCCTCGAAGCTAACTAACCCACCTCATCTATGCGTACCACCTTTTACAAAACCTACTCTTCTGCCTTGCCCTCGCGTGCCTTTCCTACACACAAGCCGCCGCACAAGACAACTGCCATCACTTCGTCATCTAAGTTGCCAAGCATATTATGTATTGGTTTAGTTTTGACAATGCAAATATACGAAGAAAATACGAATAGAACCTGCCCGTATAAAATTTTGTGGTTCTTGGAAAGTTATTGTGGTGATCTGACAATTTTAGTGGAGCAAGGTATAAACCACATAGAAAGATATGGCACACAGTGTTTCGGGCTATGTTCTCTATGTTTCTATGTGGTTCAACACAAAATTTGTCAGAGTACCGTTATTGTTACGCTTTTGTGTGGTGCTAAAGCGACAGGAGCTAATTTGAGAACCATTTTTGAACATTAGACTTCTTGCGAAAGTCCTTTGCCCTCTCTCCAAATTGGAGACAGGGCAGGGTGTGAGGTCTTGAGAAACACTTTCGCAAGAAGTCTGTTATATTTTGCAAACCCATTATTTTTGTGTATCTTTGTTCAATCATTTTATTTGCTCACTATGTTCCCTGACGACTTTATCCTATAAAGCGAACCTGCAAAAGCTTGGCGCGAAGCGGAATTGGTTATAAAATTTCGCCTTAATCCTATCAAAGGAACGAAAACGCCACTTTTGCAAGATTGGCTCGATGCGCCCTTGCCTACCCTGACGGCATCAGAGCAAGAATTATTTGAGAAATACCTTGCTCGCGCTGCCCAAAACATCAGTGGTTGGAATGAGTAGGAACTAAAAATGAAATTTATTGCACCCATTCTCGACCTTAGTTTATTAGAGGAAGGCAAGGGCATTACGACTTGTTTTGATAGGAGCATATCGGCAATAGCAGAGAACGTTCCACTTACTATAAAATCCGATTTTATGATAGCTTCGGGCTATCAGAACGTAATCCAACAGCCTTATTTTCATCTTCAAGAATACAAACCTACGCTCAATCCATCAGGCGAGCCTATGGCGCAAATAGTAGAGGCTTTTTTGATAGCACAAGCTATGAACAAAAAAAATGTACCACTCTATGGCGCGGAAGTGGTAGGCGAGTATTGGAAATTTGTGGTCATGGAAGGCAAGGAATATTATGTTTCGCCTCCCTACTCCAGCACTGTACGCGAAGGCCTGCTACAAATTATAGGCATTCTGCGTAAATTTAGAGAGATTTTATAAACAAAACTTTTAAATATGTAAATCAAAAGCAGACTTTATCAAACAACTAAAAACAATATGACGATCATCATTTACAACTAATATTAGATTATAGGTCTGTAAGCAACAAAAATTAGCTAAAGTTATAGTTTTTTCAGTTGTCAACCACGACTGAACATTGCTTGAGCTGTGTTTAAAATACCAGTTTATTTAATGTTCATTCTCAAGAAACATAACTGAAAATATTTTTACTATAAAACATTAAAAAGTACATTGAAATCCTTGTTTTTCAGCTCAATTTTTAATGAGTGCCTCTTTTGAAAAACACGCTGGGAAATGTCGGATATACAACAGACTGAAAGTTTGTTCTACAGGCATACTTTTAGTCTATAAATGGATACATTATTTTTTAGTGCGTCCCTGAGCCGTTTAGTTTTCAAGCCTCATATTCAAAAAATGCCAATAAAAAACCACATCTTGCGACATTTTAAGTGAAAAAGTAGTATCTTTGTAAAATTATAAGATATCAAAAGAGAAAACGTCATTTTAATTTCCCTATTCCTTTATTATCTTTAAAAATCAATAACAACTAAACTCATGGGTATTTTTGACTTCTTTAGCAATAAAAAAAACAAGGAAACTTTAGACAAAGGATTGGAGAAAACAAAAACTAATTTTTTCTCACGACTCACTAAAGCTGTAGCAGGCAAGGCGACTGTAGATGAAGACGTACTCGATGAATTGGAAGCGATTTTGGTACAAGCTGATGTAGGCTTTGATACCACTATCAAAATCATAGAACGTATCGAGGCGCGTGTAAAACGCGACAAGTATTTGGGTACAAGCGAGTTGGACAGTATATTGCGCGACGAAATAGCAACCTTGCTCACCGAAAACAACGCTGTAGATGTAACCAATTTCAGTATTCCTGACATCACTGAACCATACGTTATTATGGTTGTGGGTGTGAATGGAGTAGGCAAGACCACCACTATAGGCAAGCTCGCCCATCAATTCCATGAGGCAGGCAAGAAGGTAGTTTTGGGAGCAGGCGATACTTTCCGTGCTGCGGCAGTCGACCAGCTCAAGATATGGGGTGAGCGTGTAGGTGTACCTGTTATAGACCATGGCATGAACACGGATCCCGCTTCTGTCGCCTTTGATGCAGTAAAACAAGGCACAGAACTTGGTGCAGATATTGTTATCGTGGATACGGCAGGAAGGTTACAAACCAAAAAACCGCTGATGGACGAGCTTAGCAAAATGAAGCGCGTAATGCAAAAAATATCACCCAATGCTCCGCACGAGGTATTGTTGGTACTTGATGGAAGTACTGGGCAAAACGCTTTTCAACAAGCCAAAGCATTTACAGAGGCTACAGATGTTACAGCATTAGCCATTACGAAACTCGACGGCACAGCCAAAGGAGGCGTAGTAATAGGCATTTCTGACCAATTCAAAATCCCTGTAAAATACATAGGTGTAGGCGAAGGCATCAACGATTTGCAAATATTCAATAGCAAAGAATTTGTGGATTCGCTTTTCAAAAAAGAAGCATAGAAAATAACAAATCCGCAAGACTTGATGACTTGCGGATTTTTTTTAACCTTTTCTCAACATATTGAAACACTCAAATAAAAACTCGAAACTCTCTGTGTGTCTTTTGGCTTCAGCCAACGAATTGCCCCAAGCATATAAGCCGTGCCCCGCCAACAAAAAGCCATAAGTATTGGGATGGTTATCGAGATAGGCTTTGATGTCTATACTCAAAGTGGCTATATCTTGTGAATTTGGAAAAATGGGTATCCATATTTTTGCTTCATGTGTGGCTATTCCGCGAAAGGCTTTCAGCACTTCTAAGTTTTGAATAAAGAAACCTTCTTCAGAGAGGTATTGCGCAGAAAGAACGGTAGAAAAGAGTGAATGTGTATGCAGAACGGCTTCGCAATCAGCATATTGGTTATACAACATGGTGTGCAAGAGCGTTTCGGCAGAGGGTTTTAGGTGTTCGTATTCCGCTGTTGGCTTGCCTGCCTTATTGATATGCAGGAAGTCATGCTCATTGAAGTAAAATTTATCTACACCTGAGCGCGAAATGGTATAAGTGTCGGCTTCGGGGGTACGAAACGAGTAGTTGGTGCTGGTAGCAGGCGACCATCCGCGTTGGTGAAAGAGCTTGATAGTTTCCACCAATTGTTTGCGGATTTTATATTCGAGGGCAGGGATAAATTTCATAAAGCAAAGGTGCAAAAAAAAGAGAGTATTACAAAATGGTTCTTTTTGTGAAGGCGTGTGTCAGCTTTGCTTAATAGTGAGCAAAGAAAAATACCAGAAAATTTATCAGAGAACCAATTAAACTTCTTTGTCGTAGCCATCTTCATATCGAAAGACTATTTTGGGGTTATAAATCAAAGAAACATTTGCTTTGTCTTTGCCCTCATAAGGTAGCTGTGCCAATACATAACGGATACTTTCTAGGCGCGCTTGTTGTTTGTCGTTTGCGTCTACCAATACCCAAGGGCTGTGTAAAGTGTGTGTTTTGTTGAGCATCAAGCGTGTATATTGTGTAAAGTCTTTCCATTTTTTTTGTGCTTTTTCATCTATAGGACTCACTTTCCATTGCTTGAGTGGGCTTTCGCGTCTTTCTTGTATGCGTTTTGCTTGTTCTTTTTTGTTGATGATAAACCAGAACTTAATCATCATAACGCCGTCTTGCTGGAGCATATTTTCAAATTCGGGTACTTGCTGCATGAATTGTTGGTATTCTTCTTCAGTGCAAAAACCCATAGCAGGTTCAACTACGGCGCGGTTGTACCAGCTGCGGTCAAACAAAACTATCTCGCCTGCATTGGGCAGTTCCTTGACATAGCGTTGGAAGTGCCATTGTCCTCGCTCGATGTCATTGGGTTTTGGCAGTGCCACGATACGCATTTCGCGCGGACTGAGGTATTGCGAGAAGCGTAGGATAGTGCCGCCCTTGCCTGCCGCATCGCGTCCTTCGAATATGATAAGCACTTTCTTGCCTGTGTCGCGCACCCATTTGTGGAGTTTGACAAGTTCGATTTGGAGCTGTTCGAGTTCTTCTTCATACTCCAATTCTTTAAGTACCTTTTTAGTACGTATTTTTTTTTCTGCAAGGAGTTTCTTGAGTCCTTTGCGAGAGTTTAGGTTTTCTAGTTCTTCTTGTGTCAGCATTTGCAAATGTAAACATTTTTTAATTCAATAACTCAATAAAACAATTTTGTTTCTCTAAATTTTTCGTTGCACGACCCATAGTGCAAACAACGTACTTTGTATCACATGCGGATCGGGTGTGCGTCGTAATCAAAGTTCGGCTTGGATTATGACATTCGGAATAGCGTATAGCTTATTCATTGTTTCACTCTTGTTTTTTATTTGGCAGGCGCTTTTTATCCAAACTGCCCAAAAAGATGTAGGCAAAGCAAGGTTACATAATTTACACGCGCCTGTGATTGAGTTTATCACTGAGGATAAAAAAACAATTTTGTTCCATACTAAAGTATTTGAATATCCGCCTACACACAATCGCGGAGATGAAGTAAGCATTTTATACTCACCCTAAAATGCAAGAATAGAACACTTTAGACATTTATGGTTTTGGGCAAGCTTGGTAGCTGGAGCGGGTATTTTCTTTTTTCTTAATAGTTTGTTTTTATCTCCCAGTGCAAGGGGTTTTTAAAATTCCTTATTTAGTTGCCTATCCTAAATCCATTTTAAAACGAAAGGCGGGTTCTAACCAAATGGAACCCGCTTTTCGTTTAAAAAACTATCCTAAAAAACTAGTGTGTATAACCGCCTTCATAGCCGTTGCTTGCTGCCCACTCATACGAGCCTGCGCCTACAATGCCATCAGCACTAATTTTGCACCATTTTTGGAATTCGATAGTAGCGTTTTTTGTACCAGCACCGAAAATGCCATCAACAGCAACATTATAATCAAGTTGAGCAAGAAATTCTTGCCATGCCCTTACTTCGGCACCTTGGCTTCCCATTTGAATCATAATAAAAGAGGTTTGGGTTAAGTGAAAAAATGATTGTGCAACAAAATTAGCTAAAAAATTTAATTAACAAAAGAATTTAGAAAAAAAAAATTATTTTTTACCAAAGTTTAAGCCAAAAGAGAGCGTGCGGTCTTCGTTTTTTCTGCCTTTAGGTACAATACTCTCATATACATCTTCGAGGTTTATACGAAATTGCACGTTTTTGTAAATAGGGAACTCCACAGAGATGATACCGTTCCAACGGAAGTTTTCGTTTGTGAAGGAGGGTTGCCAATAGAACCAATGTTTGAGCGTAAGGCGGTTATTGAACAATCCGTATTGCCCTTTGAGGCGTGTAGAGTTGCGCCAAAGCAGTATGTCAGTTCCTGTAATAAAATCTGTGCCCTCATATAGTAGCAAGTTCGTAAGTGATAGTTTTACCTTGTTGGTTTTGATGATATGCCAGCCTATACCTGCTCCGCCCAGCCATCGCAGGGTTATTCCGCGCAAATTACTTGCCTCCATATTGGTTGCCAAAAAGCCGTATACTTTTTGTTTGTGAAAAAAATTGAGCAACGCATCTATATATGGCTCACGTTCAGCAAGCTGTTTATTTTGCTGACCATACGCAAAACGTGGGCGCAAGTCCAATTCTATGAGGCGGCCTGCCCAGCTAAATTCACTGCGAAAAGCCAACAATGCGCGGTTCACATTGCCACTATTCAATGTCCCTGTCAAAGCAATATTGTATTTGAATGTACGGCGGAGAGGCGGTATCTGTATTGCTTGTTTGGTGTTTAACTGGACCGAGTCTATTTTAAAACGTACTATAGAATCCACTTGCTGTTTGGTGTATAGCTTAAGTGTATCAACCTTGATTTGTGCGTGTAGGCTTTGTTGAACTACTAAAGCTAAGAGAAGAGCGTATAATTTTGAATACATGATAGTTTGATGTTTTTGCAAAAAAAGCCTATTTATTTAAAAAACAGTTTGTTATTATCAAAAAAAAGCTATTTTTGCCTAAAATAAACTAACTCCAGGCATCATGGCTAAATCCGATAAAAAGAAAGCAAAAAGCGAAGGGTTCGATTTCCCAAAAGAAACGTATATGTATTGGTACGAGAGTATGCTCTTGCAACGCCGTTTTGAAGAAAAAGCGGGACAGATGTACCACAAACAAAAAATCAGAGGCTTTTGCCACTTATATATAGGACAAGAAGCCAGCGCATCAGGCGCAGCCTCGGCTTTGCGCAAAGGTGATAAATGGATAACCGCGTACCGCGACCATGGGCAGCCACTCGCGCTCGGCACAAGTCCCAACGCTATCATGGCAGAGCTATACGCAAAAGCTACAGGCGTTTCGAAAGGAAAAGGTGGCTCTATGCACCTTTTTGATAAAGAAGTCGGCTTTATGGGCGGGCATGGCATTGTAGGTGGGCAGGTGCCACTGGGCGCAGGCATTGCGTTTGCAGAAAAGTATTTGGAAACAGGCAACCTCTGTATTTGTTATATGGGTGATGGTGCAGTCAGGCAAGGGGCTTTGCATGAAGCCTTCAACATGGCAATGCTTTGGAAACTCCCCGTCATCTTTGTGATTGAAAACAACGGCTACGCTATGGGAACATCTGTAGAACGGACTTCGAATGTTACCCAACTTTATACTTTAGGCGAGTCTTATGACATGCCTTCCGAAGAAGTAGATGCCATGACAGTAGAGAATGTACACATAGCTGTAGCAAGAGCAGCCGAACGCGCAAGGGCAGGCGAGGGTCCTACTTTGCTCGAATTTAGAACCTATAGATACAGAGGACACTCGATGTCTGATGCTGCAAAATACCGTACAAAAGAAGAAGTAGAACAATACAAAGCCCAAGACTCGATAGAGCGTGTCAAAGTAACCGTTTTGCAAAAAAAGTTTGCTACGGAAGCCGAACTGGAAGCTATAGAAGCCAAAATAATACAAGCGGTAGAAGAGTCGGTAGAGTTTGCTGAAAACTCCCCGTACCCCGACCCTTCCGAAGCTTTCAAAGATGTTTACATGCAGGAAGACTATCCTTACACGATTGATTAAAAAAGACTTTTATAAGGCTTTGCCAACTGCTATAAGGGTTCGAAAAGCCTTATAGCAGCTGGCAAAGCATTAGACTTCTTGCGAAAGTGTTTCTAAAAAACCTCACACCCTGCCCCAAAGCTGTTGAGTTCTCCAAAAAACCTCCCTCCAATTTGGAGGAAGGAGCAGATAATATGGTTTTCGTCCTTTTTAAAGGGAGGGCAGGCAAGGTGATTGTTAAATGTTTGGCAACTTGCCTGCCCAAAATGAGCACTTAACACTGCTGCACCCTGCCCTCTCTCCGATTTGGAGAGAGGAAAAAGGACTTTCGCAAAAAGTCTATTGTATACAAAAGTAGGTGGCTAAATTGAAAGCATATTTCATTCATTCATTCATTGTAGCGATAGGGCATGTCTTGTCGCTACAATAAAATAAACTATTGAAAAACTGTACGCATAAGTTGCCTGTTATTGGTGTCGAACAACGGTCGAATGTTTATTCCACAACGATTAAGTGGTGTGCTTCGTCTAAAGTTGGTGGCTCGAGCCTATAAAAATACCGCAATATCACGTCTTCTTTTATTTGTACTTCGCGTTGTCTATTTTGTGCGAGGGCTTTTTCTATGGAGCAGTGCAAGTAAACTATAGTAACGCGGGCTTTATAAGTAAAAAATAATTGAATAAGTCCCTGCCTCATTTGGCGCGTTATATTGGTTGCGTTCCATACAAAGGGTGTTTTTTTGCGCAAATATTGTTTAGCTTCTTCTTGTGCTTGTTGGATTACGCGCCCTTGATTATCTGTAAAAGAAACGCCCATACGTTGTCGAATGGCATCAAGCGAAACTACAGGCATATCGCCTGCATGGTTGCGTATCCATGTGTCCTTGCCTGCCCCTGGTATGCCGCAAAGCAAATAAACATCGCCATAACAATCATCAAAAATTTCACTGTCAGGGTAAACAGGTTCGTCTTTGTGAAAGTATAAAAAGCGCGTATGAGGCGAAGCGAATGCACGCGGTTTTGCCCAGCATTGCAACTCTTCACAATAATCTCTAAAAAGGCTTATTTTGGTCAATAAGTCAGCTTTGTCTTCACATTCTCTGCCCAGCGCATCGGCTTCTGCTACCCATGCGAGCCATTGGGTTTGCAGACGCAAACTTGCCTGCACAACTGCTTTTTCGGGGTTTGGTTTTTCTAAAAACCACAACGGCAACCCATGATAACGCACCAGTTGGCAAATGTTTTCTTGTAAAGCATAAGGCAAACAAAGTGGCGTGAGTTCTTCGCGTGCCATTTTCTCACCCAATTTGGCATGTCCTGCCGAACTGATACGCCCGTTGGCTTCCATGACAGTACAAGCAGGCTTGCCTATGTCGTGTAGCAGGCAAGCGGCATAAATGATTTTTCGTGCTTCGGTGGGTAGCGCAGGATAGGCATCAAGGGCTTGAAACGCCTCGACCACCATGCGGGTATGAATCCAAACATCACCTTCGGCATGATAAAGAGCGTCTTGTGGGCAGTCTTTTAAAGTGCGTATCCAAGCGTATGTTTGATGAAGTTTTGACCAATCGTAATGGTCAGGTTGTAGTAAAAGCATATCTTTCTCTTTTGTCATATCAAATGTGTTAGAATTTTGGGTAGTGCTATAATTTATAACGCTGTACCAACAGGTTTTAGCCTCTTGTTTAGGTTTAAACGTAGAATAGTTGCATTGCAAATATAACACTACCCATTTGAACAAAATGTATCTAACAAACGTTATAGTTGTAAATCTTTTTATATTTATGGAAACAAACATGCTTTTAGAAAACCGCTTTGCGAAAATTTATACTACAAGCGAGCAACCCACCACCATGATTTGTATATTGCAAGCAGAATATGTACCCGAACAAAGCTTTAAAGAGCTTTTTGCGAATATATCAGTCTTGGTAGGCAAGGCAACAACTCCTATCACAAAATTTGTGTTTGACAAACAAAGCCTCCGTACTTTCCACCAAGCCTCTATGACGTGGTATCACGTTGAGTGGAAGCCCGAAATGGCAAAATTAGGTTTATACGCTTACCGCAAAATATTGCCCAAAGACCCGCTTTTTCGCAAAAGTGTAGAAATAGGGCGTAACAAAATATCACAAGACCATCCCGAATTTGATTGGGCAAAATTTGATATTCAATATTGTGAAACTTTAACAGACGCATTAAATCGATAAAATGGAAAAGAAAACCCTGGACCAAGAAGCACTGAAAGCCAAACTTTCAGAAGAACAATTCAAAGTTACCCAATGCAGTGCTACCGAACGCCCTTTCACAGGCAAGTACTATAACTTTAAAGGCACAGGCACGTATCATTGCATTTGTTGCGATGCCGCCTTATTCACTTCCGATGCTAAATATGATTCGGGTACGGGCTGGCCAAGTTTTTACCAGACGGTAAGCAAAGATGCTGTAAAGGAAATAACAGACAATACGCATGGCATGGTGCGCGTTGAAGCAGTATGTGGCAACTGTAATGCACATCTTGGGCATGTATTTTCTGACGGACCCAAACCAACAAGTTTGCGCTATTGTATGAATTCTGCCTCGCTCAATTTTGAGGAAGTGCAAAGCTAATCGTTATGCACCAAATCATACAGACACGCCCAAAAGATGCAAGTTTTTATTTGTTTGAAGCCTTGCCTGCCCTGCTCTACAAACCTGAAAACGCACGCTTCCAATTACCGGACTCCTTGCCTACCGAATGGCTGGAAAGCTGTTTCGTATCGGTAGTCGATGGTGTGCCTGTAGCGCGGGCTTCCTTGTACAACAATCCGAATTTGCATTATCAAGGTAAAAAAGTCTTTACGATTGGCACGTATGAAGCCTCAAACGAAAGTTCATATACCCAAATACTTTTAGAACACCTAACGGCTGTAGCCAAACAAAAAGGCGCAACCTATTTGATTGGGCAAATGAACGGCAGTACGTGGGAAAACTATCGATTCAGCTTACACAATGACGCGCCAAATTTTTTTCTTGAACCATATCAGCACGCCTATTACAATAGCCAATTTGAAGAAGCAGGCTTTGAAACGATAGCGCGTTATTTTTCAAGCATAGATAAACAAATACTCCACAACCAACCTGAAGTATTGGCACTGGAAGCGAATTTTAGAGAAATGGGGGTGACATTTCGCAGTATAGATATGGCAAACTATGAAACAGAATTAGCCAAAGTATTTCTTTTCAATTCACTCGCTTTCGAAACCAATTTTCTCTACTCGCCTATTTCAGAAGACAATTTTATTGCCAAATACCTGCCTCTGAAAGCCTATATACAGCCCGAATTTGTAGTGATGGCAGAAGATAAAGACAAAAATTTGATAGGGTGTATTTTTACTTTCCAAGATTTTTGGAATAAAGCTACTAAGACCTTGATTGTGAAGTCCATATCACGCCATCCCGACAAACAGTGGCGCGGACTCGGACATGTGATAGGCAACTTGATATGTCAAACGGCAGTTTCCAATGGATTTAAACAGATGATACACGCCTTTCTGCGTGAGGAAGGCACCTCCGCTACTATTTCCAAAAATTATTCAGGACACGTTTACAAACAATATGCCTTGTATGGCAAGACGATTGAATAAAAAGCATAAAAATAAAGGCAGGAAATACTATCCTGCCTTTGTTTGTGTTAGTTAAGTTCTTCGTAAAACATTGTTTGTTTGCTGTTGCTTTTATATATATACCAAATAAGTAAAGCTAAACGGAACAGTTTTTACGCTTTTTTTTTATTTATTTTGAATAAATTAGAATACAAGAATAAATTTTGTCAAAAACAAACTCTTTTACTGTTTTTGCACTTATAAATGGCAGGCAAGTTGCACTTTTCGACGCCAACAACCGATAGCCTTTGCGCGTGGTTGTTATCGAAAAATTAGGTAACGGAGTAAGTAAAGGGTACTCTGACAAATTTAGTGGAGATGCCTACATCGAATGGCTTTCAGACCGAAAGAGAGGGCTTTTATAAATCAAATGGTACTCTGACAAATTTTGTGTTGAACCACATAGAAACACAGAGAACATAGCCCGAAACACTGTGTGCCATATCTTTCTATGTGGTTTATACCTTGCACCACTAAAATTGTCGGAGCACCAATCAAATCAGATTGCCTCCACAAAATTTGTCAGCGCACGAAAAATATAACAAATTTTGCCTTGCTGAACAGCGAAATCTAAAGAAAAGAATTTAACTTTATAGCATTGCCCCAACAATAAAAAGTTTTGCAACGCGATAAGATTTTTGAATTCTCATAGCGTTGCAAAACTTTTTGACTTTTAGTGAATATGATATACTCAGTTTTTATTTATTAACATCTTCATAATCCACATCAGTAAAACCACCATTTTGATTAGGCTGTCCGCCTTGTGGGTTTTGTTGGTTTTCAGCACCCGAATTGGCATACATTTCGGTAGATGCTTTGGTCCAGGCTTCGTTCAATGCTTTCATTGCAAGGTCAATGCCTTCAAAATCTTGTACGCTGTGTGCGTTGCGAAGTTGTCCCAATGCGCCTGATATGGCATCACGGTTGGCAGGCGAGAGTTTGTCTCCAAACTCGGCTAATTGCTTTTCTGTTTGGAATATAAGCGAATCGGCTTCGTTTATTTTGTCTGCGTTGCTTCTTATCTGCTTATCTGTGTCTGCATTTGCTTCTGCTTCGCGTTTCATGCGGTCTATTTCCTCTTTGCTCAATCCTGAAGAAGCCTCGATGCGTATTTTTTGTTCGCGTCCTGTTCCTTTGTCTTTTGCAGATACGTGTAGGATACCGTTAGCATCTATATCGAGTGTAACCTCTACTTGTGGAATACCACGAGGCGCGGGAGGAATACCATCAAGGTTGAAACGACCGATGGTACGGTTGTCTTTTGCCATAGGGCGTTCGCCTTGCAATACGTGTAATTCTACTGAATTTTGGTTGTCGGCTGCAGTGGAGAAGGTTTCTGACTTTCTGGTAGGGATAGTTGTGTTAGATTCTATCAACTTCGTGAATACGCCGCCTAAAGTTTCGATTCCCAATGAGAGCGGAATAACATCAAGTAGAATAACGTCTTTTACTTCGCCTGTGAGTACGCCGCCTTGAATAGCCGCGCCCAATGCTACCACTTCGTCAGGGTTTACACCTTTAGAAGGTTTTTTGCCAAAGAATTTCTCAACTTCTTCTTGTATGCGCGGAATACGTGTAGAGCCTCCCACAAGTATAACTTCATCAATATCAGAAGGTTTGAGGTTGGCATCTTGCATAGCTTTTTTGCAAGGCTCAAGCGTTTTGCGGATAAGGTCATCAACTAATTGCTCAAATTTAGCGCGTGTAAGCGTGCAAACCAAGTGTTGAGGTATGCCATCTACAGGCATGATGTAAGGCAGGTTGATTTCGGTTTGTGCCGAGCTTGAAAGTTCTATTTTAGCTTTTTCAGCCGCGTCTTTCAAACGTTGCATCGCCATAGGGTCTTTGCGCAAATCAATTCCTTTATCTTCTTTGAATTGGTCGGCAAGCCAGTGGATAATACGCTCATCAAAATTATCGCCGCCCAAACGCACGTCGCCATTGGTTGATTTTACTTCAAATACGCCGTCTCCCAACTCGAGTATTGAAATATCAAAAGTACCACCACCGAGGTCAAATACTGCGATTTTCATTTCCCTGTGGCGTTTGTCTAAGCCATATGCAAGGGCAGCAGCTGTTGGCTCGTTGATGATGCGTTTTACGTCTAGGCCAGCGATTTGTCCTGCTTCTTTGGTTGCTTGGCGTTCTGAGTCATTGAAATAAGCAGGCACAGTAATAACGGCTTCGGTTACTGTCGTACCCAAATAATCTTCGGCAGCTTGTTTCATTTTTTGCAAAATCATAGCTGAGATTTCTTGGGGTGTATATTGGCGGTCGCCAATACGCACACGTGGCGTGTTGTTTGCGCCTTCTTCTATGGTGTAAGGCACCATTTGTTTTTCTGCTTGTATTTCACTAAACTTTTTGCCCATGAAGCGTTTGATGGAATACACAGTGTTTGTAGGGTTTGTAATGGACTGACGTTTAGCAGGGTCGCCTATTTTGCGTTCACCGTTGCCGTTGTCTAAAAAACCCACGATAGAGGGCGTTGTGCGTTTCCCTTCGCTATTTGCAATTACTACGGGTTCGTTGCCTTCCATAACAGAAACGCATGAGTTTGTAGTGCCTAAGTCAATACCAATAATTTTTCCCATAATATGTTTATTATTAAGATTGTAATTTCGTTTTGTCTATATCTTTAACAACCAATATGCCAAGCTAAAAAATATGTCATTTTGGCAGTTTTTATTTTTGAACAAGACACAATGCCTTTGTTTGCCTTGTATGTAATAGTTTTTTTGTCGTTTTTTGTATGCGTGCTACACAAAAAAGCAAAAAAACTTCTTACAAGTTTTCAGACTTATGATAAGAAGTTTTGGTTTTTAAAAAATTATTGCGGGAAATGCACTTGAATTAGTCATGCTGTAAGCATCTCCTGTCATTTTAGCATTGCACACAAGCGTAACAAGGGACTCTTACAGAATGGCTACTTGGAAGTTGGGTTAATGCAAAGAATCAATCAATTTGTATGACTACATCATCAGTAAGCGGATGCCCTACGCAGGTAAGTACATAGCCTTGTTCTATCTCTTTGGGTGTGAGCGCGTCCGTTTCAGCTAAATAGACCTTGCCTGAAATACATTTGCCCATGCAGGCGGTGCACATACCACTTTGGCAAGAGTGTGGGAGGTCGATGCCCAACTTCAAAGCCGTTTCCAAAATAGTGCGGTCGGGCTTTACCTCAAATTCGTGTTCTTCTCCGTCATAAATCACTTTTACAGTACGTATTTTTAGGTCGTGTGTACCTGTAGACTCTTTTTTGGCGGGTTCGTTTTCGTTATTTTTTTTATTTTTATTCCAAAACATATACTTAAATTTTATTGCAAAGGTAAATAGAATTATCGAATTTTCATAACAAGCGAAAATGTATTACCTTTGTATAAATTATCATATATATATGTTTCAACTTACTATTTTGGGTAGCAGTGCCGCCTTGCCTACCACACACCGCTACCTGAGCAGCCAAGTAGTGCAGGCAGGCGCAAGACTGATTATGGTAGATTGTGGCGAAGGCACACAGTATCAATGTATTCGCTATGGGATGAGCATGCATAAGATAGACATGGTATTGATTTCGCATCTGCACGGCGATCATTTTTACGGCTTGATAGGCTTGTTAGGCTCTATGCACATGGTAGGGCGTACACAAACCCTGCAAATATATGCACCGCCCGACCTCGCTGACGTGATACGCCTTCAACTAAAAGTAAGCAATACTGTATTGCGCTATGAGTTGGTATTTGTTGCCTTGCCTGCCGACAGCGTGGAAAGTGTTTTTGAGGATGATACTTTGACTATTCAAACCATACCTTTGCGGCACAGGATTAAACCATGCAATGGTTTTTTGCTACGCGAAAAGGTGAAAAAGCCCAATATAATACCTCAAATCTTGCCTGCCGATACACCCAAAGAGGTTTATATTACTTTGAAACAAAGCAAAGATGTGCTTGATGTTGATGGAAAAGTGCTTTATAAGTGGGAAGATTATACCTATATTCCGCCTTCTTACTCCTATGCGTATTGTTCAGATACTATTTACAATGAAGCTATTGTACCCATTATACAAGGCGTAGATGTTTTGTACCACGAGGCTACTTTTTTGCAGGAAGACCTATCAAAAGCGATAGATACTTATCATACCACAGCCCGACAAGCCGCCCAGATAGCGTTGCTTGCTGGGGTAAAACAATTGATTATCGGACATATTTCGGCAAGGTATCACAGCCATGAGCCACACCTTGAGGAGGCAAGAGCTGTGTTTGCGAATACTTCGTTTGCCATAGAAGGCGAAACTTTTTGGGTGCGACAGACATCCTAAACCGAAGGGGCAGGCAAGATAGGTGAGGCAGGCAAGGTAATACAAAATGTAGTCCCCTTGCCTACTTCGCTTTTTACACCAACAGTGCCATTATTTTTTTCTACCAATTCTTTTACAAGCAACAAACCCAAGCCTGTTCCTTTTTCATTGTTCGTGCCTCTTGTGCTGAATTGTGTATCGGGGTTGAAAAGCAGTCCCACTTTATCGGCAGGAATACCTACGCCCGAATCTTCCACGGTTATGCACCATGTGTTGTTGTCTTGTATTGCATAGATACTTACCTTACCACCTTTTGGTGTAAATTTCACAGCATTAGAGAGTAAGTTTCGTATTATAATATCCAAATGATCAGCATCACTTACTACACTTGCACATACGGGTAGCAAGTTTATGAGTGCTACTTCTTTTTGACGGGCAGGTTCGGCTAATAAATGCAACGAGTTTTCAGCTATAAAATTCAAATCTAAGTTTGTAGGATTGGGGTTAATTCCTTGTATTTGTCCTGTAGCCCAACGCAATAAATTCTCGAGGGTTTCGAGGGTACTATCGGTAGTTACTTGAAGTTGTTGGAGCATGTATTTCTGCTCCTCTGCGTCTAGTAAACCGTTTTCTAATAAGACGAGCAAGCCTTTGATGCCGTTAAAAGGGGCGCGGAGGTCGTGGGCAATGATAGAAAACATTTTATCTTTCACGCGGTTAGCTTGTGCGAGGTCTGTCTGTTTTTGTTTGAGTATAGCGTTAGTTCTTCGTCGGGCAGTGTTCTCTATGACAACGAAAACCAACAAGCCAACCATCACAAGCAATGCCAACATACCATACAATAATAAATTGCGTTGGTATTGAATGTCGCGCTTTGCCAATTCGTTTATGTGCTTTTCTTTGTTCAGTTCAGCTTCTTGCAATGCCTCTTTTTGCGATGAGATTTGTTTATCTTGTTCAAGCAGTTGCACTACTTTTTGTTTTTCTGTTAATTTTTCAAATAATGTTTGTTTATCATTTATATCTTGGGCTATTTGTTGGTCTTTATTTTTAATTTCTGTTTCTTTCTTGAGCAGTGTTATTTTATTTTCAAGGTCTGTTTCGAGTGCTTTGAGTTTCGCTTCTCGTACGTCTCCTTGTAGTTTATTTTTTTCTTTGTTGTGTATTTTGTCATTGAATGCTTGGTAAAATTCAAAGTAATGCGCCATTTTTTTCGCGTCCCCATTTTTTTCGTATATTTCATACAATGTACCATAACAGAGTCGCATTTTTTTAAAGTCATATTGTTCTTGCGAGAATGCCAACGATTGCTCTAAGGAGGCGACAGCTTCGTCGAGTTGGTTCAGGTTTTTTTGTACCATGGCGATATTGAACATAGCATCAAAAATACCTTCGCGTTCTTTGCGTTCTTTGCGGACGAAGAGTGCTTTTTGAAAATAGCCGAGTGCTTTTTGGTACTGCCCTATATCGTTGTAGTGCATCGCGAGGTTGCTATTCAAGCCTGCGATGCCTGCCTGATTGTTTATTTTCTCATTCAGGATAAGCGACTTTTCATAATACACGATTGCTTTTTCATAGTTCTTCCTGTCGCTTTCTAACAAAGCGGCTTTGTTCAAATAATCAGATGCGGTACGAATATCGCCTTCCACTTCTTTGAGAACCGCAAGACGCAAATTTTCCTGCACTAAAGCGTCAACGTCTGCAGTAGGTTGTGCTATAACCATCGAAGCGAAGAAGCTTAAAAAGAAGATGAAAAAAGTATATAGAGCGCGTACAATCGTTTGCATAACTATAGGTGTTTTAGTAAATAACAAATATAAAAGTGTTTTGTTTGGTGTCGAGTGTGAAAGTAGGTTGTTTTTTAGTATAACTATCTTTTTGCCTATTATTTTTCTTGTAATTCTAACTACCTTTGTGGTATGAATAATGCCATACTACTTGACCAAATTACGCTTTATGCACAGCTATTAGAATTGCATGGCGAAAACCCGTTTAAGATACGCTCGTACCATACTGCAGTGCAATACCTTGAAAAACAAGATATTATACTTGAGAAGCTTACCCTGCTCGAGCTTGAAAAGCTACCCAGCGTAGGCAAGGCGATAGCAGGCAAGATAGATGAAGCCCGCAACACAGGGCAGTTTCACCAACTCACAGAAATACTCGCCAAAACACCCGCAGGCGTAGTCGAAATGTTGAGCATATCGGGGCTTGGCATCAAAAAAGTACAACAATTATGGCAAATAGGCATTGAGGATACAGAGCAGCTTTTTCAAGCCTGCGAGAATAACCAAATAGCCATCATGAAAGGCTTTGGTGAGAAAACACAAGAAAATATTAAACAGGCTTTGCTGTTCAAACAAACGCAGGCAGGCAAGTTTCACTTGCCTATCGCTACCGCCTGTGCGCAAGCATTACAACAATATATACCCGACTTGTGCTTAGTAGGCGAGCTAAAACGGGGCTTGGAAACCATAGAAAGCCTCGCTTTTCTTGCGCCCTTACCTGCTAAAAAAGACCTGATAGAAGCCTTGAACAATGCACCTTTCCTACAACCGAGCCAACAGCAGGCAAGTATGTATGCTTGGCAGGGGAGTTTTAAAGACGCCTCCATACCTGTAGAAGTGCGTTTTGTGAAAGAGGCAAGAATGGGCAGCGAGGCAATTATTTTGTCGGCTTCGTATAAACATTTGGGGCAAATTGTTAAACAAAAAACCTTGCTACAAATAGCCACACAAGAGGACTTTCCTACTGAAGAAGCCTTGTATCAAAGTATTGGCTGGCAATATGTGCCTGCCGAAGTGCGCGAAGGCGGTTTTGAAATAGATTGGGCAAAATCCAGCAACTTGCCTACCCTCATCACTACGCAAGACATCAAAGGCATTTTGCATGCGCATTGTACGTATAGCGACGGCAAACATACGCTCCAGCAAATGGCAGAAGCCTGCATAGCGCAAGGTTTTCACTATTTGGGCATTACCGACCATTCCAAAACAGCCGTTTATGCAAGCGGACTTTCAGAAGGGCGCGTTTTATTGCAACAAAAAGAGATACACACACTCAACCAAACGCTTGCCCCGTTTCGTATTTTTAAAGGCATAGAATCCGATATTTTGGCTGACGGTTCATTGGATTATGATGAAAATATATTGAAAACTTTTGATTTCGTGGTTGCTTCTATCCACGCAGGCTTCAAAATGACTGCCGAAAAAGCTACCGAAAGGCTCATCAAAGCCGTCGAAAACCCTTATACAACCATACTTGGACATCCAACAGGCAGGTTGTTGCTTAGGCGTGAAGGCTATCCTGTTCACATGGCAAAAGTCATAGATGCTTGTGCGCAAAACGGTGTAGCCATCGAAATCAATGCCAACGCATGGCGGTTAGACCTTGATTGGCGGTGGGTGCGCTATGCTCTAGACAAAGGCGTAACATTGAGTATCAACCCCGACAGCCATAGCAAAGACAGCCTCAGCGACATTCAATGGGGCGTACTCACAGGGCGAAAAGGCGGACTTACTGCACCTCAAACACTAAACGCACGCACAACAACCGAATTAACAGCCTATTTTGAGAAAAGGAAAAGGTAATGTTGGGCAATAATAATCCCTTGCAATCACTTCCCGAAGAACCCTGTAATCTTAAAAATACAACTATCTATATTTTTGGTGCGCCTGATGACATGGCTATCCCTGAAAAATTAAAGCAAATAGGTGTTTTAAATTATGAGGAACATCATTCGCCGTTCTAATTTTACTTGAGTAGGCAAGGTTGTTTTGCCAAAATTCTCTCCTTTGAAGCAGGTGGCTTTTAACAAAACTTTCCTATCTTTGCACTTTATAGCTTTTTCAAAGAAAAAGCTGTGAACAGCAAAAGCAATCACTATAGCTTCTTATCTATCAATCAATGGACATCTCAAAGACTTATAGCCCCGCCGACACCGAGCAAAAGTGGTATCAATATTGGCTCGAACATAAATTGTTCGAATCGAAACCCGATGAACGCGAACCTTATACGATAGTCATTCCTCCGCCCAATGTTACAGGCGTACTGCACATGGGACACCTCTTGAACAATACCATTCAAGACGCGCTCATTCGCAGGGCGCGTATGCAAGGCAAGAACGCCTGCTGGGTGCCAGGTACTGACCACGCCGCTATAGCCACAGAGGCGAAGGTCGTGGCGATGCTAAAGGAAAAAGGTATTGAGAAAAAAGACATCACACGCGAGGAGTTTTTGAAACACGCCTTCGAATGGAAAGAAAAATATGGCGGCATCATTTTGCATCAACTCCAAAAATTAGGCGCGTCTTGCGATTGGTCGCGCACGCGCTTCACGATGGAAGACAATCTTTCTGCCGCAGTAACGGACGCTTTCGTACAACTGTATGAAAAAGGGCTTATCTATCGCGGTATCCGTATGGTGAACTGGGACCCCGCAGGCAAGACTGCCATCTCTGATGATGAAGTTGTTTTTAAAGAAAATAATGGCAAACTTTACTTTGTGAAATACAACAGCCCACAAGGAGAAGCAGATTATAGCATTACTGTCGCCACAGTGCGCCCCGAAACTATTTTGGGCGACATGGCGGTCTGCGTTAATCCGCACGATGAGCGTTACAAGCATTTGGTAGGCAAGACGGTTATCGTGCCTATCATCAACCGCGAAGTGCCTATCATAGCAGATGAATACGTGGACGCAACATTTGGGACAGGCGCGTTGAAAATCACTCCTGCTCACGACATCAATGACTACGAAATTGGCTTGAAACATAACCTTGAAGTGATAGACACGATAGCCGATAATGGCACTATGGCGGAGGCTTGTGGCATACCTAAGTATGTAGGCAAGGACAGATTTATATGCCGCAAAGAAATTGTCAAAGACATCAAAGAAGCAGGACTTTTAGAGAAAGAAGAAGACTATAAAAACCAAGTAGGCACATCAGAGCGTACAGGCGCAGTTATTGAGCCTAAACTCTCTATGCAATGGTTCTTGAAAATGAAAGACATCAGCAAGCCTGCTCTCGAAAATGTAATGAACGACACCATACAATTTCACCCACCTAAGTTCAAAAACATGTACAAAGGTTGGATGGAAAATGTACGCGATTGGTGTCTTTCGCGCCAACTTTGGTGGGGGCAGCGCATTCCTGCTTATTATTTACCTAATGGAGAAGTTATTGTCGCAAATTCTAAAAACGAGGCTTTGCTAAAAGCCAACAACGGTATTGGCAATATGAACGGTGCGATTTTGGCGGCTGAAAGAGGGAGCATTTCTCACAATGATATTCCAAAATTATATATAGAAGACGATTTAACCCAAGACGAAGACGTACTCGATACGTGGGCAAGTTCGTGGTTGTGGCCTATTTCGGTTTTCTCGCCTGCCGATGGGCAGAAAGGAACACACGCGCCTTTGGGTTCGGGAGGCAAGGACTTTGACTATTATTATCCTACTTCGGTACTCGTAACAGGCTTCGATATCATCTTCTTTTGGGTGGCGCGTATGATTATTGCAGGCTATGAATTTACAGGCAACTTGCCTTTCAAAGACGTATATTTTACGGGATTGATACGCGATAGAATGGGCAGAAAAATGTCTAAATCATTGGGTAACTCGCCTGAAGCCTTGCGTCTGATAGAACTCTACAGCGCAGACGGTGTAAGGTTTGGACTTTTGCGCAGCAGTGCGGCAGGCAATGATTTGCTATTTGATACAGACGTTCCGAAATCGCAAAAACAAGAAGACGTAGATGCGTTTATGAATGACCCCAAATCTCACGACTCTAAGTTGTGTGAGCAGGGAAGGAATTTTGCGAATAAAATTTGGAACTCGTTCAGGCTTTTGAAAGACAGCGAAACAGGCTTCAAAGTTGATGCTTCCCTCCCCTTCAAACACGCCAAAGCGGTAGAATGGATAGAAACTAAATTCAACAAAGTTTTTGCAGAAATAGAAGACAGCATCAATCACTACCGCCTTTCTGAAGCCCTTACAGATTTGTATAACTTGTTTTGGGGAGATTATTGCTCGTGGTATCTGGAGATGATAAAACCAAGCCCGCTAACGCCCGAAGGGGGAACAGACACTCCTGCTCAAATAGATGGCACTACTTACAACAAAACTTTGGAAATATTTGAAAAACTATTGAAAGTATTGCACCCGTTTATGCCCTTTATTACAGAAGATATTTGGCAAAAAATCCAAGACCGCAAAGCAGGCGAGAGCTTGTGCATTGCGCCTTATCCGAAACCCGAAGCAGTGAAAAATGAAGGTTTGATAGCAGAAGCGCAACTCGCCTTCGATGTCATAACGCAAATACGCAATTTCCGTAGCAAAAAGGGACTATCGCCTATGAAAGACGTGCTGAGCCTGCAAATCAAAACCACAGACAACAGCGAATTTGCGTCTTTCCTACCTTATATACAGCGTTTGGGCAATTTGAGTGCCGTCACTTTTGCAGAAGAAAAACCCGCCAAAGCGATTAGTTTTGTCGTGAAAAATTATGAGTGTTTCATACCTTTCGAAGAGGACGAAGCTGAAGCGCAAGTTTCCAAAGCCGACCTACAGAAAGAACTCGATTATGCTCTTGGTTTCCGTGAAAGTATCTTGAAAAAATTGGGCAATGAGAAATTTGTAGCAAATGCCAAGCCCGAAATCATAGAAAATGAACGCAAGAAATTGGCTGACGCGGAAGCGAAAATCGCAGCATTGGAGGAGGCATTGAAGAATTAAAATTATGTACCTTGCCTACAGATGTAAAAATGTAGGCAAGGTCTTGATTGCTTTTGTGTTTTCTGATTACAATCAATTTTGCTTCCAATCCCATACAATGCCCACGAATTCTGTGCGCAGTTTCATATCTATGGCAGGCAAGTTTGTGAGGCGCTCGCGTGTAATGCGTTGATTATCGCGTAAAAACTCCGTTTCGTTCTCACCTGAGAGCAACTCATCAGATTGCTTCGACAACCATTGCACAAAACTTTTAGCTGTGTCAAAACCTTGCTCGACATAAAAACCTATGCCGTCGTTCACGTTACAATAGGCAAATTTCTTTTTGTCAATGTCATAAATCAAGCCCATGCCACAATAATCACGATGATCATAGGCGATAAGACCTCCCCTTTCGAGGAAATCGGCTACTTTGTGGGCAAGTGCCTCACCGTAGAGCGTTTTGTCATGTTTTTGCATACAGAAGTATATTTTTTAGAATGTTGAAAAGCATTTTCTTCGTTTTGGGTGGGATAGATACCAAAAACACATTTGTATCTAAGACTACACACACACGCATATTTTACGCTTTGTATGATGTTTATAGATGTTCATTTGCCCAATTTTTCATAGTTTTATTTTTCCAGCCATCTTGTTCCCAAAGGTTGTCCATATCTTGTAACAGTTGTTCTGCAAATATGTTGAAAGTTTTTTTTTGATGTGTAGGAGTTAATTTTCCTGCACATTATAGGCAAAAAGTTGCAACAGTTCTAACTGCAAATTGGCAAGTTTGGAGCGGTTCATATTTTCTTACAGTAATTTTACAGCAAATATAGCTTTTTTATTTAAAAAACCAACTTATACTCCATTTTCAGCCTATCTAATTGGCTAAAAAACGCGTCAGAAATGGTGATTTTGTGTTTTTGGGAGGTAAGTTCAGTCGTATGTTTTTCTTCAGAGTCAAAGAGCGTAACGTGTAAGGGCGTTTCTCCTGCGAATTGCATAACAAGGCTGTGCAGATTGGTTATAAAGCTACTATTCAGCGTTTGAATATCAATATGCAAACGAATACCTTTACAATGTTTGCTTTTTACATCTTCGAGGTTTTGCACTTGATTGATGCGCATTTCGTAGCGGTCGCCTCTGTAGCTCATTTGCACTTTGCCTTTGAGGAGCAAGATTTGGTTAGGCTCTATCGTTTCGCTCAATGTGTCGTGGTCTTTGCCAAACAGCGCGAACTCCAAAGAACTTTGATAGTCCTCGAGCATAAAAGTCGTGAACGCGCCCTTGCTACCTTGTTTGATAACCTTGCTTGCAACGATACCCGCGACATAGACTTCTTGTTTATCGAACTCGCCTAAGCGCGACAAAGGCACGGCGCGAAAACTCACAATAGCAGTTTTGAATTGGTCTAAAGGATGCCCCGAAATATAAAAGCCTACTACTTCTTTTTCGCGGTTCAGCTGCTCCAATTTGCCCCATGGTTGTGCTTGTGGAATGGAAGGCGTGGCTATTTGCGCTTGCGAGCTTCCCCCAAAAAGCGAAGAGCCAGTATTTTCCTTGTCTTTTTGAAAAGAGTTGCCGTATTTCAATAACTTTTCTATGAAAGGCGCGCCATCTTGCCCCGAAGCAAAGTATGTAGCGCGGTCTATCCCAAAACTATCAAAACCGCCTGCTTGCGCCAAACTTTCTATGGATTTTTTATTGACCGCCTTGAGGCTAAGGCGTTGTATAAAATCAAAAATATCTTTGAACTTGCCTGCTTTTTTGCGCTCCTCGATGATGCCATCCACCGCCGCCTCGCCTGTGCCTTTGATAGCCGCAAGCCCGAAGCGTATTTGCCCTTGTTCGTTTACTGAAAAATCCATTTCGCTATCGTTCACGTCTGGCCCCAATACCTGCACGCTCATTTTTTGACATTCTTCTAAGAAAAATGTTATTTTTTCAATGTTCATGTTATGCGAAAGTACCGAAGCCATGTATTCCGCAGGAAAGTTCGCCTTCAGGTAAGCCGTTTGATAGGCGACCACCGAATACGCGGCAGAGTGCGAGCGGTTGAAACCATATTCGGCAAACTTCGCCATGATGTCAAATATTTCGTTTGCTTTGGTGTCAGGTATGTCGTTTTTTTCCTTCGAGCCTTTTACAAAAGTTTCGCGTTGCTTGTCCATCTCTATCTTGTCCTTCTTACCCATAGCACGCCTCAACAAATCTGCGCCCCCCAACGAATAACCTGCCAACACCTGCGCCGTTTGCATGATTTGTTCTTGATATACCATGATGCCAAAAGTTCTGCCCAAAAGTGGCTCAAGCAGCGGGTGTGCAAACTCTGTAACTTCCCTGCCATGCTTCCTATCAATATACAAAGGAATAAAGTCGATCGGCCCCGGCCTATAGAGGCTGTTCATTGCTATTAAATCCTCAATATTAGTTGGTTTTAATTGCTTTAAATACATTTGCATACCTTCAGACTCAAATTGGAATGTACCAATCGTGCTTCCTTGTTGGTATAGTTCAAACGTCTTTAAATCGTCCATTGGGATAGTGTCCAAATCAATGTCGATGCCTCTGTTATTTTTGATGATAACCAGCGCGTCTTTCATAATGGTCAGGGTTTTTAGCCCCAAAAAGTCCATTTTCAACATTCCTGCGCTTTCTACTACTTTGCCATCAAATTGCGTAACCCACAAATCCGAGTCTTTGGCTACACAAACGGGTATGCACTCTAAAAGGTCTTTGGGCGCAATAATAACGCCTGCCGCATGTATGCCTGTATTGCGAATAGAACCCTCTAATACTTTGGCATCTTGCAAAACTTTGGTGCGGGGGTCTTCTTTGAGAGCTAAAATTTCTTTTAATTCTTGTACTTCAGTGTAGGCATCACTCAATTTTGTACCTGCTTTTTCAGGGACATATTTTGCTAATTGATTGGAGGTAGGCAAGTCCAATTCTAAGGCACGCGCTACATCTTTGATAGCCATTCTTGCTGCCATAGTGCCATACGTAATGATTTGCGCTACTTGGTTTTTGCCGTATTTATTGATAACATATTCTATCACGCTTTGCCTGCCTTTATCATCAAAGTCAATATCAATATCAGGCATCGAAACGCGCTCGGGGTTCAAAAAGCGTTCAAAAAGCAAATCGTATTTTATTGGGTCTATGTTTGTGATGCCTGTGCAATAAGCAACGGCGGACCCCGCTGCCGAACCTCGACCTGGTCCCACGAAAACGCCCATTTTCCTACCCGCATTGATAAAATCCTGCACAATCAGAAAGTAACCTGGGAAGCCCATGTTTTTGATAACATTCAATTCAAGGTCTAAGCGTTCTGTTACTTCTTGCGCCATTGGATCGCCATAATGTTTTTTTGCGCCTTCGTAGGTAAGGTGGCGGAGATAGTCATCTTGTGTTTCAAATTCGGCAGGAATATCGTATTTAGGCATCAAAATCGTGCTTTTGAGCTTGTACGGTTCACATTTATCTACGATCTCTTGAGTAGTCAGCAAGGCTTCGGGCAAGTCAGCAAAGAGCTTTTTCATTTCATCTGTAGATTTGAAATAAAACTCATCGTTCGGAAAGCCAAAACGCCTTTTGCCTCTGATAAAATCCACCAAACCGCGCTCAAAATGCTTGGGTTCAGATTTGGGTTTGCCGTCTTTTACTGCCAAAAGTGTGTCGTGAGGCTCGGCATCTTTTTTGTCTAAATAAAAAACATTGTTGGTGGCGACACATTTTACTTGGTATTTTTTGCCCAAACGCACCAAAACGTCATTCACATAATCTTGCGCTTCTAAGCCGTGCCGACAAATTTCGAGATACAAATCATCTTTAAAAATCTCCATCCACCATTGCAAAGCACGCTCGCCTGCATCTTCGCCCTCCTCCAAAATTTTATTGTACAATTCCGTTTCAAAACCGCCAATAATTGCCATCAAGCCTTCGGAATATTCTTGTATCAAAGCCTTATCGACACGAGGAAAACTTGCATACATTCCTTCTGTATGCCCACGTGAGCATAATTTGGAAAGATTGCCATAAGCAGTTTTATTTTTAGCAAGCAACAAGGCAAGTGTTCTGTGGTCGCTTTGATTTTTGGTAAATTGCGTTTGCGTTCTTTTGTCAGAAATAAAAACATCGACGCCCAAAATCACTTTCAGGCCCTCGTCTGCCCCATACGCGGTCGCATTATACGCTCCAAAAAGGTTGCCCAAATCTGTTACAGCTACGGCAGTCATACCTTTTTCTTTTGCTTTTTTCATCACGTTTTTCACGCCTGCGGTACTTTGCAGGAGAGAATATTGCGAATGAAGGTGCAAATGTGTGAACACATAATCTTCAGGCAAGGTTATTTTCTCGCCTATGTCCTTGCCTGTTCCGTTTGCCTGCTTGCCTGCCCTTTCCTGTTTTCGCTTGGCAAAATTCGCATCATCTAAAACGGGTGGTTCATATATGATGTTGGCAGGCAAGGTTTCATCGAATGGTTGTATGACTTTTTGTGTCAAAAGTCCAAAAAAGCAACGCGCTGTAGCCCGCACATCATACGCCGCGTCATGCGCATCTTCGAAGCCTTGCCCAAACAATTTGGTGTGCAGTTCGGTGAGCGTAGGCCATTTGAACTTGCCTCCCCTGCCTCCTGCTATCGCCACAAAATCGGTAGCTTCTTCTTTGGTATCTAAAAACTTCTTATTTTCAAGAACATTGTTTTGCGTAACGCGGTGATATTCTGCCCCTATAATATTGAGGTCAAAGGTAACATTATGCCCAATAACGAGCGAGGTCTTTTCGAGGGTTTTGGCAAATGCTTCTAAGACTTCAGGCAAGGGTTTTCCTTCTTCTGTAGCGCGCTGGGTAGAGATGCCATGCACTTTTTCGGCATTGTAAGGAATACTAAATCCATCAGGTTTTACGATAAAGTTTTGCGCCTCGATGAGCTTGCCTGCGTTATCGTGCAACTGCCACGCTATTTGCACAAGGCGAGGCCAGTTGGCAGAGTCGGTAAGAGGCGCGGAGTCGTTTTTGGGAAGTCCTGTGGTTTCGGTATCGTATATGAGGTACATTTTGGAGTATCGGCTTTTGATTGCTCAAAGATAGGGCAAAGCTTGGTTTTTTGCAAAGATTTTGGTAGTTTTGTAAAAAAAGTGATGTGAAAATAGACCTGCCATTTGGTCGTAGTGGGACACTACGACCAAACGGGGTGGGACACTACGACCAAATGGTAGTTTTGTAAAAAAAGTGATGTGAAAATAGACCTGCCATTTGGTCGTAGTGGGACACTACGACCAAACGGGTCGGCACCAAGAAAAGAAGGTTTTCTGTGGTATCATCTGCTTCTTTGTTTCTGTTATCTATAAACATTACAAAGGCAACAAAAGCGAAAAACCAGATAAAATAGTGTAAAATGGAGATGCCTATCTGGTGTATGTAAGCATTCAATAAAAAGGCGGTAAGAGCAGGTATTCCAAAAATTAAGAAGGAAAGTAAAGCATTTATAATATTACTCTGTATTGGCGGATTATACATTATAAATCCTATCAAATTAACAACATAATAACTAAATACCCAAGCCCCTACAACCCAATTTACGCATAAACCGCCTCTAAATGCCTTTTACAAGGTGGGGACAAAACTAGATTGCACCCTAATCTCTTGACTTTCAAAATATAACACGCCCAATTTAATAAATACGAATTTTCAAATCTGTGCTGGGAAATGACAGTTTGAGGATAGAAATGCGTCATTCATTTTAGAACACCTGAAAAGGCGGAAAAGCGCGTCTTTTGACGTGCTTTTTATTGATTCTTTAGATTTTAGCAAGATTTCACTTATTTTTTTTTCTTGGTTGTAATCCAAAAATAATTTATTTTACTTACCTGCGTATGTCGCGAGTTTGTCATCAATAGTTACCTTTTCAATAGACATTTTCATAGTATTTTTCATATAGGCACAGTTTTTCTTTTTGCTAAAAAAGCTTCAACTTTGTAAATGTACTACAAGCCTTTCTATCAAAGATTGATAGGTTGCAGGACTTAGATTGCCTAACGTACCTTGTATGCGGTTTTCGGGCAAGACGCTCAAAAAGCCTAAACGTGCAATAGAGGGCGCAATCAAGCGACTTGCTTCATAATCGGGGTGGTTTTCATGTAACATTTCATCAAAATTAGGTGCAAATTGCCGTAACTGCGTACTAATACCACAAACAAGCCAATCTTGAAAAGGAGGCATTTGCTTGAGTAGTAAAACAGGGCGTGGCTTCTGAGAACCATCTGCTTGAGGTAACATCGCTATAGCTATATCTCCTACATTCGTGACTTAAAATGGGGATTTATATTTTTCAGCGATATACTTTTGTAGTCAGGTTCTTGGTCTGAATAAGCCATATCGAGCATCTCTGCACTGCTGAAAGTCCACGCCTCATGTTCATTTTGGGTGGCTTGCAATGCTTTCACATCTTGCACAATTTTAAGATTGCGCAATATCTGCAAAAACAAAACGCTGTCGTTATCTTCTACACTGATTTGAAAAGTCTGCACATAGGTTTGATTTGGGTTCTCTTATACAACACTGAAACATAAGCTATAGTTTATCCTGCCTGCAAAAGTGGGCTAAGTCGTTCTTTTCAAAAATGGGTAGTGCTATATTTGTAATGCTGTATCAACAAGCTTCAGCCTGTTGTTACGTAGAATAGTAGCATTACAAATATAACACTACCGTCAGAGTATCAGTTTATTTTTGTAATGTGTTGTGTATCAATGTTTCAAAATGGGATTTGCCATGTAAAAAATAAACTTCTATAGGCAGCGTATATACTTGCTTGCCTGCCAAAGCCGTTGTCAGATAAGGTTGAGAAAGTTTTACCCAATCTTTTTCGGTTGTAATAATAGGGAATGTTGATTTTATTTGGGCTAAATCTTTGGGTTTATAATGGTGATGGTCTGGGAATTGCCAATGCTTTTCTACTTGGTATATTTCTTTTAAGTAGTTTAATAAAGGCTGTGCGTGGGCTATGCCTGTGAGCAAAGTTATTTTTTCGCCTTTTGGTAATGGCAACTTATAACGCAAAGAAGTAAAGAAGATAGGCGTTTCAAGTTTGGCATATCGTTGTATCTGTTTTTTGATACTTTCCTGTGCGTTGGTAGGCAAGTCAGGGGGACATTTGCTGACTATTATCGCGTCTGCTCGTTTTGCGCCTTGCCTGCTCTCTCGCAAACGCCCTGATGGAAAAGGGAAGTCTTTGTAAAATAAACGGTTGTAATCTGTAAGCAAAATATTACAATGTGCGTGGATAGCCCTGTGCTGAAAAGCATCATCAAGTAATATTACCTCCACTGAAGGTATCAATTCCGCTATTTTTTGTACGGCAGGTGCGCGTTTTTCGCCTACGACAATATTGATACTATCAAGTGCGAATTTTTGATACATTTGATAAGGTTCATCGCCCAATGTTTCGGGTGTGTCGGTGGTTTGTGCTATTCGAAAGCCTTTAGTTTTCCTTCCGTATCCTCTGCTTAGGGTAGCAAGGCGATAGTTAGGAGCAAGGAGGCGGATAAGCATTTCAACATGTGGCGTTTTGCCTGTGCCACCTACAGTAAGATTGCCAACATTGATAAGGCGAGGCGCATCAGGTTGATAGGTTTTGAAATAGCCTTTATCATATAAATAATTGCGTATTTGGGTAATAAATTGATACAAGAGCGTAAAAATATACATTTTTCAAAATAAATGTTTTAATTTGGGCGGATTAAATCACAAAGGTTCTATGCTTGCTAAATTTCTTTCTGATATGTTTTTTCGTGGCACTTGGGTGCTATTTCTTTTGGGCGCGTCATTTTTGTGCTATATAACGTTTACCTACTATTTGGTAAATTATGAAGAGGGGATTGTTTCGTTCTTTCGTAAAGATATTGGCTTTTTATTGGCAAAAAAATCTTTTGTGGGTAATATAGTGTGGATGACTGCTTTTTATTTCCATGTAACAAGTTGCATTCTATGTTTGTTGGTGGGGCCTTTTCAATTTGTGGGTTACATCAGGCTCAACTACACGAATTTGCATAGGTTATTAGGCAAGATTTACATTTTTTCGATACTTGCGGCGGGTGTGCCGAGTGGGTTTTATATGGCGATATTCGCCAATGGTGGCTTTGCTGCCCAGACGGGTTTTGTGGTGCTTTCTGTTCTGTGGGCAGCGACTACGTACCTTGCCTACCACGCTATCCGCAAGCGCGACTTCAAAGCGCACATGGGTTGGGCGGCGCGTAGTTATGCACTTACCTTCTCGGCTGTTACGCTTCGTCTGTGGACTCCTTTGCTGTCTGTTTTTACAGATATGCCACATGATACCATTACTGGTGCGGTTGCATGGCTAAATTGGATACCCAACTTGCTATTCACAGAATTGCTTATCAGGTATTTTCCAAGAAAACTTTGAGCATAATTTGGCATAAAGATTGCATTATGCTAAACATAATTTGGTGTCATTTTGTCGAATAGGCACTTCGTTCAAAAGGGGCGGATGTCTGTTTTTCTTCGAACCCCACCTCTTGCCTGCGCTTGCGTAAGGTGTGGTGTGGTTTTTTTTTTCTTTTTTTCTTCACACAAATTATGCTATAAAACTTTCTATAGTGGTCAATGCTTCCAATGCACTCTTTGGTATGCCTATTTGGGGCGGTTGGATATTGTAATCTTTAGGATTTATCCGTACAATTTTAGCTTGGCGTTCCGCCATCGCCCCTATAGTCCGCAAGCCCAGAATCAACCCCCATATCTGCCCCTGTATTGATAACAAGGGCGCGGGCGGTTTCAAGCTGATGCTTGATAGTTGTTAATTGTTCTTCTATGATTTGATTCGGTTTAATAACCTAAAATTTTGAGCATGGACTCGTTTTGCTGTTCATCAGCAAACAAAGTAGTTACGATTTTCCCGTCTTCGTTTCGGTCTATGATTACATGGCGTGGTGCTGGTATGAGGCAGTGTTGAATGCCGCCATATCCGCCCAATGACTCTTGATACGCGCCCGTATGAAAAAAGCCTATGTATTGGGTTTCATTCTCTTCGATGATAGGCAAGAATACTTCTGAAACGTGTGCTTCTGAATTGTAATAATCCATAGAGTCGCAGGTAAGTCCGCCTAATTTGACTTTATGAAATGAGTCGTTCCAGTTATTGACGGCCATCATGATGTATTTTTGGTTCATACCCCATACATCGGGCAGTTGCGTAATAAAAGAGCCATCAATCATGTACCAAAGTTCTTTGTCGTTTTGGAGTTTTTGGTCAATGATTGAATAAATGATTGCACCTGACTCGCCTACCGTATAGCTCCCAAATTCGGTTACAATGTGTGGAACAGAGACATTGTTTTTGTTGCAAATCCATTGGATATTTTCCACGATTTGCTCTGCCATGTACTGATAATCAAACTCAAAGGTAAGCGAAGTTTGGATAGGAAAGCCGCCTCCAATGTCTATAGTATCCAATTCGGGACACATTTTCTTCAATTCGCAATATTTGTACATAAAACGGCTCAACTCGCTCCAATAATACGCGCTATCTTTGATGCCTGTATTGATGAAGAAGTGAAGCATTTTGAGTTTAAATTGTGGGCTGTTACGAATCTTCTCCTTGTAAAGTTCGTTCACATCACTGTATCGAATACCGAGTCTTGAGGTGTAAAACGCAAAATTGGGTTCTTCATCAGAGGCTATCCTGAATCCTACATTGATAGTAGGCACGTTCAAGCCTTCATAGGCTTCAATCTCTTTCAGGTTGTCAATTATTGGAATGCAGTTGAAGCCGTCTGTTAGCAGTTCGCGGATATACTGAAGGTACGCAGGGCGTTTGAAGCCGTTGCAGATGATATACCGCTCTTTGGTGAACTTTCCTTCCTCATACAGTTTGCGAATGATAGGAATATCAAACGCGGAAGACGTTTCTAAATGCGTGTCGTGTTTAAGGACTTCCTCCAACACAAAACGAAAATGCGAAGACTTGGTACAATAGCAATAAATATAATCGCTCTTGTACTTAAATTTCTTCATCGCCTTGCCAAATATTTCTTTGGCATAATGAATATGCTCACCTATCTTGGGCAGGTAAGTGATTTTCAACGGAGTGCCGTATTGTTTTATGATGTCCATGAGGTGGACACCGTTGAATTGTAGGGCGTTTTTGGAGACCTTAAACTCCTTTGTAGGGAAGTCGAATGTTTGTTCTATCAGGTCAATGTATGTTCTCATGGGCAACCTTGTGCAGAATAGGGGCGTATAATGTGAAATATGTGCAAAGTAAACAAAACTTTTTAAAAAAATTTCACATTATAAAAAAAACTCTTATCTTTGCACCCTAATATTTAATCCACAAAACCCATGTTAGTAATCCACATCAAAGATAATGAGCCTATAGATAAAGCACTTAAACGCTTTAAAAAGAAATTTGAGAAGACGGGTGTTCTAAAAGAGCTTCGCCGCCGCACTTATTTTGAGAAAAAGTCTATCGGAATTCGTACCACTAGACAACGTGCTTCATACATACAACAGCTCCGCGATTCGGAAGCCATGTAGTACTTAAGTGCGAACTTGCCTACCAACGCCCCCAAGAGTACTACTTTTGTGGGTTTTTTTGTAGGCTTGTCAAAACTATTAAAAAATTTTAATTCCCGCGAGTTCAGTCGCACGTGGGGATGTCAAATATTTGGCAACTTGCCTGCCTTTGAGGTTAGCGGCTACTTATTTACGGTTGTATTTCATCTGTTTGCAGCTGTTTGTCGTAAAGTTCTTTGTAAAGTCCGCTGTTTTGCATAAGGCTTTCGTGTGTGCCTTGCTCTACTAAAACGCCGTCGTCTAGCACGAGTATTTTAGTAGCTAATTTTACAGAGGAAACGCGGTGCGAAATGATGATAGAAGTGCGGTTGCGCATGATGCGTTCTAAGTTTTGGAGAATGGCATGCTCTGTGTTGGTATCTACAGCAGAAAGACTGTCATCAAGTATAAGGATTTTAGGATTGCGAATGATTGCCCTTGCTATGGAAGCGCGTTGTTTTTGACCGCCAGAAAGTGTTATGCCACGCTCGCCTACCAAGGTATCTAGTTTTTCTGGAAAATCCATTACATTTTGATAGAGGTCGGCATCATGCAAGGCTTGTATGATTGTTTCCTCGCTACAGTCTTCCAAACCAAATTTGATGTTATTGCGGATAGACTCTGAGAATAAAAAAACGTCTTGTGGCACAGTTCCGATTTGGCTTCGTAAATTGCTGACACTGTATGCTTGGATGGGGACATCATCAATTTCGATGCTTCCTGTGGTGGTGTCATACATACGCGATATGAGGTTGGCTAACGTGGATTTGCCCGAGCCTGTCGTGCCTAAAACAGCCAATGTTTCACCTGCTTTTACTTCAAAACTGATATTTTTCAAGGCTTGTACGTTTGTGTCGGGGTAGGTAAGTCCTACATTACGAAAGGAAATCTTGCCTGCTATCTCGCGTTCTATGTTTTGAGTAGAAATGATATCATTTTTAATATCTAAAAATTCGTTTATCCTTGTCTGTGAGGCGGCAGCGCGTTGCACGAGGCTCATCACCCAACCTATAGAGGCAACAGGCCAAACCAGCATATTCACATAAATAATAAATTCAGCTATCACGCCATTGGAGATTTTGCCTTTCATTACTTCTATTCCGCCAATATAAATAATAAGCGTGCTACTCAACCCTACCAACGTAATGATAAGCGGGTAAAATAATGCCTCAATGTAGGAAAGGCGTATGGCATGTTTTTTATATTTATCGCTTGTTTCAGCAAAATTGCGTACCGAGTCCTCTTCTCTTGAGAAAGCCTTTAGCACTCGAACTCCTGAAAATGCTTCTTGTGTATAGGTAGAAAGCTGGCCTAATTGTTTCTGTAGTTGTGTGGATTGTTTGTTGATAATATTGCTCACATAATACACACTGATAGACAAGAACGGCATGGGCAAAATGGTATAAAATGCCAGCTTCATATCTATCGTAAACATAAATGCAACAATCATAACAGAGAGTGTTACAAGGTTGATGGCATACATGATAGCTGGACCAAGATACATTCTTACCTGCCCTACATCTTCTGAAATACGCGCCATGAGGTCGCCTGTATTATTGCGTCTATAAAAACTGAGCGGTAAGTTTTGATATTGTGTATAAATGGTATTTTTTAGGTCAAATTCTATCAAACGTGACATGACAATAATTGTTTGGCGCACCATGAACAGAAAAAGGCCGCGCAATAATGCCATGATAACGATTACTATGCCATAAAAAAGCGTGATTTGAGCAAACAAAGCATAGATGTTGTCATGGTTTTGGTAACCACGATAAAGGTAATGCAGATCCACTGCCTCTTCTATCAAATCAAAAGCATAACGTACTATAGGCGCGGGTGCGATACTAAAAATATTTGAAATAATAGTAAAAATAGTTCCCCATATTAAATAACTGCGGTACTTATAAAGGAATTTATTGAGGTAGCGAAGTGAGCCGATACTGTTCATAGATTGCAAATTTATATACAATTCTTACAATGTGCAAATATATTATGTGGTAGGCAAGAAAACGAAGCCTGCGCCCTTGCCTACAATGATTTGTTTGAGTTCAATAGCAATGGGGGTTTGTTGCCAGTCGCGCTCGCCTACAATCACCACCAAAAGCCGTTGTTTGCCATAACGCCGTGCTTGATAAGTGTCTATTTGTCCAAAAAGGCGGTTGCGTTCATTGGTTTTGTGTAGCAAGTGTGTGAGTTTTAGCTCGATACCAAATGCGCCATTCGCTATGTCGAGGTCAATACGCTCACGTTGTGATAAATCGCCTATGGGAAACTGTCTGCGCACTTGCCTGAAATGAATTTGGAGATACTTCGCCAACTGCTTTTCGAGTTCTTCTTCTGACCACGTAGGCAAGAGTGGTACACGTTGCCCAAACCGCTTTACTGTTTTGCTAACTTTGGCAAGGTCAGGAATTTGCGCATATTTATCATGTTGGTTATGAAAAAAATACGCCATCCCTGCCGCACCAAATAATATTAAAAGGGAAGTAATAAGCATAGTTGTCTATTTTTTGTGCAAATATACAACATTGAAAGCAATTAAGGTTTTATATGTTTAGGACTTTCGCTTGCTATGAAGCTCCTTCGATGGTTTGCCGAAAACAAGTATAAGCGAAAGTCCTGTATATTATAGCATTTTTTGAATAATAGCATCGACGCTGATACCTTCGGCTTCAGCTTTGAAGTTACGGACTATGCGGTGTCGCAAGATAGGCAAGGCAACCGCTTTTATGTCTTCGATATCAGGCGAGTATTTTCCTCTTAAAAGGGCGTTGCATTTCGCGCCCAAAACTAAATATTGAGAGGCGCGCGGTCCAGCTCCCCATTCGAGATAGTCATTTGCTTCTTTGGCAGCATTGGAAGTTTGCGGGCGCGTTTTATGTGTGAGCCGCACTGCATAATCAATAACATTGTCTGTAATAGGCACACGCCTTACAAGCTGTTGAAACGCCAAAATTTCTGTAGAATTCAGTAACTTGTTCACGGTTGGCTTTAAGTCTGCAGTAGTATTTTTTACAATTAGTTTTTCTGCTTCGAGGCTTGGATAATCCAAAAACACATTGAACATAAAGCGGTCAAGTTGTGCTTCAGGCAAGGGGTACGTACCTTCTTGCTCAATAGGGTTTTGGGTAGCCAATACAAAAAATGGCAAATCCAATTTGTAACGTTTGCCACTGATGGTTACGGCATGTTCTTGCATAGCCTCAAGCAAGGCGGATTGTGTTTTAGGAGGGGTACGGTTTATCTCATCAGCAAGAATGATGTTGGCAAATATTGCCCCAGGCGTAAACTTGAAATTGCGCTCTTGGTCGAGTGTTTCCGCACCTAAAATATCCGAAGGCATTAAGTCGGGCGTGAATTGGATACGGTTAGATTTTAGGTCAAGCGCGTTGGCTATTGTTTGCACAAGCAACGTCTTTGCCAATCCAGGTACACCTACAAGCAGGCAATGCCCTTGGCAAAAAATAGCAGTAAGCAATTGATGCACTGTGTCTTCTTGCCCCACAATAACTTTGGCTATTTCTTGGCGAAGTTGTCCATATATACTTGCCAGCGCATTGGCGGCTTCTACATCATCACGATATTGTTCCATGAATGGTTATATAGTTTTATTAAGGTGTTTTTATTGGATAGCATTAGCGCAAAGATAGGCATATTTATTTGAGTATTGAAAATAAAACAAACCCTATCTGTCTAATTTGTTAAAGGTAAACAAAAAAAAAGGGCTATCCAAAGAATAGCCCTACATTTTTACAATTTTACCGTTATACCAAATTTGCCAGAAGAGAAGGAGTTACCTCCACCAAATTCGAGATTTAATCCGAACTTGTCGTTGAAATAGTAACGACCGCCAACTTGCCCGCCCAATCCTAAGCCTGAAGTTCGGTTATATTTAGGGTTGTTGGCATAAATACCATTATTGCTCCAAATCCAAAAACCAACGTTCAAACCTGCATAAAAATCCCAATTGGAGGGGATTTTAAGTATTGTATTAAAGTGGTAATTAGCGTTACCCGAAATGCCCCAAATAGCACTTTCTGTGCCAATATATTGGTTTTTGCTCCATTTCCAATACTCTTTGTATTTGCGATAAGAAACTTCAGCACCCAAGGAAATGTCAGGGTGAACACCTGCATCAAATCCTATATAAAGAGGAACACCCCAACTTGACATGCCAACGCCAGCATTGATTTGGGCTTTCCCTTTAGGCAAGGGACTTTGCGCCCAAGATAATGATGCTAACATTATCAAACAGATAGACAAAATATTTTTTTTCATAAGGGTGTTAAAAAATTTAAGATATAAGTTAGTACCTCGAAACGTATTAACATTACTTATTATTGTATTTTATTGCAAATAGTGTCTTATTCCTTATGTATTTGTTACAATCTTCAAAAAACACTATCTTTGCAGAAAACACTAACATTTATAAATAAGTATCATAATGTCTGAATATAATTTCAAAAAGATTGAAGGAGAGTGGCAAGCCTATTGGCAAGAAAACAATATTTACAAAGTAGAAAATGATTTTTCTAAGCCCAAATATTACGCCTTAGATATGTTTCCGTATCCTTCGGGAGCAGGTTTGCACGTAGGGCATCCGCTTGGCTACATTGCCACAGACATCATTTCGCGCTATAAGCGCATGCAAGGCTACAATGTTTTGCACCCGATGGGCTTCGATAGTTTTGGCTTGCCTGCCGAACAATACGCCATAGAAACAGGACAACACCCCGCCATCACGACTGAACAAAACATCGCTACTTTCAAAGCGCAATTAGCCAAAATAGGCTTCAATTATGACTGGAGCAGGGAAGTCCGCACTTCTGAACCCAGTTATTACAAATGGACACAGTGGATTTTCCAACAGCTTTTTCAATCTTGGTATGATAACAAGACGCAAAAAGCAAAACCTATCAAAGAACTCATAGCAGAGTTTGAAAAAAATGGCAATGCGTATATAGATGCGGCGTGTGATAAAGATATTGCCAAATTTACAGCGCAAGATTGGAACGAAACCCATTACAAAACCGCTGAAGCTAAGGAAAAAATATTGTTGAAATATCGCCTTGCCTACTTGGGAGAAGCGTATGTGAATTGGTGCCCTGCCCTAGGCTCTGTATTGGCTAATGACGAGGTAAAAGACGGACTTTCAGAACGTGGTGGACACCCTGTAGAACGCAAAGAAATGCGCCAATGGATGATGCGCATCACAGCCTATGCCGACCGCCTCCTCGAAAGTTTGGAAGAATTGGATTGGTCGGAAGCATTGAAAGAGATGCAACGAAACTGGGTAGGCAAGTCGATGGGCTGTGAGATTAATTTTAGCCTCACTCCCAACTCCTCCCCTCCAAAGGAGAGGGGGCAGGGGGTGAGGCTGGCTGCTTTTACCACTCGAATAGACACTATTTTTGGCGTTTCGTACCTTGTACTTGCCCCTGAATATGAAGATATATTGCATATCGTAACTCCTGAACAAAAAACAGCAGTAGAAAAATATGTTATTTGGGCAAAAAACCGTTCGGAGCGCGAAAGGCAAACTGAAGTAAAAACGGTTTCGGGTGTGTTTACGGGAAGTTATGCTATCAATCCTTTTTCAGGCGAGCAAGTGCCTATTTGGGTGGCAGATTATGTGCTGGGTGGCTATGGCACAGGCGTTGTGATGGGCGTGCCTGCGTCAGATGAGCGCGATTTTCGTTTCGCTACGCATTTTGGCTTGCCCATAGTGCCTATAATTGACCGCACTGCAGTCGATGAGGCAGGCAAGGTAAAAGAAGCATACAGCGAAAAGGCAGGCAAGATGATAAATTCGGGCTTTTTGAATGGCTTGGAAGTGAAAGATGCCATCGCAAAAGCTATAGAGTATGTAACAGAAAATAATGTAGGCAAGGCAAAAATCAATTTCCGTTTGCGTGATGCCGTTTTTGGCAGACAACGTTATTGGGGCGAGCCTATTCCTGTGAAATACGAAGACGGCTTGCCTACATTGCTTGAAGAACAAGAACTGCCTTTGCACTTGCCTGAAATAGACGAATACAAGCCTACGCCTGATGGCGAACCGCCTTTGGCGCGTGCCAAAAATTGGCAATATGAAACAACCACAATGCCGGGTTGGGCAGGCTCGTCTTGGTATTTTTTGCGCTATATGGACAATCAAAATGACGAAAAATTAGTGGATTTTGAAATAGCAAAATATTGGAATCAAGTCGACCTTTATGTGGGTGGCACAGAACACGCAGTAGGACATTTGTTGTATAGCCGTTTTTGGAATCATTTTTTGTTTGATAGAGGACATATTGCGCACCGCGAACCTTTCAAAAAATTGATAAATCAAGGCATGATACAAGGAATGTCGGCTTTGATTTATAGAATCAAAGACTCGAATAAATTTGTTAGTGTTCACCTCAAAGACCAGTACGAAACGCAAGAACTTCATGCAGACGTAAATATGGTGGAGAATAATGTTTTAGATACAGAGAAATTTAGGGCGTGGCGCACAGAATTTGCTGATGCGGAGTTTATCACAGCAGAAGACGGCAAGTTTCATTGCGGCTCACAAGTCGAAAAAATGTCGAAGCGTTGGTACAATGTTGTCAATCCTGATGATGTGGTAGGCAAGTATGGCGCAGATACGTTGCGTTTGTACGAAATGTTTTTGGGACCTTTGGAGCTTTCGAAGCCTTGGAATACGAATGGCATAGACGGCACATATAAGTTTTTGCGCAAATTGTGGCGGCTTTTTTACGGCGATTTGGGGGTTTGGCAGGTAAGCGAAGAAACGCCCTCGCCTGAAGAATACAAAACATTGCATAAGTCTATCAAAAAAGTGAGAGAAGACCTTGAGCGTTTTTCGTTCAATACGCCCGTGAGCGAATTTATGATTTGTGTGAATAGTTTGCAGGATTTGAAATGCACAAAGCGCGAAATTTTGCAAGACCTTATCAAATTGCTCGCGCCTTTCGCACCGCATATCACGGAGGAACTTTGGAACGCTTTGGGCAATTTGGGCAGTATTCACCATGCGGACTTTCCCACCTACAACGAGGCGCATTTGGTAGAAAATAGTTTTGAATATCCTATCCAAATCAACGGCAAACTGCGTACTCAAATATCCTTCCCTATAGATATGAGCAAAGAGGACATAGAAAAGGCTGTTTTGAGTAGTGAAATTGTACAGAAATACTTAGAAGGCAATCCGCCTAAAAAGGTGGTCGTCGTGGTGAAAAAGATCGTGAATGTAGTGGTTTAAAAACTTGCCTACCCACACCAAAGCCTTGAAAATGAGGGTTTTGGTGCATATTTCGCCTTTTCAGTTATTTCGAAACCTGAAAAAGCGAAATTCTTTTTTTGTTAACGATTTTTAAGATGCTTATGATAAACTCAAAACTCAAAACTCATAAAAAACATCTATAATTAGACACCCGAAAAGATTGTGAAAAAATTACACCAACGTTTACAAATAATAAAAACTAAAAATGCACGCTTATATAGAATCGCTTTTGTTTTGCGCTCCTGAACCTATTTCTGCGCAAGAAATTCAAGCCTGCCTTGCTGAAATGCTGGCTACTGAAGTACCGCTCGAAGGTGTAGAAAGTGCTTTGCTCGCTCTTGAGCAAAAATACGACAATGACAACTTTGCTTTCAAAATATACAGGCATGCAGGAGGATATCAATTCCTTACTAAACCCGCTTATCACCCCGTTTTGGGCATTTATTTAAAACAAACTTCGAAAAAACAACTTTCCAAAGCTGCCCTCGAAACATTGGCTATCATTGCCTATCGCCAACCTACAACCAAATGGGAAATAGAACAAATCAGAGGCGTTAGTTCTGATTATGCTGTGCAAAAACTTCTTGAGAAAGGATTGATTGCTATTTTGGGTAAAGCTGAAACCGTAGGGCACCCACTGTTGTATGGTACGTCAGAAAAATTCATGCACTATTTTGGAATCAACACGCTTGCTGACTTGCCCCAACCGAAGGACTTTGCCTTGCCTACCCTTGACACTATAAACGAGGAGGTGGCTTAGGCATGTCTGTAATTTACCAATACACTTTTGGTGAAAATGTTTCTTAAGACTTCGCAGACGGCCCCAACCCAAAATTTACAGCAACAATGTTTTTACCATAACAAAGGCATCTTTGAAAATAGTCAAATAACAATATTATTACTGGTAGTCAAATTTTTAGCATTGAAATGAAGTTTTCTAAACTTTTACTTTGTTATTTGGTACTCTGACAAATTTTGTGTTGAACCACATAGAGAACATAGCCCGAAACACTGTGTGCCATATCTTGCTATGTGGTTTATACTTTACTCCACTAAATTTGTCGAAGCATCTGTTATTTGACGTTTCAGCAAAATAAAATTTTCGCTATTATTTGCATTTTTCAATTTTTTGTTTTTGTTTTGCCTATATTAAAAATCCTATATGCGCTTTTTATTTTGTATCTCTTTGTTATTTTTTATGAGTTGCGAGGCACTCAAAAAAATCCAGTCCAATCCTCTTACTGACACAGGTGTATCAGGGCTTACGGCTTCGGCAGGCAAGGCTTCCTATTATGCCGACAAGTTTCATGGTAAAAAAACGGCAAGCGGACAGCTTTACGACAAAACAAAACTCACTGCGGCGCACAAAAATATTCCCTTCAATACACGTGTGGAAGTACACAATCCTAAAAACAATAAGAAGGTTTTGGTTACTATAAACGACCGCTTGCCTGCCGCTTCCGCACACAGTATTGACCTTTCCTACGAAGCCGCCAAACAAATAGACATGATTCGTGATGGCGTGGTGGAAGTAAGGATTAAAATTGTAAAATAGAGAGAGGGTGCGGGGCTTTCTGTCAGCTGGATAGTATTATGTAAAACTAGACCGTGTTTGATATGCTATCAAACACGGTCTAGTTTTAGTTATTGGGTATCTTGAGCAAAGAAAGCATGTTTATGGCTGTTGCAAGTCGTCTGCTTTGCTTTTTTCAATAAAATTCAAAAGACTTTCGCCTCCAGGTATACGTTCTACAAGTTGCAATATATCGCCCATATCTGTATCATTGCGCAAAGTCTTGATAACTTCTTTCATGACAGGCAAGAGCATACTCACGTTGAACATAGTTTGGATGATACCGCCTGTATTTGCTGGTACGATACCTCCGCCATCTCCAGCTTGTCCTTGACTAGCACCTATGCCATTCATGCCATTGATGTGCAAGAACTTGATGCTGTCTATTTTTTCGGCAGGGAGCATCAATTTTTCTATGATTTGAGGCAATAGCGGTATGAGTTGGTTCAATGCCTGCATTATCATCGTGTTTTTCCCTATGGTATTTTCAGCTCCCAATTGAGCGGCGGTATTGCTTATATTGGCATTGCCTATTTCTAATATGGCTTTTGCTTGTTGTATGGCAGCCGCCAAATCCAAATCAGCAGCTTCTTTTTTGGCTTTGGCTACTGTAATGAGGCGATAGGCTTCTTTATCAGCCTCTGCATTGGTTACAATGACATTTACCTTCGCCTTTTTTTCTGCTTCTATGATTTCGGTTTGGGCTTGTTTGTTGGCGGCTTCAAGGTCTATGCCTGCGGCTTCTAAACGCGCTTGCGAAACAGTGATGAGTTTGTAAGCTTCTGTATCTACCGCCACGTTATTTTTAGCAACATTTACTGAGGCTTCTTTTTTAGCATTTATAACATCAATTTCTTTGGCGCGGTTGGCTACTTCTACGGCTTGGGTGGTAATGGCTTGTTCTTCCGCTCTGATTTTAAGTGACTCTTGCTTGGCGGTTTCTTCGAGCATGACCAGTTTATGTTTCAGCTGTTCGGCTACTCTGGTTTCGCGTTCAATCTTAGCAATTTCTGCGGCTTGGTTTTTCTCTTCTTGTGCCACAAGGATAGCCTTTTCTTTTTGAATTTCAATAACCCTTGTTTCTTGTTCTTTTCTCTCTTGGGCTATTTTCACGGTGCGTTCTTTTTCTACATGTGCCTGTTGCTCGATGGAAACTTGTTCCTGTCTTGTTTTTTCGGATAATGCATTTTCTTTTGATACACGTTCTTCTATTTCGCGTTGTTGGATAGCCTCTTTCTCTTTGATGTCTTGTGCTATTTGTAATTGGCGGATTTTGGCTTCTCTGTTTTGCTCTGCTATAGTAACCTCACGTGCGCGAAGGCGTTTATTGGCAGATTCAGCTTCTACTGATGTGCGTTGCGCGATTTCTTTGATACCTTTGGCATCAAGCACATTGTTTTCATCATGTTTGGTGAGTGGTAGCTGTTCCAAATAATGGATAGCTACATCGTCTAAGCGATAGCCGTTCAATACTACGTCTCCGCCTTGGCTATGCCCCAAGGCTACCAAAATTTCATCACGGAATTGGTGGCGGTTTTGATAGAGTTGGTCGAAGGTAAGTTTTGCGCCTGCAGTTTTGAGTGCGTCTGCCAATTTAGCTTCAAAAAGCTCTTTGATAGTTTCCAATGAAGATGCTCTTCCACAACCTATAGTAGTAGCTACGCGGCGTATGTCTTCTTCCAGAGAGTTGATTTTCACATAAAAATCAACTTCCAATTCTGCACGGATACCATCGGCGCAGGAAAGGCTGTCAGAGCCTCGTCTGCTGATTTTCACTATTTTTACGGTAAGGTCTATCGTTTCAATTCGGTGAATGAGTGGAATAGCGATAGAGGAGCTTGTAGATATTTGCGCTCTACTTAAGCCCAAGCCAGTTTTGACTAAGGCGGTACCAGGTGCAGCCTTTTTCAAAAAAGAGCTGAGCATAGCCATAATGAAGCCTAAAAAGCCCAAAACGACTGCAACTGAAATTAGAATTGCTTCCATTTTTAGTAGTGAATATATGAATAAAATTAGAAAAAATTAGTATTTTTCGCACCAGTAAACGTTTTTGTCTTCGTCAAAGTGAAGCAATAGGACAGGCTGCCCATAAAGTATTTCGTTTTCGGCTTCTTGAATGCGCACTGCTATGTCCATGTTATGTCCATTGAGTTCTATGATTGCTTGCCCAAAATCTGATGTAACCTTGCCTGATGACACACGTGCGACCTTGCCTACCAAACTCGCTGCCTTTTCGGCTATGCCATAGTCTTGAAATAAGAGTGATAGGGGTTTGGCTGCTTTTTGTGTTAGCCAAAGGCTAATAAGAAAGGAGAACAAAAAGTTGATACCCAAAACGAGGCTTTGTTGCCAATACGGTGCTTTTTGCAAAGGTGCTAAAAAGAATTGGTTAAATGTAATGCCAAATAAGCCTACGAGCATACTCAATAAAGTAAACCAAACGGCGACAGGAACAGCCCCAAAGCCGAACGCGTTACCCCAATCGCCCTGAGTGTCGAGGGTAGAAATGTCAGTATCAACAATAGATTGTTGTGAAAATGATTTGCTAAAACCGGTAAGGGAAATAGCCCAAATACCCGCAGAAAGTAGGATAAGAAAGGAGTAAAGCCAGTTGTAGGGCTTTTCGAGCGTATCGATGAGTTGATACATATATAGGTAGGCGGTTGCCCAAGTAGCTATCTTATTTAGCTATTCAAAGGTAGGTTCTTTTTTTTATATTTCCAAATATTTTGACATGTTTTTTAAATGATAAGCGCAGGCTTTTCAGTCCGCGCTTAATAGGCTGTTAATGAACACTTTTAGTGGTGTAATTTATAAACCAACATGAAATTTGTCAGCGTACTGGAAGTCCAATCCATGTTAGGCTACCGTTTCTTGTGGCTTCAGCACTTCGTCTAAGTCGCTGATGTCTATTTGCTCTAAAATTTGGTCTCGCTCTTCCTTTGTGATAGGCAGAGCGAAGCGGTCTAAGCGAAAGAATTGGTATGGCACGAGGTCGTCGTTGTCTATTTCTGCGAGTTTACAACCATGCAGTCCACCTTGCGCATTGAGTTTTGAAATCTCAACGATATGATACGTATTGCCCTTCTTTACCCAGCGCGAAGTAGGGACTTCGTTGGGGCGGTGTTGGTCATTGATACAAATAACTTTTAGGTTCATACAAGCTTAAAATAATATTTTCTGCAAAAATATTGCTTATTTTGCGTTTTGGAGTTACTTTTGTTCAAAATTACACAACTAATCTATTTCACAACCTTTCCAGCCCTAAATGAGGTATAAGAAAGTTCATGTTACTATCCTAAAACCCACCCGATTCTTATGCCGCGCTTCACTCCTTGCCTACTGCTTGCCCTGAGTCTATTCTGTGTTCAATGCACCAAAGAACTGGAAAAAAAGCCTGAAACTCAAGAAAACTCTAAAAAAGAAGAGAAACTTGTAGAAAAGGAAAAAGAAAATATTGTAAACGATGACACTATACGCACAACAACCGAAAAGAGGTTTGATGTTATTGAAACCGATGTAAAAAAAACACCTGATGAGCCTACTATCAAAAAAACAAAAGAGAAGGAAGTCAAAAAAGAGGTGGAAGTCCCCAAAGAGGTTGAGAACACCCACACAGCTGAAGTAGTCAAAGAAGCCAAAAGTAAATATGCGATTGTTGGTAATTTTTATCAGGGGCTGGCGGTGGTGCAATCACACGAGGGGAAATATGGTTATATAGATACACACGGCAAAGAAGCCATTTCGCCCAAATACGATTTTGCAGAAGACCTTTCAGGCGAGCCAGCTATGGCGCGTGTACGCATATATGACAAAGTAGGTTGTATCAATAAAAATGCGCAAGAAATTATACCGCTCAAATACAGATTTGTAGATAAATTTTATCGTGGATTGGCACAAATACGCCTCATTGATGGCGAAAGCTACTACATCGATAGGCAAGGTGCTTATGTTTGCGACTTGCTTAGCGACTATTATGAGGATATTGCGCGTATCAAAAAAGGTGACAAAATAGGTTATATCAATAGTTATGGCACAATAATCATCACACCCCAATATAGTTATGGTACACACTTTAAAAATGGGCAAGCTGAAGTAAAACTAAAAGAAAAACATATCATCATCAACATAAAAGGCGAGTGTATCAAAGACTGTCAATAAAATAAGGGTGCTCCGACAATTTTAGCGGAGTAAGCCATCAATCACATAGAAAGATAGAGGACATAGTGTTTCGGGCTATGTTCTCTATGTTTCTATGTGGTTCAACACAAAATTTGTCAGAGTACCAAATAAAGTAATTTTATTGTTGCTACAAAAGTTCCGAACCAACAATAACACAAAATTGATGCTTTAGCGTTTTTACTTAGATCCTTATTAGTTTATTGTTATGAAACCCAGCCATTTCTATCTGTTTTCACTGTGTATTTTTTTACTTGCCTGCGACAAGAACAAAAACAATACACCCACTCTTGAACCCAACTTGATACTCAAATTTAAATTTAACCCTACACAAGAACGCTTAGGTAGCAACGGGCAACCTACCACTGTGCCTGTAGGAAATGCGGCACAATCGCCTACTTTCAACAAAATGAGTGCGCACTATGTAGAACTCGCCCAAAATGCTTTTACAGGCTTGGGGGCAGGCAAGGTGCTTTACTACGCACCAGAACGGACATTGCCAAACGGCGATAAAGCCATAGAATTTTCACAAAGCTCGACAGCTGGCAACGGCGAAGTCTTTTTTTATGCACCCTTGAAAGATGCCATAGGAACGTTTGAATATTTGCGCGTTTCACTTGCCTACCAAAACTATGATGTGCAGTTTAGAGTAGATATAGCTGGACAACCAACCGACCAAACAGGCACTATCGCTTCGTTTATAGGCTACCGCACTTATATAGACGAGCTGAAAGTGAAAACACAAAAACTAACCATCAACGCCGCTAAATTACAAGGTTTTTGGGCATTTGAAAGCCCACTTTCTACCAATCTGAACATAGGACAAGCCCCTGCAGGAGCTACGACTGTCCCAAACCCTTTGATAGCTACTTCGCCTATACCTGCAGGCTCGTGCGTAGTAACGGGAGCTTTTGCCAATAACAACGGATTGACCACGCCCCTCACTATCACAGGCAAGGAAACACAAGACATCATAATAGAGGTTAATCTATCTACAAACAATAGTTTCGAATGGATTGATGCCAACGGAAATGGTAAATGGGAGCCTCTTTTGAATGAAAATGTAGTAGATATGGGCATACGTGGTATGCAACCTTTTGTTAAACAATAAGCTGCGTTTGTAAAATACTTTGTGAAAATTGAACCCTGCAAGTTTTGAAACCTGTGGTGTTTAATTTTTTATCATTATTTTTGCAAACTCACTTTCTACCTAACCTGATGAATCTTTTTATACACCAAGCGCATTTACAGCTACTCGCTCCCGATCACCAGCCATCCGAATCTTATGAGGTCGTCCTTGATTTTGGACCCGCCTCCCACAACCTTAATTTGCCGCCTCGCGCTTGGGTAAAAAATGCAGATATTAAAGCAGTGCATCAAACTTTGCTGTGGCTCATGAATCAACAACTACCAACTTTGAGGTTCGTGGCATTTACATTTCCGAACCTCGAGGAGATAAAAGAGTCCTTGAAGCAAAGCTTCCAAATCATTCAAGCAGGTGGCGGATTGGTACGTAAGCAAAATAAAGTATTGCTCATATCGCGTTTGGGCAAATGGGATATGCCCAAAGGCAAAATGGATAAGGGCGAAACCTTCCGCGAAACTGCCCAAAGAGAAGTAGAGGAGGAATGTGGTATCCAAGTAAAAACCAATGAACGCATTGAAACTACTTGGCACTACTACAACATGCGCGGCAACCATTATTTGAAACAAACACGCTGGTATGCTATGGATTGTATAGACGAAACCAAGCTAAAACCACAAATAGAGGAGGACATTTCTGAAGTCCGCTGGTGTGATATAGATGATGCAACAAGACTGCTAGAGAATTCTTATGAGTCTATTCGTTTTATATTAAGGTCTTACTTGCGGACACTGCCCGCTTAATGTTCTATTTTTATGGCTAATTGGACACAAATTTATCATGAGCTTTACCGCGATATAAACGGAAACCGCCTCCTAAACCACATAGCTGTCATAGGCGGCTTTGTAGTAACGGGCATCATTTTGGGCATATACGTAGGGCATAACATCAATATCATACTCCTCGTATGGCTTATGGGCGGTATTGTGGACTACCTTTTGTTTGGCAAAGAACTGCTGTACCTGTTAAACAAAGATGAACCATATCTGTTGGAAGGTGTGATTGAAGAACGCATTAAACGAGTAACAATGGACGAGCATGACGCAGTGCTGGATACTCAATATTACTTCATCGTAGAAATAGAGGAGATAACAGCTATCACCAAAAAAGGACTCGACGAAGAATTTTATAGCAAAAAAGTAGGCGAGGAACGCCTCGAAGTGCCTGAATCTATGTTTTTAAGTTTTGCAGTGGGCGATTATATATCGGTAGTCTGTACACCAGACGAGATTGTTTGGGCTTGGGTGCGCGACGGCGAAGAAGTAGTGGTCATAGAAGATTAACCTATAGTTTACTACATTGTTTTATTAGACTTATTGCGAAAGTCCTTTCTCCCTCTCTCCAAATTGGAGAAATACTTTCGCAAGAAGTATATTACTTCTAAAAAAAAACTAACTTTGCGCCAAAAAGCAATTGCTCTTGATATATGATAAATGGTAAAAGAATAGTAGTCGTAATGCCCGCCTACAATGCATCAGAAACTTTAGAAAAAACTTACAACGAAATACCTTTTGACATCGTTGATGAGGTCATTCTGGTAGACGACCACTCGAAAGATGATACGTTCACAGTCGCCAAAAAATTAGGCATACAACACGTTATTCGCCACGAACAGAATAAAGGTTATGGCGGAAATCAAAAGACTTGTTACGCAAAAGCCTTAGAGATAGGAGCTGATGTAGTGGTAATGCTTCACCCTGATTATCAATATACGCCCCTCATTTTGGAGGCGATGGTGTATCCGATTGCGCGGGGCGTGCATGATGTTATGCTGGGTTCGCGTATCTTAGGCAAGGGCGCACTTGTGGGAGGAATGCCCCTTTATAAATATATTGCTAACCGCTTTCTTACTTTCTTTCAAAATGTGCTGATAGGGCAAAAACTTGCCGAATACCATACAGGATACCGCGCTTTTAGCCGCGAAGTGTTAGAAGCATTGCCTTTAGCTGAAAACTCTGATGATTTTGTATTTGACAACGAAATGCTTGGGCAAATAGCTTACGTAGGCTTCATGATAGGCGAAGTTACATGCCCTACCAAATATTTTGATGAGGCAAGCAGCATCAACTTCAAACGCAGCATGAAATACGGCTTCGGCGTTTTGCGTGTATCGCTTACCTACCGCCTACACCGCTGGGGAATAGGCAAGTACAAAATTTATAAGAAACTTATCCATAACAGTTTTAGAAAAAAAAATTTTTTCTAACGATTATAATATTTATCTATTTTCTGAATATTTAAAATTATTTTTTACTTACTTGTTTATATATGTAACTATTATATTTAATGTTGTAAAGTTAAAAAATATTTTTTATTATTTTTTATTGTTTTTTATCATTTTTTTATTATTTTTTTTATTATTTTTTTTAACCTTGAATTTAGTATGCCTTACACCAATACGCTTCTTGACGGACTTTGGATATTTGAGCCGCATCTTTTAAAAGATGAGCGGGGGCATTTTTATGAAAGTTTTAATGCCCGTAACTTTGCGAAAGAAACAGCCTTTTATCGCCCTTTTGTGCAAGACAATCATTCACACTCTCATTATGGCGTTTTACGCGGATTGCATTGTCAACTGCCTCCACATGACCAAAATAAATTAATACATGTCGTAAACGGCACTGTATATGATGTAGCTTTAGATTTACGGAAAAAATCACCTACGTATGGACAACATTTTGGCTTGATATTATCTTCTGAAAATAAAAAGCAATTCTTTATACCTACAGGATTTGCACACGGTTTTATCGTATTAAGCGAATGTGCAGAAGTATTGTATAAATGTGATAACTACTATGCTCCTTCTTCAGAAGCAGGCGTTATTTACAACGATACCAATATAAATATTGATTGGAAAGTTCCAACTAAAGATATAATTGCATCTACTAAAGATACTTTACTCAAGCCTCTTTCTGAAAGTAATTTAAGTTTTTAGTGCATTCAGATGGGTGCATTTCAAAACCTTTTCTTAAGACCTCACCTTGCCCTCTCCAGTTTGGAGAGGGCTATAGGAAACGATTTCGAAATGCACCCGTTTTTAAAGGTTTTTATGGCAATAAAATGCTTTCTCTATTCGTTATTTCGTATAATAATAATAATTTATTCGCAATATACATATATGGACAAAGTTACAAATCCACAAAAGCTCAACCGAAAACCGCTTTGGTTGGGCTTATTCGCTTTTATGCTCATCGGGAGCGCGATGGGTGTTTACTATTTCACACCAAAAACAGCGCAATATGCCAAACCTGCTGAACCTGCTGAACCTGCGCTAACCAAAGCCCTCGCTACCCAAAAAAATACGGGTGCTGATGAAAGCAAAGGCTACGTTATCCCACAAACCAACAACGCGCAAGCTGTTCTCATTGATAAAGAGGCACACAACAACTTTATCAACGCACACCCTTATAACACACGCGAGAAGCGTACCAAAAAGGAAATGAAGGCGATGGGTATTGCTAAGAAAGACCGCCCCGACCTCGCAGCCGAACAAGAGTTTTTCAAAACCCTTGACCCTGCTACCCAAACCATACCTAAACTCGCTTTGCAAAAAGCACGCGAAGACGCAAAAGCGAAACTCAAAAAAACAAAAGCCGCCATCGCAGGCGTTTCATGGACAGAACGCGGCCCGAATAATGTAGCGGGACGTACCCACGCGCTTATGTTTGACCCCAATGACGTTACACGCAAAAAGGTATGGGCAGGCGCAGTCGCAGGTGGGCTTTGGTACAATAACGACATCACAAGCAGTATTAGCACATGGCAGAAAGTTGATGACTTCTGGGCGAATATGGCTATCAGTACCATCACTTCTGACCCAACCAACAACCAAGTATTCTATGTGGGAACTGCCGAAGGCTTCACGCAAGACAGTCGCGGTGCCGGTATTTGGAAAACTACCAACGGAGGTACGACTTGGAATCAGCTCGCAAGTACGACACCTGCCGCCTCAAGCAACTTTACTTATATCAACAAAATCATAGTCCACTCAACAGGACAAGTATTCGCCGCAACAAGCTCTGGAGTTAGACGCTCTACTGACGGTGGTTTGACATGGAGTGCCATTTACAACACCAATACAGCCGATATGGACTTGGCAACCAATGGCGACATCTATATCGGTACTTTTGGCGGCGTGGTGGCGCGTACTACCAACCCTACTGCCACTACACCTACGTGGACAAACTTCAATCCAAGCACTGGCGGTAATAGAGTCGAGCTTGCCATTGCGCCTTCAGCGAGTAGTGTTACTGCTTCTACTACCGTGTATGCTATAGCAAGCAATGGCAGTGATATTGCTTGGTTTAGGAAAACTACAGATGGCGGTGCTACGTGGACAAGCGTAATTGTGCCTCAATATCTTGAGCAAACATGTAGTTTTGGTACTACCGATTTTACACGTGGGCAGTCATGGTATGACCTTGTGCTGAAAGTAAGACCCGACAATGCCAATATCGTATTGGTGGGAGGCATTGATGTTTATGGGACTACCAATGGCGGTACAAGTTGGAGCTTGCTTTCCTACTGGACAGGCGGTTGTAGCAAACAATATTTGCATGCTGACCAACACGCCATCGAGTTCAGAAGTACGAACTTGAATGAAACTATCTTTGGCAATGATGGCGGCGTGAGTTATTCCACCAATGCGGGCACAGGTAGCTCGACAGGCGTTAGTATCAGCGAAAGAAATAACGGATACAACGTTACGCAGTTTTATGCCTGCGCCATGAATAATACAGCCGCCTCAAATGTTTATATCGCAGGCTCGCAAGATAACGGTACAAACAGGTTTGCCAATGCAGGTGTAAACTCGACTACCGAAGTGAAAGGTGGTGATGGTGGTTTTTGCTTTATTGACCAAACAAACCCCAATATCGCCATAGCTTCTTACGTCTATAACAATTTTTCGCGCTCTACGAACGGCGGTGTGAGCTTTACATCTGATTTGATGGCAGAAAATACAGGTAGTTTTATCAATCCTGCCGACTATGATTATACGGCAAACATTCTTTATACGGCAGGTAATGCTGGACAGTTGAAGCGTGTTTCTAATGTAGAAACTTCGCCAAGCACATTGAGTACTCTCAGCTTGTCTATAGCAAGTAATCAAATCAGTACTATCAAAGCGAACTGTTTTACCGCCAATCGCATCTTTATAGGGACTACAGCGGGCAATGTTTACCGCTTGGATAATGCGAATGCCACGCCTACAGTTACCAGTATAGGCAGTACCTTGCCTGCGGGATATGTGAGTTGCGTTGATGTAGGTGCGACTGATAACGAACTTATCGTTACGCTGAGTAGTTACGACGTTATTTCTGTGCATTATAGCAATAATGGTGGTACAAGCTGGATAAGCAAAGATAATGTAGCGCATGGCTTGCCCAATATGCCCATTCGTTGGGCTTTATTCAACCCCAATAATACTAAAGAAGTAATGCTTGCGACTGAATTGGGCGTTTGGAGTACAAGTGACATCACAGCAAGCAACCCCGGCTGGGAGGCAAGTAATAATAGCTTGGCGAATGTGCGCTGTGATATGTTGCGTTATCGTACTGCTGACAAACAAGTTGCTATAGCTACCTTTGGCAGAGGTCTTTATACAACTAATGTCTTTGCAAACTCTTCTCCTACTGCAAACTTTACTTATACGCCACGCCAAATAGTCTATCAGCCTACTGCAATGGTTTTCACTGATGCAAGTGCGGGTACTATTACTTCGCGTCTTTGGAACTTTGGGAGCGGGGCAAGCACCGCAAGTGCTACAACGGTGGGTCCTCATAACATTACTTACAATACATTGGGCGTGAAAACCATTACACTTGCTGTGAATGGTACGAATACTTCTACACAAAACGTGGCTATCTTGCCTACCCTCACGCCTACTTATATGCCTACCGATGGAGGCGATTTTGAAACCTCTATAGGGCATTATATTTCCACAAGCAACGCTTCAGGGCTGTTCTTTGAACGTGGGAACTCCGCTATAACAGGCAAGAACGGCACAGGTGGCGGCGCAAATGCTTATGTAACGGGGCTTGCCCTTGCGCAATATGCCGACAACAGCGAAGCAATGCTTTACACTCCCAATTTTAATTTTTCTACAGCAGGCACTTATACCATTTCCTTCAAAACTAAATTCAGTACTGAAGCGAATTATGATGGCTTCCTCTTACAATCTTCTATAGACCAAGGGGCAACGTGGGCAAATGTAGGTACTGCTATAACCACAGGCTGGTACAACAGCACTACAAGCGCGACTAACAATAGCTTTGCCACAGGCACTGCTTTTTTTAGTGGTGTAAGCACAGGTTTTGAAGTAAAGACTTTCAATGCTTCGGCTTTGGCAGGCAATACCAACGTAGCATTTCGTTTTGTGTTCAGGTCTGATGAAGGTGTGCAAGGTGCAGGCGTTGCGATAGATGATTTTCAAATCAATGCGCCCTTTGTGCATACTACGCTCTTGCCTGCCCATACCGCGACAGGCGTATCGACTACTGCAGACCTCGCCATTACTTTCAATAGCGCAGTAAGCAAAGGCACGGGAAACATACTCGTCAAACGGGTAAGCGATAATGTTGTTTTAGAAACCATCAATGTTGTCAATACCTCGGTTACAACGGCAGGCAATGTAGCCACTATCAATCCTACCTTAGACCTGCCTTCGGGTATTGCCGTATATGTGGAAATAGCCGCAGGCGCGTTCAAAAATATACTCAATACAAACCACGCAGGCTTCACAGGCAACACTACTTGGCAGTTCACAACAGGCGATGCCGCGCCTCCAACAGTTGTAAGTTTCTTGCCTACCCACAACAGTGCGGGGGCGGCAGTCGCAAGTAACTTGGTGATAAATTTTAACGAGGCGGTGCAGAAAGGTACAGGCGATGTGGTTATCAAACGAAGCATTGACAACACTGTTTTTGAAAATATCGCCATCACGAATGCCAATGTAACAGTCGCAGGAAGTGTCGTAACTATCAATCCAACAACGGATTTCGCTTCTACTACCCAATATTATGTGGAGATGGGCAATAGTGCGATAAAAGACATGTCAAACAATAATTTTGCGGGCTTTTCGGGTACAGGTACATGGCAATTCACGACTGTAGATGCCATCGCACCTACTTTGGTAAGCCTCTTGCCTGCCAATAACACCATCAATGTTGCTTTAACCAACAATTTAACCCTTACTTTCAACGAAAGTGTGCAAAAAGGTACGGGAAATATCGTGATTAAACGCAATAGCGATAACAGTATTTTTGAAACTATAGCCATAACCAACGCCACTGTAACTGTTGTAGGAGCTGTCATAACGGTTAATCCTGTTGCGGACTTTGCAGGAAACACGCAGTACTATGTCGAAGTAGCCAATGGTGCTATAAAGGACATGGCTAACAATAATTTTGTAGGCTTTACAGGCAATAGCACGTGGTTATTCACTACTCCCGACAATGTCGCGCCTACTTTAGTAAGTTTCTTGCCTACCAATGGCGCAGCTAACGTAGCTGTAGCAAATAATTTTACCATAACTTTCAATGAAAATGTGCAAAAAGGTTCAGGAAATATTGTTATCAAACGTTCAAGCGATAACAGTGTGTTCGAAACTATAGCTATAACAAATGCCAATGTAACAGTCGCAGGAAGTGCCATTGCTATCAACCCTATCAGCGACTTAGCGTCCAGCACGCAGTATTATATAGAAGTCGCAAGCGGTGCTATCCAAGATGTTTCTGGTAATAATTACGCAGGTTTTACAGGAGTTGGCACATGGCAATTCACATCAGCCGATGCGCTCGCGCCTGTTATCGTAAGCCTCTTGCCTGCCCACAATGCGACTGCTGTAGCTTTAAATGCCAATCTTGTCATAACCTTTAACGAAAGTGTGCAAAAGGGTGCAGGCAATATAGTTTTAAAACGCACAAGCAATAACAGCGTATTTGAAACTATAGCCATCACAAATGCCAATGTAACAGTCGCAGGAAGTGCCATTACTATCAATCCAGCAACCGATTTTGACTCAAACACAGGCTATTATGTGGAAATAGGAAGTGGTGCAATCAAAGATTTGGCTAACAATGACTACACAGGCTTCACAGGAAACGGCACATGGCAATTTACAAGCATTGACAATGTCGCGCCTACTCTCACAAGCCTCTTGCCTGCCCATAACAGCATTAACTTCACTGTGGCAAACAATTTAGTCATTACATTGAACGAAAATACGCAAAAAGGAATAGGCAATATAGTCATCAAACGCAGTCAAGACAACACTGTTTTTGAAACTATAGACGTTGCAAGCGGGCAGGTAAGCATTACAACCAATGCTATCACTATCAACCCAACAAACAACCTCCTTACCGATACGCAATATTACGTTGAAATAGCCAATGGCGCATTGAAAGACCTCGCAGGAAACAATTACGCAGGTTTTACAGGCAATAGTACGTGGCAATTTGTTACACTCGAAACCGTACCCCCAGCTTTGGTGAGCCTTACGCCTATCAATGGTACTACAAACGCCTCGCCTACCACCAATTTAGTAATGACTTTTAACGAAAACATACAAAAAGGTGCAGGCAATATCATCATCAAGCGTTCAAGCGACAATGTAGCCGTAGAAACTATCAATATCAGCAATCCGATAGCCAATGTGGTAGGAGGGATCCTCACTATCAATCCTGCTAACGACCTTTTGAGCGGTTTGCAATACTACATAGAAGTAAGCAATGGCGCAATACAAGACGCTGTAGGCAATAATTACGCAGGTTTTACAGGCAATACTACGTGGCAATTCAATGTAATAGACAATACCGCGCCCACGCTTGTCAGCCTTAGCCCTAACAACAATGCAACCAACATTTTGATAGGTGTGAACTTAGTAATGACCTTCAATGAGGCTATGCAGAAAGGAAACACAGGCGCAATCGTCATCAAAAAAGTAAGCAACAATGCCGTAGCTGAAAGTATAGACATCGCAAGTGCAAATATCACCATATCAGGCGCAACTGTAACTATCAATCCTACCGCAAACCTTGAATTGGGCGTATTGTATTATGTTGATGTACCCAATAGCGTTGTAAAAGATTTGGCAGGCAATAGCTATACTGGCTTTTTGACTAACACAGAATGGCGTTTTACAACACAAGCACCCCTCGATAATACTGCACCGCTTTTGATAAGCACCACGCCCCCTCATAACTTCGCCTCTTTCGCAGGTGCTAATAATTTGGAAATGAATTTTAATGAAAATATCCAAAAAGGTAGCACAGGAAGCATCGTTATCAGGCGTTTTAGCGACAATACCACAGTAGAATTGTTTGGTATAAACAGCTCACGTGTTAGCATCGCAGGCACTATCGTAACCATCAATCCTATCAATGACCTTCCTTTCAATACAGACCTTTATGTAGAAGTAAGCAACGACTACTTCAAAGATTTGGCAGGCAATAACTTTGCAGGTTTTACAGGAAGTGGTACGTGGAAATTCAAAACAGACTTCAGCACCGCCATTGAAGATGCACAACTTTCAAATGCTATCCGACTTTATCCAAACCCTGTAGCCAAACAAGCAACCTTAGCAGTAGAAAAAGGTTTATCGTTAAAAAACGTACAGCTTAAAGTTATTGATGCGCAAGGTATTATCGTATGGACAAGAGAAATAAATCAACTAAGTGAAATACAAAACCTTGATTTAAGCACCTTGCCTACAGGAAAGTACCACTTGCAAATAAATACAGGCAAAGCGATTGCTTTAAAGCCCTTTGTGAAAGTTGATTAGTGCATATTGCTTTATCAAATAAGCACATAAAATAAGCCCCTTGTCTATCAGTAGGCAAGGGGCTTGTTATTTTATAATAAATTTTGCTCATCGGGCAGGCAAGTTTTCCTTTATATAAGCCAATATGCCAACTTGAACGCTCAACTTGCCAACTTAAACGCTCAACTTGCCAACTTGAACACTCAACTACCCTCCTACAGCGTTCAAGTCAGCGATTATAACACTCAACTACCCTCCTACAGCGTTCAAGTCGCCGACTATAACATTCAACTACCCTCCTACAGCGTTCAAGTCGGCGATTATAACACCCAACTACCCTCCTACAGCGTTTTGATAGACAAGTTATTTGTTTTGGTAGGCAAGTTGTTTGTTTTGGTAGTCAAATTACTTGTTTTGATAGACAAATTATTTGTTTTGGTAGGCAAGTTGTTTATTATTACGCAGTATAATAACCAACTTTATGCAAAACTACCCTGCCTACAAGTCCTCAATAACAGTTTCTTCATCACCTTCGAAAGCCTCTAAGCACTCTTTTATAAGTTCTTCGAGCATTTCTTCAGTTTGATAGCGGCGCGAGAAGTGAATAGGGAAGACACGTTGCGCTCCAGTTTTTCTTGCAAGCTCACCTGATAGCTTTGCAGTGCTATGTTGGTTATAAAGTGCTAGCGCGAGGTCTTCGTGTTTGTAATACGCCTCCATATAAATATCATTTACGCCTTTCAGAAGATTGATAACTTTTCTATGATTTTCAGGCGTGGGCGCGTGATCCATTACATAGCCAATTCGAAAGCCCTGCCTCTCATCAAGGTATTGAAAAAGCTCAGACGCTTTAAAAGTCCCTTCTTCCAATTCAAACAATGCATCTGTTTGTTTTTCTTGATAGGCTATTTTTAAAGTGCGAATCCACGCACCACGTTTTAAAGGCATATCTTCTTTGATATTATAGCTTGGGTGAACATCAAAAGCGTATGCCACACAATCAATACCGTGTTTTAGCAAACAAAACCGCACTTTAAAAACATCGGTTTCGTAAATCACGTCTGTATATTCTTCACCTATATCGGTAAGCTCCCAATGCGGTGAATGAATTTCAAAACGTTTTACATAACCTTCTTGCTGTAATTCGTGAATTTCATAAAATACAGCTTTATCATCTACCGTTAAGTTTTCCCAGTTGTAAGAGCGGAACTTTGCCTGCACATTTTTGGCAATACCTGTTGGACCAAACACAAGTACTTTCCTGCCTATCGGGAGTTGATGCCTGAGAATGGTATCAAAGTTACAAAAGTGGTCGATGTGTGTATGGCTGATGAAGATAGCTTGCAGGTTTTTTATTTCGCGGATAGTGAGCGCGCTTGCATACCCGCAGTCGCAAAGGTACGTATTGCGTTGGGTAGGCAAGGAGAGCATCATACAAACGTCTTCACGAAAACCGCTTTTTACAGTTGCTTGTAGCATAACAAAAAGATATGGAAAGTATCTTGTGAAGGCGAAAATAGCGTATTTTTTGTATTATTTCGCCTTTTCAGGTGTTATAAATGCTATTGAGTGTAAATAAGCAAACACGCATTTTTCTTTCAGCATTTTCGCCACCTGAAAAATCAAAAAAGGTTGCAGAACGTCAAAAAATCTGGTGCTCCGACATTTTTAGTGGGGCAAGGTATAAACCACCTAGAAATATATGGCACACAGTGTTTCGGGCTATGTTCTCCATGTTTCTATGTGGTTCAACACAAAATTTGTCAGCGTACCATACGACATTACCTTTGTCTAATTACAAGTTTTTTTTGAAATACAGATATTTTTGTATAAGTTTGCAATAATAAATCCTTTCTTATGGAAAATAAAAATGAAAAAGCCCAAGAAACCATCAACAACCATGTAATGTGGGCTATGGGTGCAGGCGCGATACCACTTCCTATCATTGATGTAGCTGCAGTAACGGCTATACAACTCGATATGTTAAAACAGCTTTGCGGTATTTATGAAGTGAATTATCTGGAAAGCTCAGGCAAGAGCCTCATAAGCGCGATAGCAGGAAGCACACTTGCCAAAATAGCCGCGAGTTTTATGAAAGGCATACCCGTTATTGGCACATTGCTTGGCGGTGTTTCTATGGCGGCTATGTCGGGAGCTTCAACCTACGGAATGGGGCAGGTTTTTGTACGGCACTTCGAAGGTGGCGGTAGCGTCTTCAACTTCGATATGGGTTGGGGAAAGCAACAATACGAACAAGAATACGAAAAAGGCAAAGACTTTGCCTCCAACCTCGAGAGAACTGACCCCGAACACAAAGCGCAAAGCAAAGGAGACGTTTTTGCTAAACTCGACGAGCTTGTAAAACTCAAAAAAAGCGGTATATTAACCGAAGAAGAGTTTAACAAGAAAAAAGAAGAGCTATTGTCTAAACTATACGCTTAAACATGGATACGGCTATGGATATTACACACGTCTTCATATTTATGATTATCAGCCTCTTGCCTGCCAATACCAAGCAATGCCAAGTCTTTGATGGGCAAACGAACAGTTTGGCTTTTACCCTCACACAAAATACAGACAAGGCATGGGAAATGAAAGGCAATGGCAAAGACGGACTGAAGTTTATCATCAAAGGTGAACAAATAACTACTTCTACAGAGGGTGTAGAAATACCTTACAACCTGCAGGGCGCGTTCAAAGTAGATGACAAGAAGTGGGCAAAAGTAAAAAAAATCTCTTTCTTGACAGTAGATGCGCCCGCGCTTGATGTTGTGCGAAGCAAAAAAAACATTTTGTTGAAAGAACAAAAAGGCACAAAAGAAATTATGAAAATCACGTATTAAATTGCATAAGGAACGGGCATTAAATAACATGCTATTCTGCCGCCCCACGAATAAATTCGTGGGGGTATTGCCAAGTAACGAGTAAACTTTAACTTGGATAGGTTTTTAGTAACTATTTAGTAGGTTGAAAAAAAAAGTTTGATGCTTCGACAATTTTAGTGGAGCAAGGTATAAATCACATAGAAAGATATGGAACATAGTGTTTTGGGCTATGTTCTCTGTGTTTCAACACAAAATTTGTCAGAGTGCCATAACTTTTTACGAATTGTTTTTTTATGCTTCCATTTCCATTTTTAAAAACTTGCCTGTGAAGCCGCCTTCGAATTGGGCTAAGTCTTCGGGAGTGCCTGCGAAGATAATCTCGCCTCCGCGCTCGCCTCCGTCATAGCCTACATCAATCACGTGGTCGCTTACTTTGATGACATCGAGGTTGTGTTCGATGATGAGCATTGTATTGCCTTTGTCCACCAATTTGTTCAATACACCCAAAAGTACGCGCACATCTTCGAAGTGCAAGCCTGTAGTAGGTTCATCTAAAATGTAAAGCGTTTTGCCTGTGCTGACGCGTGAAAGCTCTGTAGAAAGTTTTACCCTTTGCGCTTCGCCTCCCGATAGTGTGGTAGCCGATTGTCCCAAAGTGAGATAACCCAAACCAACTTCTTTCAAGACCTGTATTCTTTTGCGAATAATTGGCTGATTTTCAAAAAATTCTACTGCTTGTTCTACCGTTAAATTCAAAATATCGGCAATGGATTTGCTCTTAAATCTAACTTCTAAGGTTTCGCGGTTGTAGCGTTTGCCCTTGCACGCTTCACATTCTATATGCACGTCAGGCAAGAACTCCATTTCTATCAATTTCATACCGCCGCCTTTGCACTCTTCACAACGCCCACCTTTGACATTGAACGAAAAACGCCCTGCTTTGTAGCCTCTTATTTTAGACTCTTGTAATTGTGCAAAAAGGTTGCGGATTTCTGTAAAAAAACCTACATACGTGGCGGGATTGGAGCGTGGCGTTCTGCCTATGGGCGATTGATCAACCTCAATTACTTTGTCTATATTTTCCAGCCCTTTGATGGCTTGGTAGGCGAGGGGCTGACGTTTTGCTCTGAAAAAATACTGGTTCAAGATAGGAAAAAGCGTGTCGTGGATAAGCGTGGACTTCCCGCTTCCTGAAACGCCTGTTATGGCTATCATTTTGCCAAGCGGAATCTCAAGGGTTACATTTTTGAGGTTATTGCCTGACGCGCCTTCTACAGTGAGGGTTTTTCCGTTACCTTTCCTGCGTGTTTTGGGTACTTCAATAGCCTGCTTGCCTACCAAATACTGGGCTGTGGTGCTGCCTTGTGCCAAAAACTCTTTGGGTGTGCCTTGCCCGACTACGCGCCCGCCATGTATGCCTGCGCCCTTGCCTATATCCAAAATATAATCACATTCGAGCATCATTTCCTTGTCATGTTCCACTACGATAACAGAGTTTCCCAAGTCGCGCAAATCTTTGAGCGACTGTATGAGTTTCACATTATCGCGTGCATGAAGTCCGATACTTGGTTCATCAAGAATATACAACACGCCCACAAGTTGCGTCCCGATTTGGGTAGCCAAGCGGATACGTTGCGCCTCGCCTCCCGAAAGTGTTTTGAGGGGTCTGTTGAGGCTCAAATAATCCAGTCCAATGTCTAACAAGAGTTTGACCCGTTTGCGAATTTCCACCAATAGATTTGATGCGATGGCTTTTTGCCTATCATTCAATCGCTCATGGAGGCAGGCAAGCCAATCGTTTAATTCGTTTAAGTGTTTGGTAGCTATTTCGTAAATGTTGTAATTGTCTATTTTAAAGTGCAAAGACTCTTTGTTTAGCCTTGCGCCATTACATTCAGGGCAAACTTTGATAGTTACAAAATCTTGCAAGTTTTCTTGTGTTTTTTCTGTGCCTTCTTCGTGGTGTCGTTTTAGATAGTTGATAACACCTTCATACTGAATGGTATAATCCTTTTGGTATTTTTCAGAAGAAACTTGCACAGGGTTTTCTGAACCATACAAAATTTCTTGTAAAACTTCTTCAGGCAGTTTATTTATGGGGGTAGTAAGGCTAAATTTATTGCGTTTCAACAAGGCTTCTATTTGGTGAAAAATCCAAACATCTCTGTATTCTCCCAAAGGTGCGATGCCTCCGCGACTGATGCTCAACTTTTTGTCAGGAATAACGGACTCTTCTGTTATTTCCTCTATTACGCCCAAGCCTTTGCAAGTCGGGCAATAGCCTACAGGTGTATTGAATGAAAAGCTATTCGGTGCAGGGTCGCTATATGAAATGCCTGAAGTAGGGCAAACGAGCATTTTAGAAAAATAGACAAGTACTCCAGCCTCTGAATGGGCTGGGAGTTTGTTGGGTTCGGGGACTTTTACCATCATCAGTCCTTCGCCTTCTTTCAGGCAAGTGGCTACAGATTGTGCCAAGCGATAGCGGTCAGCTTCACGCACTTGAATTCTATCCACAACCAACTCGATGTCGTGTGCTTTGTAGCGGTCAAGTTGCATTTTGGGTTCAATGTTCAGTATCTCACCATCAACGCGGACTTTTGTGTAACCTTTTTTGGCTATTTCCACAAATAGTTCTCGATAATGTCCTTTTCGCCTGATGACAATCGGGGCAAGCAACGTAATTGCCTGCTCATTGAACTGTTGGAGTATTTTATCAATGATTTGGTCTTCAGATTGCTTGACCATGCGCTCGCCTGTAATGTATGAAAACGCCTCGCCTGCCCGCGCATAAAGCACACGCAAGAAGTCGTATATTTCGGTAGTTGTACCCACAGTAGAGCGCGGATTGCGGTTGGTCGTTTTTTGTTCGATGGCTATCACAGGACTAAGTCCATTGATTTTGTCCACTGCCGGGCGTTCCATACCGCCTATAAAAGAGCGGGCATACGCAGAGAAGCTTTCCATGTAGCGGCGTTGCCCCTCGGCATAAATGGTATCGAAGGCAAGGGAAGACTTACCGCTCCCGCTTACGCCTGTGATGACGACAAGTTGATGGCGTGGAAGGCTTACATCTATGTTTTTGAGGTTATGCTCACGCGCGCCAAAGATTTCTAAAAATTCGGACATTTTTGGAGTGATTGGGTGATTGAGTGAATGAATGTGGGGTTGCCTACCTACACGTGTCAAACTTACTTTATGCAAAGATATGCTAATTTTTAGCAAAAAATACGCTTCAGTATAATTTTGGTCGTGGGTAGGCAAGGATTTTTGCTTTTGTGAGGTAATGATGGAGTAATATCAAGTTCTCCAAAAACGCCCCTCCACAAAGTTAATCTTATGAAATTTATTGGTCGCGTTGTTTTTTAGAGAGTACTTTTAAATCCAATCTTCAACCAAACTATTTATCTCGTCCATTCTCTGTAGCGTGTAGGCAAGGACTTGTATTACCTCCTCAAGGTGCGGAATGTCTTGGGAAATATCCAGTCCTTTTCGGTCTTTCAAATACTTATCCAATACCTTATAACCGCCGACTTGAAAGTTCCAAATCTCCAGACTTATCTCGTCAAAATACTGTTTTTCATTGTAATACAGCCTTCCTGCTTGCGCATTGCCTGCTGTCAGGATGGCAGGCAAGTAACGCACTTCTGTTACCTTGTTGGTATGTATTTCCATAGGCATACCTACAGGCAAGTTCTCCCACGCGCCCGTTTTTAACAAATGCGCTTCAACTAACGCGCCTCCCAAAGCCGCTAATTGTTCAAAAACCGCCTCGTCCTCTGTAAAAGGGATTTTAGGAAAGTCCATTTTTAGAAAATCCATGTATTTTTGGCGATACGCAGGCGCGTGTAAAACGGCATAAATATAGTTGAAAATAGCCCGTATATCGGTTTGATAGTGCGGATACTGTTGTAAAATAAAATCCTTAAATTCTTTAGTGAAGTTAGATTTTTTACCATTCTCATCTAAAAATTTTACTTGTCCACTATGAGAAGTGTCGTTTCTGTTGCAATGATAAAGGGGGAAGACAGTCGCTCCACCACGATAAAACATATTGATATCTGAAATACTATCAGAAATAAAACATAAATTCCATAAACTATTCCCCACATTTTGCCCAGCTCGTCCTGTAAGCAATGCTATATTTGGCTCGTCAAAATGCTTCATAACATCTTTTACTAAACGTGCCACTATTACGTCATCAGCATAGATAAAACGTTTACTAAAAGGTCTATAATTATAAGAAAGTATTTTGCTTTTATCAATGCCTTTACCAATATGAAGCCTTGCCTGCTTTAAAATCCATTTGTCTTTATCCTCTAAAGGCAGTTGAAATAAGGAGGCTATATTGTTATTGGAATAATTATCCATATCGGCAAAAGTAATTAAATTTTTTTCTAATGCTTTAGCATCTGGATTGGTAGCAAGCCCATCACGTTTGGTAATAATGCCATTACCAAAAACATTAAAAATATCTTTCACGCTCCATCCTTGTTCGTACTGTTCACGATAAGTAGTATTTTGAGGACGGAATAAATAAAAAGGCGCAGTCGGTTGTATCTCTACTGTACCAATATCTTGCAAAGTACGTGTACTACAAATATCGAATTTACTTTGGCGCGTGCCGTACAAATCTGTGTGCATAATTTTTTTAGGCAAGCCTTCTTTTTTGACAAAAACAGTGATACAAGTCCCTTGCTGAATATCAAAAACGCCTTGGTCTTTTGAACCGT
>Ga0163154_10000406_pt1 | contig 65008 bp, 57 predicted proteins | sample OliLakLV19MP9P1_FD_148649 | JGI IMG/M metagenome (GOLD analysis project Ga0163154, IMG submission 148649) | Freshwater microbial mat bacterial communities from Lake Vanda, McMurdo Dry Valleys, Antarctica - Oligotrophic Lake LV.19.MP9.P1 | ecosystem: Environmental > Aquatic > Freshwater > Lake >...
GGGAGTGAATCCCGCCTCCGCTCCGATGCCGAATGAGCGTTGCACGGGCGGGGCGAGGGGTTGTTCAATGTCGACCAGCGGTGCGCGGAACTGGTCGGGAGCCTCCTGAGGGGAAGGGTTCGCGCCGCCGTTGCCGCCTAAGATGAGTTCATGGTGATCGGCCTTCTCGAGATCGAGTTGCATCTTCCCGAGGCGCACAGCCTCAAGGACAAGCGGCAGCCGCTGCGTTCGATTCTGAGTCGCGTGCGGCAGAACCACAACGTCTCCATTGCCGAAGTGGCGCATCAGGACAATTGGCAGCGCGCGGGTCTCGCCGTCGTGGGCGTGAATACTGCGCGCGCGCAGATGGAGAAGACGCTGGACGAGATCATCCGCGAGATCGAGGAAACACCCGGCGTCGTCTGCGGAGGAGAACAAAAGCAATGGCTGTGAACCACCGGAAGTCACGGGTTGCGGACGGCGTTCGCGATGAGGTGGCGATGATCATTTCCCGCGAGATCCGCGACCCGCGGCTTGGCTTCGTGACCGTGATCCGGGTCGAGATGCCCGTGGATCAGTCGGTGGCGAAGATCCATGTCTCTCCGATGGGTGATGCGAAAACGCAGGTCGAATCGATGCGCGCGCTCCATCACGCCCGCGGTTTTGTGCGAAAGCTGCTCTCCCAGCGGATGCGAACGCGCACCGTCCCGGAGATCATGTTCGTGCAGGATAAAGGCCTCGACAACGCGGAAAGGGTGAGCGAGATCATGGCCGGCTGGAAGGCCGACGAGGCCGCAGCCGAAGTCGCGGCCGAGGTCGCGGCAAAGGGCGCGGTTGAGGACGCGAATGGGGACGGGGACGAGCCTCCTGCCGTTCCATCAGGCGAGCGGCCCACCGACTAGTTTCGTGGAGAGATTCTGACCCCCCATCCTGCCGCTCCCGATTTGGGGATCTCCGGTCTGCTCGTCGTGGACAAGCCCGCGGGCCTCACGTCTCACGATGTGGTGGCCCGGACGCGCCGGGTTGCCTCGACCCGCCGCGTCGGGCACACGGGCACCCTCGATCCCATGGCGACCGGCGTCCTCGTGCTCTGCCTGGGCAGGGCCACTCGACTCATTCCATATCTTGAAGAGGCGGGAGGGCCGGAAGCGAAGGAGTATGAGGCGCGCATTCGCTTCGGATTCGAGACAACCACCGACGACGCCCTTGGCGAGGTTCGGGGCGACGTGGTGTCGAGGCCAGCGTTGACTCAGGACGCCCTGCGGGCAGGCCTCGCGTCCTTCGTAGGGAGAATTCAGCAGACCCCGCCCGCGTTCTCGGCCAAGAAGATCGGGGGAGAGCGGGCCTACGCCCTGGCGCGCCGGGGAACGGAGGTCAACCTCGATCCGGTCAGCGTCGAGGTCGGCCAGGCCGAGCTGCTGGCCCTTGACGGCGACACCGCGACGGTTCGTTTTGCCTGTTCACGGGGCACCTACATTCGGGCCCTGGCGCGTGACCTCGGCCGCGCCCTGGGTGTGGGCGCGCACCTGACCGCCCTCAGACGCACCCGATCCGGACGGGCTGGACTGGAGGCGGCCATCCCTCTCGACCGGATGAATGCGGAGTCGATCGCTTCGAACCTGATGCCGATGGCCTTGATCCTCGAAGCCTGGCCCATGGTGGTGGTGAACGAAGAGGGGGCCCAGAACCTGCGCCTGGGCCGTGCCATAAACGCGGGCGGGAACCCGACGGATCTTTCCGGGAGAGTTCGGGTTTGCGACGAGGCTCGTGGCCTCGTGGCCCTCGCGACCGCGGAAGGCTCGAGGCTGCAGCCGTTCTGCGTCTTCTGAAGCCCATGTCGTGTGGTAAGCTCCCGAGTTCCAAACCAAAGATAAATCACGCTGTAAGAACAACAAAGCAGGCTCGGAGGAGCAAAAAGAGTCGTGAGCCTTACCAAGGAAAAGAAGACAACCCTCATCGAGGGAAACCGCGCACACGCCACCGACACCGGGTCCCCCGAGGTTCAGGTGTCGCTGCTATCAGAGCGCATTGGCCAGCTGACCGAGCATCTCAAGACGCACGCGAAAGACCACCACTCGCGACGCGGCCTTCTCATGATGGTCGGTCATCGTCGTCGCCTGCTCGACTATCTCAAGTCGAAGACGCCGTCCCGCTACCAGTCCCTGATCGTCAAACTCGGACTGCGCAAGTAGCCGAGGGGCGCAGGGCCTCCCGTGGGCCGCTTCGGCGGACCCCGGTGGTTGGCGAGCGGTCCGATCCCATGCCGGGATCGGGACCGCCTCGGCATTCCCCGCCCTGCCCGTCGGCGCGGTTTCGGTGATTTTCATTAGCTTCATCCAGCACCGCCCCTTACGGTCTTCGACGCCTCGAGACTCACGCCCCACCCCTTTGCAGGACCTGCCGCCCGGAGAAAAGCACAATGGCCATGAAACGGTATGAGATCCAGGTCGGCCGCGCGCCGATCACTATTGAAACGGGCCGTATGGCCAAGCAGGCTGACGGCGCCACCATCGTGCGGATGGGCGACACGGTTGTGTTCGTGGCCGCGGGATCCGCCAAAGAGCCGAAGCCCGGCATCGACTTCCTTCCCCTGACCGTCGACTACCGGGAGAACAACTTTGCCGCGGGCAAGATCCCCGGAGGCTTCTTCAAGCGCGAAGGCCGGCAGAACGAGAAGGAGATCCTCACCTGCCGCCAGATCGACCGGCCCCTGCGGCCCCTGTTTCCAGAAGGCTGGGGCTGTGAGACCCAGATCAGCGCCCTTCTCTGGTCCGCCGACCTCGAGAACGAGTCGGACACGCTGGCCCTGATCGGCGCCTCCGCTTCGCTGTGCATCTCCGACATTCCTTTCGATACCCCGGTGGGCGCGGTTCGCGTGGGCTTCTGGGAAGGCCAGTGCCACATCAACCCGACCAGCACCGAGATGAAGACGAAGAGCGAGTTGAACCTCCTCGTCGCCGGCACCGAGAAGGCCATCTGCATGGTCGAGTCGAGCGCCCGTGAGCTTTCCGAAGACGATATGGTCAAGGCACTCGTGGCAGGCCATGACGCGATCAAGGTGATCTGCGGGGTTCAGCGACAGATGATGGCCGAAGTGGGCAAGGTGAAACGCCAGGCCCCGAAGAAGGAGATCGACCACGCCCTCGCCCACGAGATCGCGGCCGCCCTCGAACCGGCTCTGTACGAAGCCATGCAGAAGCGCGACAAGCTCGAGATGTACGCGAAGATGGACGCGGTCAAGAAAGCGTACGTCGCGACCCTCACCGAGGACCAGGCGACCAAGAAGGCGCTGGTGGCCACGGTCTACGACCAGCTTCGCGAGCACATCCTTCGCCGCGAGATCCTGGAGAGGGGCCGCCGCCTCGACGGCCGGCGCTTCGACGAGATCCGTCCGATCACGTCGGAAGTTACGGTTCTTCCGCGCACCCACGGCTCCGCTCTCTTCACGCGCGGCGAAACCCAGGCCCTCGTCACCGCTACCCTCGGCACGAGTGAGGACGCGCAGATCATCGATACCGTCCAGGAGATCGAGCACAAGAAGCGCTTCATGCTTCACTACAACTTCCCCTCGTTTTCCGTCGGCGAAGTGAGACCGAATCGGGGCCCCGGCCGTCGCGAGATCGGGCATGGCGCCCTCGCCGAGCGCGCCCTGCGCGAGATGCTTCCCTCCGAAGAGGATTTCCCGTACACGATCCGCATCGTGTCGGACATCCTCGAGTCGAACGGCTCGTCGTCGATGGCTTCGATCTGCGGCGGCACCCTTTCGATGCTCGACGCCGGCGTGCCCCTCAAGGCCCCGGTTGCCGGCGTCGCGATGGGTCTGGTGTCGAACGGCGAGAAGTTCGTGGTTCTCTCAGACATCGCCGGCGAGGAAGATCATTACGGCGACATGGACTTCAAGGTCGCGGGTACCGCAAAGGGCCTCACCGCTCTGCAGATGGACATCAAGATCGATGGCCTGCCCGCCGATCTGTTGGCCAGAGCCCTCGCCCAGGCCAAGGAAGGCCGTCTGCACATCCTCGGCAAGATGGCCGAGACCCTGACCACCCACCGCGCCGAGATGAGCGTGTACGCGCCTCGAATCATCACGGTGAGGATCCCCGTCGACAAGATCCGCGACGTCATCGGACCCGGCGGCAAGATGATCCGCTCCATCACCGAGCGGACGGGCTGCAAGATCGAGATCGAGGATGACGGCCGCGTGCTGATCGCCTCGACCGATCTCCAGGCCGCGCAACAGGCCGTGGCCATCATCGAAGAGCTGACGGCGAGCGTCGAACTCGGCAAGACCTACATGGGCAAGGTCGTCCGTATCGTCGACTTCGGCGCCTTCGTCGAGATCATGCCGGGAACCGACGGCCTGCTCCATGTCTCGGAGATCGCGCACGAGCGCGTCAACGAGGTTCGCGACGTGCTCGCCGAAGGCGATACCGTCATGGTCAAGGTCCTCACCATCGACCCCATGGGAAAGGTTCGCCTGTCCAAGAAAGCGCTGCTCCCCCTGCCGGAAGGCATGGTGGCGCCGCCCGAGGGGAGCTCGGACCGTCCGCCGCGTCGTGAAGGCGGCGGCGACCGTGACCGCGGTCGGGGCGGAGATCGTCCCCGTGGCGGCGGCCGTGGCGGTGGTTTCGGTGGAAACCGCGGCGGGCGCTAACCTGCGGGAGTGAAAAACCCTCCCTGGCGTCAACGAGGCGATCTCCGGATCGCCTCGTTTCTTTTAATGAGCACTCTGGCGCTCCTCGGCAGCACCTCCACGCTCCAGACCCAACCGGTCGAGGCCGCCGAGGCCTACACCGTGCGGGTGACCGTCGGGTCTTCGGGCTTCGAGCCCAAGAGAATCACGGCGCCGCTCGGCGTCGTGCACTTCGTGGTGACCTCGCGCGAGGGCGACCACTGCTTCGCGATTCCGTCCCTCGATGTGGAGAAGCGCGTCCGAGCCGGGCGGCCGCTTGAGGTGGACGTGACCTTCGACCGCGCCGGAGAGTTTCCATTCCTCTGCTGCGTCGAGGGGTCGGGCACGGCCGAGGTGGGCGTGATCGTGGTCGCCTCGGGCAAGTAGGGCTTCGCTATTCGAGGCGTACGGTGTAGGCCATCCGCCGGCACCAGGGGTCGAGGCGGTCGAAGGCGTCCGCCCGGGCCTCGCAGGAGAGGGTGAGACCCACTCCGTTCTTTACCGTGATCCAACGCCTGATTCGGGTCGACGTGAGGGCCGTCCCGCTCCGCATGTAATCGACGTAGCCCTGCGCGCGATCGATGCCTTCGAGGGCGAGCCAGGGGTGGTGCTCCAGCAGGGCCACGGTGTCGGAGGCGCGAGCCTTGACCAGCTTGTTGAAGGTTTCGAGGTCGCCGGGCGGTGGTACGGGCTCGCGGGAAACGGCAACGAAGCCGTGGATGGCGGACGTGCCCTTCTCGACAAAGAGAGGCAGGGACTTGAACTGCATGGTGGCGTTGGTTGGGCTCAAGAGGCGGCTCCCCCTTGTCCAGGTCGAGGGAACGCGGGCGACCAGGCCGGCGAAGCGCTCCTCGGGCCATTGCGTCGGATCTTCCACACGGAGCGAGGCGAGCAGAACGTCGATGCGGGAGGCGTAATGCTCCATCGCGCGGTCTGATCCGCGCACCCAGGCTCCGAAGAACCGACCCGCGCCCGCCGGGGCGATCTGCAGCCTCGAGGAAACACGGCTTGAGTCCCTGAAGGTCCACCGGGAGGCGTTCCCGGGGCCGTCCGGGCGCGCGGTGACTTCGGAGGCGCCGGTCAGGTAGGCCTGAGCTACCGCGCCGGCCGAGGCGGCGGACGAAGGCGAGATCAGGGTTACCGAGAGCGCCTCCACGTCGCCTTCGACCTTGGGCGCGGTCAGATATCGATAGCGGACGCCCGCCTGCTCCGCGAAGCCCACGCTCCAGCGCGGGGCGTGGGTGAAGGAGACGTTTGACTCCTCGTCGAGGAACGAGAGGAGCGGGTCTTGCGATGCGCAGCCGGCGGCCAGCAGGACGAAGGCGATGAGGGGCCTGCGCGGGCCGCGTCCGGCGTAGGGTGGGCGCCTCGCTTCCATGTCACTCCACGCGATAGTTCGGCGATTCCTTGGTGATCACCACGTCGTGAACGTGGCTCTCCTTGAGGCCGGCCACCGACAGTTTGGTGAACCTGGTCTTCGTCTGGAGTTCGCGGATCGACTTCACGCCGCAGTAGCCCATCCCGGCCCGCACGCCGCCCACCAGCTGCTGCACGATGGTGGAGAGCAGGCCGCGGTAGGGGACGATTCCCTCGACGCCCTCGGGGACGAGTTTCTGGGGAGCACTCTCGCTCTGGAAGTAGCGATCTTTGGATCCGTCCTTCATGGCGCCGAGCGATCCCATTCCCCGGTAGGTCTTGAAACTCCGTCCCTGGCGCAGGATCACTTCGCCCGGGCTCTCTTCGGCGCCCGCGAACAAGGACCCGATCATCACGGAGTCGGCGCCCACCGCGATGGCCTTGGTGATGTCGCCTGAGAACTTGATGCCCCCGTCGGCGATGACCGGAACGCCACTCTCGGCGCAGGCTTCAACCGCCTCGGCGATCGCGGTGACCTGGGGCATGCCGGCCCCGGAGACGATGCGCGTGGTGCAGATGGATCCTGGGCCCATGCCGACTTTCACTGCACCGACGCCCGCCGAGACCAGATCCCTGGCGCCTTCGCGCGTTCCCACGTTGCCGGCCACGAGTTCGAGATCCGGAAACGCGTTCTTCACCCGGCCGACCATCTCGATCACGGCCTTCGTGTGACCATGCGCGGTGTCGATGGCGATGACGTCCACCTTCGCGTCCACGAGCGCGCGGACGCGGTCGAGGGTATCCGCAGCAATGCCGACCGCCCCCCCGACACGAAGGCGTCCGGCCGAATCCTTGCAGGCGTTCGGGTACTTGATGCGTTTCTGGATGTCCTTGACCGTGATGAGGCCGCGCAGGTTGTTGGCCTCGTCGACCACGAGGACCTTCTCGACCTTGTGCTTGTGGAGGAGTTCCTTGGCCTCTTGCAAAGTGGCGCCCACCCGAACCGTGATGAGCGGATCCCGGGTCATCAGCTCGGCCACCCTCAAGGTGGTCCGGGTTTCGAAGCGCAGGTCGCGGTTCGTCAGGATGCCCACGAGCCTGCCCTGATCGGTCACGGGTACGCCGCTGATCCGGAACCTGGCCATGAGAGCGAGGGCGTCGGACACGGGTGCTTCGGGCGAAACCGTCACGGGATCAACGATCATCCCGGCTTCGGACCTCTTTACCTTGTCGACCTCGGCGGCCTGGATGTCGATCGGCAGGTTTTTGTGGATGAAGCCGATCCCTCCTTCCTGAGCGAGGGCGATGGCCAGAGGCGCCTCGGTGACCGTGTCCATGGCCGCCGAGACGATGGGGATGTTGAGGACAATGCCCCGGGTAAGGCGGGTCACCACGTCTACCTCGGCGGGAAGGCACTCCGAGTATTGCGGAACCAGGACGATGTCGTCGAAGGTGAGGCCTTCGCTGATCCGGCTTTCGAGGCTCTTCATTGGTCCTTGCCTAGTCGGTTCCGTGACACTTCTTGTACTTCTTCAAGGACCCGCAGGGGCAGGGGTCGTTCCGGCCGACCTTTACGCCCTCGCGTCGGACGGTTTTCACCAGACCGTCGTTCCCGCCCTGCGATTCCGGGGAGGCGGAGCCGCCGAAGGGTTTGGGTGAAGCGTCCGCCGAACTCGTGAAGGTGAGATTTCTCGGCGCGGTCCGGGCCTTTCCGAAGGTCGAGACCGGGTCTGGCCGCCGTTCCGGCGCGGGGAAGGGCGCATCGATGGGAGACGTGAACCGGGAGTCGTCCGAACCCAAATCGATGGCCCGCTGAGGCTCTTCGGTTCGAAGGACGGGCTGATACAGGAAGACCCAGCGCAGCGCCTCCTCCTCGATCCGGTCCATCAAAGCCTGGAAGAGGTTGTACGACTCCTTCTTGTACTCAACGAGGGGATCACGCTGGCCGTAACTGCGCAGGCCGATGCCTTCCTTGAGGTGATCGAGAGAGAGCAGGTGGTCCTTCCACTGAGCGTCCACGATCTGCAGAAGCAGGACGCGCTGGTGGAACTTCATCAGCTCGGGACCGATCTGGCGTTCCTTGGCCTCGTAGACCTCAAGGGCCCGCTTCTTCAGGGACTCGGCGAGCTTCGTCTGCTCGGTGTCGGTGATTTCACTCACCGGCACGTCAAGGCCGAAGGTGTCCCGGAGCATGATCGAGAGGCCTTCGGGGTTGGCCCCCTCGGTCGATACCTTGGGATCGAGCGCGTTGTTGAGGAACGCGTCGATCACGTCCTCGGACAGGTCGAGCAGCCACTGACGGGTTTCCTTGCCCTCGAGGATCATGCGGCGGGTGGAGTAGATCGCCATCCGCTGCTTGTTCATCACGTCGTCGTACTCGAGGAGGTGCTTGCGGACGGCGAAGTTCTGCGCCTCCACCTGTCTCTGGGCCCGTTCGATCGAGCGCGAGACCATGGGGTGCTCGACCGGCATGTCCTCTTCCATTCCCAGTTTCAGCATGAGCCCGCTGATCCGGTCGGAGCCGAAGATGCGCATCAGGTCGTCCTGGAGGGAGAGGTAGAAGCGTGAGGATCCGATATCGCCCTGACGGCCGGCCCGGCCGCGCAGCTGATGGTCGATGCGGCGGGCTTCGTGGCGCTCGGTGGCCAGAATGTGGAGCCCTCCGAGCGAGACCACGCGCTCACGTTCGCTGGTGTCGAGAAGGCTCATGATCGCGGCCACGGTGCGCTGGTTCGCGATGACGGTCTTCAACTCGGTTTTGAGCGGGTGGACGTCGAGGAAGTGGATCGGCTTGTCGACGTCCCAGTGCGGGAAGAACGACCGCGCGATGTTGTTGCGCTTGATGCGGGGAAGGGCCTCGGCGGCATCGAGGTAGGTCTGCAATGGGGCGTCGTGGGCCGCGAGGGCGGCCACGGTCTGGAAGGAGGGATGGTCGTTCGGGAAGGCGGCCACGAGGCCGAGGTACCGCTCGGCCAGTTCTTCCTTGTACTTCGACTCGAACTTCCGATGGGTGAGTTCCTTCTTGAAGTCCGCGGCCATCTCGTCGACCGCGGTCTTTGTGGTCTCGGCCCTTTCGTCGGCGGTGGCGACGTCTGGATTGATGTTCCTCTCGATCAGGAGATTGCGCACGCGCACGTCGGGGATGCCGCCGAGGATGATGTCGGTTCCCCGGCCCGCCATGTTGGTGGCGATGGTGACCGCGCCGAAACGGCCGGCCTGCGACACGATGTCGGCCTCGCGCTCGTGGTACTTCGCGTTCAGGACGACATGTTTGATCCCTTCCCGCTTGAGCATGGCCGCGAGATGTTCGGACTTTTCGATCGAAATGGTTCCCACGAGCACCGGCCGTCCCGCCCCGGAGAGTTCCTTGATCTCCCGGAGCACCGCACGATCCTTCTCAGGCTCGGTGCGATAGACCATGTCGGGGTTCTCGAGGCGGATCATCGGCCGGTTGGTGGGCGTCACCAGCACTTCGAGCTTGTAGATCTTTTCGAACTCGGGGGCTTCGGTCTCCGCGGTGCCGGTCATGCCCGCGAGTTTTGAATACATGCGGAAGTAGTTCTGCAAGGTGATGGTGGCAAGCGTCTGGTTCTCCCGCTCGATCTTCACCTTCTCCTTGGCCTCGACCGCCTGGTGGAGCCCGTCGGACCAGCGCCTTCCCGGCATGAGGCGCCCTGTGAATTCATCGACGATGATGACCTGGCCGTCCTTCACGACATAGTGCACGTCGCGGGTGTAAAGGGCGTGGGCGCGCAGGCCCTGGTTCACGTGATGGAGAACGTCCATATTCGACGGATCCCACAGGTTCGTCACGGCGAGGAGTTTCTCCGCGTGGGACATGCCGTTGTCGGTCATTATCACGTTGCGGGCCTTCTCGTCGACGATGTAGTCGCCGGTCTTTTCGAGTTCCGCGCGCTCCTCGGCCTTCTTGTCGCCCGCGATGCGCGCCCCGGGGATCAGCCGGGGAATGATCTGGTCAATCTTGTAGTAGAGGTCGGTGGACTCCTCGGCGGGGCCGCTGATGATGAGAGGGGTGCGCGCCTCGTCGATCAGGATCGAGTCGACCTCGTCCACGATCGCGTAGTTGTGGCCGCGCTGGACATAGGACTCCAGTTCGAACTTCATGTTGTCGCGCAGATAGTCGAACCCGAACTCGTTGTTGGTTCCGTAGGTGATGTCGGCGGCATAGGCGCCCTTGCGGTCGCGGTCGGCCATGTCGTGCTGGATGCAGGCGACACTGAGCCCGAGCGCCTTGTACAGGCGTCCCATCCAGTCCGAGTCGCGCTTGGCCAGGTAGTCGTTGACGGTGACGACATGGACGCCCTTGCCGCCCAACCCGTTGAGATACGCGGGCAGGGTAGCGACGAGGGTCTTGCCCTCACCCGTGCGCATCTCGGCGATCGAGCCCTGGTGCAGCGCCATGCCGCCGATGAGCTGGACGTCGAAGTGCCGCATGTTCAACACCCGGCGCCCGCCCTCGCGGCATATCGCAAAGGCCTCCGGCAGCAGATCATCGAGAGAGGCGCCCTGTTCGAGGCGGGCCCTGAAGTCGTTCGTCTTGCCCCGAAGCTCCTCGTCCGAGAGCTTGCGGGTAAGGGTCTCCAGGTCGCTGATGACCTGGATCCTGGCCCTCATCTTCTTGATGTCGCGGTCGTTCTTGGTTCCGAAGATCGTGGTCAGCAGTTTCCCGAGCATTTAGTGGGCCCATTCTAAGGTCTTCACAAGCAAAGCCCCCCCGGCTAGACTCCGCGGATGTTCATGGCGTACCTGTTGTGGGGCTTCGTCGCCGGCTGCGGGCTTTTTATGGGCGGGGCCTCCGCGATTCAGCTGGCGCGCAGCGGGTTTGACCTGGTGGTGGCGGCGAACGCCGTGGTGTACCTCGGGTGCGCGGTCTACGGCTTCCCCCGGCTGGTCCGGCTCATCAGGAAGTAGCCCCGGAGGCACGATGCCAACTCATAGCTGGTTCGAACTGTCGATGCGCGGCCTCCACGTGGCGATGGTCGGGGCGTGGCTGCTTTTCGACTTTGTGGTCTACTGGCTCCACTTCAAGATCAAGGACGCGAACGCGCCCATGGACGAGCGGCTGGAGCGAGCCCGGGTGATGCACGGTATCGACACCGTGGTGGCGTATCTCTTCTTCCTGACCCTCCCCGTGGGCATCGTCCTCTGCTGGGTGACCGATACCCCGCTCTTCACCACTGGCTGGCTGAACTGGAAACACCTGATGTATGGCCTGATCGTGGTTTCGGCGATCGTGCTGGTGCCGATTTCCGGGACATCGCTGCGGAACCTGAAGGCGATCAAGGCGGGCGCTCCGAACGTCCCGGAACTGAACGCTCAGATCAAGCGTGACATGAACTGGGCCATGCCCTGGGTCTTCCTGATCTGGATTCTGATCACCGCGATGATCGTGATCTCCGTCTTCAACGCGAAATGCCCGCACTGCAACAACTTCATACTGCGGTAGTGGCCTCGACCGCACGCTCCCGGTGAGCCGGGGAGGCGTCGGAACCGTGGCGGAGCGGGTCCCGTGGAGGCGAGCGCGGCAGGCTATCCGAGCGAGCGGTACTCGTCGAGAATGTAGAGCAGCGGATTCTGGTTCGAGCCGTTCAGCCAGACCTCGTAGTGGAGATGGGGCGCCGTCGAGCGGCCCGTGCTCCCCACGAAACCCAGGACAGAGCCCCGGCGAACCGTTTGTCCGGCGCGCACGTTGAACGCGTCGAGGTGCCCGTAGTGCGTGACGATGCCGCGCCCGTGGTTGACGGTCACCGCGTTGCCGTAACCGCCCTTCACACCCGCGAAAATGACGGTTCCGTCGGCGGGCGCCAGAATCTTTGTTCCGAGAGGCGCTGAGATATCGAGGCCAGGATGGAAGTCCCTCAGCCCGGTGAAGGGATCGTTGCGGTTCCCGAAGCCTGCCGAAAGATAGCCCCGAACCGGCCAGACCGAAGGTGTAGTGGCGAGGAGCGAACGTTGACGGTCGAAGACATTCGTGAGCTCGCGGGACTTTTCCGTCAACTCGTTGAGACGGGAACTCATTTCTTCGAAGCTCGCCACACTTGGACCCGACTGGTCGGCCATCGTACCGCCGCCGGTGCCGCCCAAGGTGGGGTCCGGTGGAGGAGCGTCGACGCCCGCCATGACTCCCAGCTTGTTCACGATGCCGCTTAGTTGACCCATCTGTGCGCGCAGAGCCGCGGCGTCGCGCTCGATCTGGTGAGTCTTGTCGATCAGGCTGCGGGACTCCTCTTCAACCGTGCGGAGTCTTGAAACCTCGAAGAGCAAAACCGAATAGTGGATTAACGCACCGACGAGGACGATGCCCGCGATGGCCGCAGCCCGCCCGGCCACCCTGGCGACGTGAAGGGGAACCTGGTATTTGCGGAACTTCGCCCTGGCGTTTGGGACGAAGATCACGGTGAAGAAATCGGGAGTGTTCATAGTGGCGTTTTGTACAATTTGGCCGACTCGACGCAGACGCCGAGAAGGCCTGCAGCCGACACCGAAGGCTCGGAGCCAATAAAAAGACCTTATCACGCGACTTTAAGCGCGGTCAACGCAGTCCCGGCCCGGAACACCAGGGCCTCCAGAACTGACCCCCTTGAAACCGTCCTGGCGTGGGCGAGGTCGGCGATGGTGCGGGCGACCCGGGCCGTCCGGTGCACCGCGCGAAGGGAGAGTCCTTGATGCCGTGCCGCCTGTTCGAGCGTGTCCACGGCTTCAGGATCGAGTCCGAGAGAATGGATGTTCATCCCGTTCGGAGCGGCGCCTCGATCCCTGGCAAAGCGGATGGCCGCGGCGACGCGTGCCTTCACCAGGATCGAGGGCTCGCCCGCACCCGCATCCGAACGGCCGATCCGAATCTCCGGGCGCGGGACATCCACCACCATGTCGATACGGTCGAGCAATGGACCCGAGATGCGTCCCTGGTAGCGGGCAATGGCCTGGGGCGTGCAGCGGCAGGGGAGAACGGCGTCGCCGCGATAGCCGCAGGGGCACGGATTCATCGCGGCCACCAGTTGAAACCGCGACGGAAACTCGAAGGCAGCGCGGGCCCGCGAGACGATGAGCCGACCCTCTTCCAACGGCTGTCGAAGTCCCTCGAGGGTTGCCCGCGAGAACTCCGGCAGTTCGTCCAGGAAGAGCACGCCTCCATGGGCGAGGCTGATCTCGCCGGGCCTTGGAACGGCCCCGCCTCCCACGAGGGCCGCCGATGAAGCGGTGTGATGAGGGGCTCGAAACGGGCGGGCCCCCACGAGGCCGCTTGGGCACAGGCCGGCCGCCGACTGAATGGTGGTCATCTCGAGCGCCTCCGCCTCCGTTGGCGCAGGAAGGATCCCCGGCAGACGTCGCGCCAGCATTGTTTTCCCGGACCCTGGAGGACCGACCATGAGCAGGTTGTGTCGCCCTGCGGCTGCGATCTCAAGAGCGCGACGCGCGAGCGGCTGCCCGGCCACGTCGCGCAGGTCGAGGGACGTGGAAGGCTCGAGTGCCGCTTCCGCTACCGCTTCCTCCGCATCGTCCGTATCGCCGCGGAGCGCCGAGAGCAGCGTCCACGCGCCACGCACCTCGAGCGCGCTTACGAGCGACGCCTCTTTAAGGTTGCGCCGAGGGACTACGGCGCTCCGGAAGCCCTGCGCGCGCGCCTCGATCAGTATGGGCAGGACCCCTTGAACCGCACGGAGGCTGCCATCAAGCGCCAGTTCCCCGAGGAACAGGCAGTTGGCGGCATGGGGAAGGGGCTCGCCGGCCGCGGCCAGAAGCGCCATCGCGATCGCCAGGTCAAAGGCACTCCCGCTCTTTCGCAGGTGTGCGGGCGCCAGGTTGACCGTGATCCTTCGGTCCCACGAGAACTCGATCGCCGAGTTTCGAAGCGCGGCCTTGATCCGGCTTTCGCTCTCGCGCACCGCCGAGTCGGGCAGACCGACGATGAAGAGCCCGGGAAAGCCGGGTGCCGAATCGACCTCGACTCGGATAATCGAACCGCGGATTCCGAGCACCGCCCCGGTGTGGGTGTTTGCAAACATGAGCTCTCCTCGAGATGAGACCGGCCCGTGGGAGAGGACGGGGCGACGCCCGAGCAGGGCGCCGCACGCAGTATCGACCGGAAGGAGTTCGGTTGGGGTCCCTTCGGGGACCCTAAAGCCGTGAGGCGCTTTACTCGTTGGAGGTTTCGGAGGACGCCGAAACGACGAGAACCTGGCCGATGGAGAGTCTGTTGGAGTTCAGGTTATTGAGAGCCTTGATCGCCGCGACGGTTGTGCTGTGGCGCGCCGCAACATGGGAGAGCGTGTCGCCCTTGCGGATCCGGTAAGACGTGTTGGCCATGCCTGCGGACGGCCCGGAAGCGGCGGTTGTCTTCCGGGCGGCCGCGGAGCCGGTTCGAGGAATCGCAAGTTCAGTGCCCGGTCGAAGCCTCGATTTGAGGGTCAGGCCGTTCACCCGCGCGATCTCCGCCGCCGGCACGCCGAACGTCTTGGCGATCTGCGAGAAGGTTTCGCGCTTAAGCACCACATGGCGCGTGTAGTTCATCGAGCGTTCGGTGGCGAGGCACGAAGTGATCTGCTCGCCAACGCCTTGCGGAACCCGAAGATCGAACGCGAACGCGGGCGTGATCGCGCGGCGAAGCTCCGGATTCAGGGCCTTGATGGCTGCCGGCTCGGTGCTTCCGCAACGCGCCACGGTGGCGATTGGATAGGACGCCGCGACCCGGATCGTCTCCGTGGAAATGTTCTCATCCGGCGTGAGCTCGATGCCGTACGAGTCCGGTGACTTGGCGATGACGATCGCCGCGTGAATCAGGGGAACGTAGTTCTTCGTCTCCGCGCGAAACGACCTGGTCTTGGCTAGGGCCCAGAAGTCGTTGGTCCGGGCCTTCTTGATCGCGCGCTGTACCCGGCCTTCTCCCGCGTTGTAGCCGGCGAGGGCCAGATTCCAGTCGCCGAACATCGCATACAGGTTCTTGAGGTATCGGGCCGCCGCGAATGTCGCTTTCTCCATGTTCGACCGCTCATCGACGAAGAAGTCCTGCTTCAGTCCGTATTGCTTGCCCGTCGAGGGGATGAACTGCCACAGACCCTTGGCCTTCGCGCGCGAAAGCGCCACGGGGTTGAAAGCGCTCTCCACGATGGGAACGTACGCGAGGTCTTGAGGGATGCCCGCTTCCGCGAGAATCTCCCGGATCCGCGGGAGGTGGGGCAGGCCGCGCGAGAGCGCCCGCGAGAACCAGTTCTTGAACCTTCCGCTGTAGAGGTTGATGGCGCTTACCACCTGGTCGTTCATTTCGATGGGGAGGTCGATCTCTTCGGTCCCGAGGACCGCGGCATTGGTCTGTCGGGCCTCCTCGGTGGGGTGGAGCGTCTCGATCTTCTCCCCCATCTGAGCAAGGGTGCCCTCGGGCGCAAGTTCCACGGGCTCGGTTGGCTGGAGGGAGAGGGTAGGAGGGAGAAAGCGGCGAACCGCGCCGGCCGCGACTTCCGCGGCGTGGATTTGGTCCACCATTTCAAGGTAGGCCTTCCTGAAACGTGCGTCCTGCGGGTCCTTAATGCCCGCGAAAACGTTCAGAGCCTCGTCAAAAGCAGCCTGGGCATCCGCTTCGCGTCCCTCGGCCAGGGCCGTAGCGCCCGTCCGAAAGAGGGCCTGGGCCCGATCGAGTCCGGCGTCCAGGCTGGCTGGAGCCGCTGGTACGGCGGGATCGAGGGCCGCCGAGAAAGGGCTGCCGGGGCCCTGGGCGAGAGCCGGCGCGCCTCCGACGAGGGTGAGGCCGAGCGCCAGGAGGGCGGCGGGCACCGCCCGTCCCCTCGAAAAATTCGCCCTATTCATGCGGGGGTAGTCTACCAAGCGCTCTCATCGCCTGTCTCAGCTCCGGTAGGGGACGAGTACATCCAAGCCCTGGGCGGCATCGCGGGCCGCCGGGGTGATCAGGGCCTTGGGGCCGAGGAAGATCCGACGGCCCTCCCGCCGTGCCCGACGGACATCGTCCTCGCAGACGAAATCCACGGCGGCGGTCGCTTTCTCCACCGCCGACCCATCGCGATCCGACGGTGCGCCGGTTCGGACGCGGGCCAGGCGCTTGATGTTGATCAGATGGAGGGGTGTGATGTTGTCCGAGGTGATGTTCCCGGCCGCCGCGCCGCACCCCAGGGACATGGAGGGCTCGAGGGCCGTGGTATGGCCGGTTGCGCCCATGGAAGTCTGGGAGTTGGCGATGACCCTTGATGCGGGCTGGGCGAGAGCGAAGCGGCGGAGAAGGTCCTCTTCCGACGCGTGGATTCCGACCGTATGTCCCGTTCCGCCGAAGGTCAGGAGTTCCTGGCAGCGTCTGATGCCCTCGTCGGGGCCCGGGACTTCGTAGAGGGCCAGGACCGGGCAGAGTTTCTCGGCAGAGAGAGGATGTTCCCGACCGACGCCCGCAACGTGGGCGGCGAGCGCCCGGGTGGCGGGGTCGACCCTGAAGCCGGCCGCTTCCGCGAGGGTTGGAGCCGACCGGCCTACCGCCTTGGGGTTCACGAGACCGCGCTCATTGATCACGAACCTTGCGATCTTCGCCGCCTCGTCGGCGGAGAGGACGTGAACCTTTTCCGTGTCGAGGGCCTCGCGGACCGCAGAGGCGACCCGCGCATCGAAGACCATGGCCTGCTCGGATGAGCACAACGTGCCGTAGTCGAACGTCTTGCCGGCCACCACGTCGCGAACCGCGCGGAACGGGTCGGCGGAAGCGTGCAGGTAGACGGGGACGTTGCCGGGGCCCACGCCATAGGCGGGCCGGCCTGAGGCGTAGGCGGCCCGGACGAGACCGATGCCTCCGGTGGCCAGAATGACCGCGGTGTTGCGACTCTTCATCAAAGACTCGGTGGCGGCGAGGGACACCGACTCGAGACACTGCAAGGCTCCCTCCGGCAATCCGGCCGATCGCGCGGCGGCCTCGATCACCCGGAACGACTCGATCACACACTGGCGGGCCGAAGGATGAGGACTGAGGATCACCGGACATCGCGCTTTCACCGCGATGAGTGACTTGAAGATCGCGGTCGACGTGGGGTTCGTCGAGGGAATGATCGCGGCCACGACTCCCATCGGCTCGCCGATCTCCGTGATGCCGGTTTCCTGGTTGTCGCGGATGACGCCCACGGTCTTCTGGGCCGCTATGTGGGTGGCGACGCGGTCGGAAGCGAAGAGGTTTTTGGTCGTCTTGTCGGGGACGTTGCCGAAGCCGGTTTCCCGGTTCGCGAGTTCGGCCAGCCGCGCGGCCTCGGGAATCGCGGCGCGCGACATGGCGGCGACGATCCGGTCGACATCTCCCTGGGAAAGCGTGCGCATCGCGGGAAGGGAGGCGTACGCGCGCGCGCCTTTGTCCGCGGCTTCCGCGAGGGCTGCCTGGTCGTTTGCCGTGCTGGTCTCCGCCACGACGCTCAGTTGACCGCGTTCTCGGGCGAAGATCAACTCGAATTCCTCGATTAACGTTCGCGCCCGATGAAAGTCCCTCGCCTCTATCGCGATCTCGCGCCCTGGTGGCGGCTCTTCTCGAGTCGCGCCGACTACCGGATCGAGACGCGGCCGTTCCGCCGCCTTCTTCTGACGCATGGCGACGGTCCGGCGAAGACGGTTCTCGAGTTGGGTTCAGGCGGCGGCAACAACGCCTCCTATCTCAAGCGCTGGTTCGCGATGACCCTCGTCGATCTTTCTCCGGGGATGCTCAAGGGCAGCCGCGAGTTGAACCACGAATGCGAGCACGTTCAGGGCGATATGCGAAGCCTTCGGCTCGGAAGGACCTTCGACCGCGTCTTCATTCACGACGCGATCATGCACATGACGAGCGAGGCGGATCTCCTGCGTGCCCTGCGGACCGCCTTCATCCACACCCGGCCCGGCGGCGCCACTTTGGTGGCGCCCGACTGCACGCGCGAGACGTATGCGCCCCTCACTCATCACGGCGGGAACGACGAGGGACGCCGTGGGCTGCGATACCTCGAGTGGAACTTCGACCCGGACCAGGACGACGGCACCTACGAGGTCCACTTCGTCTACATGCTCCGTGACGCGCGCGGCCGGGTGCTTGCCCACCATGACGTTCATGAGTTCGGCCTCTTCCCGCAGGCGGCGTGGCTGCGGGCCCTGCGGGGGGCCGGCTTCACGGCGCGCCGGTTTGACGATCCGGTTCTTCGGCGCGACGTTTTCGTCGGCCTTCGTCCCCGCTGACGACGATCGGGCAAAGCTATCGCCGGACCTGCGGGCCTTGCCGCCGCGCGCTGGCTGAAGGCCCTCGACGTACCCTTCGAGGCCTTCGAACGACCGCTTCGATCTGCGCCGACGGTTCGCCTTCGGGGTTTCGGTCGAGTCCGCGCGACCCCAGGGCGAGGAGTGGGTCGTCCGCTTCAGTGACGGAACCGAGCGCGCCTTTGGACGCGCTTCTGGCTTCTCTGCGAAACGGATAGTCTCGTCCGCAATGCCACAACCACCCCCGCGCGACTCGCACCTCTTCCTGGCCGCGACCTTTCTGGCATGGGCGGCCCTCGGCTGCGGCTCCACTCCGCCGGTGGCTCCGCCCGGATCGACCCCCGCTTCCGCGGAGGCGGCCCCGGGCGACGCTTTGGAGCCGGCGCATTCTGCCGGGGCGGGCGGCGCCGATGGGGAGACGGAGCCACCCCCTCTGATGCCTTTCGGCGTGCCCGAGTGCGACAGCTTCATCACCCGGTACGTTACGTGTCTCGAAACGAGGGTTCCCGCCGAACAGAAGGCAGGCCTCATGGACGACCTTCACGAACACCGCGCCAGGTGGCGGGAACTTGCGAAGATGGAGCAGGGGGCATTGGCGGTGAGCCTGAGCTGCAGGGGAGTCGCGCAAAGGCTCAAGGGCGGCCTCACCGTCGACTACGGCTGCGAGTTCTAGCCGTCCGTGGTGAAAGTCGACCGCGAGCGAAAGTGAGAGATTTTTCGTCAGATCAAGGCGCCGAACCGCAGGAATACCGGGAGTATTTCAAGGTTTGGCAACGCGGAGCTCTGCGGAAAAGATCCGCTTTCGACGCGGAGGGACTTTCACCACGGGCTGCTAGGCCGCTTCGCGGATCGACTCCGAGAGTTTGTTCGCGATCTCGGCGATCTGCGCCTTCTCGATGATGAGGGGCGGGGAGAGGGCGACGATGTCTCCGGTGGTCCGGACGAGGAGGCCCTTGCCGAAGGCCCGCACGAAGACGTCGTAGGCGCGCGCCCCGACCTTGCCCGGGATCGACTGAAGCTCGATGCCCGCCACGAGGCCGAGATTGCGAATGTCGATCACGTTCGGCAATCCGCGAAGGGAATGTATGGTCTCTTCCCAGTACGGCGCCATCTCATTCGCGCGCTCAAAGAGCTTCTCCTCGCGATAGACGTCCATCGTGGCGATGCCCGCGGCCGCGGCCACCGGATGTCCCGAGTAGGTGTAGCCGTGGAAAAGTTCTACGGCGCCCTCTGGACCGGTCATGAACGCATCGTGGACCTTGTCGCTCGCGAATACGGCGCCCATCGGCACGGTTCCGTTGGTGAGGCCCTTCGCCACGACCACCATGTCCGGGGTGACGCCGAACTTGTCGAAGGCGAAGGGGGCGCCGAGGCGGCCGAAACCCGAGATGACTTCGTCGAAGATGAGCAGGATCCCGTGCTTGTCGCAGATCTCGCGAAGCCTCTGCAGGTAACCCCTGGGAGGCAGAAGAACGCCCGTGGATCCCGCCATGGGCTCCACGATCACCGCGGCGATCGTGGACGCGTCATGAAGGGCGACGAGGCGTTCGAGGTCTTCGGCGAGTTCGACGCCAAACTCGGGTTGCCCTTTGCTGAAGGCATTCCGGGCGAGGTCATGAGTGTGGCGCAGGTGGTCGACGCCGGTGAGCATCGATCCGAACGTCTTTCGGTTGTTGACCATCCCGCCCACGGAGATCCCTCCGAAACCTACGCCGTGGTAGCCGCGCTCACGGCCGATGAGGCGCTGCCGGGCGCCCTCCCCCCTGGTGCGGTGGTAGGCGAGGGCGATCTTGAGAGCGGTGTCGACGCCCTCGGAGCCCGAGTTCACGAAGAAGATGTGCCGGTGCGAGGGGGGAAGGATCTCGGCCACGCGGTTCGCGAGTTCAAACGCCTTCGGGTGACCCATCTGGAACGGCGGCGCATAGTCGAGTTCGCCGACCTGCCGCCTGACCGCCTCGACGATCTTCGGCCGGCAGTGGCCCGCGTTGACGCACCACAGGCCGGCGGTGCCATCGAGAACCGTCCGTCCGTCGTCGGAGGTGTAGTGCATGCCTGAAGCCTTCACCAGCATGCGGGGCGTCTGCTTGAACTGGCGGTTCGCGGTGAACGGCATCCAGAAGGCGTCGAGGTCGAGGGCGGTGGTCGTGGTCATGATCGCTCAGAGATTAGCGGGAAGGGTGCCTGGTTTGGCGACTCGCTACTTGAAGTGCGGCAACATGGCCTTGAAGGCCGGGGTGCCGGACGCCCCGAGCAATTCGTAGACGGCCATCTCGGCGCAGGAGAGAACGGCGCCCGCGTTCTCGAGGCGCCGGTGCCCCAGCGCGGCGTGGTGCGCGGCGCGTGATCCGGTCGCGTCCGTGGCGACGTGGACCTCGTAGCCCGCCTCAAGCGCATCGAGGCCGGTCTGCAGCACGCAGATGTGCGCCTCCACGCCGCAGAGCACGACCTTGTTCCTCCGGGTCGCCGCGAGGGCCTGTTTGAACTCGGGTGAGCCGAAGCAGCTGAACGTGAGCTTGTCGAAGGGTGCGGTGGCCGGGGCCAGTTCCAGAACGTCTGCGTGCGTGGGTCCAAGGCCCTTCACATACTGGGTGGTAAGGATCACCGGCAGATTGAGCGCCTTGGCCGCCCGAAGCACGAGACGTGTGTTCGCGATCACGCGATCGGACTCGTGGATCGCGGGGAGGAGTCGCTCCTGCATGTCCACAACGATGACGGCGGTGTCCTCCGGATCGAGGTGGGGAAGACTCATGGGGTCGCCCACGGAGCGCTCGCGGCCCAGGCTTCGATGGGGGCTTGAAGGTCGTCGAGGCGTCCGGTAAAGAAGTGGTCCGCACCTTCGATCACCTCGAGCCTTTTGGGCTCGGGCAGGCTCGCCACGAGTCTTCGGATGGCGTGCCCCGGCCCAAACTCATCCTCGCTCCCCTGGACGAACAGGCGCGACTTGCGCAACCGGGCGAGGTCGGCGGTTGAATCGAGCCGGGTGATGGGAAAGCCGAGGATCAGCACCGCTCCAACCCGGGAGTCCTCGATCGCCACCTTCGCGGCCATGGCCGATCCAAAGGAGAAACCTCCAAGGATCAGGGGAACTCCCGGCGCCAGCCGTTCCATCTCGGTGAGGGCGGCGCGCGCGTCGTCCTGCTCGCCGATCCCGCGGTCGTGGGCTCCCTCGCTTCGTCCGACGCCCCGGAAGTTGAAGCGCAGGGCTGCGATGCCCTGGTTCTGCAACGCCTTTGCCGCCCGGAAGATCACCTTGAAGTGCATCAAGCCGCCATGAAGGGGATGGGCGTGGCAGAGCACCGCGGCGGCCCGCATGGCGACGCCTTCAGGGGGCCGGTTGAGAATCGCCTCGATCCTTCCCGCCGGACCCTGAAAGTCGAAGGTCTCGGTCTCTTTGAAACTGCTCATTGGCGGCGGGGCGGCGCCCCCGGGCCAGGCGTCACTCGCCCTCCGGGACGACCACGGCGCCGCCTGGGCCGCTCAACTCGAGACCGCACTCCGGACAGGTTCCATCGAACGTGTCAGGCAGGCGCGTGTTGCAGGCCGGACAGCTCGAGTAGCGGCCAGCCGTCGGATCGAAAGTGGGGTCCGGGGAATCGTCGACATCGACGGCGGCCGCATGGATGGCGGCCTGAGCCTCGGCGAGGGATTCGGGGCGGATCAGCAGGATGTAGCGGCCGTTCTGGACCAGCACGCGGGAGGGCAGCCTGCGGTCGGCGAATGCCGCCACCGCAGGTTCGAGATCGGCCAGCGAGTCGAAGGTCCGGACCGGAACCAGGGTCGAGGCGGGAAGCGCGTCAAGCGCGGTGCGCCAGGCGTCATCCGAGACGGGCTCGACGCCCTGGACCGCGGGGCCCTTTGCGCCAAGGCCCTCCTTCTGGAGGACGAGCACGCCGCCGCAGTCGGAGCAAATCTTGATCTCCGGGCGAAACTCGTCGTCGCACACCGGGCAGTACCGAACCGTTTGCATGGGAGCGGAGGTTATCAAACAAAAAAGCGACGCCCCGGAAAACCCCGTGTCATGCGACCGACATGATGGCGGGGACTACCGGGGCGGCGGACTCTGAAGGGGGGACTCGCGCAGCCTGGGGGAAAGGTTAGGCGGCGTTCCGAATGTAGAACTGGCTGGCGTTTTTGGGCTGAGGCTTCGTCTCGGTGGGCTGGAGCACAACCTTACGCGCACCCATGGCCCGCGCCTTCCGGGCGGTCGCCTTGAGGAGGGCCCTTTCCGCAGCGCGACGGTGGGAGCCCTCGGTCACGATGAATTCGTCAAGGCTCGCGAGCGTCCCCCCAAGGCCCAACTGCGGGCGGAAGGAGAGGGCGGCGAGGCCCACCAGTTTGCCCTCGGATTCGGCCACGCGGACCAGGAAATCGGGATCGTTCAGAGTCTTGCGGAACGTATTGGCGAAGCCGAGGGGCTCGGGGAAATACCCCTTCTGCTCCAGAAGGGTCAGGATGCCGACACCGTCGGATAAAAATGCTGGGCGAACGCTAACGGGCATGGGTGAGTACTCCTTATTCAGTTGGCGGCAGGCGTGTCATGCGAGACACGCTCGGAGGATGTACGGATCCGCCAGGTCATCCTCGCGCGAATTCTAGCAAAATAGATGCCATAGGATCGGGATGGGCAACGGTCTCCCTGGGTCTACGGCTTTGGATGGCTTCCGGATCCATACAGGGTCAGAAAACCTGAACGACTGGAAAGGAGACGCGCCGGGTTCGCGCGGGCACGCTGACCCCGGACTCCTCCACGAGGAGATCGGCAAGGCTGAGTCGGCTTAGAACGTCGTCCACAGCGCTTTGGACGAGCCTCCACACGGAACGGACGGAACAGTCCGAGTTATGACCACAACCCCGGGTTGCGCTCGAGTGACGGCCACAAAAACCAGCGTCGAAGATGCGTCCGCCGAGGCAGGCAAGCGCCCCGCCTACATTGACTTCCGCCGCCGGCCGGGCGAGCGCATAGCCGCCCGCCTGACCTCGGGAGGCGACAACGAAGCCCCCCTTTCGCAGCGCCCTCAGAAGCTTTGCGACATTGGGGCCGGATATTCGCTCGGCTTCAGCGATCTGGGGGATCGTCAGAGACGTCCCCGGAGAGACTCGAGCGAGGGTCAGCAGGCATCGGAGCCCGTATTCTTCCTGAGCGGAGAGTTTCATCGTTCCCTCCTCACATCAAGCCGAGTTGCAGGCGCGCGGCATCGCTCATCAGGTCCTGGGTCCAGGGCGGGTCGAACGTGACATCGACGTCGGCCTGAACCACACGAGGCAACTCATTGACTTTGCGGATGATGTCCTGCTTCAGCACGTCGCCCATTCCGCAGCCTGGAGCGGTAAGGGCGAACCGAACGCTTATCTTCTTACCCTCCGGCAGCCCGTCCTCCGAGCCGACGTCGGTGACTTTGACCGAATACACCAGGCCCAGATCCACAATATTCACTGGTATTTCAGGGTCGTAACAGGTCTTCAGGCGATCCCAGACGACCTGGTCGAGAGGTTTTTCGCCGATTTCCTCGGCCGTGGGGGCGACGTCGACCTTTTCGCCGATGGCATCCGCGTCCCCCGCGTCAATCCGGACCATGTAGCCCATCTCGGTGACGCAGGTGTGAGACCCGCCGAGGGACTGGGTCAGGTAGACCGTTTCGCCGGCCTTCAGCTCGTGCGGCGTCCCGTAAGGAACGAGCGCTCCAAAAATATCGCGGGAGACGGTTCGTGGTTCGCGCATCGTGATTACTCGGTGCTCACCGGACGTGGAGCTTCGCCGGAGGCCTCGGTCAATGCGGCCTTAAGCGCGTGCCAGGCCAGAGTGGCGCACTTCACCCTGGCCGGGAACTCAGCGACGCCCGAGAACACCGAGAGCTTCCCAAGGTCTGTGACCGGCCGGTGCGAGGCTTGATCGGGCGGTGCGGTAATCATGTCGTGGAAGAGGCCGAACGTGACAAGGGCTTCGTCGCACGTCTTGCCCTTCACGAAGTCCGTCATGATCGACGCCGAGGCGGTGGAGATCGAACAGCCCTGGCCCACGTATGCGGCATCGGCGATCTTCTCACCCGAGGGATCCATGGCGACGTAGAGCGTTCCTTTGTCTCCGCACAGCGGGTTATACGCGGGCTGCGTGAACGTGGCGCCGTCGATCACCCGGGCATTTCGCGGCTTTTTGCCGTGATCGAGGATGACATCCTGATAGAGATCCCGCAGGTCGGAGGTCACGCGAACATCTCCTGCACTTTGCGGATGCCGCGCACGAGTACGTCGATGTCCTCGCGAGTGTTGTAGACGCCGAGCGACGCGCGAATGGTGGCGGGGACCTTGAAGCGGTCCATCACCGGCTGCGCGCAGTGATGGCCCGTGCGCACCGCCACGCCCTCGTAGTCGAGGATCGAACCGGCGTCGTGGGGGTGGACGCCCTCGATCACGAACGAGAGCACCGAGGCCTTCTGCGCGGCGGTTCCGATCAGCCGAACGCCGGGGATGGAGGAGAGAGCGCCGGTTCCGTAGTTGAGGAGATCGTGCTCAGCCGCGGCCACGGCGGGGAGGCCGAGGCCGGTCAGATAATCGACGGCCGCCCCGAATGCGATGGTGCCCGCGATATTGGGCGTGCCCGCCTCGAACTTGAAGGGCGTTTCGTTGTAGGTGGTCTTCTCGAAGCTGACCGAGAGGATCATGTCGCCGCCACCCTGCCACGGAGGCATGGCGTCGAGCAGGGCTTTGCGGCCCCACAAAGCGCCCATACCCGAAGGGCCGTACATCTTGTGAGCGGAGAAGCAATAGAAGTCACACCCGATCGCCTTCACGTCGACGGCCATGTGCGGAACGCCCTGCGCTCCGTCGATCAGGACCACGGCGTTTCCAGCATATTCGTGAGTGAGGGCGGTGAGCCGCTCCACGTCGACGATGGTGCCGAGGGCATTGCTGACGTGGGCGGCCGCGACGATCCTGGTGCGTGCGGAGAGGAGCTTCTCGAATGCGTCCATCTCCACTTCGCCCGCGTCGTTGATCGGGGCCACGACGAGCTTCGCCTGCTTCTCCTCGCAGAGCATCTGCCAGGGCACGATGTTCGCGTGGTGTTCGAGGGCGGTTATCAGGATCTCATCGCCCTCCTTCACGTTGACCCGGCCATAGGTCTGGGCCACGAGATTGATGGCTTCGGTGGTCCCGCGAAGGAAAACAATCTCCTTAGCGGACGGAGCCCCGGTGAACCGGGCCACTTTGCCGCGAACCGCTTCGTAGGCCTCGCTGGCGCGCATCGAGAGGTCGTGAACGCCCCGGTGGACGTTCGCGTACATCTCTTCGTAGACCTGCCGCTCAGCGTCGATGACCACGCGGGGCTTCTGGGCCGAGGCGGCGGAGTCGAGGTACACGAGCGGTTTGCCGTGAACGTGGGTGGCCAGGATGGGGAAATCCGAGCGCACCGCGTTCACGTCGAAGGCGGGGACGGCGGCGCTGCCCGCGGACGGCGCGGGTGCAACGGCGGGGTCTCTCACCACGGCGGCGGTCAGGGTCTTCACGCCGCGACTCCAAGGCCGTCAAGGCTGGGCGAGATCTGGGACTCCACGAGCGACCGGGTGTCGGCGGCGCTGACCCGCGAGAGGATCTCCCCCGCGAAAGCGCGGGTCAGAATGCGGGTGGCCTCATCGAGGCCGAGGCCCCGGGAGCGGAGATAGAAGAGCTGGCCCTGGTCGATCTGGCCGGTGGCGCTGCCGTGTTTGCACTTGACGTCGTCGGTGAGGATCTCGAGCGCCGGAGTCGAATGGACCTGCGCGCGCTTCGAAAGAAGCATGTTCTTGTTGTTCTGGGTGGCGTCCGCGCCGCGAGCCTCGGCCTCCACTTTGATCTGGCCGTGAAAGACCCCGCGCGCCTCGTCGGCGGCGAGGCCGCGATAGTTCTGGCGGCTCGTGACTCCGGGCGCCTCATGGGAGACGACGGTGTGGATATCGCTTATCTGAGTGCCCCGAGCGAGAAAAACGCCGCCCAGGTCCACGGTGGCCCGTTCGCCATTGAGGACGATGTCGATTTCCGACCGGGTCCAGGAAGGCCCGGTTTGAAGGAGGGTGTCGTTCAACACCGAGTGCGCGCCGAGGGTCGCCCTCAGTACGTCGAAGTGGGGCACACCCACCGGCGATTCGTGGACGCGAATCAGGTCGAGGTGCGCCCGCTCGGCCATCGAGATCTCGGTGTGGTCGTTAGTGAAGCCCAGGGCGCCTGGGCCGCCGATCACCGCCACCATCAGGCGGAGGCTCGAGCCGCGACCCACATGAACGAGGTTGCGGATGTGCTGGGCTATGGGCTGCTCGATCGAGGTGGCGACCACGATCAGGCGCACTTCGACTTGCACCTGAACCCCGTCCTCGACCACGATGGACGCCCCATCCCTGAAGGCAGCGGTATTGAGATCGTGCATCGCGCCAGGGGCGTCGTCGGCCCCCACAAACCAGGGGCGAATCTCCTCAGGCTTCACGGCCAGCAGCCGCGACATCGGAGCGAGGCGCACCCCCTTGGGCCAGGACGCCTCGGAAGACGACAGGGTCACCGAGTGGAAGCCATCGACGAACACCAGAGTCACCACGTCGCTCGCCGTGAAGGGTGCGACCACGGCCTTCGCCTTGTTGGCGGTGGAAGCGAACCCGGGGAAGAGCGCACTCGATCCGAGGTCGGGCAGGGGAGTGGTCCGCCACGTTTCAAGACGCGTGGTCGGAAGCCCGGCCGAGACGAACCGGTCGATCGCCGCGTTGCGGGCATCGGTGAGCCAGGCGGGCCCCGACCACGTCTTCACCGCGGAAGCGATCTGGGAGAACGGCGCGATGACGGCGGACATCAGTGGGCCCCTGCCGGCTCCTTCTCGAGCCACTCGTAGCCCTTCGACTCGAGTTCGAGTGCGAGTTCCTTGCCCCCGGAGAGCGCGATCTTCCCGTCGATCAGGACATGCACGAAGTCGGGAACGATGTACTCGAGGAGGCGCTGGTAATGGGTGACCACGATCATCGCGCGATCCTCGGACCGAAGCTTGTTCACACCCCTGGCTACGGTGCGCAGGGCGTCGATGTCGAGCCCGGAGTCGGTCTCGTCGAGAATCGCGAGTGACGGCTCGAGAACCGCCATCTGGAAAATTTCGTTGCGCTTCTTCTCGCCGCCCGAGAAGCCTTCGTTGACGTTCCGTTTCACGAGCGCCTCGTCCATGTCGACGAGCTTGGCCTTTTCCTTCGCGATGGCGAGGAAGTCGATGGCGTCGATGTCGGGCTCGCCGCGGTGCTTGCGGATCGCGTTGAGGGCTGACCGGAGGAAGTAGAGATTCGACACGCCCGGCAACTCGACGGGATACTGGTAGGCCAGGAACACGCCTTCGCGGGCGCGCACTTCGGGAGCGAGGTCGAAGAGCGGCGAACTTTTGTAAAGGACCTCGCCGCCGGTGACGGTGTACCCGGGGCGCCCCGCAAGGACGTGGGCGAGTGTGCTCTTGCCCGAGCCGTTCGGCCCCATGATGGCGTGGACTTCGCCGCCATTCACGTTGAGGGTGAGCCCCTTCAGGATGGGCTTGTCGCCGGCGTTGGCGTGGAGGTCGGTGATTCGAAGCATGGATGGAGTTGCGCGCGAGTTAGCCAACGGATCCTTCTAGACTGAGGCCCAGGAGCTTCTGCGCTTCAACCGCGAACTCCATCGGCAATTCCTTGATGACTTCCTTGCAGAAGCCGTTCACGATCATCGACACCGCGTCCTCGGTTGCGAGGCCCCGGCTCTGGAAGTAGAAAATCTGATCGTCGCTGATCTTCGACGTGGTCGCTTCGTGCTCCATCTGAGCGGTCGGGTTCTGCACGTCGATGTAGGGGAAGGTGTGGGCCCCGCAGTTGGAGCCGAGCAGGAGGGAATCGCACTGTGAGTAGTTGCGGGCGCCTTCGGCGTTCTTCCCGATCTTCACCAGGCCTCGGTAGGTATTCTGGCCGTGGCCGGCCGAGATGCCCTTAGAGACGATCGTTGACCGGGTGTTCTTCCCGATGTGGATCATCTTGGTTCCGGTGTCGGCCTGCTGCCGATTGTTCGCGAGGGCCACCGAGTAGAACTCGCCCACCGAGTTGTCGCCCTGGAGAATGCAGCTCGGATACTTCCAGGTGATGGCGGAGCCCGTCTCGACCTGGGTCCACGAAATCTTCGAGTTGTTGCCGCGGCACGCGCCACGCTTGGTGACGAAGTTGTAAATCCCGCCCTTGCCGTCCTTGTCGCCCGGGTACCAGTTCTGGACGGTGGAATACTTGATCTTCGCGTTCTCGTGGGCTACGAGTTCCACGACCGCCGCGTGAAGCTGGTTTTCATCGCGCATCGGCGCGGTGCAGCCTTCGAGATAGCTGACGGCCGCATCATCGTCCGCGATGATCAGGGTTCGCTCGAACTGGCCCGTGTTCTTGGCGTTGATCCGGAAGTAGGTCGAAAGCTCCATCGGGCACTTGACGCCCTTTGGGATGTAGCAGAACGACCCGTCGGAGAAGACCGCGGAGTTGAGCGCGGCGTAGAAGTTGTCGGAGTAGGGGACGACCGAGCCGAGGTACTTCTTCACGAGTTCCGGGTGTTCGCGCACGGCCTCGGAGAACGATCCGAAGATCACGCCGACTTCATGGAGTTTGTCCTTGAACGTGGTGGCGACGGATACCGAGTCGAAAACCGCGTCCACCGCGACACCCGCGAGGGCGGCGCGCTCGTGAAGAGGGACGCCGAGCTTTTCGTAGGTCTCGAGGAGCTTGGGGTCGACCTCGGCCAGGCTCTTCGGCCCGTCGAGCTTCTGCTTCGGCGCGGAGTAATAAACGATGGACTGGAAGTCGATCGGAGGGTAGTGCACCCGGGCCCAGATCGGGACCGGCATGGTCTGCCAGTGCCGGAACGCCTTGAGCCGGAAGTCGAGGAGCCATTCGGGCTCGCCCTTCTTGGCCGAAATAAGCCGCACCACGTCCTCCGACAAGCCGGCCGGGATTGCGTCGGAGGCGATATCCGTGACGAAACCAGCCGCGTATTCGGCACTCGTCAGGTCGGCGAGCAGGCGGTTGGACTCAGTGCGGGGAGCGGAGATCGTTTGGGTCATATCGTGAGGGACAGCGATTCTAAGGGAATCTGTACTAAAAAGTCCAGTATGTCCGTCAGGACCTTGGGGACATGACAAGTCCAGCTGCGGAAACCTATGGCACAGAACGACTTGAGGAGTAGGTCGGCGGTTCAGGTGCTCAGGAGCTGCCGAGCGAGATCGACGAAATGGTCAACCTCTCCCAGGAGGCCGCCGCCCTGGGCGAACTCCGGCTTTCCGCCGCCCTTGCCGCCAAAGCGGCCGACCAGGCCCTTGAGCACGGCCGAGGCGTCGATACCGGCATCGGGGGCACGGGCCACGACGACGAGGGCGGGACGAGCTGTCGAGAACACTGCGATGCACACCCCCGGCGATGCGGCGGCGGCCGTGGCGATCCCCTTGAGTCCGGTCGCGTCCCACCCCTCGAGTGCGCGAGCGATCACGATGCGGCCATTAGCCGCCGGACCCGCCGCCGCGACCAGCTCGGCAGCCTTATGCACGGCGAGTTGATCCTGGAGTTCGCGGACCGTTCGACCGAGCGCCTTGTTTTCACCCTGAAGACGCTCGATCGCCGGGGCCAGGGCTTCGGGCAGCACCGAAAGCACGCGGCTCGTGGCCGAAAAGACATCGCGCCACTCGCGAAGACGCCCAAGCGCCCGTCTGCCGCAGAGGAACTCGATGCGCGTGCCGCCCTTGAACTTCTCCCAGCCGGTGATCGCGATGATTCCGACCGCTCCGGTTCGCGCGACGTGGGTGCCCCCGCACGCCGAGCGGTCGAAGTCGGTCACCTCGATGAGCCGGAGGGTTCCGATGCGCGTCGGCTCCTTCCGAAGGGCCAGTTCCGGGGCGGTGTCCGCCGAGGCGAAGCAAATGCGCACCTCGCGATCCAGCCAGACCACACGGTTCGCCTCGTCTTCGGCCGCGGCGATTTCCACGGGGGACATGAAACGATCGAGGTCGATGGTGCAGGACGCCGTCCCGAGGTGGAAGCTCTCCGTGCGGGCCTTCCCGACCGCCTCGAAAGCCGCGGAGAGAATGTGCTGACCGGAGTGTTGCTGCATGTGATCGAAGCGTCGCGGCCAGGAGATGGCTCCCTTGACGCGCGCGCCGGGTTCGAGGGGGCCGTCGAGAATGTGCGCCACGCCGCCGTCCTCGCGATCGATGACGTCGAGGACGTTCCGCCCTCCGAGAACCCCAAGGTCATTCGGCTGTCCGCCGCCCGTCGGGTAGAAGGCGGTGGCGGCGAGCGAGACTTCGAACTGTTCGGCAGAGCGGACGCACGCCGTGACCACCGATTCGAACTCGGTGAGATAGGAGTCGGTGTAGTAGAGGCGTTCGGTCACTACTTCGCTCCGTCGCGGTGCAGCCGCGAGAGGAGCACGGCCATGCGCTTGGTCATGATCGGCAGCGTGGTGAGGTCGGCGGTTTCGTGAACGGTGTGTCCGCCCGAGCCCATGAGACCCACGCCGTCGAGGATCATCCGTGCATGTCCGGCTACGAACGAAACATCCGCGGCCCCGGCCTTGTCGGGATCGACGGCGATGACCACCCCGCCGCCCACGTCCTGGCTGGCCCGGCTGTAAAGCGCGAGCAGCCGTTCGTTGCCTTCGGTGGGTGAGAGGGCCGGGTAGCCGTCGTCAAAGGTGAGGGTGGCCGCGGCAGGGAGGCGGCCACGATCTCCTGCATCGCTTTCTTGGCGGCTTCGAACTGTTCGGGAGAGAGAGCCCGGACGTCTCCCGTGACCACGGTGTGTTCGGCGATGACGTTGCTTTTGCCAAAGCCATGGCCGCGCGTCGCGGCCCCGTCATACTCGACCGAGGTTCCGCCCACGATCACGCCGGGATTGAAGGTCAGGTGGGGCTCTCCGGCGAGCTTCTCGCGAAATGCATTGAGGATCCGGGCGGCCTCGAATATCGCGCCATAGCCGTTCTCCGCGTTGAAGATCTGGGACGAGTGAGCGGGTTTGCCCTTGACGCGGATTTCCCAGTTCGATGTGCCGCGGCGGCCGATGACCGCGGTTGCGGGATTTCCGTCGCCGTCCTCGAAGCCGATCGCGACCGAAGCGCCTTGCGCGGCTTTGACCAGAGCCGCGCGCGAGGCCTCGAGGGGCCGGCCGGCCGCTTCCTCATCGCCCGTGAGCACAACCACGATGTTCATGGACTTGAGCGCCCCGGTCGAGTGAAGGGCTCGGAGCGCGTGGAGCATGACCACGTTGCCGCCCTTCATGTCGGTGGTCCCCGGGCCTTTCGCCTGAGTCGGGCTCAGCCGCTCGAACTTCTGGAAGGGACTGTCGGGTTCGAAGACGGTGTCGAGATGCCCGATCAGAAGGATGCGCGGTCCCTGCCCGGCATGATCCGCGACGAGGTGGCCGGCCCGGCCGAACGACGCGCCATCCACCCATTCCGTCTTGAAGCCCAGGGCGTCGAACTCGGGTCGCAACGCCGCCCCGACTTCCCGCACCCCGGCGAGGTTCATCGTCCCGCTGTTGATGTTGACGATCCGCTCAAGAAGGCTCAGAGCGCGGCCATTGTCGGAATCGACAAAGGCGACCAGTGCGCGCTCTGCAGCGGTCAGAGTTGCGGGCTGAGGCGGTGCCGGAGCCAGGCTCAGCACGAGGGCGAGGGTCGTTATCATGGCGGGGATCCTACCCTCCAGGGGGCGCATTTTGACGTCCGCACGGAAGACCGGCGGACGCGCGCGGCAGGACGAGGCGGCAGCCTATCGAGAAGCGGAGAACACCTTGGCGAGGAACTCCAGAATCTCGGCGCGGGCGAGCTGCTCGCCAAGGCCTCCAGGGTGGTAGTCGAAACCATGGTCGGCGAAAGGAATCAGAAGCCTTTCGGGCGGCACGAGGCCCTGACGCTTAAAGGCCTCCGTCAGGAGCTCGACGTGATAGGGAGACACCAGCGAATCCCTCGTTCCGTGAATGAGAAGGGTCTTCGGAGTTGTCGCGCCGACCCACGATACCGCCGAGGCGAGCCGGTACGCCTCGGGGTGAGTCGCGGGCGTTCCTCCGGTGTAGCGCTCGAGGGACCGGTAGCCGACTATGGCATCGGGGACGGGTCTTTGCGCCCAGCCCCAGGCCAGATCGAGCGGACCGTACAAGGACACCATCGCTGAGATCGGACGATCTGGAACATTGCAGGAAGGGGGCAAACGCGCATCTCCGGCCGAGTACGCCGCGATGATCGCGATGGCGCCTCCTGCTGATCGGCCGAGATAGGCCACCATGTCGCCGTCAATGCCGAATTCCGCGGCCCGCTCGCGCAGGTGGTTGGCCAGGCACTTGACGTCCTGCACGGCCGCAGGAAATGGGGCGGCTGGTGCGAGCCGGTACTGAACATCGGCCACCGAATATCCGGCCGCCGCGAAGATCTCGGAAGCGGTTTGGTTTTCACCCTTGTCGCCTCCGCTGAAGCTTCCACCGTGAACAAGAACAAGAAGCGGGCGCGGCCCAACTCCGTGCCCCCGGTAGAAATCGAGACGGAGATCCGCGCGAGCTGGTTCGAGCACGAGGTCGGTCTGACGTTCCACCGGAGCAGGCGACGGTCCCCAGGTGAAGTACTCGCGGACGCTGAATTCCCGGCCGTGAACTCGATACTGAGGCAGTATGGTTACAAGGGGAAGAAGACTCACTGCGAGTGCGCCAAGCCCAACGAGCCGAAACCACCCTTGGTGTGGTCGGCGTCCAAGGGCCACCAGACCGCCGAGGGCGAGGGGACTCACGAGGATGAGAGACAACTCCACGAGCGCGAGCCGCGCCATCCAGAGCCCCCGAGGGAGACTCGGAAGGAGGATGACCAGGGCGAGAAGGCCCGACGCTATGCAGGCGAAGCGGCCACCCCTTACGCGTCCCGCGCTATGGGCCAGGGATTCGAAGGGTTTCACGTGCGCTCATAGTTGTTTCGGGCAAGGATGCTAAACCGAGGGCCGCAAGCGCGCGTGACGCTGATCGAACTTGGCCGGGAGATGCTCGCGCATCCGGTGGAGTTGATGGATGGCGTCACCGAGACGCTCTCCGCACTGGCGCAATCGCACCAGTTGCTGGTCATCACGAAGGGCCCTCTCGTCGATCAGCAGCGGAAACTCGTAAAAAATCTCAGTTCCCGGCGCGGATCAGCCTGCCGGGACGCTCGCCCGTGAGTTCATCGTCCTTCAGCATGACCGCTCCCGAGACCACGGTGGCACGGTAGCCGTGGGCGGACTGGAGGAAGCGCTTCCCTCCCGCGGGCAGGTCGCGGACGAGACCCGGGCGATCGAGGCCCAGTTTCGCGACATCGATCACGTTCAAATCGGCCTTCAGTCCAGACGCGATGCGTCCGCGGTCTTTGAGTCCGAGGAACTCCGCGTTACGCAGGGTCAACATCGCCACCACTTTCTCGATGGGCAGGCGCGGCCCGCGCGAACGGTCGCGGGTCCAGTGGGCGAGCATGGTGGTGGGGAAGCTGGCATCGCAGGTCGTGCCGACATGAGCGCCGCCGTCACCGAGCCCGGCAAGGGCGAGCGGATGTTCGATCATCTCGCGCAGATGTTCGAGGTCGCCGCCCTGATAGTTGAATAGAGGGAAGTAGAGGAGGGCCCGGCCGTCGTCAGCAACCAGTGCTTCGAGGATGGCCTCGAGGGGCGAGATGCCACGCGCGGCAGCGATTGCGAACAACGACGACTCGGGCGTGGGCTCGTAGTCGGGCCGCTCGCCCAGAGGAAAAAGACGACGGCTGAGCATGCCGATCTGGGCGAGCAGCAGGTCGGCGAGCGGAGGTATAGGTGAACCGTCGCCCGCCATCCGATCGGACTTCTCGGAAAGCAGTTGCTTCCGGACCGCGGGGTCCTGGAGACGCCGCGCGCGTTCGGCGAGGGGGAGATGGGCGATGGCCTTGTAGCTTGGGAAGCCCATGAAGGGGTGGAACGTTGCGTCGAGGCCGAGCAGCAGGCCGATCGGCCGCGCCGCGACCTGCACCTTCATGTCGACTCCCTTCGCCTGGGCCGCGGAGGCTCGGGCCAGGATCTGACGCCACTGGTTCGGGGCCTGGTCGCGTTCCATGAGCGAGATCGACATGGGCCGGCCGCCCGAAGCCGCGGCCATCGACTCGAGCACGTCGAACTCGGCGTCGAAACGCGCAGGATCGCGGAGCATGTCGAAGTCGGAAACGGCCTGGATGACCCCGTGGCCCAGGCCGTCGAAGGCCGAGGCAATGGCCTGAAGCTCGGCGATGCCGGATTCGGACGACGGCGTCCATTTGCCTTCGATGGTCCGGTGATTGTCGGTGCGACCGGTCGAGAAGCCGACCGCTCCGGCTTCGAGCGCTTCGCGGCACAAGTCGCGCATGGCCGCGACGTCGTCCGACGAGGCTTCCTGCTGCGCCGCACCGCGCTCGCCCATGACGTGCAGACGCAGGGCGTCGTGGGGAAGTTGGGCGCCCACGTCGATGGTGCGCGGCATCGATTCGAGCGCGTCGAGATAGTCGGGGAAACTCCGCCAGCCCCAGCGCAGGCCCTCGGCGAGTGCGGCGCCCGGGATGTCCTCGACGCCCTCCATGAGGCCGATGAGGCGCTCATGGTCGTGGTCGTGAACCGGCGCGAAGCCGACGCCGCAGTTGCCCATGATCGCGGTGGTGACGCCGTGCTGGGCCGAAGGCAGCATGTCCTGATCCCACGTCGCCTGTCCGTCGTAGTGGGTGTGGATGTCGACGAAACCGGGAGTCACGATCGCTCCGCTGGCATCGATGACGGTGGTGGCGGCCTCGTCGCATCGTCCGATCTCGACGATCCGTCCGTCCTTCACCGCCAGGTTCGCGGAGAACGCCGGAGCGCCCGTTCCGTCGACCACACTTCCGCCCACGATCTTCAAATCCCAGGTCATGTCAAAGGCTCCGTTTCGATGATGGTCGCGGCCGGACCGGGGATGGACCGAGCGGGGGGCCTTTGCGACCACCACGCGGCGAGCGCTCCGCCCGAGATGAGATGCCACACCCCCCATCCCGCGGTGATCAGGGCGGCCCCGCCGAGCCCTTTGAAATGGCCGAGCAGGATGACGAGGCCGAGTCCCGAGTTCCGGATGCCGGTTTCGAAAGTGAAGGCGCGGCGGGCATCGTCGGGCAGACCGGCGAGCCGCGCGCCGAGATAGCCAAGGGCCAGGGCCATGGCGTCCTGGATCACCAGCACGGGGAAGATGAACCAGCCGGCCTGGGCGAGCGGGCTGCCATTGGTGATCAGCGCGCCGATGATGAAACCGCCGAGTGCAAGCAGGGAAAAAGCGTGAAGGGGTTTGCGGATTCTCGCCGCGATGCGCGCCCGCTGTTCGGAGAGAAGGAGACCCAGGGCCAGGGGAAGGCCGAGCGTCATCATGGTCTCGGAAAGGAAAGCCCACCGGTCGAGGCCGATGGTGGAAAGCAGAGGCGAGGTCCGCGGGTGCAGGCCGGCCCAGAAGACGATGTTGAAGGGTGTGGTCAAGACGGCAAGAGCGCTCGAGAGGGCGGTGAGTGAAACGGAGAGCGCGGCGTCGCCCCGGGCCGCCTGGGTGAGGACGTTCGAGGCGTTGCCGCCGGGGCACGCCGCCACCACCATCATGCCGAGGGCGATACTCGCGGTGGGGGCGATGGCAAAGGTCAACAGGAAAGTCAGAGCGGGCAGGGCGATCACCTGCAAGGCGGTGCCGAACAGGATGACTCCCGGGCGGCGGAGGACGCGGCGGAAGTCGTCCACCTTGAGTCCGAGCCCCACGCTGAACATCATCAACGCAAGGATGAACGACAGTCCCGATCGCGCGCTGGCATCGAGGTTGAGCGTGACGTCGTCGAGGCCGGGAGTCATCAGCGGTTCGGATCCTATCCCCGGAAACAAGAAGCCGGACCCGACGCGCCAAATTGCGCCCGAGTCCGGCCTTGCGTTCTGACGGGGGTCGCGTCTACTGCTGTTCGTCTTCGGGCGGACGCCTGCCTCCGCCGCCGGGCCCCGCACCCTGCACACTGATCCGGCCGATGCCCGCGTCGAGCAGCATCTTGTTCAGTGCCGGCAGCTCGGTCATTACGATCCCGCGCACGGTTTCAGAGAACTCGGCCAGGATCTTCTGGCCTCGCTCGAACGCCGCCTTCTGCTCGGGGGTAGGCGCTTCGGTCATGCCCCCGCCGAAACCGCCGAAGCCGAAGCCGATCCGCTGCTGGATCGCCTGCGGCGCATCGGCCAGAGGCGCGCCCGCAAAGCCCGGAGGTTCGTTCGCGGGCTCGCGTCCGCCCAGACCTTCGACCTTGTCGAGCAGGGCCTGCAAGGCCTTGGTGAGCGCCTCGGGGGTGCGCGGATTGCGGCCAATCTGGGTCTTCACTTCGCGAAGCTGCGTCCCGAGCTGGGTGATAGTTCGCGTGCCCATCTGCAGTTGCGGGGCGAGGCGGGTCATCGCCATCTGCATGTCGTACCAGGCCTTTCGGTCGGCCTCGTTTATCTGAATGCGGGGATCCTCTTCAACCGTGATCGGCTGCGCATCTGCGGTCAACGAGCCCGCCGTGACCTTGACGGTGTACGAGCCGGGAGGTACGAGGGGTCCGCGCGGCGCGCCGCCAAAGCCCCCACCGCCGCCGCCACCGCCGGGACCACCGCCGCCCTCGGGGGCCGGGGGAGGCTGGTGCCGCAGATCCCACGTCACGCGATTGACGCCCGCGGTCTTCGTACCGACGAGGTCGCGCACTTTCGCTCCGGCCGCATCGCTGATCGTGATGGTCACGGTGTCCTTCTCACCGGCCGCGTCCTTCAGCCAGTACTGGATGGCGGAGCCGTCCGCCGGATTCGGACCGTAGAAGGGTTTGTGACCGTTACCTGCGCCAACCCCCGCGATCCGCCACTGAATGCCCGTCTTGTTCTCGAAGAGATGCAGGGGCTTGCTCGCCACGGTCTCGCTCATTCCGGAAAGCGCCGCGAGGTTGTCGAGGATCCAGACGCTGCGGCCGTGGGTGGCGAGAATGAGGTCGTTCTCGGTGGGGTGGATGAAGATGTCGTCCACGGGAACCGTGGGGAGGCCGCTCTTGACCTTGAGCCACGACCCGCCGCGGTTGAACGAGGCCCACAGACCCATCTCGGTTCCGACGAAGAGGGAATCGGGGTTTTTCGGGTGCTCGCGAAGCACGCTCACCGTTCCGCCTTCCGGCAGATTCGCGGTGACGCTCTTCCAGGTGGCGCCGAAGTCGGCGGTGAAGAAGGCGTAGGCCTTGAAGTCGTCGGCGCGGTGGCCGTCGAAGGTGACATAGGCCGCACCCGCGTTAGTCCGGCTGGGTTCGATCCGGCTCACGTACGTCCCCTTCGGAACGTCAGGGACCTTCTCGGTGAGCTTCGTCCAGGTCTTGCCCAGGTCCTGGGTGACGTGGAGGTTGCCGTCATCGGCGCCATACCAGAGCACCTCGGCCTTCAAGGGCGACTGGGCGATGGTGGTGGCGGTGCCCCAGTGAACGACCCCGTCGTTGCGCGACATGAACTCTTTCGCGGTCTTGCCGAAGATCGCCTTTTCGTCGCGCTTCTCGTTGTTGGTGAGGTCGCCCGAGAGCTCAGTCCACGAGTCGCCCCGGTCTTTCGACATGAAGACTTTGTTGCCGCCGTAGAAGACGGTGTTGTGATCGAAAGCCGAGACCAGGATGGGGGAGTTCCAGTTGAAGCGATAGCGCTCATCCGGATTCGCAGGAGTGGGTCGGATCAGTTTCCGCTCGAGGTTCTTGAGGTTCACCCGCGCGATATTTCCGTCCTGACTTTCGGTGTAGACCGTGGTCGGGTCGACCGGATCGATCACGCAGTGGAAGCCGTCGCCTCCGCCGATGGTTCTCCAGTCGCCGAGCTGAATTCCTTCGCGCACCAGGGTGCGCGAGGGGCCGATCCAGGTGCCGTTGTCCTGCAGGCCGCCGCAGACGTTGTAAGGCTTCTGGTTGTCGGCGTTGACCTCGTAGAACTGGCCGAGGGGAACGCCGTTCAGATGCTCCCAGGATCGCCCGCGGTCGTAGCTTTGATGGATGCCGCCGTCCGAGCCGTTGATGACGTGATTGGAGTTTGCGGGGTTGATCCACAGCGCGTGGTAGTCGCCGTGGATGCGTTGCACGAGGTTGGTGCGCCAGGTCTTGCCGCCATCCTCCGAGTTGTACATGTTCGCGCCGAGCACCCAGATCCGCTGGTCGTTGTTGGGGTCGATGTGGATCTTGCTGTAGTAGGACGGGCGCGGGTTGCTGTTCGAGAGTTTCACCCAGGTTTCGCCCTTGTCCTCCGAGCGGTAGATGCCGAACTCGGTGCGATGTTCGATGAGAGCCATGACGATGCGCGGATCGCCGCGGTAGACGGTGACGCCGATACGGCCCATGTCGCCCTCGCTGGGGAGACCGTTGGCCAGCTTCTTCCAGGTGGCGCCGCCGTCGGTGGTCTTGAAGAGGCCGCCGCCGGGCCCGCCGCCGTTGTATCCAAACGGCGTGCGCCGTCGCTGATAGGAGCCCGCGTAGAGCGTGTTCGGGCTCTCGGGATCCATGGCGATGTCGATCATCCCGGTGTCCTCATCGAGGAACTTCACATTCGCCCAGGTCTTGCCGCCGTCCGTGGTCTTGTAGACCCCGCGCTCCTTGTTGGGGCCGTAGAGCCGTCCGAGGGCGGCGACATAGGCGACGTCAGGGTTCGTGGGATGGACGACGATGCGGCCGATGTACTGGGTCTCCTTGAGGCCCAGGTACTGGAAGGTCTTGCCCGCGTCGGTGCTCTTGTAGACCCCGCCGCCCCACGACGTCGACTGGCGGTTGTTCGGCTCGCCCGTACCCACGTAGAGGACCGAGGGATCAGAGGGCGCCAGGGTCACGTCGCCGATGGACGAGACCGCTTCGTCGGTGAAGATCGTTTCGAACGTGGTTCCTCCGTTGGTCGTCTTGAGGATTCCCGCAGAAGCCAGGCCGACGTAGAAGGTGGTCGGGTTCGATTCGACGACTGCGAGGTCATCGACGCGTCCGCCCATGTTGGCGGGGCCGATGTTCCGGAACTCCGCGGCCTTGAAGTGCTCGGCCTTGAGCGCGGCGAGGGACGAAGGCGCAGGCGTCGCGACGGCCTTCGCGGGCTTCTTCTGGGCGCTCGCGAGGGAAGCGGTGAGCAGGAGCGACAGCGTCGCGATTCCTGCGAGTCGGGCAAGGTTCATGTGGGTCTCCAGGTTGCGAGGAAGGGTGCGTCGCCCGCACTACGATCGGCGATCGCAGGCCGAGCGGATTCTGTGGCCCTTTGAGCCGCCGGTCAAATCATGGGTTCGGAATGACGATGGGGTGCCCTGATCGTGTGCGAAGACAACGATCTGACTCAGCGCTTCCTGGTTGGCCTCACCCCCGAGGGCCCCAAGTGGAGCGGATCCTGCTCGCCCGATGGCGACACGCGGTTCGCCAACATCCACAAAGAGCCGGGGCTGACCGTGGCCATTCGCGGCCCATGGCAGGGGCTCCGAGAGCGCGCCCGGGCCCGAAGGGGTTGTCCGAGGACACGGTAGTCTCTCGATTCCTTCTTCTGCGCTCGGAGATCTTTCATGCAAAGAACCAGTCTGGCGTTGGCGGTTTTCGTGAGTCTGATGGCGGGCCCGGTGGGGGCGCAGGCTCCCCAGGGGGTTCCTGACGCCAGGGCGAGCGATCCGATCGCGCTCGGATGGATGGTTGGCGCGCCGCCGCCTGCCGACCGCATCATCAGCTTCGCCGATTCCAGCTTTGTGAAGTTTCCCCAGCTGCGATGGAGCTTCTCGCACTGGAGGGAATTATTCGCCACGGTGGAGGTTCCGCGCGGGACCGGCCCGTCGAGCGTACTGCTGCGGGCCGAGCGTACGGACCTCGATGGAGTGACCTTTACGCCGTTGGGCGCCAGCGAACCCATGACCTGGGCCCAATCGCTGGCCGCCAACTACACCGACGGCATCCTGGTCTTCCACAAGGGCCGGATCGTCTACGAGAAATATTTCGGCGCGCTCAAACCCGAAGGCCAGCACATCGCGCACTCGGTGACGAAGTCGCTGGTGGGCACCATCGCCTCGATGCTCGTCGCCGAGGGCCAGCTTGACGCGGGAGCTCTGGTGGTGAAATACATCCCCGAACTCGCGGGCCGCGCCTTTCTAGACGCGACGGTCCGGCAAGTGCTCGATATGACGACCGCGCTCAAGTTCGACGAGACCTACGCCGATCCCAACGCCGACGTCTGGAAGTGGACTCTGGCCGCGAGTCTGCTGCCGAGGCCCCCGGGCTACGACGGCCCGGGCACGTCGTACGACTATCTCAAGATGATCGCGAAACAGGGCGGCCACGGCCAGGCCTTCTCCTACAAGTCACCCAACACCGAAGTGGTGGGCTGGCTCCTGCGCCGGGTCACCGGTAAGCCTCTCGAACAAATCCTGAGCGAGCGACTCTGGCAGCCCCTCGGAATGGAGCGGGATGGCTACCTGCAAATTGACACGAGCCGCACGCCCCTGGCGGCCGGCGGACTTAACCTCACCCTCAGGGACCTCGGTCGCTTCTGCGAAATGATGCGGGCCGACGGCCGCTTCAACGGGCAGCAGGTGGTTCCCGCCTCAGTAATCGCGGACATTCGACGCGGGGCCTCGAAGGACGATTTCGCGAAGGCCGGCTACAAAAGCCTGCCCGGCTGGAGCTATCGCAACACGTGGTGGATTTCGCACGAGCGTAAGTGAAACAAGCGCGATTTGCCAACCAGCCCGCGCGCCCGCGTCGGGCCCTGGCGCGCGATCGGCTCGCTCCGGCCGCCCGTAGGCACGTCGGCGGCGCCCTCCTCGGAGGCGTCCAACGCGCCAAACCGTCGCGGCGGCGCGAAGCCTGGCCTTGGGCCAGCGCGAAGCCTACCCTCGGGGTACGCAAGCTCCGCCGCCCCGCGGTGCGCCCTGCGTTTTTACGCCGCCTCGTGGCCCAAGGCCAGGCTGCGCGCTCGCCCTTGCTGCCGTGGTCCCTGCCGTGGCCCGAGGCCAGGCTTCGCGCTCGCTCTCGTCACCCTGCGCCTGAAGACGGAGTACGGTCTGATGGTCTGGTCGCCACTCGCTGGCGGTCTTCTCTCCGGTAAGTTCGGCCCGGGCGCGCCGACTGCGGAAGGTTCGCGTCGCGCCGCCTTCGATTTCCCGCCCGTCAACAAGGAACGTGCGTGGCCCTGCGTCGCGGCCATGCGGGAGATCGGCGATGCGCACGGTGTCTCAGTCGCGCGGGTGGCGCTCGCCTGGATCCTCGCCAAACCGCACGTCATGAGCATCATCATCGGAGCGAAGGCCGTCGAACAGCGCGACGACAATCTGGCAGCGACGACTCTGTCGCTGAGTACGGATGAGATGAAGAAGCTCGACGAGGTCAGCGCCCTGCCGGCAGAGTATCCCGGCTGGATGATCGATCGCCAGGGCGGTAACCGTGTGCCGAAGCCGTTTGTGCCAAAGGTCTAGTTCGTCGACAGGCGTTTCGCGAGGGGGCCGCATCCCGCCGTGGCGTTGGTGCTTCCTGCGGGGACTTCACCGCGCCGAGTGCTACCTCCAAATGCGGCCCAAAGATCCCGAACGTTAGACGCGCCCGCGCCAGTAGTTCGGCCGGCGATGCTGATGTCCCACGACCAGAATGAGAACGCCCTCCGGCAGGGCGCGATACACCAGGGAATACGGAAAACGGCGAAGGGGATGAACTCGAAGGCCGCCCCGCATGGGCTTGCCGATTGAGGGAGTCTGTCCGAGAAGGTTTGCCGCCCGCCCGACCTCACTGAGGAAAGCATTGGCCAGCGCCCTGCCCGCTTGCGATTCATAGAAATCCGCCGCTGTAGTGAGCTCGATCTCCACTTCCGGATCAAGCGAATAGCTCACTTGAACCGGGCTCGCAGACGCGCCATAGCCTCGTTGCCCGGCACCGGCACGACCGAGCCGTTGTTGATCGCGGACTCGCGCCTTTGAGCCTCGGTCACCCACGCCTCTTCAATCTCTGGATCGGCATCAAGGCTGGCGATCAGCCGCTCCAACAGCCGAGATCTCTCGGCACTAGAAAGGTTGAGGACTTCCGCCTCGAGGACTTCGATATGAGTGGGCATGAGCGATCTCCAGTGCGCGTCTACGCAGGCCGAAGCTTGCCATAAGCCCCAGCCTTGCCCACAGTCCAGCCAGATCGGGGTCCTTCTCGACGGCGCGAGAGGGTTGCCCGAGCTCTGCCTCAGCTTCGGAGTATTCAAGCCAAGGCCAACCGCGCGGGTTGACGTCCAGACCGGAGGCGTGTCCGCGCAGAACGAATCGCCCACGATCGTGTAGGGCGCAAAGAGGACCTTGCCCGCAGGATTCAAGACGAGCAACTCGTGGGTGGTGGGCGACCAGCGCGGGAAAGAGCCGCCTTCCGTGGAGATCCGCCACGGGCCCTCATACGCGCTGCCGGACTCGTTCGACGCGTACGCAATCCAACGGCCATCGGGCGAAAACATCGAGTAAAGCTCGCTGGCCAGCGTGGCGAGGAAGACTGTCGGCTTGCCCGGCGTCCACCCGCGGGTTGCGTTGCCCTCCATGGGCAGGATCATCAGATCGCATCCGGTGGGCACGACGGTGTTCTGGACGAAGCTCAGGAACTGTCCACTCGGATGCCACGACATGGGGACTTGGGCGACAGGGCTGTCCGTCAGTCTGCTGACCGCACCCGTGCCGTCCGCGTTGAGCGAGTACAAATTCAACACGCCATCAGTCTTGCGATCGGACGCAAACCCGCGAAGCGTTCTGAGTTCGAAGCGGGACCAAAGGGGACGACCTCGATCTGAGCGGCGAGGGCGATCCCGAGAGCAACCTCGCCTCCTCCGCGGTGTCGGGTCAGTCGCCGCCCGCCGGGCCGCAATACCCCAAGGGTAGGCTGCGCGCTGGTCCAGCGGCCTCCGGCCGCTCAAGCTGCACGCGCTCGCGTACGACAAACCGCTCTGCGCGTCGCGTGGCCCAAGGCCAGGCTGCGCGCTCGCCCTCGTCGGCCGAGCAGGACAAGCAGTCCAGCAGGAGCACCGCCAGTGCGCCCGAGCACCTGCTGGGCGCGCAACGCCTCGTAGCCAGTCACGCAAGCCTCGCCGTCCGCCACTGTCTCTTTGGTCACTGCCGTTTTTTTTCCACCCGCGCCAGTGAGCGCTCGATGCTGCGCGGGTGCACCTTTACGCGGAGGTCCTTGCGTAGACGGTCGGCGAGGTCTGAGGAGTTCAGCGAGGGCACGAGCGAGAGTTGCTCGCGGAGGAAGCTTATGGCCTCTGCAGAGAGCTTGTGCGCGCGGCGCGGGCCGCGCTTCTTGGGAAGCAGGCCCGAAAGGCCCTCGCGCTGAAGACTCGCCTGGGCCTGGTAGAAGGAAGGGCGAGAGAAGCCGAAGGCCCTCGCGCTCTTTGCTACGGTCAGGCCATCGGTGCGCACGCGGCGGACCATCTCGTACTTGACCTGGACGAGGTCGCGGCCGTCGAAGAAGTCGGAGGCGGCAAAGAGCGGGTCGGTGACTCTTTCGGGGTGCGCGTTGAGGCACGCTGCCTGTCGGAGGGAATCGACTTTGGGTTCTGGGGCTTTGGACCTGGATCTGGGCATCGGACCTCCGGAGTGCGAGAAGATATGTAAATGGCATTCTGCCGCACATTAGAAGCACTGTCAAGCGATATCTCTTGCTGCCGGCTCGACCGCGACCGTCTCGCTCGCCAAGTAGTGGCACAAACAAAGGCTTAGAAACGAGATGCATGGACGCTGAGGAGCAAGCGCGGTCAGTCCGAGTCAGAGACGCCAGAGCAACATCCGGCATAAAACTGTTTACATCTTTGGCAAAATGGACCTTACACGGCCGCCCTGAATGGAAGTCGCCGATCATCGCCGTCCTCCCGCGATGAGAGCGGTGAGATCGATCAGATCTTGAAGCCGAAATCGTGACCTTCCCGCCGCGACCGCAACGTACGGGTCGGGTGGCGCCAGGCTGGTCCAGCCCACGGGCATCGAAGCTCGGTGGCCCTGTGGGTCGCGATAGAAAACGCGATCCTCACCCCACTGGACGAGGTGGGCGACGACCTCCAGCTCTCGCCCGTTCAGCGGGTGAAAGGGGTGAGTGACCTGAACCGGGCCGGTCAGGTCGCCGGGGCGAGGTGCAGTTGATACCGTGGTCGAAAGTTCGTTTGAGAAGTTCTGCCCATGGCCGATATCCGCTCTTACGCACCTGCTTCTCGGGCTCTTGGCCCAAGGCCAGGCTTCGCGCTCATCGTCGCTCGCCGGGGGCGGAGGCGGCGTCCCCTGAGGGGAGGCTCCGCGCTGATGCGCGAGCGCCATGGACTCGCTGCCGCGAGTAGCGCGCAGCCTGGCCTTGGGGTACCCCCGCGTAGTGGATCGTGTGGAACCGTGGTGGAGGCACGCTGGTTGCGAGCCGGCACAGGAGCGAGCGCGAAGCCTGGCCCTGGGCCACAGTGGATCCATGTCAACGGCGACCGTCCCCTCCGCGTAGGCTTTTTTCAAGGTGATGCGCAGCGCGGAGACCGCGGAGGAGGCGAGGTTGCTCTCTGGATCGCCCTCGCCGCTCAGGTCGAGGTCATCTTCCTTGGTCCCAAGGAGGCCACACCGGCCAAGGTGTCTCTCGATCCGCCGGACCGCACGCTCCAGCACATCGCCCACTTCGCTGGTCTTCAGATGTCCAAGGCCCGCAAAGAGCGCGCAGCCTGGCCTCGGGCCACAAGCTCGCTGCCTTTCTCGTGCCAGGCGCCATCGAGGGCGATCGTGTGCAGATGAGGGTTTAAGCGCAGGTCAGATGATGTCCTCTGTACCGCGGTGATAGCCCCGGTCTTCGCACCCATGGCAGGCCGACGCCGGTGTCTCTAACTCGTATCAGAAGTTGCCGACACCCCTCAACCGGGAGCAGTTCGACCTTCATTCCGCCGGTGTGACCGCTCGGAAAGCCGTGTTTCAGGGCGTTTGAGAGCAGTTCGTTGACCAGGAGACCGCAGGGGATCGCCTGCTCCATGCCGACCCTTACGGAGGCCAGATCCAGGTCGAGTCGGATGTGGCCGGGCTGGGCGTTCAGGGCGCGGAAGGATTGAGTGGCCAGTTGTTTGAGGTACGCCCCCAGATCGACCCCGGCAAAGGTACCGGTGCGATAGAGGGTTTCGTGCAGCAGGGCCATGGCCTGGATGCGAGCCTGCATGTCCTTGAGCACGGATTTGGTGGCGGGATGCTTGCTGCGTCCGGTTTCGAGCCGGAGGAGGCGGGTGATGACCTGCAGATTGTTCTTGACCCGATGATGAACTTCCTTGAGTAATGCGCCCTTTTCATGCAGCGACTTGAGCAGGGCCCCGTCTGCCTTCTTGCGTTCACTGACATCGCGGACGATCGCGATGACGTGGGTCAATCTGCCTCTTGGGTCGAGAACGGGTGAAACGGTCAGCTCGTTCCAGAAGGTCGTACCGTCCTTGCGGTAGCTGAGGATCTCTCCGTCGAAGTGCCCTCCCTCCTTGGCGGCCAGGCGGATCCGGCCCACCATCTCAGGATCGGTCATTGGGTCCTTCCAGAAAAGGCGAGGTTTGGCCCGTCACTTCAGCCCCGCCATAGCCTGTGATCAGGGTGAAGGCGTCATTCGCTGAAAGAATACCGAGTTCCGGGCTCATGATAACGACGCCCTGGGAAATGGCTTTAAGTGCCTGGTCGCTCACCCCGAGGGCTTCGTCGGCCTGCCTGCGTTCGGTGATGTCGATTCTGACCCCCAGAACGCGGGTGGCGTGGCTTAAGGCGTCTCGGGTGAGCACTTTTGCGATGGAACTGACCCAACGGTACGACCCGTCCGCATGAAGCACTCGTGCCTCGTACCGGTACGGTATGTCTGAGCTGGCGAGCGCGTCCCGGATCTTGTCCGCCACCATGCCCCGGTCTTCCGGATGAATTTGGTCCAGCCATCGGTCCCGGTCCAGGAATTCGTCCTTTGGATCATGTCCTAACATCGAAAAGTAGGTGGAGTTCGCGTAGAACGTACCGGCCGCGGGGTCCCATTCCCAGACACCAATCGACGCCGTGCTCGTCGCGAGACTGAGTCGCTCTGCGATCTGTCGAGTCTGGACCTCACTTTGAGCGCGTTGCTGCCAGGCACGGTTCAGAAGCAGACCGAGGTAGGCGATAGCCATCGAAGCCAAGGCCCAAATGGCGAGGGAAAGTGCGGCCAGTTGTCGCCAGGGAGCCAGTAGAAGGTCGTACGGGCGACCCACCATCACGACCAACCCAGGCTGAGTCGAGACCCATCGGTATGCGAACTCGCGTTCGACCCCATCGATGCGGCTCTTGCGGCGCGCGCGGCCAGCCGGAGGCGAGGAATCGAACAATGGGTCAGGGAATGTTTGTCCCATGGCGGTTTCGTTGAAGCGGCTCCTGATCAGGAGCCGCCCATCACGGCGAAGTAGCGCCACCGATGCGCCGGCTCCCAGGTCGAGCGCGCGCCAACTCTGGTCAAAAAAGAGGGGCTCCAGAGCAGCGGCCACGACGCCGGCAAATGCCCCGTTCCTTGGTGGCAATGACCGCGAGATGCCGAATCCCCAGGTGCCGGTGGTCCGGCCGAGCACGGGTGCGCCGATATAGAAAGCGTCTTGATGTCCATCACGGTGCGCCTGGAAGTAATCGCGGTCCGCCAATTGGATGCCCATATTCGTCTCTTCCGAACTGAAGATGATTCGGCCGGTGGCGTCCATCACCCACATCGCGCGCATGAAGCCGACGTCCTTGATCGCCTTCCGCAGCACGGCCCTTGCCGATGTTTCATCGAGACCGCCCGCGGCCTCGAGTTGCCCGAGGTCCCGCAATGCCAGTTGCAGAGCTTGATCGGCGCCTTGAAACGTTCGGGAGGTTTGTTCCTCCACGATGTGAGCGACGGATTCGGTCTGTCGTATGCCCGTGTGGACAGCCTGCTTTCTCAGGTAGAAAAGCGTGACCGCGGCCATGGCGCCCGAAAGCAGGATGACGCCTGAGAGCAGCCAGATCAGCTTCGCCTGAATGGGGTTCTGGTCCCGGGCCGTCTGATAGGGCTGGGCGGGCGAGACGTCAGAGTCTGGTGGCATAGCGGTGGCGAGCGGTACGAGCCGGAGTGACACGACCTCCACCTCGGTGGCGATCCTACGTCCGCTCACCGTTCAGGGCCGAGCAGGTGGGCGAAATGCCGATGCGCGTTTCGACGTCCTCGATTCGCTGGCCCAGCAGTCCGTGGTGGAAGTCAGGCTGCGCGCTCTCGGTGCGGCGGCTGACTTTCACCACGGACAGCTAGGCCACGCGGCCCGCCTGACACCACCATTCGAACCTTTCCGGAATACGCGTCTTGAGGAGTACCTGAAGCGTCGGTCTCCGACACCTTCGCGCCAACGCCTCCCGGCTACCTGTCAGGAAACGAACGCTTCCTGTCGGACCCGACGGGCACGCCTTTTGCCCCGGTTCGGCGGAGAGGTGACCTGATGACGACAACCGTCTTGAAGGCATGATCGTACGAGGCCCGGGGGGAGTGCCTTCAGCAACCGCGCCCCATCGACCGGGACACGGATTCTTCAGCCGAACGACCTTCGGCGGCCTGGTGTTCGCCGCCCGGGCGCTCTGCGCCGGGCTGGTCTTCGCGGTAACGAGCCTGCTGCGCTTTCGTGAGGGGTATGAATGGGTCAGCTCGCGGCACGAGATCATCACCCAGGCCGAGGTTCTCCTCCGGCACGTGAAAGATTTACGCTCCATGCGCCGATGCGGCCTAGAGGGTCCCGGGCGTGGAGGGCATGGCCGGAGCGCCCGCCGGCTCGAAGGTCAATTCGAAGACGGCGCCCGGGCCGCTCCCGATTGCGAGCCGTCCTTGAAGCTGTCTCGCGAGGTCTGACACCAACTGAAGCCCAAGCGAGCGACCCCGCTTCTCCTCGAAGTCAGCGGGCAGGCCAACTCCGGTGTCGCTGATGCGCAGACGGATCTGCCGGGTGTCCGCGAGCGTGTGGATCTCAAGTCGAACGGCGCCGTTGCGGCCGTCTGGAAAACCGTGTTTCAGGCTGTTGACTGCCAATTCGTTCATGATCAGGCCGCAGGGAATGGCCTGATCAAGGCTCACGTGGACAGGCGTGAGGTCGAGCTGAAGTTCGACAGAGTGCGGATGGGCAACCGAGGATCGGAGCACGTGGGTGACTACCTGCTGGAGGTAGGCGTCAAGGGCCACCTCGGCAAAGTTGCCCGACCGATACAGGGTTTCGTGCACCAGGGCCATGGAGTGGATTCGGTTCACCATGTCCTCGAGGACACTACGCGTGGCCGGCCCCCCGCTACGGCGCGCCTCCAGCCGGAGAAGGCTTGCGATCACCTGGAGGTTGTTCTTGACCCGATGATGAACCTCCTTGAGCAGCGCCTCCTTTTCCTGCAACGACGACAGTATCGCGGCCTCGGCCGCCTTGCGCTCCGTGATGTCCTGCGACACGCCGATCACGCGCGCCGGACGGCCTTCGGCATCGCGAACCAGAGTCCCCCAGGCCGCCACCCAGCGCACCACGCCATCCGGAAGCAGCACCCGGTGTTCGATGTGACAATCCCCGCCACCGCCCACCAGGGCATCGAACGCCTGCTGGCGGCGTTCCCGGTCCTCTGGGTGGACGTGTTGCAGCCACGCCGAGAGATCGGCCTCGCCGGACCCCTGAACGTGAAGCCGGCGAGGAGCGTCCGACACGCAAACCCTGTTGGTCTTGAGATCCAGATCCCAGGTTTCCATTTGCGTGGCCGCGAAGGCGAGCCGTAACCGCTCCCCGGTCTCACGCAGGTCCAGATCGGCCTGCATCCGACGCTGGTGTTCGTCCACCTCATCCAGCGCGCGACGCACGGCCGACGCCAGACGTTCCGGTCGCTGCTTCAGGAGATAGTCGGTCGCGCCCAGGCGCATACACTCCACGGCCTCTTCCGCGCTTATCGAGCCGGAAAGCACGATCACCGGGGTGAGAGGGTGTTTGGCCCGGGATTGCTTCAGTGCGGCGAGTGCGTCGTAGCCGGGAAGGTTGTAGTCGGCCAGGACGATATCCCAGGGTCTGGAGTCGAGCGCCGTCTCAAAGCTGCCCTGGTCCCTGACCAGAGTGATTTGACAGGCCAGGCCGCTGGCCTCGAGGTGGTCGCGAACGAGCTCCGCGTCGCGCGCGGTGTCTTCCAGATGGAGAATTCGGGTCGGATCTTTCATCGGTGGACTTTGCCTCAGCGTCGCGCTTGCTCACAGCCCGGAGGGGCTCTCCTTGCGCAGAGTGCCCGGCGGCGGCTCGTTGAACACCGCCCAGAATGCGCCAACCTGTTTGATGGCCTCGACGAACGCGGAGAATCTCAGCGGTTTGACCACGTAGGCGTTGACGCCTCCTTGATAGCTGTCGAGCAGATCCTGCTCCTCGGACGAGGATGTCATCACCACCACCGCAATCATCTTGAGAGCGGGGTCGCCTTTGATCTGGCGCAGCACCTCCAGACCGCTCACCCTGGGCATCTTCAGGTCCAGCAGCACCACGGCGGGGTTTCCCCTGGAACGGCCGGCGAACTCGCCGCGCCGGTACAGGTAATCCAGGGCTTCGGCCCCGTCGCGAAGGGACAAGACCTCATGGGCCAGATGGTGTTGTTCCAGCGCGATGAGCGCCATTTCCCTATCGCGGTCGCTGTCGTCCACCAACAAGATCCGGCCCAGATTGTTCATGAGTTTTCTTTCGGTTCGATGGTCACGGAGGCGGTGGGGGACCTTAACGTGAAATAGAAGGCCGCCCCGACGCCGAGCTTACCTTCCGCCCAGGTCCGCCCACCGTGCCGGGTGATGATGCGTCGCACGTTGGCCAGACCAATGCCCGTGCCTTCAAACTCGTCCGCGCGATGCAGGCGCTGGAAGACCCCGAAGAGCTTGCCGGCGTATTGCGGGTCGAAGCCGACGCCGTTGTCGCGCACGAACAGGATCAGCCGCCCGTCTTCCTCGCCCGCACGGCCGATTTCGATTTCCGCCGGGTCGCGCGGACGGGTGTACTTGACGGCGTTGCTGAGCAGGTTAGCGAACACCTGCTTGAGCATCGAGGGATCGCCCACCACTTTGGGCAGGGGCGCGATCTTCCAGACGATGTTGCGGTCGTGCGTGGCCATCTCCAGCTTGCGAACGCTCTCCTGGACCAATCCGTCGAGGAGAACCTCGCTCTCGTGCATCTCGGCGCGGCCCATGCGGGAAAACGAGAGCAGGTCGTCAATGAGTTCACCCATTTCCAGGCTGGCATCGACAATGGTCTTCAAGTAGCGCTGCGACTTGTCCGAAAGCTGGGATTGCGCCTCCTGAGCCAGCAATTCCACATAACCTTGAACATGACGCAACGGCGCGCGAAGGTCGTGGGAAACCGAGGCGGAAAACGCATCGAGTTCCTTGTTGGCCGCTTCCAAACGAGCCGTGCGCTCCAGAACCCGCTGTTCCAACTGGGCGTTGAGCCCGCGAACCTCTTCCTCCGCCCCCTTGCGTTCAAGAACCTCTGCCTCCAATGCGGCCGTCCGCTCTCTCACTCTGGCTTCCAGATCCTCGTTCAATTGTCGCAGTTCGTCCCGCGCCGCGGACAATTCCCGGTTCCTCTGCACCGCCGCTTCGTAGGTGGAGAGCAGGAGGTTGAGGATTTGCAATCGATCGGAGGTGATGAAGAATTTCTGGCCGGCAAAGAAAATCTCCACCCCCATTTGCGAATTCTCGCTGTCGCGCAACCGCCGGTTGGCCAGCATGTAGGCGACACGGGCCAGGAGGTCTTGTTCGTCATAGGGCTTGAATATGAAATTGTCGGCGCCGCATTCCAGCCCCCTCACGACATCAACCGGATCCGTGAGGGAGGTCAGCAGGATCACCGGAATGTTCCTGAGATCTTCATCTTTCTTGAGGCGGCCGCAGAGCTGGTAGCCATCCATCTCAGGCATCACGATGTCGCTGATGACGAGCGCGGGGCGGCGCTCCCGGATGGCCGCGAGGGCTTCCCGGCCATTGCGGGTCATGGAGAGGTGATAGCCACGCCGTTCCAGGATATGTTTCAGTTGCTCGGCTTGGGTGGGGCTGTCCTCGACGATCAGGATGTGCGCGCCGTCCTTCGGATGGTTGTCTTGGGCTTTCATACAGGGGGCCCTTTCGTTCAGAACCGCGGCGCCGCCAAAGCGTCGGCAGACTTTTTCGCTACCAATCCGGCTAATACGGCCGGGATCTTGTCCGGGGCCAGAACATAAGTGGCCGCGCCCAGCCTGATCGCTTCGCCGGGCATGCCGTGGACGACGGAACTTTCCGCGTCCTGCGCAATGGTAACGGCGCCCATCTCGTTCAGGAGTTTGAGTTCCTCGGCGCCATCCCGGCCCATGCCCGTGAGCAACACGCCCACCGCTCCCTTGCCATGGACCGCGGCCACCGAGCGAAAAAGGTAGGAAACGGATGGCCGCAGTCCGTTTTCCGGCTCTTGTTTGCTGAGACCGATCTTGCCGAACCCGTCGAGGCCCAGGTGATGGCCGTCCGGCGCCACGTAGGCGCAGCCCGGCAACAGCGCTTCTCCGTGGACAGCGAGTCGAATCGGAACGCCGCTGGTCTGATTGAGCCACTCAATCAAGCCCGGGAGAAACCCTGCCGCGATATGCTGCACGATGAGCACGGGGATGGGGAAATCCCTGGGCAAGCCCGCGAGGATGGTTTGCAGCACCGGCGGGCCGCCGGTGGACGTGCCAATGGCGATCACTTTGATCACAACCTCTGAAGGTTTCAACTCTGGGGGCGGCGAAACTGCGGCCAACGCGCCCGGTGTCCGCGACCGCGGCCAGCGTTTCACGACCCTGACTTCGGACATCAGTTTGACCGTTTCCACCAGCTTGCCGGCCATGTTCTCGTATTCCTCATGTCCCAGCCCGACTGGCTTCGCGACGAGCGCCACCGCGCCCGCCTCCAGGGCGCGGAAGGTGGTGGCCACCTCGGCCGGGTTGAGGCTCGCGCTGCACACGACGATGGGCACCGGATGGGTTTCCATGATCTTGCGGGTCGCCTCATAGCCATCCATGCCGGGCATGTGGATGTCCATCACGATGACGTCGGGCTTGTTGCGCTTGAGGAATTCCAGCGCCTCCTCGCCGTTGTTGGCGGTCCCAAACACATGCAGTCGGGGATCGGAATTGAGGATATGTACCAGGAGGAGTTGGGCTACCGGGGAGTCTTCCACCACCAGCACGTTCAGTTTGTTCATGGTTATCAGGCCAGCCTCCGAATCGCGTCCAGCAGGTTGCTCTGGTCGAAACTGCTTTTCACGATGTAGGCACTGGCCCCGACATCAATGCCGCGCTCGCGGTCCTCGCGCGAGGCGAGCGCCGTCACCAGGACGACGGGTTTGTTCGCCAGTTTTCGGTCGCCGCGAATATGGGTGATCAGATCAAAGCCGTTCATTCGGGGCATCTCGATATCCGAAACCACCAGATCAAAGTCATTCGTACGCAGTTCCGTCAGCGCCTCTACGCCGTCGACCGTGGTTTTAACCTCGTGGCCGGCGGATTCCAAAATGTGCTTCAACAACATTCGGGAGGTGATGGAATCTTCAACCACCAGTATTCTCTTTCGTTCACCTTCCGTTTTGGCTTCAGTCACACCCGGCCCGGCCGCGGGGGGAGCGAGGCTGGTTTTCCGGGCGGACTTCATCAGATCGGTCACGTTGAGAATCGGCACAACCTTGCCCGATCCCAGAATGGTCGCGCCCGAAATATTGCGCACGCGGGAAAGCGGTTTGGCCAGGTTCTTGACCAGCACTTCTTCCTCATGCAGCACTTCATCCACGGCAAAGGCGATCCGCTCGTCGCCGGCGCCCACCACGACCACCGGAAGAAGATCCGAAGTATGGGCTTTCCTGGGCACGCGGGGCAGTTCCAACACCCCCGCAAGCCGCGCCAGCGAGACGGCGCGTCCGTTCAGCACGATCGTTTCGCGGTTCTCCACGGTTTTGATCCCGGCCGCCTCAATCCTCGCCACCCGTTCCACGCTGGCGAGGGGAATGACAAAAGTCCGGTCCGCCGCCCGCACCAGAATCCCGCGGAACGTGGCCAGCGTCACCGGCAGAACGATCCGGAACGTGGCGCCCGCGTGAGGGTTGGTTTCCACGGAAACCCGGCCTCCCAGTTTCTCGGTTTTGTCCCGGACAATCACCAGCCCCAGTCCCCGGCCGGAAATCTCGGTGATGATGGGACTGGTGGAAACATCGGACTGGAAAATGAGGGCGAGCGCCTCCCGTTCGTCGAGCTGGCCCGCGGCGGCGGCCGAAATAACGCCATGCTTCACCGCCGATTCCTTCACCTTCACAAGATCAATGCCGGCCCCGTCATCGGCGACGAGGATTTCCACCTTATTGCCGTTGACCCGTGCCACCGCGAGGGTGATGGTCGCGCGCGGCGTCTTTTTTTGCCGGGCCCGGAGTTCCGGCTTTTCGATCCCGTGATCAAGACAGTTCCGCACAAGGTGAACCAGCGGATCCTTCATTTCTTCCAGGAGGCGTTTGTCCATTTCCACTTCACTGCCGCGAATGACCAGATCCACCTCCTTGCCCTGCTCGCGGCTGATCTCGCGCACGAGTTTGGGGAAGAGATCCAACAACGTGGAGAACGGAAGCATCAGAAGCTGCTTGGAATCGGCGAGGAGATCTTCCACCCGCCTGCCGATGGCATGTTGATCCTGCGCGGCGGCCTTGCCGATCGCCTGGAGTTTGCCTTCCAGTGACTTGAGATGACCACAATTCCAGTCGAGGAACTCCAGCATTTCCGCCATGCCGGGGACATTCCGCAAGCCCCTGACCTGGGGTTGTATCCCGGCCCATTCTTTCTTCCAGCGCTCGAAGACACCCTGGAGGTTCCGCAAGTCGGCGGCGCGCTGGGCCGTCGTCAGCTTCACCGCCAGCATTTCTTCCGCTTCCAGCAAGAGCTTGTCCAGCTTGGCCGTAGACATTCTCACGGTCTGCGCCCAGGCGGGCTTTTCGGAGGGAACGTCGCCCGAAGGCGGAGCGGCCATTTCCGGCCGCCCATCCGTTTTCCCTGAGAGGTGAGCTTTCTCAACCCGCTTACCCCGACTTTCACGGGCGGGCGCGGCTCTGGGCGGCCCGCATCTTCCCAGGTCATCAAGCTCTCGGGTCACGGCCAGAAGCCGCGTTGCGTCCACCGGGGCCTGCTCGCCGCTGGCCGCGGAGGTCACCGTGCCGATCAGGTCCAAGGTGCGATGCAGAGTGTCATAGTTTTCGGGCGCTGGCTTGATGCTCTCTCGCTTCCAGGCCGCAAAAACGCTCTCCAGCAACTGGCAAATGGATTCAACGTCCGTGAGGTTGACCGCCCGCGCAGCCCCTTTCAAACTGTGGGCGTGCCGGAAAATGACTCCGATCTGTTCCCTCTGTTTTTCCCCCGGCGATGTTTTCTCCAATTCCAGCAGGCCCGACGACATCGCCTGAAGATGCTCCTCGGCTTCGACCTTAAAGGTCGCGCGGAGTCTTTTCAGAAAATCGTCTTCCTGTTTGCTCATGGCTGTGATGGTTTTGTCAAACTTCGTAGCGTTCGACCAGTTGTTTGAGTTTCTGGCCCAAGTCCTTCAAGTTGCGGGCCGCCGCCTCCAGTTGCTTGGCGCTGTCCACATTCTGCGTGCTTGCCTGTCTGATGCTCTCCATCGCGGAAGCCACCTGATCCACGCCGACCAGTTGCTGCTGGCTTGAGGCCGCAATCTGCACCGCCGCCTGCGCCGCTTCCGCGACACCGCCAGCCAGCGCTTGAATCGATTGCCCCGCTTGCGCTGACTGCTTGACGCCGGCCTCCACGGCCTTGCTGCCCTGGTCGGTCGCCATCACCGCCGCGCCGGTCGCCTTCTGGATGTCGGCCAAAATCGTCCGCACTTGCGCGGTGGCCTGCTTCGATTGCGCGGCCAGGCTTTTCACTTCCAGCGCGACGACCGCGAAACCCTTGCCATGCTCGCCCGCCTTCGCCGCCTCGATGGCCGCGTTGACGGCGAGCAGATTCGACTGCGCCGCGAGGTCCTCGACCGTCGCCACGACCTGCCCGATGGCCTGGCTCTGCTCGCTCAGGCGAATCATACTCTCGGCAATCGCCTCCATCTGCTGCCGGATGCGATTCATGCCCTCGGCCGTCTCCTCGGTGGCTTTCCTGCCGTCTTGGGAAATGTGGAACGCCCGCTGTGCGCTTTCCGAAACTTCCTTGGTCTTTTGATTGGAGAGGTGCGCCGTGTGTTTGACCTCGGCCACGACTACGGTCGTCTCCGTCACCGTCGTGTCGGTTTCCGCAGCAAGGGAGCTGAGTTGCGTCGTGGAGGCCAGGATGCTTCCCGCGGAAGAGCCCAGCACGTTGATGCCTGTCCGAATCTCCGACAGGACTTTGGCAAGGTCCGCCGTTCGTTTCGCCACCCGCTCTTCCAGTTCGTCGTTCGCCTGGCGCAGCCCCTCCTGGGCGAGATTGCGCTCGATTTCTTTGTGATCGAGGGAGGTGGCATTGGTCCAAACGGTGACCGTGAAGACGATGATCACTAGCACCACGATGAGGGTGAATGCCAGCGGCGCGTCGTAAACGCCCGCGCGTTGCCCGCTCAGGACCAGCCAACCCAGCCCGAGCGGGATGCCAATGATGACAATCAGCATGCGTCGCACCATCTGACCGCCGGCACCGGCGCTCGTCACGCGGGCCATCAGCCCGCATTCTGGCCGCGCGCACAGGATTCCGGTGGCAAGCACCAGGAACGTCGCCGCCGTGTGCAGCGCGATGGCAATGTAGTTGGAGAGCCGGTAGAGCTGCTCCACGCCATAAAGATAGCCGGTAAGCGCCAGCATGGCGACGAGGGCTGCGACCAGCGCCGCGAACTGGGCGGGCCGATACCCCCCGCGAGTTTTTACATCCAGCACCAGCAACGCCAGACCGACGGCGATAAAATTGAAGGCGGTGGTCGGCGCCATTCGATTGGGCGGAGCCGTTCCCGCTGCGCCGAGCTTGTCCCGAAACAGCTGTTGGTCGATTTCGATACCCCAGCCGAAAAGTATTCCGCCCAGCTTCAGCGCGCCCACCAGAGCAACCGCCACTGCCAATGCCTGCGCTACCTGCCACTTCCAGCGATCTGACCGTTCCGACCGCATTAGCCGCAGGGAGACACCGGCAAGCACAAAAGCGACCGCCGTGGCAGGATTCATCGCCACCAGCCCGGGATGGATTCGCTTCAATGTTTCGATGTCGAAAATCCAGCCAACGAGCACGGCGCAGCCCACCAGGATGGCGATTGCACTTGCCGCTTGTGCGAAGGACTTGAGCGAAGCACCGAGCCGGGCATTGGGTTGAGGGTTCATGCTTTCATCTCCGAGGAACCGACTGCTACACCTTGTAGCGGGTGACCAGTTGCCTGAGCTTTTCGCCCAGCTCCTTCAGGTTGCGCGCCGCGCTCTCCAGTTGCTTGGCGCTGTCCACATTCTGCGTGCTTGCCTGCCTGATGCTTTCCATCGCGGAAGCCACCTGATCCACGCCGACCAGTTGCTGCTGGCTTGAGGCCGCAATCTGCACCGCCGCCTGCGCCGCTTCCGCCACGCTGCCGGCCAGTGTCTGAATGGATTGCCCGGCCTGCGACGCTTGCTTCACGCCCGCCTCGACGGCCTTGCTGCCCTGTTCCGTCGCCATCACCGCCGCGCTGGTCGCCTTCTGAATGTCCGTCAGGATCGTCCGCACCTGCGCCGTGGCTTGTTTGGATTGCTCGGCCAGGCTCTTGACCTCCTGCGCGACCACCGCAAAGCCTTTGCCTTGTTCGCCCGCCTTGGCTGCTTCGATGGCCGCGTTGACGGCCAGAAGGTTTGACTGCGCCGCAAGGTCTTCGACCGTCGCCACAATCTGCCCGATGGCCTGGCTCTGCTCGCTCAGGCGCACCATGCTCTCGGCGATGGCTTCCATCTGCTGCCGGATGCGATTCATTCCCTCCGCTGTTTCCTCCGTGGACTTTTTCCCACTCTGCGAGATTTGCGCGACCCTCTGGGCGGTCTCGGAAACCGTCTTGGCTTTCTGGCTGGAGACTTGAGCTGTCTGCCGCACTTCTTCGACCGTGGTCGTGGTCTCGCTTACGGCGGTGGCCGTCTCGGTGGCGCTGGCGGCGAATTGGGTCGTGGAGGTCGAGATTTCAGTGGCCGATGTGCCCAGCACATTGACGCCCTCCGTGAGATCGGCGGTCAGCCGTTGAAGATTCTCCACCATGGACGCAAAGGCGTTTCCCAGGACATCTTTGTCCGATTGCGGTTGCACTTTGACCCGCAGGTCGCCGGCAGCAATTCTGCCGGCCACTCCAGCCATGCCTTTCAGCGAGTCAGTCATCCGGGCGAACGCCTGCGCCAGGATGCCGACTTCGTCCTGACGGTTGCTCATGGAAATAATGCCGCTGAGATCACCGGCCGCGATGCGCTCGGCGATCGCGGAGATTTCCCTGAGCGGAACGGCGATGATTCGGCTGAGGAACACGACCAACGCCACCGAGATCAGTATGGCCAATAGTCCAACCACTGAAAAGGTGAGCAGGGCCTGATCGGTCTGCTGTCTGGCCTTTAGCTGGGCCTCTTCGGCGAGCTTTCCGCCGAAGTCTCGGACTTTGATGTGGTTCTCATTCTGAATGCCCAGGGCCAGTGTGCGCGCCTCGTCGAGCTTGCCCTCCAGAATCAGCGGGATGATCTGCGTGTCGCGCATTTGCTTGAAAGCGGTTCGGGTGGAGGACAATTCCTCCATTCTGGCGAGCTGCTGCGGGTCGGCGCGACTAAGGTCGCTGACTCGCTTCACGAGATCGTCGTTTTCTCTTGATTGGTCGCGGATCTTCTGCTGCAGCGACTCCTGGGCGGCGCGATTGGTTATAACCATCATCGTGAGCACGGAGGCTCGCTGCTCATTTATGTTGCCCTCGATGGCCGTCAGGGCCTGCGCGACCGCGGAGCTGCGCTCGACCGCTTTGATTCCCTGATAGGCGGTCACGATCACGATCGCCAGGCAGAAAACAATCAAAGCGAAAGCCAGCAGGAGCTTGCTTCCGGTTTTGAGATTGATAAACCATTTCATGCGTTGGTCCCTTTCTGCCTCTTCATTCGTTATTCGTTCGCTTACGTTCCCACCTCTTCATGGACCATGATTCTCGGGTCAGCCAGAATCCGGGCAATGTCGAGAATCACCAACCGCTCCGCGGTCACGCCCTTGAGATACTCCTCACGAACGCCGGTGAGCGTGGGCAGGGAGGCTTGAATAGCGTCGAGTGGAATCGAGCGCACGCCGGCAACGGTGTCGGCCAGAATGCCTAGTTCCATTTCCGCGGTGTGAACGAGAATCATCTTGTGCGCGTCGATCATGCCCTCTTCCGGCAGGTCAAAGAATTTCTTGATGTCAATGACCGCCAGAATGCGCCCGCGCACGTTGACGATGCCGGCCACAAAAGGCGGCGTGCCAGGCAGTGGCGTCAGGTCTTCCAGCGGATCGACTTCCTGCACGTAGGCCGCCTCGATCGCATATCGCTCGTGAGCCAGTCCAAACTCGATGACTTTGAGAGACGTGGTGGTGTCCTGAAGGCGCTCTGGTTCGCGGGCGAGTGAGCGAGCCCTGGTCCGAAGAATGTTGGATTTGTCGTTCTGCGTTTCGAGTTTCGCGTTCATGCCCGGGCTCCCCCTTCCGCATCCCTCAAGGCGCCGATGATTTCCACAAGTCTGCCGGCGGTGATGCCTTCTGATTCAGGCAGAACTTCGTCCTGCGGACGTCCGCGGGTGAGCGCGAGCGCGTTCTCAAAGTGTTTGGCCGCTTCCCGGAACTTCCCCTCGCCGCGGGCGAGGTTGCCGAGCGCGAAATGGGCCAGCACGAAATCCGGATCCAGATACAGCGCCCGTTTGAACGAGTGGACCGCCTCAACCAGCCCGCCCTGTTCGTGCAGGACGCTGGCCCGCAGATAGTGCGCAACCGGGCTTAACTTGTCAGCGGCGATGGCTTTGTCGCACCAGCCGAGCGCCTCGGCGAGGTTGCCTTGATTGGCCAGGGTGCGCGCCAGGAGAATCGTTGCCCGTGGTTCAGGCGCCTGAGAGGAAAGCAACGCGTCGAGTGTCTCCGCCGTTTCGGCATAGCGGCCCTGCTCATAGAGCGCGAGGGCTTGGTCGTAGGCAGGGAGGGGCGCCTCTGGCAACTCCTGAACCCGCGCCACCGTCGGGATCGTCTCGGAAAAAAGTTCCGCTGGCGGCTGAAGAAACGCGGATATCGCTTCCTCCAGCCGTGGGGTGCGCATTTCCATCGGCCTGGTCCGAGTGCTGTCTTTCCTGTAGAGAATGGCTCCGTCGAAATTCACTGGCACGAGCTGGGGGAACAGGGCGTGCGAGGTTTCACTGGGGCTGACCACCAGCCACCCGCCTTCCGTTAGGCAATGGTGAAACTTCTCTATGACTGTTTTCACCTGTTCCGGCGAAAAATAAATCAGCACGTTGCGACAGAAAATGATGTCCATCGCGTTCGTGTCGTTGAGCAGCGACGGATAAACATCCTCCGCCAGGTTGAGGTAGGAGAAAGTCACCATCCGTGTGATTTCGGGAAGAATCTTCCAGCCTCCGGCGTCAGCTTTTTCGAAATGTCGCTCCTTGAGCCAGGCCGGCGCGTTCCGAAACGACCACTCGCTGAACACGCCCCTGGACGCCTTGTGCAGGAAGCGCGGGTTGATGTCGCTGCCCAGGATCGTCGTGTGCCAATCGGCGAAGTCGGGGAGGGCTTTCCGGAGCGAAATGGCCATGGAATACGGCTCCTCGCCCGAACAACAGGCAGCACTCCACAGACGCAGACGCTGTTCGCCGCCCCGGCGCGACCGCGTCAATTCCGGGAGAATATGCTCCTCGAGAATTTCGAATGTTCTCTGCTCGCGAAAGAAATACGTCTCTCCGACGGTAAGGTTGCTGGCCAAAATCTCGATCTGACTCCTGGTCAGGGGCGCGGACATCAGCCACTCGATACAGTCCGCGACCTGCTCGAATCCAAACTCGCGGGCAGCCGAGGAAATGCCTCGCTGCAGATCCGACGCTCGCTCCGGTGGACAGTGCAAGCCCATCTGACCGGCCACAAACTGGCTGAACCGGGAAAAGAGCAGGTCCGGAGGCAGGGCGATTATGGCGAGGGTTCTCCCGGCTTCATCGCCTCCTCCAGCACATGCTCTTCCTCGAGGGACAGAAACCGGTCGAGGTCGTGAATGAGAATCATCCCCTCCGGGAGCTTCAAAACGCCCTCGACATGCTCCAGTCCCGGCAGAATTGTCTCCGAAGCCACTACCTGCGCGTCGGTGCAGGGCACGACATGGCTGACCGTATCCACTATCAATGCGACCGTCCGCCGCGCGGTGCGGGCAATGACGATATGGTCGCTCGGATCGATCTCCCGTTCCGGCAGACGGAAGCGTCTCCGCATATTGACGACGGGAATAATCCGTCCCTGCGCGTTGATCACGCCGAGCACGATCTCCGGCGCTTTCGGTAACGAGGTGATCTCAACCGCACGGACCACGCGTTCCACCACGGGGAGGCGTACCGCGTAACGCTGTTCCTCGATGGTGAATACCATGAGTTGATCGGTCACATCCACGGTGCGGTCGAGTTGTGTCGCGGGCATGCTGTTATCACTCTTGTTGGCCCCTTGCGGTCCCGTTGGGACCACGTCGGGTTGGCCGGGCGCGCCCGCTGAACTCGCTTCGGAGAGAAAGTTCGTCGAGCGCCTCGACCCCGTCACGTTAACGGTAGCACCGTTTCCCGAAGTGGCGCCCCGGCAAGCGCACACGAAAAGCGATAACGACGCTTCGACTCCCGGCCGATACGCTCACCCGCTGGAAAGCGACAGGCCCGGGGTGGGAGACCCGCATGGCCGCGGTCCTGACCAAGCGCGCGCCTCAGGGCCGCGTAGCAGTCTGTGGTGAAAGTCGGGCGCATCGCTCGTCCCCCAAGGGGACGGGCAGACTTTCACCATGGACTGCCAGGCGAAGCGATCGACGTTCCGTCATCGCGAGGAGGTCGTCAATGCGCCCGAGCGCGAAGCCTGGCCTTGGGCCAGCGCGAAGCCTGCCCTCGGGGTACGAAGCGATCTCTCGAGAGATTGCTTCACTCGACGAGAACGACGTGTCGTTCGCAATGACGGTCATGTGGTTGCCGTCATCGCGAGGAGGCCAGGCTGCGCGCTCTCGGTGCGACGGCAGACTTTCACCACGAACTGCTAGGCGAAGCGATCTCCATGATTGTCCTTGAAACCGACCGCCTGGTTCTGCGGCGCCTCACCCTCAATGACGCCCCCTTCATTCTCGAACTTCTAAACGAGCCTTCATTCCTGAGGTTCATTGGAGACCGGAAGGTGAGGTCCCTACAGGATGCTCGCCAATACCTTCTTAAGGGCCCGATCGCCAGTTACGAGCGTTTCGGATTTGGTCTGTACCTGGCCTTCGTGAAGGAAACCGGCGATCCGATCGGCATAGCCGGGCTGTTGAAGCGCGATGGGCTCCCCGACGTCGACGTTGGTTTCGCTTTTCTCCCGATGCACTGGAGGAGGGGTTATGCGGCCGAAGCCGCCCGTGAATTGCTGACCTACGGCCGTGCGGCTTTCGGTTTGAAGCGAATCGTAGCCATCACGTCTCCCGACAACGTGGCCTCCATCAAAGTTCTCGAGAGGGTCGGGCTCAAGTTCGAAACCATGATCCGCCTTCAAGACGAGGGCCCCGAAACCAGCCTCTATGCGGTCGAGTTACTCAAGTAATCTCCAACCCATGGAGCGCTCATGATCCTTCAGGAAGACCCAAGTACCGACCTCGAGACGAAGACGGGGCCGATGAGGACCTACGTGTACCGTCCCGTGGCGCCCGGGCGTTATCCCGGCCTCATCCTCTTTTCCGAGATCTTCCAGCGCACCGCCCCGATCAGACGCACGGCCGCACTTCTCGCGGGTCACGGCTTCGTGGTCGCGGTGCCGGAGATCTTTCATGAACTGGAAGCCCCGGGCTGCGAGATTGCGTACGACACCGCGGGCGCCGACCAGGGAAATGCCGACAAGATCGGGAAGCCGGTGTCCGCGTATGACGACGACGCCCGTGCGGTGATCCGTTTTCTCATCGCCCATCCCGCCTGCACCGGGAAGCTCGGCGCCATCGGCATCTGCGTTGGCGGACATCTGTCGTTTCGGGCGTCGATGAATCCGGAGATCCTGGCGGGTGTTTGTTTCTATGCGACCGATATTCACAAGGGCAGTCTGGGGAAGGGCGGCGATGACACCCTTGCGCGAATGAGCCAGCAGAAAGCCGAGATGCTCATGATCTGGGGGCGTCAGGATCCTCATGTTCCGGCGGAGGGTCGGGCTCTGGTTCAGAAGGCGATGATCGAGGCCCAGGTGTTCTTCACCTGGCACGAGTTCAACGGAGCGCACGCGTTCTTGAGGGACGAAGGACCCCGTTACGACCCTGCGCTGGCACTCATGTGTTATCGGCTCGCCATCGACCTCTTCAAGCGAAAGTTGACGGAGGGGGATCTGCCCAGAGCTGCCTCCGCCGGGGCCGAAACGAAGCACTGAGAATCGGGCTCATTTCAGGCAGCTTCCGTCTTTGCGAGGGACACGTCCTCTTCCTTGGACTGAAGCAATCTCGGAATCTCGAAGGTGGAGAGATTGCTTCACTCCCCGAGGGAACGACGCGTCGTTCGCAATGACGGCTGACTTTCACCACGGACTTCTAGGGCTCATTTCAGGCACCTTCCGTCTTTGCGAGGGACACGTCCTCTTCCTTGGACTGAAGCAATCTCGGAATCTCGAAGGTGGAGAGATTGCTTCACTCCCCGAGGAACGACGCGTCGTTCGCAATGACGGCTGACTTTCACCACGGACTTCTAGGGATTCGGTGGAGCCTTGCCCTCTTCGGCGATGAACCGGTTGATGCGCAGTTCGAGTTGGGGAAGAGTGACCGAACCGAGTGACAGGACCGTGTCGTGGAAGGCACGGAGGTCGAACTTCGAGCCGAGCGCTTCTTCGGCCTGCGCGCGGGACTTCTCGATCTGCATCTGGCCGAGGTAATAGGAGAGCCCCTGACCAGGCCATGCGATGTAGCGGTCGATCTCGGTCGTGACCTCATGTTCGGCGAGTGCGGTGTGGTCGCGCAGATAGGAAAGGGCCTGATCCCGCGTCCATCCCTTCGAGTGGAGCCCGGTGTCAACCACCAGTCGGGCGGCGCGCCACATCTGGTAGGTCAACATGCCGAAATGTTCGTAGGGCGTCTCATAGATGCCCATGGGCACGCCCAGCTTCTCCGTGTAAAGCGCCCAGCCTTCACCAAAGGCCGAGATGTACACCCGCTGGCGGAACTCGGGTTGCTCCTTGTGCTCCGCGGCGAGCGACATCTGCATCGCGTGTCCCGGCGCCGACTCATGAAGGGTCAGGGCCGGAAGGTTGTAGAGGGCACGAGCGGGGAGGTTGTAGGTGTTGACGAGGTAAACGCCGGGTCCGCCGCGACCGGAAGTGTAGAACGGAGCGATGTCGTCGGGGACGGGGATGATGGTGAAGCGGGCCCGCGGCAGGTGGCTGAACATCTCGGAGAGTTTGCCGTCCACCCGTTTCGAGATCCAGGCCGCGCGCATCAGCAGTTCTTCCTTGCTCTTCGCGTAGAACTGAGGATCGCTGCGCAGGAACTTCAGGAAGGCAGGGAAGTCGCCCTTGAAGTCTGTCTTCTTCATGGTCGCAACCATCTCCTCGTGGATCTTCGCCACTTCCTCGAGGCCAATCTTGTGAATGGCGTCGGGAGTCAGGTCGAGGGTGGTGAACTCGCGGATCTTGGACTGGTAGTAGGCCTTGCCATCCGGGAACGACTCGGCGTCGAGCTCTTTGCGGGCTTTTTTCGTGTATTCGTTGCGGATGAAATTCAAGAGGTCGGTGTAGGCGGGCAGGACCGACTCGGAAATGACCTTGAGGGCGGCGGTTCGCAGTTCCGCCCGTTCGGCGTCGCTGAACTTTGAAGGCATCTTGTTGAACGGGGCGTAGAACGGATTCTTCTCCGGCTCGCGTGAGTCCGCCACCGCAGCGATGGACGCGTCACGCCCGGTCAGAGTCACCCGGGGCACCGAGAAGCCGCGCGACAGTCCCGCGCGCATGTTGACCGTCTGCTCGGAAAAGTACCTCGGGATATCCGCGAGCAGGCGCAGATAACCCCGGTAGTCTCCGAGGTTCCTGAGTGGTCTTTGAGCCGCACCCGTGACCTCGGCCCAGAATGACGAATCGGAGTTGAAGGGCTTCTCATGGTCCTTGAAACGCGCGCTGGCGTCGAGCGCCTCCACCTGGGCGCGGGCCCTTGCCCACGCGACCCATCCGACCCTGGTCTTCATGGACATCACGATCCAGGGACCGATCGACGGGATCGAAACCGCGAAGCGCCTGTCAAGCCAGATGGATGTGCCGATCGTCTTTTTAACCGCCCACTCGGACACCGGAACCATCCGGAGAGCCAAGGAGGCTCGTCCGTATGGTTATCTGGTCAAGCCGTTTGAAGAGCGCGAACTCACCGCCACTATCGAGATGGCGATATATCGCCATAAAACCGAGGCCGAGGCTCGGCTCCTCCAACAGGCGATTGCCAGCGCGCATACCGGCCTTGTGGTGGCGGACGCCCGCTCCCCTCGTCTCGATATCACCCTGTGTAACCCCGCCTTCGAGCGGATCACGGGATACCCGGCGAAGGAAATTGTCGGTCAGAGTCCATGGTTTCTTGAAGGGAGCGTAAGTGAAACAAGCGCGGTTTGCCAGTGAATTCGCATGACCGCGG
>Ga0163154_10000408_pt1 | contig 64949 bp, 60 predicted proteins | sample OliLakLV19MP9P1_FD_148649 | JGI IMG/M metagenome (GOLD analysis project Ga0163154, IMG submission 148649) | Freshwater microbial mat bacterial communities from Lake Vanda, McMurdo Dry Valleys, Antarctica - Oligotrophic Lake LV.19.MP9.P1 | ecosystem: Environmental > Aquatic > Freshwater > Lake >...
GTATTATCGACCATTCCATCGATAACGACGATGATCTCGTAGTCGTAACGAATTTGCTCCAGCACAGCTTGGAGTTCGGATAAATTATCGAGAATGATTTTTTCTTGCTTGTAGGCTGGAACAATTAAGCTAAGAAAGTGCTCGGAGCTTGGTGTTTGACGTGTCATTTCTTTTTTGGCCATACTGATGGTAGATGTAAACAACAATGTAGGCAGCGAGGAGCAGACTCGCTAAGACTACATTCACCATCATAACTTGTTCTAACGAACGATGGTACAGCGTCAAGGTAACCACTTGAAGCAGTAATGTAAAGAGAGCAAATAAACTCACGAGTGAGTTTTTTGCAATAAAGAACTGTGAATAAAGCGAAATCAGTGAGTACAAAGTGCCGTATATTCCACCAAGCCACAAGATTCCGTAGAGCGCCGCGTAGCGTTGGTCAAAGAAGAAATTCACTGTGAACTTGCCAAAGAAGTGATAAAAAAGTGTTGCTCCCAGACCAATACATGCAATAAGGGCAGTGATACCAATTAAAAGCAGATGAGCACGATGCTTGTGCTCTTTACCAGTGAAATAAATGTATCCAACCGATGCAATTGGTGCCGTCACAAAGAAGATAATTTTTGATAAAAGGATCATGGCACCATATAAGCCAGCGTCATCAGGGCTCATAAATTTTTTAACTATAATGACATCCAAATTGGCGAGACCAATAAAGCCAAGCGTCGTTAACAGAGGAATGAGGGTAGTCCGTCGAAAAAAGTACGAGTGAAGCCGAAGGAACTGAAGCTTGCGGGAAGTTACCAGTGGTTTGCGATTGATTAGCAAATGGCCAACCATCAGCTGAAAAAGCGTGACTCCAACAATTACGCCGTATATGAAAAGTAAATCTGGTCGAAAGGTAACGACTCCAAATCCGCCAGCAACCTTGAGCAAAGTGGCGGAGATAATCAGTACGCCAAACAACACAAACGATTGATAGGCTTGCAAAGTAGACAGATAAAAGGTTTGTAACAAGTAAAAGACGGTACTAAACAAAATAAAAACCACGCTCATGACCTGCAGATTTGAAGACCGAACTAAGAAAAAAAATAAAATTGTGCCGATGATGAGCAACAGCGGAGACAAACGGAAAAGTTTGGCATACAGCCACTTCTCGAGATTGTGAGCATACTCATTTCGGTAGACAGCATCCAAACCACCCATTTTTCTAATAAGGATGGTTCCAAAGGCACTAAATGGAATAGTCAACAAATTAATGTACGAAATAGCCGAAAAGAACTCTCCGTAGCTCGCTAAACTGATACCTCGAGAAATAATCAAATTAAACAAGTAGTTTAAAAAACTGACAATAAACGTAGAGAATGTCACCAAAACACTCCCACGAAAAAATGAGCTGCGTAAAACCGTCTTTAACATAAGCTACTTCTGAAAAGAAGCGATCGTCATTTTCAGTCCATCATGAAATGAAACGGCGGGTGTCCAGTGTAGAAGCTGTTCAGCCTTAGTAATATCGGGACGTCTTCGGCGAGGATCATCTTTTGGTAAAGGGAGATACCTGACTTCTGGAATCTTGGTGGTAAACGATGCAAGTACATCAACCACAACTTTGAGGGTATCAGAAATACTGAACTCTCCAGGGTTTCCAAGATTGACGGTTTCACCATTCGTTTGATCAGAGGCCATCATCAACAAAATTCCGTCAACAAGATCACTCACATAGCAGTACGAACGAGTTTGAGTACCATCTCCAAATACTTTGAACGGTTGCCCTGATAATCCTTGCTTAATAAAGTCTGGGATTACGCGACCATCTTCAAGATCCATCCGAGGACCATAGGTGTTAAAAATTCGAATAATTCGAACATTCATACCTAAGTCTCTTTGATGCACACCACAAATTGTTTCTCCAAGTCGCTTGGCTTCGTCATAGCAGGAGCGAATACCATTTGGATTGACATTACCCCAATAGGTTTCTTGTTGGGGATGCTGCTCCGGGTCTCCATATACTTCGGAAGTACTAGCAAAAAGAAAACGAGCCTGAGGATTATGTTTATGGAGATACTGAAGTAAATGATGTGTTCCAAAACTATTCACTTGATAGGTTTCAATTGGGTGAGCTTGATACTTTGGCGGACTTGCAGGGGAGGCGAAATGAAAGATCATGTCCGGCACAAAGTCAGCAGGCATGTACAACTCGGCAGGCTGACTGACGTCGGCTTCAATAACCTGGCAAGACAAGTGTTCTATATTTTTTCTCGACCCTGTTAAGAAATTATCAATCACGGTCACACTGGCACCTAGCTCGATCAGCAGCTCCGTCAAATGTGAACCGATGAAGCCAGCCCCTCCAGTCACGACCACCTTTTTTTGTTGAAAGAACTGAGTGGCTTCGAGTGGCAATGAATTACGCATGAACGCAGTATATCGAAGGAAGTCATCATTGTCAGGGGTGGGACAGACAAGTGATAATAGATGAATGCCAAATGTTTGGAAAAGATTGTCACCTTTCACCTGGGTGGTAGTAATACTTGCTCTGGGATTACTATTAAGATTGCCGCACCTTAATGCCTCACTTTGGCTTGATGAGGCTGCACAAGCTCAAGAGAGCAGTCGTCCATTTTCGCAGCAACTTCAAATTCGTGATGACTTTCAACCGCCGCTTATTCACTTGATAGTTTTCGTGTTACTACAGTTCTCAAAAAACGAGGCTTGGCTTCGACTTGGCGCGGCAGTGATTCCCGGGCTCATTACGCTATGGGGTACTGTAGTAATTGGCCGAAAGTTTTTTTCAAAAAAAACCGGCATTCTCTCTGGACTACTGTTAGCCACATCGTCATTTCACATTTTTTACTCGCAGGAGCTGCGTCCCTACAGTCTGCCCGCGATGTTTGCCGTATTGAGCTGGTGGGCTATTTTAGAGATGAAGGACCAACAGCTTGCTTCAAGAGGTCAGCTTTTCCGCTTTGGAATTTTGAGCGTACTTGGCTTGTACAGCTCCTATCTCTATCCATTTGTGTTGATTGGTCAGTTTGTGTATCTCCTCTCAATCTGGAAAAAAAGTGCTGTCAGCCTCAGAGATGGAGGACTCGCATTTCTGGCCATTGGACTCGCATTTCTGCCATGGGTCCCATCATTTCTTGACCAGATTTCAGCTGGTCAACAACTTCGTCAAAATTTTGTTGGGTGGGAAAACGTCGTCAGCTTTGATCAGATCAAGTCGCTCAGCCTCATCGGCGGGAAGTTTGTTTTTGGTGTCTTGGATTTGTCAGTAAACATGGTTTTCTTGGGAGTCTTTGGTGGAATTTCGGCGGCTATTACTTTCCTTACGTGGAAAACGAGCTCTACAAAAAACCTCTCAAAAATTTGGCTGCTATGTTGCTGGATGATCTTACCTATTTTGACAGCCTGGTTAGTCTCTTTCTGGATTCCGGTAGTTCAACCCAAACGTGTACTGTTTGCACTTCCTGCATTTTATCTGCTCGTGGGATGGGTGTATGAATCAGCAATCAAGCAAAAAAATTACCTCAAATATGTCGCGGTAGTAGTGGTGGGAGTACTTATTTCTTTGAACGTCTTTTCAACTACTGCCTACTACACTCAATCCAAGTACCAAAGAGAGAACTGGCGAGAAGTTCATACCTATATTTCACAAAAATACTCTCCAGCAGACAGTACTGTCTTGTTTGGCTTTCCAGACGAGTTTGCCAGTTGGCATTGGTACAATGACAATACCTTCCCAACGGCATCAACAGGCGTATTTACAGTCAGTGAAGACCCTGAATCTCCCGAACGACAACGCCTCAAACAACTTACGGAGTATTCCTATATCCTAGTGTTCGACTACCTTCGAGATTTAACCGATCCCTCGCGATTGATTGAGGCTGACCTTCTACGTTACGGCTATGAAGAAGTTGATGTCATTCAAGGAAACGAAGCCTTAGGAATGATTCGAGTGTTTGCTCGGACTAGACAAATCATCGGATATTCAGAATACTGAGCTACCTGCTATGAAAATCGGAATTGATATTACTCCCATCATCTATGACCGCGGTGTTTCTCGATACACCAGCAATCTTGTTCACGCATTGGCAGCCCGTAGCGATGTCGAGCTCAGACTGTATGGCACGAGCATGCGTCAAAAGAATCGACTTCAGCAATTTTCTCTAGATATCTGTCGTTTCCGCTCAGGTCGTCACCAGTTTAAACTGCAGAGCTACCCACCTAAACTCCAAGAGTTACTCTGGAATACACTGGGCAGAAACACTATCCGTTCTGTCTTTCCTGACGTACAAGTTTTTCATTCCTGGGACTGGTTACAACCACCAGACAAGGATATTCCACTGGTTTCTACAGTTCATGATCTTGCGATTTTAAAGTTTCCTGAAACAGCACATCCTAAAATCGTCAAACTGCACAAACACTCCTGGGAAGTTCTGAAGAAGCGACATGCCCAGATCATTACTGTCAGTCATGCCACTCGTCGTGATGTGATTGAGCTTTTGAACTTTCCTGCTCAAGATGTGCACGTAGTGTATGAAAGCCTGCCAGTAGAGTCATTGCAGATTAGCCAGCAGCTAACCGAGGATCGAGAAGAAAAACTAAAGTCCTCACTGAAACTGAATCAACCGTTTATTTTATGTGTTGGCACCCGTGAGCCTCGGAAAAACCTTCATAAAGCCATCGAAGCTTGGTGGCCACTTCGGAATGATGTCCAGTTACTTATTGCTGGCGCTGCCGGCTGGGATGACTCTGCGCTGCTCGAAGAAAAATTGCAAAGCTCGCAGCTACGCTTTTTAGGAAAAGTCAGTGATGAAGAACTCTCGGTTCTTTATGGTGAAGCAGAGCTCCTTTTATATCCAAGTCTCTATGAAGGATTTGGACTACCCATCTTAGAAGCGTTCCACTTTGGAACGCCAGTGGTGACATCCAACACATCATCCATGCCAGAGATTGCTGGAAATGCGGCTGTACTCGTTGACCCCACCTCAGTAGAAAGTATTCGAAGCGGCATTAAAAAAGTGCTTGGAGAAGATCAAGAAGCTCAACGCCGTCGCCTTCAACAAATGATTATTCGGTTGCAGCTATTCAACTGGCAGCGCGTTGCCGAAGAAACATGTAAGGTCTATCGAAAAGCTATCGAACTGCATAACGATAGACGTGCTCGATAGCAGTACAATGACGCTATGTATCACTTCGCAATTGATGGGAACGAAGCAAATATTACACAACGAGTAGGAAGTAATGTTTTTGCATTTGAACTCCTGGTGGCATTAGAAGAGTTAACTCGCAGTAACACCAAAGTTGAGTGGTCTATACTATTATCTTCCTCAGCTGTTGAAGACCTCCCCGCTGAACGAAAAGGTTGGAAGTATCAGCTCGTTACACCAAAACCGTTTTGGACCCAAGTAGCTTTACCGCTGCATCTTTTCTTTCATCAACAAAAGTATCAAGCATTCTTTACTCCTGGACACTACGCACCACGAACCAGTGCTGTTCCGTACATAACTTCCGTCATGGACTTAGGTTTTTTACACTTTCCGAAACAGTTTCGCAAAAAAGATTATTTGCAGTTGAAAGAGTGGACACGCTATAGCGTAAAACACGCTGCAAAAGTTCTCGCAATCAGCGAGTTTACAAAACAATCGATAGTCAAACACTACCACCGAAAACCGGCTGATGTGTTCGTGGCGTACCCAAGTTTGCCCGTGGTCAGAGAAGATCACACCGAGTTATCAGCACACTGGATCAGAAATGAGTTGGGAATTACACACCCGTTCATCCTCTATGTGGGAACACTTCAGCCACGCAAAAATCTGGTTACTTTAGTTAAAGCGTTTGATGAATTTTGCACCGCCTATACAAAAAAGGACGAACCTCAACTGGTCATCGCCGGGAAGGTTGGTTGGCTCGCAGATGAATCGCTCAAAGCAGTGGCGAACTCTCCATATCGAGAACGCATTCACGTGCTTGGATATGTCTCTGACGCCCAAAAAACTGCGCTGTATCGAAAAAGCCGCTGCGCTGTGTTGCTTGGTCTGCACGAAGGTTTTGGAATTCCACCACTAGAAGCCATGGCTGCTGGAACAGTTCCCATAGTTGCTGACACTTCAAGTTTGCCCGAAGTTATTGGCGATGCTGGTTTCAAAGTCTCGCCGCATAAAACTGAAGAACTGGTGTCGGTCTTTCAGGAAATTTTTAAGCTAAAACCAACATATCGCGCTGCTTTGCTCAAGAAAGGACGTCTTCAAGTCAAAAAGTTCAGCTGGAAAGATTCTGCCCAAATCATTCTGGATGAACTCATTGGTGTTGCAAACGCTCATGGAAAAAAATCATCCTGAAATAGTGCTTGGGATAGACCCTGGGTACGATCGATTTGGCTGGGCAGTCTTGGCTACTCAAAGTGGGAAACACGTGTTGGTTGACTGTGGGTGTGTTGAAACAAACCGAAAAGTAGAGCGCCTTCAACGCTATTTACAGATTCATCAAACCTTATCAGCCGTCCTCCAAAAGTACTCACCCACAGTGGCAGGTATGGAACAACTCTTTTTCTCAAAGAATGTTTCAACAGCCTTGCCAGTTGCTGAAATTCGTGGGTTGGCAATCGCGCTATTTCTCGAAAGAAACATCCAAGTCCGTGAGTTTAATCCTGGTACAGTAAAGTCTTGTATTACCGGAAACGGCCGGGCAGACAAAAATGCTATGCGAAAAATGGTCTTACTGCAGCTGGGAAATGTTGGACAAGATCTTCGCTTGCGGGTCACTACAGAGCTCGACGATACCATAGACGCCATCGGTGTGGCGTTGACAGCACTGCGCACGCCGACTAGTGTATAGTCTCAAATATGATCTCTTACCTCAAAGGCCAAGCACTCCGCACCCCCAAAGGGGTGATCGTCATCTGTCATGGCGTTGGCTACGGCGTTCAGATTCCTGACAGAGCTTTAGACTTAATTGATAAAGATGGACAAATCGAACTTTTCACCCACACGCACGTCAGGGAAGATGCCCTTGAGTTATTTGGATTTGCCACTCGTGAAGATCAAACAATGTTTGAGTTATTGATTGATGTGTCTGGAGTAGGGCCACGCACAGCACTGCAAATTCTCAACTTTGCCCCAAACGAAATTGTCAACGCCGTTCAACAAGCTGATATCGGTTTCTTTTGTCAGGTTCCCAGAGTTGGCAAAAAACTTGCCCAAAAAATCATCATTGAACTGCGCGGAAAACTTGGCTCACTTAAAGACCTCGATCTTCAACCGCTGTCTGTCTTACACCAAGAAGTAAAAGATGCGCTCCTCCAGCTTGGTTTTGCAGAACGTGACATCGACAAAGTACTTCCAGAACTTGATATTGAAAACGTGACGACCTCTGCGGCTATCAAAGCAGCATTGCCTCGTTTATCAAGATTATGAGTGATGATCCAACAGTAAAAGTACCAACAGGCGAAAGCTTTGACCCACACAGCGAGATGGAGTCTGTGACTGAGGACGAAGCCTTACTGACGAGTTTACGGGCTAGCCGTTGGGACGAATTTTACGGACAGTCTAGCGTTAAAGAATCTTTACAGATTGCGATCGAAGCCGCGAAGGCACGCTCAGAGGTTATTGATCATGTTTTGCTTTATGGCCCTCCTGGCTTAGGAAAAACCACACTTTCTCACTTGATTGCCCAAGAGATGGGAACCAACATCAAGATGACTTCCGGCACTGCATTGGCGAAAGCTGGTGACCTCGCCGCAATCTTAACCAACCTTCAACCTGGTGACGTCTTGTTTATTGATGAAATCCACAGACTTCCAAAAGCCGTAGAAGAAACGCTCTATCCCGCTATGGAAGACTTTGCGCTCGACATTGTCTTAGGAAAAGGTCCATCGGCTCGCACTATTCGTTTAGATCTTCCGAACTTTACCTTAGTTGGCGCCACCACACGTTTTGGAGCGCTGAGTGGTCCATTTCGAGATCGTTTTGGCGTCATTCACCGAATGGAGTACTACCAACCAGAAGAGCTGTTGGTCATTCTGCGAAAAGCTGCAGAAAAGCTTGAAGTCACACTCGACGATCAGAGTGCGTTAGAAATTAGCAAGCGTGCACGTGGTACACCAAGAATTGCATTGAAACTACTGAAACGAGTTCGTGATTTTAGTCAAATTCGTGCTGAAAATCGTATCTCTCCAGAGATTGTTCAAGACGCCCTGAACCGCCTTGGCGTTGACCCATTAGGTCTAGATTCAAACGACCGACGATTCCTCGATTTGATCATTGATAAACATGCAGGTGGACCGGTAGGTCTGACGACGATCGCCGCAACACTCAGCGAAGATCCTGGAACAATCGAAGAAGTTCTTGAGCCTTACCTAATCCAAATTGGATTTATCAATCGTACTCCCAAAGGTCGTGTCATTTCCGAACGAGGCTACGCGCACGTAGGGAAAAAGTCACCCCAAACTCCTCAGAAGTAAAACTTCTCAAGATGTTCTATACTTTACGGTATGTTGAAAGATAAACACGGCAAAAACCTTTCTGCTGCACAAGTAGCTCAAAAAGGACTCAATCGTCTTTCTGCCATTTGGCTCGAACTGGTGACTGGCTTTTTATGGTGGGGTGTGGGTGAGACTCCGTTGCATCATGTTCGCCGATTTTTTTATCGTTTAGCAGGAAGCAAAATTGGCAAAGGTTCCAGTATTCATATGCGTGTTCGTTTTTACGATCCTCGAGGAGTGCACATTGGTGAAGACTCCATCATCGGTGAGCGTGTTGTACTAGATGGAAGAGCACCACTCATCATTGGCAATCACGTCGACATCGCTACGGGTGCAATGATTTTTAATTCACAGCATGATATTCGAGATGCTCAGTTTTCAGCGATTGAAGGAAAAGTCGTTATTGAAGACTACGTCTTCATTGGCCCAAATGTGGTCGTGTTGCCTGGTGTCACAATCGGTAAAGGCGCAGTTGTTGGAGCAGGCGCTGTGGTTACAAAGGATGTCGCAGCTGGTTCAGTCGTTGGTGGTATTCCAGCCAAAGTCATCGGAGATCGAGGATTAAGCGAATACTCATATCGTCTGGGTCGAGCCAGATGGTTCCAATAATATGTTGTTGTCCATCATTATTGTCTCCTATAACACCAAAGCACTTACACTTCAGGCAATTGAATCTGTTTTTTCTTCAACAAAAGATTCAAGTGTCTTAAAAGACAACTTGGAAGTTTGGGTTGTAGATAATAAATCTGATGACGGCTCCTCTGAAGCAGTTGAAAAGTTGACTACCAATAATACTCAGCTGCACTTTATTCAAAATCAAAGTAATGCTGGCTTCGCGGCTGCAAATAATCTGGCTATCGCCAAAGCGAGTGGCAAGTATCTGCTCCTGTTGAACTCTGACACCGTCCTCACTGATGACGCACTTGAAAAAATGGTGACTGCATTTGAAGCACTTCCGCTAGGGGCAAGCACCGCAGTCCTTGACCGCACCTATGACAAGCTTGACCACTTAGGCATTCTATCGCCGCAGCTCATCAATCCGGATGGAACACTCCAGCCGCAGGGCGGTTCCTTTCCGTCACTCTTCTCGCTTGCTGTTCACATGTTGCTGCTCGATGACATTCCCGTCATCGGCAAGCTCTTGCCTTCAACACAACATACTGGCCGAAACACCAGAAATCACAGTGAGGCTCTTTATCAACTAGACTGGGTAGGTGGGACTGCCATGATGATCCGAAAAGAAGTCATCGAAGAAGTCGGCCTTCTTGATGACAGTATCTTTATGTATGGGGAGGACATCGAGTTTTGCATGCGAGCGAAAAACCACCACTGGGACGTGGCGGTGCTGCCAAGTGCCAAAATCACCCACTTTGGGAGCGCTAGCTCTTCCTCCAAGAATGCCATTCTTGGTGAGCTAAAGGGCTACGTCTACATCTGGGCGAAGCACAAACCACTCTGGCAAAAACCATTGACAACCTGGTTAATTCAACTTGGCATACTGCTTCGCGTCATTCTGTTTGGTACAATGATTCGTGACCCGCACCGAGTAGCTATATATAAAGAAGCCAATCAACTCATTCGTTCTCTCTAACTATGTCAATCTTCTCTAGACTCAAAACCGTCGCCCACTGGGTGGATGATCACATCTTAATTATTCTGGCGGCATTTTTACTAGCGTTTATTCCACTGTACCCAAAAATTCCTTTATGGAGTCCGATCGAGCAGTACATCGTTCGTGTGCGGATGGAAGACCTTGCCATCGGCTTTACCTTAGTTGTCTGGGCCATTCAAGTACTACGGAAAAAAGCTCGCATTGTTTCACCGATGCTGTGGCTGGTTGCTGCGTACGCTGTCATTGGTTTAGTCTCCAGTCTTGTCGCAATGTTTGTGATCAAGACTGTTCCAGTTGAACCATTACACGTAGGTAAAATGTTTTTACACTACTTTAGATATCTTGAGTACTTCTCGCTGTTCTTTATTCTTTTTGGGGCTGTTAAAAAACGTAGTCACCTTGTGCTTGGCGTGACAATCTTTGCGTTAACCGTCTTAGCTATCTCTGTCTATGGCTATGGTCAGCGTTACTACTACTGGCCGGTCTACTCAACGATGAATAGAGAGTTTAGCAAGGGGATCGTCCTATACTTAACACAGTACGCTCGTGTGCAATCAACATTTGCTGGTCACTATGACATGGCAGCCTACATGGTGGTCGCACTTCCTTTACTGTTGGCAGTGGCATATCGTGTCCGTCGCAATACGGTCAGCTTCGCGCTGCATTTTATATTCTGGGTAGGAACTTGGTTGCTGATCCTGAGTGCATCTCGCACCCCATTTGCAGCCTTCATGGCAGGTGTAGCAATTGTGATTGCCGCCACCACATTTACAAAACAAACCCTGAAACAGAAAGCCTGGTTCTTCGTCAGTAGGTCATTTGTTTTTGCCATAATGAGTGCACTGCTTTTTTATTACTTTGGATCAGACCTAACCGAACGCCTAAGCTCGGTCATCAATAATCAGCCAATCTTGAAACAGGTACTGGACACTGCTACCAAGCAACGTCAAATGATCATCTCAGATTCAGCGCTTGCTTCCTTGCCCTTGTCACCAGCACAGCTTCACGAGCGTTTACCGAAAGGAAACCCACCAGGAAACGGGATTTCTACTGAAGAAGTCGCAGCAGCGGCTGCGGCCACGTCGGATGTCGCCAGCGGAGTAGATCAGCCGCCTTCCCCGGCTAAACCAGATCAGGGCGCGCCGTCACCTTCTCCAACTCCAAAACCTCAGCTTCCTGCTGGCGTCTACGAAGACATTCCCGACCAAATCACTGTGGCTAGCGTTTCTGCCACCGGGGAAATCACATACACTACCGTCCAAAAACCTCGTGTGTACTCAAAGTGTGCACTAGAACAAGAACTTTCACTCTGTATTCGCCAAGAAACTTTATGGCCTAGAGCCGTGGAAGGCTTCTTGACCAATCCGCTAACTGGCAGTGGTTATGCGACCCTGACCAAAGAAAGCATCAACCAGTTTACTGAAGCCGACAGTACCGATAACAACTTCCTTCGTACATTGGGTGAAACCGGACTGTTAGGGTTTATCACTTTCTACAGTTGTGTCGGATTTGTGCTCTACAAGTCAGCCAAAAATCTTCGAGATGAAGATTACCTCGTCAGTGCCTTGAGTATTGGTTTGCTCGGCGGAAGTATCGGCTTACTTTTGAACGCTATTTACATCGACGTGTTCGCAGCATCAAAAGTAGCAGAATCTTACTGGGCGCTGGCTGGTCTCTTCCTTGGCTACCTGGCTGTCAGAGAGCATAATGATGCAGTGATCGTTCAAGCCCCACTAAAAGGCCTTGACCCATTGAGTAAAAAAGAAAGTAGTATTCATGCCAAAGCCAAGCCTAAGAAAAAGGCCTGAACTCAACGTTCTGCTCATTTGTATCGTGATCTTGGCACTAGGCCTTCGACTTTTTGGTCTGACTGGCTCGCTCACAGACTGGCACTCTTTTCGACAAGCAGATACAGCCTCAGTTACGCGAGAGTACGTCAAACACGGCATCGATATATTACGCCCTACATATCAGGATCTAGGAAATATTCAGTCTGGCAAAGACAACCTAAACGGCTATCGAATGGTGGAGTTTCCGTTTGTGAATGCACTTTTGGCCAGTGTCCTCATCGCTGTACCTCAACTTGATCTAGTCATCGTTTCTCGTTTGTTCTCTATTTTGTGTTCACTTGGCACTGTGGTCTCGCTGTACTACTTAGGTAAGCGCTGGGGAAATCAAACCGTCGGCTACCTGGCTGCACTAGTATTTGCGAGCCTTCCATACGTCGTTTTCTACTCTCGAGTGATTCTACCGGAGCCAGCATTTACCTTTTTAGTCACGTTTGCAATCTTAACTCTAGATCTTTGGCTTGAGAAAAAAAATATTGGCTGGTACTTATCATCAGTGGCAGCGTTTGCACTAGCGCTGTTACTCAAGCCATTTGCGCTTTTCTTCGCTCCTGTATTGGCGTATTTAGCCATTCGCCACTTCAAGTGGGCAGTGTTCAAACAGCCACTCCTTTATGGTTACGGTGTGACAGTACTTCCACTGTTATGGTGGAGAAAGTGGATCGAGCAGTTCCCTGAAGGGATCCCGGCGTCCTCGTGGTTATTCAACAGCGATGGCATCAGGCTTCGACCAGCATGGTTCCGTTGGCTTGCCTGGGAACGGTATACCAAGATGATTCTGGGTGGGGGAAACTTGCTCGTGTTGTTGGCGCTGATTAAACGCAACAAGCTTCAAGAACTGCTATTCGTCTGGGGTGGCTGTGTCTTGATGTACTTGATCGTGATCGCCACCGGTAATGTCAGACATGACTACTATCAAAGTATCACCACCCCATTTATCGCCTTGGCTATCGGTCAAGGGCTCTACGTCATCTTTGAGTACTTCCAACAACGAAACCGAGCCTTGCTTGGAGCGGCTTTGACGATCGGCTCTTTCTTGATGATGATTCTGATTAGTCGAATCTTCATCGTTGGTTTTTACGGTACTCGTGCAGACTGGGAACAAGCTGGCGCTGCTGTAGATCGGTTAACTCCACCTGATGCCAAAATCATTGCACCCGCCTTTAGTGACACAGTCTTACTCTTCCAAAGTAATCGAACTGGCTGGACAGTTGGTGGAGAGATTGAAAAGAAAATTGAGATGGGTGCAAGTTACTATGTCAGCACTGCGTATGACGACGAAGCAAAAGATTTAGAAAAACGCTATCAAGTGGTTGAACAAACCAAGAACCACATCATCATTAAGCTCACACCATGAAAATTTTAATGCTCACCCCGTATCTGCCGTACCCTTTACTGTCCGGCGGACAGATACGCACATATAACTTACTCAAAAAACTTTCTGAGAAGTATGAGGTGACGTTGTTCGCACTGATTAAAGAAGAGAGTGAAAGACAGTACATTCCTGAACTAGAAAAATACTGCGCCAAAGTGAAAGTGTTTAAACGTTCACAGCGTCCATTTACGTTACGCAATATCTTGCACACTGCTTTTTCAAGCTTTCCATTTTTGGTCATTCGCAATCACGTGCCGCAAACAATCTGGGCCGTTGAAAAAGAGCTGAGCGAAGAGAAGTATGACTTGATTCATGCTGAAACGTTTTACATGATGCCCAATATTCCAAGAACCAGCATTCCAATTATCTTAGTTGAACAAACGATTGAGTACCTTGGTTATGAAAGCTATGCCGACAAGGTCAGGTTTTGGCCAATTCGGCAGGTCCTAAAGCTCGACATTAAAAAGATTCGTCGCTGGGAAGAGTACTACTGGCGAAGTTGCACTAAGCTCATCACCATGAGCCAAGAAGATAAAAACTTCATCAATGACACTATTCACGAACCGAGCAAAATCGAAGTCGTTTCAAATGGCGTGGATGTGAAGTGGTTTGATCAGAAACAACGGAAACTGCCCAAACACTTAACGATTCTTTCGGTAGGGACGTTTAACTGGTTGCCTAACGTCGAGGCAGTGAAGTTTTTAGTTGAGAGTATTTGGCCAATTGTTAAAGAAAAGTTACCCACCGCCAAACTCTGGATTGTTGGCAATGCTCCAACACCTGAAGTCTTTGAGTATCAGAAGAAGGACACCTCGATCACCATTACTGGTGGTATTCCCGACATTCGTGACGCATTTAGTGGAGCGCATGTGCTGGTGGCGGCAGTATTCAGTGGTAAAGGCACCCGTTACAAAATTCTTGAAGCGATGGCCGCGGGAACTCCAATTGTAGCCACAGAGCTGGCGGTGGAGGGTCTGGGTGTTGAGCACGGGGTACAAGTCTTAATTGGCAACACTGCTCAAGAACTCGCAGACCTCACCACGCAGTTACTTCAAGATCCGAAACTTCAAGAACAGCTAGCGAAAAACGGAAAAGAGTTCGTCCAAACTCAATACGACTGGGAGTACATAGCCCAAAAGCTCGATAGAATTTACTTGACCATGGCGTCGCGAGCAAACCACACCTAATCATGCAAGACCTAACGCTTATTTTTTTAAACTACAACACTCCAGACTGGATCTCAAAGGCGTTAGACAGTCTTCAGGAACACTATCTTCAACACACAAAGCTTGCCGTCAGTGTTGTGGTCGTCGATAACGCTAGCACTGATCATTCTGTCGCGGATATTAAGAAAAAGTATGGCTGGGTAAAGCTTATTCAAGCAAAAGAAAATCACGGCTTTGCGATGGGAAATAATCTGGCACTGAGGGACGTACAAAGTCGTTACTCGATGCTTATTAACTCTGATGTGGAGTTCACAACTAACTCAAACCTTGATGAGCTGGTCTACTTTATGGATGCTCGTCCTGAAATTGCTGTAACAACACCAAAAGTGCTGTTAGCGAACGGAAAAGTTGATCCTGCCAGTCACCGCGGTGAACCGAACTTGTGGGCAAGCTTGACATATTTTTCTGGACTGGAAAAGCTTTTTCCAAAGCTCAAACTTTTTGCTCAGTATCATCAAAGTTATAAAAACTATGATGAAATACATCAAGTCGATGCGTGTAGTGGCGCAGCGATGATGATTCGCACTTCTGCAATGGAAAAAGTTGGACTAATGGATGAACGCTTTTTTATGTATGCCGAAGATCTCGATTGGTGTAAGCGATTTCGTGATCACAACTTTCAGATTTACTACAATCCTGAAGTCACCCTTATTCACCACAAGTACAAATCAGGTCGTGGCCATCAAGATAAGTCTGTCTCCAAAAGAACATCAAGTCACTTCTATCAGACGATGCTACAATACTTTGACAAACATTATCAGAACTCCTACCCGTTTTTTGTAAGATGGGGAATACAGTTCTTTATTTGGTATAAAACGCGCAGTTAATTGCGCAACTACAAAGGAGCATTATGCATAGTGCAGACCAACTAAGATTTAAGATCTCACAGGTGAGACAAGACAAACAGCTCATGACCATCGAGTCTATGGCGGTGTTTTTGTGTGCACTGTTTGTCTCAGCGTTCTTACCAAACTTATTGCTTCGATATTTCTATGATCAAGCAACATTAACAGAGCTTCCTCCAGTACTCGAATACATCCCAGTTGCGGCATTTGTGGTGGCCGTTGGATTCTTCATCTACGTCGTCTTCACCAACATGGGACGTCTAGCCAAGATTAAGAAACTCGAATCAGAACTGGACACACTGCTCGCTTCTCACGGTGATCACTGTTGTGATGGCATGTGCGACTGCGACGAGTGCAGCGTTCAACCAGTGTTAACTCCTTCACGTAACTCAGCTGAGAGTGTTGGTTTACTCGCTGAAAAAATGAAGTCAACCAAAACCAAAAAAGCGAAGAGAGCCTAATTCTCTCTCAACCGATCATGCCAAACAGAGTACTTCGCGTCGGTCTTGATTGCCGTTTGGCTGGTCAGCGCCATGCTGGCATCGGCAGATACACTCAGAACTTGGTTCGGGAGCTAATTCAGCTTCCGAACCAGTTTACTTGGGTGGTCTTTTTTAGCGATAAACCTCAAGCCGATCAAGTCCTTGGTGAGCTTTCACAAAAGTACAGCAGCTCTATCGAAATAGTTATCGCATCTTCTCGTCACTACTCACTGCGTGAGCAGCTGCGAATGCCGCATCTGCTCAACCAGAAACGACTGGATCTTCTTCACGTCCCACACTTCAATGTTCCACTGTTGTATAAAGGAAAAGTAGTCGTCACCATCCATGATTTACTTTGGCATGAGTATCGAGGTGCAGACGTCACCACACTCCCGAAGTGGCAGTATTGGGCAAAGTACGCAATGTATCGTTTAACCGTCACCAAAGCGGTCGAAAAAGCCAAAATGATCTTGGTTCCTGCACAGACAGTCGCTGGCCAAGTAGTTCATTACTACCCTGAAGCCAAAAAGAGAATCGTCGTTACTCCAGAAGGTGTTTCGGCGGAGTTCTTTGCTCGCAAAGCTGCAGTAAAACCACAAAAGTACTTCGTGTATCTAGGTTCACTCTATCCACATAAGAATGTCCAAATAGTGATAAAAGCCCTCCGAGAGCTACCTGAATACTCATTGAAGATCATCAGTTCTCGGAATGTTTTTCAAACCCGTCTAGAAAAGGAAGTTCGTGCTGATGGGTTAAATAGCAGAGTAGAGTTTTTGGGATACCAAACTGACGAAGAAGTACAGACGCTGTTAGGCAATGCCACAGCGCTCGTCCAACCATCTCTTTCAGAAGGATTTGGTTTAACTGGCTTGGAAGCAATGGCTGCGGGTACACCCGTTCTTGCATCAGACATTCCTATTTTCCACGAAGTCTATGAAAAACACGCCTTCTTCTTCGAACCGAAAAGTACTGCCTCGTTTATTGAAGCAGTTCAACGACTAGAAAACGCACCACGAGCAGCGCATATCGCCGCCGCCACAACGTTCGTCAAAAAATACCAGTGGAAAAAGATGGCCGAAGAAACGCTAGCTGTGTACAACAACGTACTTACTACAACACCGTAGCATGCGTAAAATACCTACGTACTCTCCCAGCATTGCGATTATTTATGATCGTGTGAACACAACATTTGGTGGCGCAGAAAACGTTCTACAAAGCTTGCATCACCTCTATCCAACAGCGCCCATTTTCACTTCTGTGTACGATGCTAAAAAGGCTACTTGGGCGAAGTCTATGGTTGTTCAGCCAAGCTTCCTTCAAGGTTTCCCCGGCGCTAAGAAACATCATCGAGAGTATGTCGGGCTGATGCCGATCGCGTTCGAAGAACTAGATCTTGATACGTTTGACATCGTCATTTCTGTGACCAGTGCTGAGGCTAAAGGCGTACTCACCAAGTCACACCAGCTTCATGTCTGTTATTTATTGACTCCAACCAGGTACTTGTGGAGTCATGCGGATGAGTATCGTCAAAATCCAATCATTGAGTTCGTCAAAAAACCCATTTTTGCGTATATGCGCTGGTGGGATTTAGCTGCTGCCCAGAGACCAGATTTTTTCATCCCCATCTCTAATGCTGTAGCGGAGCGTTGCCGCAATTATTATCAGCGACCCACTCAAGAGCCTATCTATCCACCTGTTGAGCTCCAAGACGATGGTGAAACGACATTCACACCTGAATTACAAGACTACTACTTAGTAGTCGCACGTCTTGTTAGTTATAAAAAGATTGATTTAGCAATCAAATCTTGCATTAAATTGAATCGAAATTTATTGATTATTGGAGAAGGACCTGAGCGTAAAAAGCTTCAAAAACTTGCCGCTGATCTAGTATCTAGTACTGGCTCCCAGGCTAAGATCCAGTTCCTACAGGCTGTACAATCAAGGGATCTTACGGCATACTACAAAAATTGTTGGGCCTTTTTAGCGCCTGGGGAGGAAGATTTCGGCATCGCAGCCTTAGAATCTCACCTTTTTGGGAAGCCAGCCGTTCTTCATTATAAAAGTGGCGCTGCTGAAATAAGCCCTAACGGTGTGTCGAGTACACATCTAGTTGAACAAAGTGTTGATGCTCTTGTCAGCGCAATGGAAACTACTGAGCAACACGTTTGGCAGCCAGATAGAATACGCCAGCAAGTTGCAAAGTATCGGACCTCAGCCTTTGAGAAAATGTTTGATGATCGGATCCGTTCGCTGTGGAGAAGTTTTAATCAACAGATGGAGTCTGCCTGAGAAAGGACACTATGTTTGAACAGAAACATGTCTATGGAGTTATCCTCGCAGGAGGAGGGGGGACCCGTTTGTGGCCCAAATCCCGCAATGCGACACCAAAGCAGTTCCTAAAACTCACCACTGATGAAGCAATGGTTCAAGTAGCTGCCGGCCGTTTAACCAAGCTCGTTCCATGGGAAAACATCATCGTTGTTACTAACAAAAACTACATTACTGAAATTCAAAACCTCCTTCCTCAGGTACCGTTCGAGAACATCATCGCCGAATCAGAGAAAAAAGACACTGCCATGGCCATGTTGTCAGGTGCACTTTTCGCATTAGCGAAAGATCCTGAGGCAATCGTTGTAAACAGTGCGTCAGATCATGTCATCACCGATGAAAAAGAGTTTGTTAAAGTGATGGAAGCCGCAATCGAAGAAGCAGTCTCTGCAAAAAATCTGATCGCCGTTGGTATTACTCCAAGTCGTCCAGACACCGGTTTCGGGTACATCAAGATTGGTGATCATCTGCGCAAGACTCACTCTGGACTAGCCGTCTTCAAAGTAGATAGCTTCACCGAGAAACCAAACGCTACGACTGCACGTGCCTTTCTTTCCACTGGAAAGTACTTCTGGAATGCAAACATGTACGTCTGGTCAGCACAAGCTCTTCAAGATTCTTTTGCGAAGCACATGCCAGAAATGTACGAGCTCACCAAGCCACTTGCCACCACAACTCCAGCACAGTTTCACGAGATGCTTCCAGAAATCTACAAGAATGCAGCCTCGATCTCTATCGACTACGCAATCTCTGAGAAAGCCGACAATCTCCTTCTCATTCCAGGTGACTTTGGCTGGAACGATGTTGGTGACTGGAAAGTGGTCTACGAGCTAGCACAAAAAGACCTGGCAGGAAACGTCACAATCAGTGATAATGACTCAGTCAAAGCATTGGCTATTAACTCTGAGAATAACTTGATCCATACTGATGGCAGACTGATTGGCATCATTGGAATCAACGACATGGTCATCATCGACACTCCAGAGATTCTTTTGATCGTTCCTAAAGAACGCAGCCAAGATGTCAAGAAACTGGTTGAGCGCTTGAAAGAAGAAGGCAAGAAAGAATATCTTTGATGATTGGCTACGATCTACAGAAACGTTTACTCGATATCCTCGTTGCCGTCGGCTTGATGGTGTTGTTCTTGCCAATCTGGTTCATCGTACCCCTTCTTATTTACATTGATTCAGGGTGGCCAGTACTCTTTAGACATCTCCGAGTAGGGAAGAATGGAAAAGAATTTTTCCTCTTTAAGTTCCGCTCAATGGTGCATGACGCTGACGACATTCTTCACAAACGAGATAAAGCACTCCTGGAGAAGTTTAAAAAAGCAGACTGGAAGCTTGAAGACGATCCACGAATTACCCGATTAGGCAAAGCACTTCGGTCTTTAACGATCGATGAGTTTCCACAGCTATTTAACGTGCTACATGGGGAAATGAGCATGGTGGGGCCTCGTGCCTATGTCAAAAAAGAGCTTGAGGAGCAAGCAGAGAAGTACCCAGAAACCAAAGAGTACATCGAGAAAATTTTAAGCGTTAAGCCTGGTATCTCTGGGCCTTGGCAAACCAGCGGCCGGAATGAAGTACCGTTCGTCCAGCGAGCCAAAATGGACTCAAAATACGCTGATAATAGGTCAATAAAGAACGATCTAACAATCTTATTAAAGACACCCCAGGCTATGATATCGAAATGGTAGAATAGTCAAACACTCTTTAATTCTCTATACTAAGAAGTTACCTGCCTATGAGTGACGCCCGCCCACAAAAAATTAACTTAAATGCGCCTGCTGCCCGCACGGCTTTAACCGGTATGAGTACATCACCTTCAGAAACTCCAGCTGCTTCACGTCGAACCCTTCAACCTGATCGATCCGATCAAGTACTTCGTTCTGTGTACTCACAAGAGACTACGGAATCAACAGATATGTCACCACGAAAAAAACGCCGGTTTATATCAGGTAAAGCCGCCAAGATTCTTGGTGTTCTTTTGGTTATCTTGCTGATTGTCGGTGGCCTCTTTGGCGCAGTTGGGTACTACACTTATACGGTTGCGATGGAGCTCAAAGTTCAAGCGGAAGAAGCGGAACTTCTTGGCCGAAATTCCTACGACGCCTTCAAAGCCCAAAACCTCCCCGGATCTCAGCAAAGTCTCGAAGCAGTACAGGCAAAGCTCGTCGACATTCGGACCACCTACGATAAGCTGAAGTTTTATAGTGCCGTTCCTATTGCCAGTGCATACTACAATGATGGACTTCATGGCTTAACGGCTGCAGATGCAGGCGTGCGAGCTGGATTAAAGTCATTGAACGCCATTACTCCCTATGCAGACGTACTTGGTTTTAGTGGTGAAGGCACCTTTACCGGCGGTACTGCCGAAGATCGCTTAAAACTGATTCTTCAAACCTTAACCAAGGTCACTCCAGTCCTCGATGAAATTGGGACAGAGCTTGAAACCGTCAAAATGGAGCTAGCAGCCATCGATGCCAATCGATACCCTGAAACGCTTCAAGGCAGAGAAGTCAGAGCCAATGTCCTTCAAGCCCAAGCCTTAAGTGCTGGCGCTGCAAGTGCTTTAACTGAGTTCAGACCAGTCATCGAGCAACTTCCAGCAGCGGCTGGTGCTGACGGAAAACGACGGAAGTACTTTGTGTTGTTCCAAAACGACAATGAGCTTCGTCCTACTGGAGGATTCTTAACGGCCTACTCCGTCATCTTTGTGGAGAACGGGAAAGTCACTCCAGAAAAATCTGACGACATCTACGAGCTCGACAAAAAGTTCAACAAACGTATTCCTATCCCACCAATTTTGGGAAAGTACCTCACCTCAGAACGTTACTTCAACCTTCGTGACATGAACATCGATCCAGACTTTAAAGCCTCTATGGACTTGTTCTTAGAGAACTACAAACTCGTTTCTGGTGAACCAAAAGACATCGATGGCATCATTGCCGTCGACACCAAAGTGCTCACTGATCTTTTGACAGTTCTTGGACCAGTGGAAGTCCCAGGCTACGGTACATTCTCAGCAGAGAACGATCCAAGCTGTGACTGTCCTCAAATCATTCATGCCTTGTCAGAGATCATTACCCGACCAACGCCTTACATCAAGGTGGACCGCAAAGGCATCTTAGGACCAATGATGGGTGCCATTCTGCAAAAAGCCTACACCGCTCCAAAACAGCAATGGCCTCAACTCTTTGAAGTGGCATGGCAGAACGTTCAAGCTCGCAGCGCCCAGTTCTACTTCTTAGACCCGAGCTTCCAAGCTGCTGCGGAAAAAGTGAATGCTACCGGTCAAATTACCATGGATCCAAATGCACAAGACTTCTTAGCAATCATCGACGCCAACCTTGGTGGTGCAAAATCTAACCTATACGTCACCAACAGCGTTAAGCAGACAGTCAGTGCTCCAGAAAACGGCGTCATCACCAAAAAAGTAGAGATTACCTACAAGAACTCACGACGTGGTGACAACTGTAACTTAGAAGCTGGACTACTGTGTCTCAACTCAAGATTACGTGACTGGAACCGTCTCTACCTTCCAAAAGGTGCAGTACTGAAAAACAGTCAAGGCTACCGAGAAGGCAGTGTCAAAACTGAAGACGTTGGCGAGTTCACCGTGATTGAAGGAGAGTTCTTCCTCGATCCTCTGAGCCAAGCCAAGCTTCAAGTGGAGTACACCGTTCCTTACACTGACGAAACCGATTACAAAGTGAAGTTATGGAAACAAGGTGGTGTCGAACCAGTTCCAACCACGTTTGACGTGAATGGAAGTGAAGAAGAAGTGCTGGTCGACAAAGACACCGTCTTTACAACCAAGTTTTAATGCAGAGCTGGACAACTCAAGCAATCGTGCTGAAACGCGTCAGTGTTGGTGAAGCTGACCGAGTTGTAACTTTGCTGACTCCAGATGAAGGGAAACTCGTTTGCATCGCTAAAGGTGTACGCAAGATGAACTCTTCGCAAGGAGCCTACTTAGAACCTGGAAATAAAGTCACGATTCATCTTCGTCAGACTAAAACGCTCCCGATCATCACTCAGACGCAGCTGATCAATCAGTTCACGCAGTCTCGTCAACAACTCAAACGAGTGAAACAAGTATTTGAAGTCTTAGAGCTAGCGGACGTCCTGTTCGTAGAGAACGTCGAAGACGAACATGGATTTCAAATGATCTGTGAAGTACTCAATGAAGTAAATGAAGAAAAAAGTGATTTTCGAGCAGTCCAAAGCCAGCTCAATCAGCTCTTTACCCATTTAGGGTATCAAGATCTCCGAGATACGGCCTACACCTCAATCTTGGAGTATGCATCGGCAGTGGCCGAGAGACCTGTCCGGAGTTATGACTTCTTAAGCGTTCGACACAAGGGTGTGGTTAAATAGAGTCACGGAAACAGAGGAGAAGACGTATGCAAAAACAAAAAATGATGATTCTTGGCGGGATGATCGCCTTACTGGTGTTGGTCGTTGGTGGCGTCAGCGCCTATATGCTGACCAGAAACAAGAGCGCTGACCAAACAGCACAAACACCGACTACCAAAAAGAAAAAAGTTGATCAGTACAACGTCATTCCTGTTGACGAACGCCCGTTCCTCTCGGTTAGACCTACAGATGGCGGGAGAAATATTTTCTTAAGTATCGTTACAGTGAAAAAACCAGCCGAAAGTGTCGAGTACGAACTTGAGTATCAAGCAGGAGAGCTGTTACAAGGTGCTTTCGGTGAGTTAACACTCGGTTCACTTCCCGCTGAAAAAGACATCTTGCTTGGCAGCTGTAGTGCTGGCGGAGCATGCACGTATCATACGGATGTCCTGGGTGGCACGGTTGTTACCAGATTTTCTGGAAGTAACGAGTACGCCCTCAAAAATGATTGGCGATACATTGAAAACAAAACGAAAGAAAAGGCAGTTGGCTCAAAAGACGCTAAGTTTCAGGCAGAGAGCGCAGAAATTGCCAAACAAAGAGTCTTGATCATCACCAACTCACCAGGTTTCCCTGGGACGCTGCCAGGAGCACCAATCTCTGACATCTACGTCATGTCAGCACCAAGTAAAATGACCGGGAACGTCTCTATCACCATTCGTGGTACAGAAGACGCAAGCGTGGCAAAACTGGCCGTATACGATGGCACAAGCTGGAAGACGGTTGAAGGCACTGCAGAAGACAAGTCACTGACCGCCACCGCCCCATTTGGTGAAGCATACGTACTGGTGAAGTAAGTTCAGTATTTCGTAAACTTCTGAACACCAGTGAGCGCAAAAGATGGAGTGAAGAAAAGTTGAAACTATCTGCTCTGCAGCAGTCAATCTGTTTCCAAAGACTCTTTAGAAAATGTTTTAATTAGATCTTCTATCGTATTCGCAGCCTTCTGAGGCTTATGTCGAATGTACCATTCCACTTCTGCTCCCATGAGAAGAAGCGAATATAAATCTGATTGCCTATCTAATTTTGAGTAAAACAGTTCGCATAGGGTAGACAGGTCATCAACAGAAATAGTCCCAGTTACATAGTCCTGAACAATTATCTTAAACAATTTTTCGCCATCACTGTCTGGAAATAGTGTCTTGTTATTATTAAGGCCAGCTTTTATCAAATACAGGTTTAAGAGTTGTTCTAGCCTATCTAATTCAGTAGAGATATTTTTTTTCATAAATTGCGGGGGAAGGAAAAGTATTACTTTCCCTTCCCATTTTACTACATTTTGAGCTTACTTACGGGGATCGCGATGGCGACGCGGATCGTTCTTATCGAGTCCTTGGTCAGTCCAATGAGCGTTCCCGTAAGAATCCCAAGAAACCCGATAATCCTTTCCGTTTGTACCTTTCCCCCGAAAGACCATTGTGCCGTGAGCCTTATCGACCTGAGTTTCACCAATTGTTGAACTCCAACCATTTGGAATCAACTCTGCTCGAAAGATATCAGCACCCTTCTCCATGCAGGATTTACATATCTGAGGAGGTTTGTCCCAGCTTGCTAGATAGTAAATAGTGTTTCCACAACCACGTGTGCAAGGTTTTTCGAGCCACTTTGAAGTTTGCTGGGGGCGAGGTTGCTGTTGCCGAGGTTGATGAGTTGACTGCTCTCGGTGGGGGCGTTGTTCACGTGGAGGGCGAGTGTCTCGTTCCTTCTTTTCGCGTGGTGGATCGGCGACAACGATGTATCCTTTTCCATCACATTTAGAACATTTATACCATCCTTTTCCATGAGTCCCCCATGACTCGTGACTACCTTTACTTCCTCGACACAGTGGGCAAGTTTCCTTAGCCATGTTGGTAACTATCCTTTCCCATTTTTTTGGGATAACGCGTCAAATGACGCTTCTTCCGTATCCTTTAAATAAAGAAACAGAAAAAGCGCCATTTAACCGATTAGCAACAATGACAAATGTAGTATGTTAAAGCGCACCTTTTAGCACATAGATGTCGTTTTGACGTCTTTGCATGAAAGGAAGGGGCAAGCATATCACCAACGTCCTTATAACTACACAGTGGGTTCAAATGATTATTGGCTTCCAGGTCAATAACTCTGGTAGACAAGATTTGTTCTAATGGCTGGGAAATCGACTTAATTAGGTCCAACGATGAATGGATTAAATTGCTATAGCAACTTGTGATCAAGATATGACACAGCCACCGTTTTCACTGCATTTCAGCGCTTTTCTGCTATAATTTTGAAGCCGTAGAGATTTTTCTACAAACGTATCTTTTCGCATCTTCCTTACAAGAGTTTCGGATTTACTTGGTCTTTACACCAAGTGTTAATCATAGGATACTTTCATGTAAGCAAGTGGTAAATAATGGTAAAGTGACTTATAAAAATGTTTATTGGAAAATATTACCACACGATAGAAGAGAAAGGACGCGTTTCACTACCAAAATCATTCCGTGAACTGGAAAAACAGTGGGTGATAACTCGAGGATTGGACGGTGGATTGTTTCTCTTTCCACAGAAGAACTTTCAAGAACAAGTCCAAACCTTGAATCAACTCGGATTCACCAAGAAAGCACACCGCGACTTTGTCCGGTTGTTAACGAACGATGCAGAGTCTGTTGAGGCCGATGGCCAAGGCAGAGTCACGATCCCTGAGTATTTGCGAGCAGCTGCCCAGCTCACAAAACAAGTCGTGATCGTTGGAAGCTTTGAAAGAGTCGAGATCTGGGACATGGAGAAATACCACGTCTATCTCGAAAATATTGCTGGAAAAGCTGAAGAGATTGCAGAACAGATCGGAAACAACCATGAGTGAAGACAATGAACACGTCAGTGTGATGAAATCTGAAGCACTTGAAGCACTCCAAGTGACTGTAGGCAACTGGTACATCGATGGCACGTTTGGCAGAGGTGGACACACCTCCGCAATGCTCGCTCAAGGCGGGAACGTGATCGCTTTTGACTGTGATCAAGACGCCATCGCCTTCGGCGAAAAAACCTTCGCTGATCAGATTGCTGCAGGACAGTTGATCCTGGTAAATCAAAACTTTGATAAGTTGCGAGAAACCTGGTTCAAGCTCAAGAGCGAAAAGAACATCCCTGAGATTTCAGGAATTATGTTCGACTTCGGCTTGAGCAGTCCACAACTTGCAGATGCAGAGAGAGGCTTTAGCTTCCTGTCAGACGGTCCACTCGACATGAGAATGGACAAACGACTCGGAGTTCAAGCCAAAGACTTGTTGATGATTCTTCCTGAAAAACAGTTAGCAGAAATGATCTGGCTGTACGGGGGAGAAGAGCACAGTCGCAAGATTGCCAAGATGATTGTTGGACACCGTACCGGTGTGCCATTCAAGAACACACAGCATCTGGCTTCAGCTATTGCGCGAATCAAACCGAGAACCGGACACCTCCATCCCGCAACCAAGACGTTTCAAGCGTTACGGATTGCCGTGAACAGTGAGCTCGATAGTATCGAGACCGCACTGCCACAAGCGATGGACATTGTGAAACCGGGCGGAAGAGTAGTCACGATCAGCTTTCACGAAGGTGAAGACCGATTGGCCAAACATAGCTTCGTCAACTGGATGAAACAAGGCAAAGGGCAGATGCTCGAAAAGAAAGCCGTTTCACCAAGTGAAGAAGAACTTACCCACAACCCACGAGCACGAAGTGCCAAGTTACGAGCGTTTATCAAATCATGAATAAAAAAATCTTAGCCTACTACACCTTTTTAGCTCTCGCTGTATTCAGCGTAGCAGCACATACCGTTTTCATCGGCAGTCGTCACATTGACTACGGTAAACGCGTTTCTGCTTTAGAGTACCAAAAAGCACAAATGAGTGCACAAGTGCAACGCATCGAGCAACAAACAGCTCAGACATTAGCGATGACTCAACTCAACCAGGACGCCCAAACACAGGGCTTCGTTCCAATTCAAAATACGGTTCGAGTTGACATCAACACTGTCGTAGCTTCAAGATAAGCAGCTATGGCCCGAAACTTTGAGTATCATCATTCTCCTTCCGGAGCGGTGAGTTCGAGACGCAAGTCCGTTTCTCAAGATTCCAACCATGCAGTTGCCCCCACACGTTCCAGAATAATTCTTGGTGTGATTTACTTGTTCTTATTTGGAGTTGTTGCCAGACTATTTTACTGGCAGGTCATTCATCGCACTCGGTTACAAGCGGAAGCTGAAAACCAATATCAACGCACCATCACCAATGTTGGCAAACGTGGAAAAATCTTCACTAGCGATGGTTATCTGCTCGTCACCAACGCACCCGTGTACCGCTTGTATGCTGAGCCCCAAAATCTCAAACAAACACCGATCGAGCTTAGCCAAACTCTTGCCCCACTCCTAGTGGACATCACCCCAGAAATTGCCACCCAACCAGCAGTAATTGCAGAGCAGCGTCAAGAACTTCAAGGCACCATCTTGGCACGCTTAAGTACACCTGGTAGAAAATGGATCGCACTCAAACAAAAAGTGACCGAGGAACAAAAAAGGACAATTGAGACGCTGAGTCTTAAAGGACTTGGCTTTGAGGAGTATTTCGTCAGGGATTACCCTGAAGCTTCTACCGCGGCACACATCGTTGGATTTGTTGGAAAAAATCAAACGGGCGAAGACCAAGGCTACTTTGGCATCGAAGGGGCGCTTGATAAAGAGCTCCGTGGACAGGCAGATCAACAAACTTTCAATAAAGATGCGCTGGGGTTTCATTTATTTTTTGACGAGCTTGAGGAGACACCAGTTAGTGATGGACGTGACGTTGTTTTAACGATACGTCGAGACATTCAACACACTGTTGAAGAAGCCTTGAAAAACGGAATCGAAAAGTACGGCGCTGTATCTGGATCGGTAGTGGTGATGGAGCCCAAAACAGGCAAGATCCTTGCCATGGCGGCCTATCCAAACTACGAGCCCGAGTTCTTTTATAAGTATCCTCCCACTACACACAAAAACCCCATTGTCGCTGACACCTTTGAACCAGGCTCGATCTTCAAAGTCTTGACTGTTTCTGGCGGAGTGGACAAAGGTGTCATTAATCCACAGACCGTGTGTCCAGTCTGCAACCATGCCAGACAGATTGGTTCGTACACCATTCGCACCTGGAACGACGTCTACACACCAAACATCACTATCGGCGAAGCGTTAGCGAAATCTGATAACACAGCCATGATCTACATTGCGGAGCTGCTGGGTCAATCATCTTTTATTGAGTATCTAAAGCAGTTCGGTATTGGTGAAGCCACACATATTGAGCTTCAAGAAGATACCAACACCCCATTTCGCAAAGACTGGAAAGTGATTGATCTAGCCACAGGTTCGTTTGGCCAAGGGATTGCCACCACTGGAATGCAGATGGTGAAGGCAGTGGGTGCGATTGCTAATGGTGGCAAGTTAATGCGCCCAACCATTATTGAAAAAGTGATTGATCATCAAAAAAACGCAGAGATTCCTGTTGAGCCTACGGAAGAACGACAAGTGATTACTGAAGAGACGGCGAACACTGTTAGCGGAATGATGGAGTACGCGGCACAGCACGGCGAAGCCCAATGGATCAGCTCAAAGAGCTACAGCGTGGCTGGGAAGACCGGCACCGCCCAAATTCCCATCGATGGACAGTATGCTGAAGATAAAACGATTGCCAGCTTTATTGGTTTTTCACCTGTTGAAGACCCACAGTTCGTGATGTTAGTCACCCTGCGAGAGACCAAAAGCTCACCTTGGGCCGCAGAGACCGCAGCTCCCCTCTGGTATGGAATCGCCAACCGCTTATACTTACTTTTAAACATACCAGCCGATCGCTAGGTTATAATGCCTCAGAGAGCACTCACACATGCAGATGATCAAGCTTTTTATTTATAAATTAAAGCGATTATTCCATCTTTTTAAGACTGGGTTCTTGCGTGGGCTGATGGGTGAACTTCAATACGGATTTCCTGCCAAACAGTTAAAGATCATTGCTATCACTGGAACCGACGGCAAAACAACCTCATCCACGTTGATGTACTACGTGCTGAAGTCCGCCGGGAAAAAAGTTGCACTTGTCACTACAGTTGCTGCGTATATTGGGGATGAAGAGATCGACACTGGCTTTCACGTCACTACACCAGATGCAGGTGACGTGCAACGATTCATGGCTAAAATGGTCGAACTCGGAATTGAGTACGTCGTGCTTGAAGCTACCTCTCATGGACTGTATCAGCATAGACTCTGGGGTATTTACCCTGAGATAGCTGGATACACCAACATCACCCACGAGCATCTCGATTATCATGTCAACTTTCCAGAGTACGTTGCTGCCAAAGCGCTCTTAGGAAAAGCCGCTCGAAAAGTAGTCTTGAATGCCGATGACACAAACTCATTTCGTGAACTCAAGAAGCAACTTGGAGAACGTGGTGATGATATTGCCACCTACTCACGGGCAGACCGTTTACCTAATACCATATCGAAAGCGATTACAACCAGATTTGATCAAGCATATAACCAAATGAACGCTCGTTTAGTGTATCGAATCGCCAAGCTGATGAAAATTGATGACAAAGATTTTGTGACAGGTTTGAAAAACTTTCCTGGTGTGCCCGGACGGATGCAAGAAGTTGGAAAGGTGAAAAACATTCGCGTCATCGTTGATTTTGCTCATACACCCAATGCATTAGAGTCTGCACTCACCTCACTTCGCAAAGAACTCAAACAGAAAAAATCAAAAGGGAAGTTAATTGCTGTGTTTGGATGTGCGGGCCTCCGTGACATTCAAAAACGACCAATGATGGGGAAAATTGCTGCGGACCTTGCGGACTTTGCCATCTTTACCGCTGAGGACCCACGAACTGAAGATGTCTGGTCCATTATTCGACAGATGAAGTCCGAGCTCGGTGACAAGTACAACAAAGTTGCCACCATTCCTGATCGACAACAAGCCATTAATTACGCAATACATCAGGTGGCCAAATCCGGTGATATCATCGGCATCTTTGGCAAAGGTCACGAGAAAAGTATGAGCTTTGGAACTGCAGAGTATCCATGGAGCGACTTGACAGCCGCCCAAGAAGCTTTACTCTCACTTGACCCTAAAAAGGAGTAATCATGGAACCAACATCCGTCGTCGTCATTGGTGGGGGAACGGGAACCTTTCCCGTCATCTCTGCCTTGAAACAACAACCCAGTAACCTAACTAGCATTATTGCTGTGTCTGACTCTGGTGGCTCAACCGGCCGTATTCGCGACGAGTTTGGCTTTCAACCTGTTGGTGACTTGCGTCAAGCACTAGCTGCGCTTGCTCAAGACGATGGCGAAGAGTGGATTCGAAAAATTTTGTTATATCGCTTTGAAAAAGGTGATGGACTTCGAGGACACAACCTAGGAAATCTTATTTTGACTGCACTCCAAGACATGACCGGTGATACCACCCAGGCACTAGAAATAGCCGAGAAAGTCTTTCGTCTGCACGGTGAAGTTGCACCAGCTACTTCTGATAATGTTCAACTTGAAATTACCTATGAAGACGGAACCGTCGTGGTCGGTGAACACACGCTTGATCAAAACTCTGCCGAAGCCAAACCCATTAAACACGTCAGATTAATTCCAGAAGCACATATCTCACCAAAAGCTGCTGAAGCGATCCGTACAGCAAAACTGATCGTCATCGGACCGGGTGATTACTACGCAAGCTTGCTGGCTGCGCTGTTACCTGAGGGCATCAAAGAAGCATTTGCTCAAAGCTCCGCTAAAGTGGTGTACATGGTGAACTTGATGACCCGCCTCACACAAACTCATGGCATGTCAGCCCGTCAGCACGTAGCTGGAATAGAAGAAGCCATCGGCAAAAAGCTTGACTATGTGGTGATGAATAATGGAACTATTCCTCAAGATATTCTTGATACCTATGGAGCATCTCACGAGTATCCCGTGACTGACGACCTGGGAACCGAGCCGAACATCGTTCGAGCTGACTTGGTCTCTGAAGACCTCTCCAAAAAGTCTGAAGTCGACACTGCTCATCGTTCATTGCTTCGTCATGACGTAAACAAAGTTGGTCAAGTTCTGTATAAGCTGTTACAGTAAGAGCATGTCTCGATTACTTCGTTATCAACATTTTTACTTCGTGGGCATTAAAGGCGTTGCGTTAACAGCCTTGGCTCAGTGTCTTTTAGACGCCGGAAAATCTGTTCGTGGCTCTGACGTGGCAGAAGAGTTCGTCACTCAACCGATACTTGATGCCAGAAGCGTCCAAATTGATACGAGTTTTGAAACGGAAATTCCCGCGGATGTTGACTGTGTGATTTACACCGCCGCACACAATGCGGGGCAAAACCCACAAGTTCAAGCAGCAGCAGCTCGAGGAATTCCCACCTTTTCTCATGCAGAAGCGCTCGCGGATCTGTTCAATGAAGCTCAAGGCATTGCAGTGGCTGGAGTTGGTGGTAAATCTACCACTTCTGCCATGATTACCTGGATTCTCGAGCACCTCAACATGCATCCAAACTTTGCTGTGGGTGTAGGGAACATTCCAGGACTTGAAAAAACCGGTCAGTGGCACAGTGATGCCAAGTACTTTGTTGCTGAGGCGGATGAGTACGTGACCGATCCAAGTGCGCCCAGCAGAAACGAAGAGATCACACCGCGTTTCTCATTTATGCAGCCGTTCATTACCGTCTGTACCAACCTCAAGCATGATCATCCCGATGTTTATCCAACTTTTGATGACACCCAAAAGCACTTTGCTCGCTTTTTTAATCAGATCAAGGACAAAGGAGTCTTGATCGCCAGCGTTGATGACCAAGATATCATTGAGTCATTAAATATCTGGACTGATGGAGATCAGCGCAAAGTTGTATGGTTTGGCCAGTCAGACGAATCGGCAGAAACGCTGCTCAATGATGCTCATTCTGGTTACTCATTTTTGCTGCAAACAGAGACCTTCTCCTCACAGGATGGACAAACCAGCTGCGTCTTAGTGGTGCCTCACCTCGATATTTCTGAGCGACTGACGCTTCAGCTGCCTGGCATATTCAATCTGCGAAACGCAGCGGCGGCTATCGCCGCCTGTAGCATGATTGGCGTTGACGTCACTGAAGCAATCAAAGCGCTCGCTTCATTCCGTTCGACACTGCGACGTAGTCAATACGTGGGTGAAAAACACGGCGTGAAGTACTACGACGACTACGCACATCACCCACATGAAGTAAATAACATCGTCCATGCTTTTCGTGAGTGGTTTCCAGAGCGTCGATTAGTTGTAGCCTTCCAATCACACACATTTAGTCGAACCAAACAATTTTTCAGTGAGTTTGTTGATGCATTTACAGAAGCAAGTGAAGTGGTCATGATCGACATATTTCCCTCAGCCAGAGAGGCCTTTGACTCAAACGTTTCCAGCGATCAACTCTGCGAAGCGATTCGTCAGAAGTATCCACGATTACCTGCAAAAAATCTGAAGACTCTCGGAGAACTTGCTCACTTTTGTGAAACTGAGCTCCGCGAGGGTGATATCTTGCTCACGGTCGGAGCCGGGGACATTTATCAGGTGTATGACCTGATTCACTGAAGTGCCTATCGAATCACTATGCTGTGCTTCATAAAATGGGTGATGTAGTTTTTCCAGTCATACTCAACCATTTTTTTCTCAATAGTCTCATGCAGTTTTTTTCGTTCTAACGGTGAAGCAGTCAGCACTTTATCCACTTTTCTTTGCAACTGCGAATACGCTGCGCGTTTCGCAAGCATTCCAGCAGGAATCATTTCTGGGTTCGCCCCTATTGCAAATGCAACAACTGGAGTTCCAAACCTCATCGACTCAAGCGAGACGAAGCCAAACGTTTCTAAATCAAGTGAGGGCACGATCGTTACGTCAGCAGCGTGATACAATACTGCCATTTCGAAACGACTTGGCCGAGAGATTGAGAACACTTTCGTTCCGAGTTGTTGTTTAGCAAGTACTTGATAATACGCGTGAGTGTCTGGATCATTCCAAAAATCAGAAACCACCAGAAAAGTACAATTTTGGTAACGTAACTTGGAGTCAGCGAGCGCTCTGAAAAAAGCCAAGACCCCTTTTCGTGCCTCGAGTCGAGACGCGATCAAAATCACTCGCTGAGTTGGATTCAAACCTACGATCTCCCTTGCCTTCGCACGAGAGAGTCCTCTGCCAGCGTCAGCAAGCTCGGCATCTATGCCTGGTTTTATGCAGATAGTTGAAGAAGTCACTCCTGCAGTCTTCAACAGTTTCTTTGAGTACTCACTAAAAACCACCACTCGGTCTGGAAGTGAGTTCAACACCCAACGATCAAAAACGAGGCGGAGACGATGCTTCACAACGCCCAGCAGCTTCGACAAAGACGCTGCGGATTCTTTGTCTTGCTGGGTGTAATGCATTTCCATTGACGGCAGCCCGTGAAATTGATAGATGATTTGAGTATCTTTGAGCACGACCTTCAAAAAAAGCTTCACGATCAGGAGTGAAGCAGCGGGATCTATCAAGTCAACGATGATGTAGTCAGCGGGGGTCACTGCCAGAAACTGACGTAGCAATCGATGTAACGAAATCAGTCTCGTCAGTAAAAAGGGTGCGCGAAAACTCTTTACACGAATTGTGCGAACTTGGGCGAAGTGTTGAGTGGGCAGATCATGCGATAGTCCCTGACTAAAACCGAGTAAAGACACCGCATGTCCCTTAGCAGCAAATGCTTGTGAGGCACTGACAATGTATGTACGGTTGCCACCAGAGGGAAGAATGTCAGTCAAGAAGAGAATGTTCATACCGCTCTCGATTATACAGAGAATTGAATTAATGACTTCAATGCTTCAAAATAGATCCGAGGACCTCTCAATACCACATGTCACGCGCTCTCGATATTTACATTCCTTGCCATCGGGGTGATTACTTTTTCACCAAAATTTGTGTCGCCAGTATTCGATACTACTATCCGGATGTCTCTATTTTTCTGGTTAAGGACGAAGTCAACGGTGCTTTTTCAACAAAAGATCTTGAAGAATATTTTCAAGTCAAGATCGCGGAACTCGGAAGAAAGCAATTTGGTTGGACAAGCTCAAAAGTGCTCCTCTGGACCTCTAAAACGATCCCGCGTCGTAAAATCTTCATTCTGGACTCTGATACAGTTTTTGTTGGTAGGGTGTTGGATCAGTTCGCGCAAATTCTCAGTCGGTCTGACTGCGATATTATCGTCAGTCCTGAGTACAAACACAGGCCGGACCAACCTGACTTTGCCAAGTACTACTACGACTTTGGGTTCTTTAAAAAACGTTACCGAAACTTGAGTTTTCCTGGGTTCACTTTCAACACTGGCACGATGGTGATAACTCCTGGCATCATCAGTGAAAAAATGATTCGTGGATACTTTCACCCAGCCCGATTCCCATTCTGGACCAAACTCGCCAAAGAACATCTACCACTCCGAGATCAATCATTGCTTAATCTGCTCGTCGCAGGAGGCTGGAAAGAACACAGGATTCTCTTCGCGAAAAGAAGATTCATGTACTGGTTTCGAGATCCTGAAGTCAACAACCTGAACATCAGCACCCTTCAACAAGGCCATTGCCGATTCATCATTCACTGGGCTGGAGCAAAAAGATCCACATTTCTTCCAGCAATGGAGCGGGGATGGATCCTAAGTTTCTTCCAGTTTCAGTACTTCAAAAGACTACAACATGGTAACTTGAGGTTTTTCAAACAATTTTGTCTTGAGGGATTTCGCCACGTTTCACGATTACGACGTGGAGCGACAATGCCCCTTGATACCCCTCAATAGGGTACAATGAGGCACGTACCATGACACAGACACAAGACCTGATTCACCAACAGTTTGCTCATCTTCATCCACAGAACGAGTATGAATTGGCTGAGCTGACGTACTTCAAGATTGGTGGACCAGCTGAGGTTTTTGTTGATGCTACAACCCGCGAAGACATCATTGACGTAATTCAGTTTTGCCACCAGCAACACATCAAACTCACTGTCCTTTCTGGAATGAGTAATGTCCTGATCGCGAGTGAAGGGCTCCGTGGGGTAGTCATGCGAACTGCTAACGAGCAGTACACATTGATGCCAGAAGTACCACCGGAATCTGGAAAGCTCGAGCAACCACAAAAGCGAAAAGTGCTGGTTGGCGCGGGCTATAAAACCGCTCTCTTCGTGCGACAGACTATTGATGATGGCTTGAGTGGTCTAGAGTACTTTCTTGGAGTTCCTGGACGACTTGGCGGTGCCATTTATAACAATGCCCACTATCTCTCAGACCTCATCGGAACCCATATCAGTCGTGTTGAAGTCATTACTCGTACAGGTGAAGTGAAGTGGCTCTCACAAGCCGAGTGTGACTTTGGATACGATACCTCTGTGTTTCACCAAACTAACGACATCATTCTTCAAGCAGAGTTTGAACTTCTCCCCGGTGATAAAGAAAAATCAATGGAGTTAGTCAAAGAGGCCACGCTCTACAGAGCCAAAACACAGCCGCTGGGTGAACCAAGCTCAGGGTGTTACTTCAAAAACACTACCAACACTCCTATTCTGAAGAATCGCTTTGCACAGTTTGCAGAGCGTCGAGAGTGTCCTTCTGCATTTTTAATTGACCAGGCAGGACTGAAAGGAACCCGAGTGGGTGACATTGAAGTGAGTCAAAAACATGCTGCCTTTTTTGTAAACAAAGGAAATGGAACCAGCCAGCAAGTTCTCGAACTTGCACAAATTGTTCGTGACCGTGTCAAACAAGAGTTTGGAGTAGAATTACAGGAAGAGGTTTTTTTCCTCAAGTAAATATGTCAACATTCATCGTCAATGGTGGTAACCCACTTTATGGTAGCGTCAGAGTCGGTGGCGCGAAAAATGCTTCCTATAAATTAATGTTAGCAGCGTTGCTGGGAGATACGCCCTCCCGTATTCTTAACTTTAGTCACATCAGCGACGTTCAGTTGGTGGCAGGTGTAATTAACAGTCTCGGTGCCAAAGCAGTACAGATCGGCGAACGTGCCTACATGATTGATCCAACCCACTTGAGTCATGACGAAATCGATCCAAGTTCAGGCGAAGCATCACGAGCATCAACACTGTTTATTCCAGCGCTCTTGGCCAAGTTTGGCCGCGCAGTTGTGCCTTTCCCAGGTGGTGACAAAATTGGTGCTCGACCTTTGGACCGACACTTCGATGGCTTAGTCGCACTTGGCGCACAAGTCGAAGTCAAAGATAACAAAATTATCGTCACCGGCAGTAACTTACACGGGGCAACATATCGTTTCAAAAAAAGCACACACACCGGAACTGAAACTTTGGTCATGGCTGCAGTAAAAGCCACCGGGAAAACAGTGCTCGAAAACTGTGCACTTGAAACAGAAATTGATGACTTGATTAGTTTCTTGAACAGCATGGGTGCGCAAATCTCACGAAAGCCAAACCGCGTTATCGAAATTATTGGTGTCCCGGTACTTCATAGCGCTATCCACAAAATCATGGCTGATCATAACCAGGTGGTCTCCTTTGCTTGTGCAGCACTGGCCACCAAAGGTGACGTGATCGTCGAGAATGCTGATTCAAGAGATATTGAAGCATTCCTCGAAAAACTTGATGAGATTGGGGCAGGATACGAGGTTGGACACTATGGTATTCGCTTTTACTACACTGGACCACTCAAAGCAACAGACGTCGCTACCGGAGTACATCCAGGCTTCAAAACTGATTGGCAGCCCTTATGGGTTACGATGATGACTCAAGCAAACGGAGTCAGTATCCTTCACGAGACTGTTACCGAAAGCCGTTTTCAGTACGTAGATTCGCTTAATCAAATGGGCGCCAACATCGAGCTATTCAATCCAACAGTCACCAATCCAGATGAGGTATATAACTTCAACCTGGATGTGGTAAAACCTGGCACCATGCATGCGGCCAGAATTACCGGTCCTACTCAAATGCACGGGGGAGAGTTCACCGTCAAAGACCTTCGGCACGGGGCAACTCTGATGATTGCTGGTCTGATTGCACCTGGCACCACAATCCTTCATGATGATCAAGAGCACATTGATCGCGGATATGAGAGTTTAGAAGAAGTTTTCCAAGCGCTAGGTGCTACGATTACAAGACAATAATATGCACTCACTCGTTTTCATTCTTGGCTTGTTGATATTTTCGTTCGTGGTGACGAGTATCTTGATCGTTCCCTTTATTAACTTTCTGTACGCCATGCGTTTCCGGCGGGCTGATCAAAAAACGATCGACGCTTTTGGACAACGCACACCAATTTTTGACAAGTTTCACAACAGCAAAGCAGGTGTTCCGGTAGGTGGCGGGCTGCTCATCATTTTAGTGGTGAGTGTTCTGTTCATGTTTATTTTCCCTGTAGTCAAGTACATGGGCATTGCTGTTACTGGTGTCTATGACATCACTACGGAGATCAATATTTTGTTTTTTACGTTCTTATCGTTTGGACTACTTGGGTTGTACGACGACGTCAAGAAGTTCTTTCAGTTTAAGAAAGAAACCTTTTTTGGCTTGAGAATGAAACACAAACTGTTGCTCCAGATTGTTTTGGCCACAATCATTGCCTGTATGTTGTACTTCCAGCTAGGCATTTCCTTTTTGAACATTCCTTTTATTGGTACCTTCCAGATGGGATGGATGTACATTCCATTTGCGGCCTTTGTGATTGTGGCGTTTACCAACGCAGTCAACATCACCGACGGACTTGACGGACTTGCCGCTGGCATTTTGATGATCGCCATGTTCGGACTGTGGTACTTATCCGCCACTATTCTTGACGTCCCTCTCTCTATGCTGCTGGCTTTATGGCTCGGGTCGTTGGTGGCATTTTTATACTTTAATATCTTTCCCGCTCGGTTATTTATGGGAGATGTTGGGGCGCTGGCGTTTGGAGCCACTTTGGCGGTAGTGGGATTACTGCTTGGAAAGGTGATTGCTCTGGTAGTGATTGGCTTCATCTTTGTTTTCGAAATCTTCACGTCTAGTGTTCAGCTACTTTCCAAGAAATTCAGACATAAAAAAGTTTTCACTGTTTCACCATTTCACTTATGGTTGCAGTATCATGGCTGGGAAGAACCCAAGATTGTTCAACGAGCCTGGATTGTACAAATTATGTTAACGTTGTTCGGAGTATGGCTAGCGATGCTATGATGCTGTCATGTTAAGTCTAGCTGAGCTGCGACACCGACATCCCACGTTTCACTTTGACCAAGTCCTTCTTGAGCATCAAGATCGTGACTTACTCGTTCACCTCAAGTACCACTTAGAGAATGGTCCAGACTTCACCACAACCTGGTGTTTCCCTGGGTTAAGTCCAGAGAAAATCGCCACCAAAGATGAAGAGCTGATCAAGGTTTGGGCCGCGCATCTTGGTATGGTTGAAGGTCTTTCATACTGGAAAACGTCCTGCGCACCCAAGTGGGTCGTTCACGTCCCAGGGATTTCCACAGCTCAAGTTCCGTTTTGGCAAAATATTCTTCGCAAAGGCATGAGTGAGTTTTTCTTTATTCACCAAACCAATGGCTGGGATGATGACTTCATGAAGTTCGAGCTTGCCGTTCCAGATTCTGAGCAGCTTCATCCAGAACCAAATCACACTACTCACTCCACACGACTGCTGGTACCTGTAGGTGGAGGAAAAGACTCCGTGGTAACCGCAGAACTGTTGCGAACAATGAACATGCCGATAACAACGTTCAACGTCGATTCCTATGCTCAGCCATACTTAGTCAAAGTGGTAGATACATTTTGGCAGAACGCAGAATCGAGAAGCCACTTAATGGTTCAACGTCGCATCGATGCACAGAAGCTCCGCGAGCTCCATGAACAAGGATACTGGAACGGACACACTCCGTTTTCCGCGATGTTAGCATTTGCCAGTACACTCTGCGCGTATCTCTACGATTATTCTTTTGTGCCACTTTCTAACGAGTGGAGCGCCAATGAAGGAAACACTGTTTTTCTTGGTCAAACCATCAACCATCAGTACTCGAAGACTGTCGAGTTTGAACAACAGTTCCGTGATCACCTTCGCCAATATCTTTCCAGCACCATTGAGTACTTTAGTTTCCTTCGTCCACTTCATGAGCTGCAAATTGCGAAGCTTTTCACCCAGTACCCTCAGTATTGGCCAGTCTTTTTAAGCTGTAACAGAGGCCAGCGCAAAGGCATCTGGTGTGGTGAGTGTCCAAAGTGTGTCTTCGTCAGTATTATGTTATCTGCGTTCCTCGATGAAAAAGAACTCTTAGCGATCTTTCATAAAAATATTTTAGACGACCAGAAACTTCAAGATATTTTCGATCAACTTGCTGGTTTCACAGAGGTGAAGTCACTAGAGTGCGTCGGCACCCGTGACGAAACACGAGCTGCCATTGCGTTAGCAATCCGACAACTCAAGTCCCCCCCCAAGCTTCTCAAATACGGCTGGGAAAAGCTTTTGAGTGAAGGAAAAAGCGAAGAGATTTTACTTGCTAAAGCTCAAAAAATTCTGGCAACGTTTATCGAAGAAAACTTTTTGCCAGAAACATTTGCCAAAGCACTCCGGACTGCAGTCGCAAACTTGCCCGAAAGTGCCCAAAAGAAATAGCTATGAGTACACTTACTGACCAACTCCAAAAGTATGACGGGAAGCAGATCCTGATTCTCGGCTGGGGAAGAGAAGGCCAAAGTACCTACCAGCTCCTTTCCACTTGCTGTCCTACTGCAAACATCACTGTTAGTGACCAAGATGAAACAGCTCTATCAGAGTGGCAAAAAAATAATCACTCTCTGCAAGTCTCGACGTATCTACAAGGGCTCAATAGTTATCAAGTCATCTTTAAGACCGCAGGTATCTTTGGCGGAATACCGGAGCTCAGCAACTTTTTGCAAAGCGGTGGAGTAATGACTACCCAGCTCAATGAGTTTTTATTAGCATACAAAGACCAGGTTATCGGTGTGACCGGTACCAAAGGGAAAAGCACCACCTCCAGCTTGATTGCCACCCTTTCTGTAGCTAGCAGTAAACATACGCTGCTTGCAGGGAACATCGGCACCCCAGTGTTTGACGTCGGCGAGCAAGTGTTACCAGAAAGTCAGATCATCTTGGAGATGTCCAGCTACCAACTGGACTCTGTCACCAGCAGCCCACATACTGCGGTCTTTTTAAACTTCTTTCCTGAACATTTAAACTATCATCAAAGTATCGGTAACTACTTAGCCGCTAAAGAAAAAATAACTGGCTTTCAAAGCCAAGATGACATCCTCATTTACAACCAAGACTCACCTGAGGTCAGTGAGGTAGCAACCTTATCGAAGGCTCAGTTGATTCCTTTTTCGTACACTCACAACTTGCCATATCCTCAAAACATAGAAACTGTGTTGACTGAACTAGAGCAGGTCCAGCTCCCTGAAACAATTAAAAAATGGAATGTCCTTCCAGCACTCCTAGCTTCGCAAAGTTTTGGACTGAGTGTCGAACAGATCATTGCTGCACTCCACACGTTTAAACCGCTGCCACATCGCTTAGAAACAGTCAGCAGTGCTGGCGAAATAACCTGGATTGACGACACACTTGCCACGATCCCCGAAGCAACGATCGCAGCACTTGAAGCCCTCCCCAGAGTTGACGTCCTGCTTTTGGGTGGATATGACCGTGGCATCTCCTATCAAAAAATCATTGATGTCTGTGTCACCAAAAGGATTCCAGCAATCGGCTTCTTTAAACCTTCTGGCCAAACCATGTATGATCTTCTTCGCCAGAATTATCCTGAAGCTGTCTGGCCCAAAATGAAAGTTGTTGAGTCGATGGACGAGGCAGTTCAGTTTAGTTTGGACCATTCTTCAAAAGGCGCTGTTGTTCTTCTTTCACCATCTTCGCCAAGCTTTGGACAGTTCAAAAACTACGAAGATAAGTCCGCTCAATTTCGAATAGCAATCAATAAACTGACTGCTCAAACATCGTCATAACGCACATGAAACTACGCCGCCCAGCACTGAGTAACGAGTTACTGCTCTTTGTATTAACCTGCATTCTGTGTGTGGTGGGTATTTTGTTTGTGTTCGAATCTTCCGTGGCTGAAGCGTATACCAGCTTTGGAAACCAGTTTTACTACGTCAAAGAACAAGCGATTTCTTTTGCAATTGGGCTCATGGGCTTGGTGGTTGGAACGCTCATTCCCACCTCATTTTGGAAAAAAATATCTCCGCTGATGTACGTGCTGAGCATTGTCTTGCTGATCCTGGTGTTCATTCCGGGAATTGGTTTTGAGGTCAATGGTGCGCGCCGATGGATCGCCTTCGCTGGCTTTAGTTTTCAGCCAGTTGAGATCGTCAAGTTTGCAATGATTATCTTCTTTGCCAACTGGATGGAGCGTCATCAGAAACTGCCACCGTTCTTATTTTTGACTGGAATTCCAGTAGCGCTCTTATTTCTCCAACCAGATATGGGCTCGTCACTGATCGTGATTTCGATTGCGTTTGGCTTGTACTTCTTAGCGGGTGCGCCCGTCAAGACATTCCTGCTGACCGGTGCTGCAGGTGTGGCATTACTTTCATTGTTAATACTTGTATCACCATACCGCTTGAAACGATTAACCACCTTTTTAGATCCAGAGTCAGATCCACTTGGTGCCAGTTTTCATATACGTCAGATCGTGATTGCCCTTGGAAACGGTGGCATCATCGGGCAGGGGATTGGAAATTCACGTCAGAAGTTTTCCTACATTCCTGAAGCAAGTACGGACTCGATTTTTTCGATTGTGGCTGAGGAAGTCGGATTTATTGGTAGTGTGGTGATCATTGCCTTGTTTGGTCTGTTCTTAAAGTTCGTTCACAACATCTGCCGGAAAACGCCACACGGCAGCTACGATCACTTGCTGTCACATGGAATTCTGATTTGGCTAGGTATGCAAATCGTCCTAAATCTTTCCGCAGTGGTTGCGCTCGTTCCATTAACTGGCGTCCCACTTCCGTTTTTCTCGTTTGGGGGAACTTCTCTTGTGATGGTATTATCCGTGGTAGGAATCTTGATCGGTATTGGAAGAAAGTACCCGTCAACCCAATCATGAAAGTTTTCATCTCTGGAGGACACCTCACTCCGGCACTCGCCATCATCGACTACGCACAAAAGCATTTTCCCCAAGATGAGTTCGTATTTGCCGGTCGTCTGTACTCGCAGCCAAAGCTCAAACAACGGAGCTGGGAGAAACAAGAAGTCGCCAAAAGAAACGTTACCTTTGTTCCATTCAACTCTCCAAAACTCGATGGCCAACCACCATGGATGTTGCCAGTCATGCTTGTGGATCTCTTGAGATCTGTGCTCAAAAGCCGACAAGTCTTAGCACACTACAAACCCGATGTCTTTTTTAGTTTTGGTGGATTCATGGCCTTGCCGCTGGCAATCGCGGCCAAAACACTTGGCATTCCAGTCATCACTCATGAACAGACCAGAACAGGTGGCGTAGCCAATCAATGGATTGCGAAGTTTGCTGACATCGTGGCCATTAGTTTTCCTGAGTCTGGCAAGTACTTTCCAGCCAAGAAAATTGAAGTGACTGGGAATCCACTTCGTTCACTTTTGTTTGCGACGCACCCCCCAGAGCCAAGTTGGCTGACTTCGCCGTTACCTTCTAAACCACTGCTGTATATTACTGGTGGAAATCAAGGATCTCAGTGCATCAATATTTTGGTACAAGAAGCACTGCCACAAATTTTAGAAGACTGGTGGGTGATTCATCAATGCGGTAGCAAAACAAGCATCATGAACTACAAAAAGAGTTTAGAAAAATCTCGCACCTCACTTTCTAGACAACTTCGTGAAGACTACTTCATCCGAGAATGGATTACAGAAGCCGAGCTTGCTTGGATCTATCAGCACTCCACTGGAGGGTTAGCTCGTTCGGGAGCAAACACCGTCAGCGAGTTCACTGCAGTCGCTCTGCCAGCGGTCTACATACCATTGCCACAAGCACACCTTGATGAACAACGCATCAATGCAGAAGCGGTCGTAGAGCAAGGCGCTGGCATTGTTCTCCATCAAAAGGATGCTTCCGCTCAAACCCTGGTGGAGTCCTTAAAGCTGTTGAAGAAAAAAGCTCGGACCATGAAACGACACGCCGTAGAGTTTAAAGAAACACTTCCACCAAACCCTACCGCACAGCTGTATCAGCTCGCACAACAACTCGCCAACCGGTAGGCACTAGCGTACACTGGTGGCTATGCATTTTGGCTGGCGCACCATGCTTCCACTGTTGATTTTTCTTGTCACTGTACTTGGTATCTTTTTCATTTATCAGTCCAAGGCATTTACTGTTCGAAACATTGAGTGTGTGACCGATCAAGGTTCTTGCCCTGATTACGTTCAAGCAGAGCTGAACTCGCATCTAGGACAGTCATTATTTTTTACTGACTTCAACCAGTACGGCGAGGAAATTACTCGCCTAGCACCATTTTTAGCACGTCATGAACTGCGAAAAAAATTCCCAGACACAGTGACCTTCAAGTTTTTTTCTGCTGAGCCAGTGTACCGATACACTGAACCTGATGGTCGAACTTGGCTGGTAGACACCGTTGGATACGTGATTGGTCTGGCGGAAGCCACTTCAACAGATCCTTCACTGCCGGCTCTTCACACTGTCAAAGCCAGCTCTGCAGTACAGTTTCGCCCAGATATTCACGAGCGAATTGAGCCAGAGCTTCATGGAAATATCCTGAAAGTTTTTGAAACGATCACGCTTGAAGACTTCGGTAACGTTCAGTTCAACTTAGTGAATGACCAAGAAGGGTACCTACGTCTAGCAGACGGAAAAGTAGCATACTTTAAACTTGATCAGGCTGCGACACAGTTAGCTAAGCTAGCCTACTTGCTCAAACACTTTACATTTAGTACAGTCAAGGAACCTATCGCAGAGATCGACTTGAGGTATAGTCAAGTAATCTTGCGAAGTCAATTCAGTTCGTCATCAGCTTCTGCAACTCCAAAACTCTGAATAGCTTTTGCATCCAGTACCCCAAGTTTGCTATCCTTATCTCCGTCAGTTTATGATAGGGTAAATACAGATATGTTGCGACCTAGCCCATTGTGCGTTATTGATCTTGGCACAGACAAATGTGTCACGTTAATTGGTTCTCAAGATCCAGAGACCAGTAGTCTTCAGGTTCTTGGTGTTGCCGCCGTTCCTTCCAAGGGAATGCGTAAGAGTCAGATCGTCGATCTTGAAGACGTTCTCGAAACAATGACGGCCAGTGTCGATGCCGCAGAGCGTATGGCTGGGGTTGAAGTAAAGTCCGTAACTGTCTCCATTTCTGGTCCTCATATTGCTTCTCAAAACTCCAAAGGCGTCGTTGCAGTTGCTGCTCCGACTCAAGAAATTACTCCTGAGGATGTTGATCGGGTACTGGAAGCAGCACGTGCAATTTCTTTGCCCTCTGCGCGTGAGATCATTCACGTCATTCCTCGTGACTTTGCGGTAGATTCACAAACTGGCATCAAAGATCCAGTCGGGATGACCGGTGTTCGTTTAGAAGCTGAGGCGCACATCATTACCGGTCAAAGTCCCGCCCTTCGTAACTTAGCCAAGATTGTTTCTGATTTAGGTTTGCAGCTCGATGGTTTTGTGTTTTCTGGATTAGCAGCTGCAGAAGTTATGCTCTCTGAAACTGAGAAAGAGCTGGGCGTAGTCCTCGTCGACATCGGCGCAGGCTCTACCTCTGTTTGTGCCTACGTAGAAGGTGCACTGCAGTATTCCGGTGTTTTACCCATTGGTGCTCGTCACATTACCCAGGACATCGCTTTAGGCTGCCGAATGAGTTTGGACGGCGCAGAAAAGTTGAAGATTGCACTGGCCAATGACCCACTCATGACACTCAAGCCACGCGCCGGTGAGAGTAAAGAAGAGTTTCGCAAACGTCAAAAACAAGAAGATGAACTGGATTTACAAAAACTTGGCATCTACGAACAAACAGAACCCCTTTCAAAACGGACTATTGTTGAAGGCATCATGTTGCCACGGATGAAAGAAATGTTTAGTTTGATTCTGGCTGAGTTGCAAAAGAATCACTTAGTCGCTGGTGTTCCGGCCGGCCTGGTGCTATCTGGCGGTGGAGCAGAGACGATTGGTATTGTCGAAGTCGCAAAACGCACCCTCAACTTACCAGCTCGCGCAGGTAAACCCACCGAACTGCGTGGATTAGTCGACGATATTCAAAAACCTTCATATGCAACAAGCATTGGATTATTACTCTATGCGGCAAAACGATCAGCAGCTCGGCCGACCGTTCAATCTACACCGCTGACCGAGTACTTCAAGAAGATCAGGTTAAATGACCTGGGCGATCAAGTGGTGAAGTTGGTCAAATCTTTTCTTCCGTAGTTCATTTTGAGCTGAGCCGAAAGTACGCTCGAGTGTTGCCAAAGGAAACGAAGGTGATAAACTACGGCCACAAGACGTAAAGGAGAGCAATGGGTCTGGTTAAACCGACAAACACCACGTTCGCAAAGATTAAAGTGGTTGGCGTGGGTGGTGGTGGTGGAAACGCCGTCAACTCCATGATCACTTCAAATCAGATTCAAGGTGTTGAGTTCATCACCGTGAATACTGATGCGCAAGCGCTCTTATCTTCCAAAGCAGATACAAAAATTCAGATTGGATCAAACTTCACCAAAGGCCTTGGCTCTGGTGCTGATCCAGAAGTAGGCCGAACCGCTGCCGAGGAAAGCAGAGAGAAACTCAAAGATCTCCTCTACGATTCAGACATGGTCTTCATTACCGCGGGTATGGGTGGTGGAACCGGAACTGGTGCTTCACCAATCATTGCGGAGATCGCAAAAGAGTCCGGCGCCCTGACCGTTGCTGTCGTCACCAAACCTTTTGCTTTTGAAGGCATTCGACGAATGCAGTCTGCAGAAGAAGGCATTGAGTTACTCAAAGACAATGTTGATACATTAATCGTCATCCCAAACCAACGTCTGATGGACGTGGTGGATAAAAAGATGACCTTGCTCGATGCGTTTCGTTTGGCAGATAACGTTCTTGGACAAGGTGTTCAAGGTATCTCTGACTTAATTACGATTCCTGGATTGATTAACGTGGACTTTGCTGACGTCAAAACGATCATGATGGACTCAGGTTCTGCATTGATGGGAATTGGTCAAGCCAGTGGTGAAAATCGCGCCGCTACCGCCGCTCGCATGGCAATTTCTTCACCACTCCTCGAAGTGTCAATTGATGGAGCCAAAGGGATTCTCTACAACATCACTGGTGGCAACGACATGTCGATGAGTGAGGTCTCTGATGCGTCCGCCATCATTGCTGCAGCTGCAGCTCCAGATGCCAACATCATTTTTGGAGCAACCATTGATGAAAACATGGGGACCACTATTAAAATCAGTGTGATCGCCACGGGCTTTGACGAAAAACAAATGGGCTACTCACAGACCACGCGTCCATACTTTGGTGCCTTCTCACGTGAGTCAGTTTCACGGATGAATAAAGATCGCTCTGCTCCAGAACCAACACCAGCCCCAGAAAATAAAATTGACCGTGCGCCAACGTCATTCACTCAGCCACAAACTACTTCACAGATGATTCCGCCGGTTTCTCAGCACCCTGCTCCAGTTATGCCCAGCTTTCCCTCTGGCTTTGGTGCTCCAGCGCAGTCGGCTCAGCAATCTCAAGAAGATACTTCCAGCTCTGCACAACTTCCTGTTTCACAAGTAGGTGGTGCCAACGAGTTTGAAGATGAGTTCGATATTCCGGCTTTCTTAAGAAATAAAAAATAATGTGGCGAGCTTTCGCCTAGGCAGAGTAGCAATGAATGGAGAACCACTCAGCAGTTCCCTGTACATCCTGACTGTCATCCTTTACTCTTTGTCTGCGATGGTGACGTTTTACTGTTTGTTAACGGGCTTCTACGTCACCGTAAACCCTGAGCCCTATAATATTTTTCGATTCTTCATGGGACACTGGCACCGCGTCATTCTGAGTGTCATCCCAATTGCCATTATTTTCTGGTTCACCGCAAGCTACTCAGCTGTGTACTGTAAAGTAGCCTACGAGTCGTACTCTCCAGGGTCTGGATACTACTTTCATAAAATGAGTTTGTTCCTTCCCACGTGTGGAAACGTAGGTTCATGGTCGTACGGAGAGCTCCCTCCGAGCTCTGTACCCGGATTAACGATCGGATCATGGACGCCTGATTCCGAACGAGTAATTTTGCGAAGCTCCCTGGCGTTCTATCTGTTACTCCTGAGTTTCGTAAATGCGTGGGTGGGGAACTACGTCATCTATACAAAGCTGCAAGAGCGAAAAGCCCGTAAGTTGCTAAAGCCCACACAGCTGTAATTACCAGTACTTTTCCAGCTCACCAAAGAGAAGTTTTGAGTATTTTCGATGTGTTTCTTGAGAAGGATGGCCTTCTTTGACGGATATTGGCTGATAACTAAACCCATTCATTTGACGCGGATAGAGTACGGTGGAGCCTGCCTTTTCGAAAGCTTGCTGATAAATAAACATTTGTCGTGCTTGTTCTTTCACCCATTCGTCAGCATCTTCAGGAAGGTCCTGTGGTGCCGGATCGTCAAAAAAGCTCATACCGATGACATTTTTATCTTCACCAACTCTTCGTGAGATCACATCTAAGTAACAGCGATTGGCGAAGCCCTCCGCAAATGTATGACTGTATAACTCAGTCAGCACTTCAGACCAGGGCATGTGGTAATCTGGCAACTGATAAAACTCTTTTTGAGTACAGATACTTCGTAACTCTTCATAGATCTGTGTACTTCCTGGATAACGATCTTGATGATCAATCAATAAATCATTATTCATTAAACCAATCACATACACATCTGGGTCAATGTACTTCTTGGCTAGTAAGAACTTGGCATAGTTATCTAGCAGATGATCTCCTGGCTGGGCAAGAACGTATACTTTCGAAGGAGCATACGTATTCAACTTTTTTTCAAGTACATTTCCAAATCGATGCTCAAGGAGAACCCCTTCTCCGTAGACCATAGAGTCGCCGATCAGCACAACGGTAAATACTCCGGGCGTTTTGTTGATAGCGGTGTCGTTGCGTTCTGCTTCAAGTAATGCCTGAACATCTGTCAGCCTTTTCTGCAGTCCATACGACTTGAGATCACCGTATCCATATCTTGGAGATTTTCGGTAAAAAAATTTATCAAAAAAATACTTTTCGGCCACTAGGTACGAACACAGGGCAACAATTGCGGTCAGTGACAGGCTAATGAAAAACAAACCAAGTGTGAAAAATAGCTTTTTGCGTCGAGCAAAAAACGACGTATTGGCGGGTAATGTCTCATGATATACTTGCAGATACTAAACTATAACACCGTTTAAGCCCAGAAATCACTGGGCGAGGTGAGAGCAGAAACGCAAGCTACATCAAGTAATTTGCAGAGTAGATCTCTCCGGGTAAGCCCGTAATCGCTGGAACGAAGTACGAACCAGGTTGGTACCTTTCTGAAAAGAAACCTGATCAAGTCACAGAATTTCTGTTGCTTGGTCAGGTTTTTTGTTTTGTATTTGGACAGCTCCTCCAAAGATGAAGAGAGCAAAAATAAGGAACGTATGTCAAAAACAGCCCGCCAGCTGAACCTATCGAAAACACCAGACTTCACCCAGCTTGAAGAGGAAATCCTCAACTACTGGGACGCTGATGATACCTTTCGAAAGTCAGTGGAGTCTCGTCCGGTAGACAAAGCCTACGTATTTTATGACGGCCCTCCCTTTGCCACCGGCCTCCCACATTACGGCCATATCTTAGCCTCCACCGTCAAAGACGTCATTCCTCGCTATCAAACGATGAAAGGTTTTCGTGTGGAACGCGTCTGGGGTTGGGACTGTCATGGTTTGCCAATCGAAAACATGATCGAAGGAGAGCTTCAGCTCAAAGGTGGTAAAAAAGGCATCGAAGCCTACGGCATCGCCAACTTCAACGATGCGTGTCGTGCTGCCATTCTGCGTTTTGACAAAGACTGGGAAGTCATCATTCGTCGGATCGGACGCTGGGTAGACTTCAAAAATTCATACAAAACGATGGACAAGAACTACATGGAGTCTGTTTGGTGGGGGTTTTCAAAGCTGTGTGAGAATGATCATGTCTACCAAGGACGAAAAGTGGTGTTGTACTGTCCTCGCTGCGCCACACCGCTCTCCAACTTTGAGATTGCCATGGATAACTCGTACAAAGATGTCGATGACAACTCAGTCTACGTCAAGTTCAAGCGCAAAGATGCGCAGCACGAGTACTTTTTGGCATGGACCACAACTCCTTGGACCCTTCCGGGAAACGTTGGCTTAGCTGTCTTACCAGATGCTGAGTACTCACTCGTCGAGATGGATAACGAGTGTTACTGGGTGGCGAAAGACAAGGTGTCTGAAATTGCCAAGATGCGAGACATCCATCACCCACAAGTACTTAAAACCGTTCGTGGTACAGAGCTTGATGGCGTCGAGTATGAGCCGCTCTTTACCTACATGCCGCTTGATGGCAAAAAAGCACACTACGTGATGACCGCGGGCTTCGTCAGCTTAACGGATGGAACCGGAATCGTTCATACAGCAGCTATTTATGGTGAAGATGACTACGCCTTAGCTCAAGAAAAACAGTTACCGTGTGTACCAACACTCGATGATGAAGGCAAGTTCTTTGACTTTGTCACTCCGGTGGCAGGGATGTTTTACAAGAAATCTGAACAAATCCTGATCGACGAGTTAGCGCATCGAGGTTTGATCTACAACGCAGAGAAGTACACCCACTCCTATCCATTCTGCTACCGCTGTGGCACGCCGTTGTACTACAACGCTGTACCAGCATGGTTTATCAACGTTCAGCAGATCAAAGAAAAACTCCTCAAGCACAACGAAAGTATCAACTGGTATCCAGAGTACTTAAAGTATGGTCGCTTTGGCAAAGGACTTGAAACAGCTCCTGACTGGAACATCTCTCGATCTCGCTACTGGGGAACTCCAATGCCAGTGTGGCAAGCACAAACAGAAAACAGCCAACTTGCTTCACAGTACCGGGTGATTGGTTCGATTGCAGAGCTACAAAAATGGGCGGTCAACCCAGATGAGGTCGCAAACCTGTCCGACATTCACCGACAGTTCCTCGATACGATAGAAGTCTGGGTAGATGATGCCAAAACTGTCAAAGGGACACGTATCTCAGAGGTCTTCGACTGCTGGGTAGAAAGTGGCAGCATGCCGTTCGCAGCTGTGCACTATCCATTTGAGAACAAGGAGTGGTTTAACCAAAACTATCCGGCGCAGTTCATCACTGAGTACATCGCACAGACCCGTGCATGGTTCTACTGTATGCATGTCTTGTCTGTAGGGATGTTTGACGCACCAGCATTTCAAAATGCACTCACCACCGGAACAATTCTGGCTGAAGACGGTGCCAAGATGAGCAAGTCGAAGAAAAACTACCCCGATCCCATGCTGCTGATCAACAAGTACGGCGTGGACAGTCTTCGCTTGTACTTAATGAGTTCTGTGGTGATAAAGGGTGACAACCTCAACTTCAGTGAACGCGAGGTCAGTGAGCTGCGAAAGAAAGTATTCGTAATTTGGTGGAATACCTTTGGCTTCTTCCAAACATACGTCGCGCCACAGCTAGAAAAAGCAAACGTCTCGTTTGAGTCTGCTCCAGAAAATGTAGACCACGTCATGGATCGCTGGATACTTTCTCGGCTGACCGCCGTGACTGAGCGGGTGACCGCGGACATGGATCGTTACGACGTAGTTCGCACCAGCAGAACCTTGATGGACTTTGTCGATGAGCTTTCTACTTGGTACCTACGCCAAAGCCGTGAACGTCTCAAAGAGGACAGCGCCGCTGGACTCAATGCTGGTCAAGTGTTTGGCTTTGTACTGGTGAAACTTGCTCAGCTGTTTGCGCCACTGACGCCATTCTTTAGTGAACTAACGTACCAAGAACTCCTTGGTGATAAACAGTCTGTGCACCTGACCACCTGGCCAGAAGCAAACAGCTCGCTTCGCAACGAGAAGCTGGAACAAGACATGGCAGTGGCAAGGCAAGTAGTTGAAGCGGCTCATGCTCAGCGCAAAGAGCTAGGACTCAAAGTTCGCCAGCCATTAGCCCAAGTGTTCATCACCTCTTCTCAACCGAAAGTCCAAGATGATGTCGCAGAAGTCTTACTTGCAGAGATAAACGTCAAAACCCTCGAGTGGAAAACGTCGGACACGTTCGCAGTTAAGCTCGATACTGTCATCACTCCCGAACTGAAAGTGGAGGGGGAAGTCCGTGAGTTAATGAGATCGATCCAGCAGCTCCGTAAAGAAGCTGGCGTGAATGTTCAAGACTTCGTCACTGTTGAAGCGCCTACATGGCCTGCAGAGTGGGAAGATCGCATTAAACAAAAGACGAAAGTGACTGCACTTGTCAAAGGACCCACTCTCCGAGTACTCTTGGAGAAATGATCAAACAGTGGTTACTGCCAGGAACGTTATTTTTCTTGGCACTGATAAGTATTCTCATCCTGCGTAGTGTTGCGCCAGGTCTTCTTGAAAGACAGTTGCTGTTCTTTATTTTAGGCGCGGCTGTTTTTTGGATCACTTCTCGTGTGCCATTTCACCAATGGCAAGCCATGAGTTGGTACATGTATGCGCTACTCATTACCGGTTTAGGGGTGACACAGTTGATCGCGACAGTTACTCGAGGCACTCGCAGCTGGATAGAGATTGGTCAGTTTCACATACAGCCATCTCAGCTCGCCGTGGTCATTGCCGGGCTTGCGATCGGGAAGTATCTCGAGAGTCGCCCAGAGCTTTCGCTGAAACAGTATCTTGGGCTGCTCGTGTTGATGGCGCTACCAGCAGTGTTCATTTTCCTTGAACCAGACTTGGGAACGGCAGCCATCTATGCGATTTCTCTGTTACCAGCAATCACCTTAAGCAAAGTGCCAAAACTTTTCCTGGTCTGGACGGCAACGGCTGGAATTGCCGCACTCATTATTGGCTGGATGTTCTTGCTCAAGCCATATCAACGAGCCCGTTTAACCAGTTTTATGGACAAAGAAGACCATACTCAGACCGCCAGCTACAATGCCATTCAGTCAGTGATTGCGGTGGGATCCGGCGGAGGCATGGGCAGAGGGCTTGGACAAGGGACACAGTCACAACTCCGCTTTTTGCCTGAGCGCCAAACAGACTTTGTGTTTGCTTCGTTTGCCGAAGAAACAGGCTTCGTTGGTGGCGCAATTCTGATTAGTCTTTACGCGGTGCTGGTGGGGCTGTGTTTGGCAACGTTTACTCAAGTACAGAAGGCTGGCGCACAGCTCTTTGCGTTGGTGACTGCGGTCATGTTTATGGCTCAAATTGGAGTGAATGTAGGGATGAATATTGGACTGGTACCGATCACCGGAATCACGCTTCCTTTTGTCTCCTATGGCGGGAGTTCCATTTTGGCGTTATCATTCCACCTCGGCTGTATTCAGAGCCTTTTACGCCAGTTCCGCCCTAAGGAAAAATTGTTTATTCGTTAAGTTGATGTTTTTTGACTAGATCAAATAGAAATTTTTCTTAGGTAAGGAATACCCAGAGAAATACGTCGAATGTTTTTAACATTTGCGTATGCTCGAGAAAATGACTTTTGGCTTTTTTTAACAAATTCATCAACGGCTACTATCTCATCATCATGTCCAACTATGCGACCCACTAAAACCTCTGCATCCTCACAAATTATCTCTGATACGTGGCCAGAGTTCTGGAGAGCAGACAAAAATCCTCTAAAACTATGCTCTTTGAGCTCTTCAATGTTCGACAACGCGGTTTCATAGAGTGAAGTAACATCAAGAAGTTTCAGTAGCTTTGAACTATACAAAGTATCGGTCTTAATTGAGCTGACATCTTCCATTCTATAGATGCAAACACCGTCAAATTGTCCTTTTGTGCCCACTTCGATCATAGATAGATACTGCTTATCGGCAGATAAAATGATGCCAACTTTGAAGCCTGAAGATGAACCAGCAAATCGAACTTCTACTATTTGTTTATTAGTAACGATATCTTGAATAGCTTTTTGAAAATTAAATTTCTTCATTTTTATAGCTCTAACTAGCCTAGAGAGACCCAAATTGTATCAAAATAAGTCATAAAACGTTAGTTATGGGTCTATAGACTAGATTCAAGCTCATATGTAAGAGTAGCTAATTGCCTTAACTAACCCTAGAATTAGCATGATATAATACTTCTTCTCAAGACAAGAGGAGTTATATGAAGTACGCCGTAATCCAGATTGTTGGTAAACAATATCGTGTCGAACCAGGTCAAGAACTGACGATTAATACTGTTGACGCCGAAGCAGGCAAAACCATCGAAATTTCCGATGTGTTATTGACTGTCGATGGTGACAACGTTCAGGTCGGTGCACCTCTGGTTAAAGGCGCAGTTGTAACCCTCAAAGTAAAGACTCATCAACGAGGTGACAAGATTCGTGTTGCTAAGTACAAGGCGAAGTCACGTTACCGTAAAGTGTACGGTCATCGACAACCAGAGACGACAGTTGAAGTCGTTTCGATTGGCTAAGACTTAAGGTTCGGAATGTCAAAGTTTCTTTTTCAGGTAGGTAGAACACCAGATCTCTCGGTGCGAGAGCTTGTTTCCTGCGGCCTGGAAGGCACCCTCATTCGCGAACAGCTCTACCAAGTAGAGTACGACGAAAAAGAACAAAACTCCCTGATTTCTCAGTTCAACGAGCTTGGTGGTAGCTTAAAGCTCCTCAAGGTAGTTGGCGAGTTTACTGACTTGAACGAAGAGGAACTTGTCGATTACGTCGCTGCCTACTTTGCCGAGTTTCCAAAACCAACCTTTGCTGTTGGCGAGCTGTACCGAGACAACATCGAGAAGATTCAACCAGTAGACGTCAAAAATGCCCTCAAAGCTCGTGGCGTCAGTTCACGATTCATCGATGCCCCCCGAGAAGGTTTATCTGCATCAGTCTTGCTTCACCAAAAAGTTTCAGAATTAATCGTGGTTCGTGTAGACGAACACACCAGCCTTTTTGCCCAGACACTCGGCGTACAGAACATCGATCAGTGGACCATTCGTGATCGCGAAAAGCCATACGCTGACCGCAAAAAAGGAATGCTTCCCCCAAAAGTGGCCCGAATGATGGTCAACATTGGTGTGGGTGAGCTGAAAAAAGTGACCGATGCAGCACCAATTATTTACGATCCTTTCTGTGGAACGGGTACGGTCTTAATTGAAGCACTGGTGATGGGTATGCCAGTCATTGGTACTGACCTTGATGCCACAGCCGCAGGCGGAACCACCAACAACCTTCGTTGGCTGACTGAACGCTACGGTTTATCCTCAAAGTTCACTGTCTTTCAATCTGACGTCAGTCACGTTCAAGATGGCCAACTCGATGTAAAACCCAACTTGATTGTGACCGAACCATTCTTAGGAAAACCCAAACCAGACCACGACCAGCTCCCCAACATGTTCCGCGGAATGGAGAAGCTGTATCTGGGAGCATTTCGCCAGTGGCGAACACTCTTGGCAGACAACGCCGTTGTCACAATGATTTTCCCGTTTGCTACCGATGGAAAACACAACTTTTCTCTCGAGAGCATCATTGACAAGATCGCAAGTCTTGGCTATACTCCAACATCTGAACCTTGTCTCTATCATCGCCCTCAAGCCGTGATTCAGCGCCAGGTCTGGACTTTTCAGTTTAAGAAATCCGCAGGAGATGCGAAAACCCGCTAAGTGCAGTCCGCACTCGGCAAGAATCGCTAAAGAACTATGTCACACGTCAAAGCCGGTGGAGCTGTCCGCCAACATCACCAACGTCCAGGCAAACGCCTTGGTTTAAAGAAGTTCGGTGGAGAAAAAATTGGTCTCGGCCAGATCATTCTTCGCCAGCGTGGTTTGAAGTACAAACCAGGTAAAGGTGTTGGAGTTGGTCGCGATCACACCATCTTCGCTATGATGGAAGGCGTCGTGAAATACGGCAAGCGCTTCGGTCGTACCGTTGTCAACGTGGTGACAGCGTAATCACATTTCAATTCGAATCACAAAGACCCCAGCAATGGGGTCTTTTTGGTTCCGTCGGGTTGAGCAAGCTGTTTCACACGCTTTTCACAGTTCACTGTTTTCCTATCTGATCTAGTGTGGTATACATTCGGTATGCCAACACAACATCCAACAGCACTACCTCTCAATCAGCTTCAGCCCAACCCGCTTCAGCCTCGCGGCAAGATGAATAAGGACGAGCTGGAAGAGCTCGTCAGCTCCATCAAACTCTACGGCATCCTTGAACCCATCGTCGTTGCTCACACTCCTGCCGGCTATCAAATTATTGCCGGTGAACGCCGCTGGAGAGCTGCCAAGCTTGCTGGTCTCAAAGAAGTCCCGGTGATCGTCAAAGTCACCACCCCTCGAGGCATGCTTGAGATGGCGGTGATTGAAAACGTCCAGCGCGTAGACCTGTCTCCAATTGAACGCGCGCAAGCATTTCAACAACTGCTCCGTGACTTCAAGTTCAGCCATCAACAAGTTGCCGATAAAATCGGAAAGTCGATTGCGTACGTGAGTAACTCACTCCGTTTACTTGGACTTCCTGATGCGATTAAAGATGGCCTGGCTGGTGGACTGATCAGTGAAGGTCACGCTCGTGCTTTGGCCAGTATTGAAGACGAACGTTTAATGATCGAGTGTTACAAGCAAATCCTAAAAGAAAATGCTTCGGTACGTCGAGCAGAAGAGCTGGTTCGCCGATATAAATCTATCAGCGGCCAAGAACCGAAAGCTGGCTCAAGTGAAGTGGGTCGTTTAGCGCTGCATAACACCCAAATCGATGAGTGGCAGAATAAGTTAAAACAAGCCTTTAAAGAAGATACCAAGATCAAACTGGTGGTCTCCAATCGCCAAACAAAGTTAACGCTTACCTTCCAGGGAACTCCAGAAGAAACACAGGCGGAAATTGCCAAAGTGATGGAACTCGCAGACAAGTGATCACTTGATGGTGAAAGTAGAACGCCTCGAAAAATCGAGGCGTTTTTGTTATCAAATCAATGGGCTGTAACAAAAAAATATTTAAAACGGATAGGTGGAGTGTTTGATCGGACCAGCTACTTTCAACGGCCAGTATCGAAAGACTGCTTTTCCAACGATGTCAGCTTTGTGGATGGCGCCCCAAGCACGAGAGTCGCTGGAGTATGGTCTGTTATCTCCACTCACGAAGTACTCATTTACACCAAGCACGACAGCTTTCCCTTTGGTGGCCGGACCAGGTAGCGTTTCAAAATCATCAGGAATGTAGGCTTCTTCAACTCGCTGTCCGTTCACCCAAATTGCATTTTCTCGAACTTCGATGGACTCGCCTGGTAATCCCAGCACACGTTTAATGAAGTCACAGCCGGTGCCCTTAGGACAGTTGGCTGCATCTGGTGCATGGAAGACAACAATGTCGCCCCGTTTGGGCTCTCCAAACTTGTACGAGACTTTATCTGATAGCACAAACTCACCACTTTGGAAGTTTGGTACCATAGATTGACCATTTACCTGATGCGGAGATGCCACAAATAGGTAGATAATCAAGAAAATAGATAAGGCGATAACGACCGTCTCGATAATATCGAGGAAGAAGCTACCTAGTACTTGCAAAACTTTCTCCATAACCGAGAATTATGCTGCGAAACGAGCAAAGATTCAATGACAACTATTCTTGGTTAGGTTTTTTATGGGCTACACCAAACACGCAATTCGAGGAGCCGGCTGGAACGGAGCGCTACAGATCGCGACAACTTTGTTGTCCGCGCTCAAGATTGTGATTCTGGCGCGTATTCTTTCGCCCAATGATTTTGGACTGTTTGCGTTGGTCGCGGTGACGATTGGAATTGTTGAGTCGTTCACCGAAACCGGAATTAACCCGACCATTATTCAGTCACCCAAAAGCATTACCTACTTTCTCGATACAGCGTGGGTCATTTCAATCGTACGCGGCTTGATCATCAGCATCTGTATGATGACTGCGGGTTTTGCAATGCAGTTCATTTATGATTCCCAGCAGCTGTTTGTCTTAGTTGGCGTTGCGTCACTCATACCACTGATAAAAGGATTCATAAATCCAGCAATTATCACACTACAAAAAGATCTGCGCTTTTTTAGAGACTCCTTCTATCGACTATTAGTTCTAGTCGTTGAAGTAGTGAGTACCATTTCTTTAGCATTACTACTCAATTCAGTCTTCGCAATGGTCTTTGGACTGGTCATCAGCGCCATTTTCGAAGTCATCATCACCTGGGCGATGTTTAGTATTCGGCCAAGATTTGCGTATATTTCTTCGAGAGCCAAAGAAATCTTTGACAACATGAAAGGTCTGAACGTGTTGTCTATATTGGGGTATGCATCCGAAAATGTTGATAACTTAATTGTCGGAAAAGTAGTGGGCACTGCTGGCTTAGGTATCTATCAAAATAGTTACGGCTTTACCCACAAACTGAATTTACAGTTAGCGAAGTCGGTCCAGATTGGCACCTTCCCGGTCTATGCTCGAATCAGTGATGATCTGCAACGACTCAAACGCGCGTATCTCAAAACAGTTCTGACATCACTTGGAACATTTATCTTGATTGCGATTCCGTTTTTCCTTTTTCCTAGAGAGACGGTCTTACTGCTGCTTGGAAATCAATGGCTCGAAGCTGTGCCGTTGATTCGACCACTCCTGCTAGCCGGGCTACTTCAAAGTGTAGTAGCTATGTCTTCGTCACTCTTAGTAGCACGCCGGGCCTACTTCTGGCTGAATGCAAACTTATTTATTACAACAACGACAATGATTGTGTTAGTTGTGATACTTGGCTCTCAGTACGGCTTAATTGGGGCGGTAATGGGTGTTGTTATCGCACGCGCATTGGCACTCCCAGCAAGCCTATTTGGTGTGTATAAAACGCTTACGACAAAAACAGTTCCGGTGAAAACCACTTGGCAGTTATGAGCATTAGCGTCTTACTCCTAGCAAATCACTCAGATCTTCTTTTAGAAAAGTCATTGAGTAGTGTGGCGTGGGCTGATGAAGTAATACTTGGTTGGACAGGGGAGAAAGATCCCACTCCAGAAGACAAGGCCACGTTGGAGCGGATTATTCCTACGATACGTGTGGTGCGTATCCCTGGGGAAATCACAGATTTCTCTGCCACTCGCAATCACCTTCATAGCAAAGTGAAATCTGACTGGGTTTTTTGGTTGGACAGTGACGAGGTATTCTGCACTGAGTCTTTGTCAAAACTGCACGCCACTATGAATCGCAGTGACATAAACGGCGTAATGATTCATCGCGTCGATATCTTTGGTGGCAAAGCACTCAAGTGGGGTGAAGTACAGAACGTCAAAATTCTGCGGATGTTTCGTGTCTCCACGGGCAGCTTTATTCGACCAGTGCATGAAGTGGCGGTGGTAGAGGGCGAGATTACAGATCCGGGTATTGTGATTGAGCACTATGCGCACTCATCTATTTCCAGTTTTATTGCCAAAGTGATTCGCTATGCCCAGATTGAAGCCAAACTCCGTTATCAAAAGGGGAAAAAATCTTCACCGCTAGAAATGATTGTTTGGCCGACGGGCAAGTTTTTCAGCAACATGTTCGTTCACCTGGCGTTCTTAGACGGCTGGCAAGGCGTTTCCTACGCGCTGGTAATGAGTATTCATTCCTTAGCAGTGCGCGCATGTCTGATTGAACTCTGGCAAGACAAAAAAAAGTAGGCTGACCATGCCCAATACTTCTCAGCTGTCACTACAGTCCCAACGCATTTGGATGTGGATGCTGTTTGGTTTTTTTGGAGTTGTATCTCTGGGTCAACTTCAACGTGTCGAGCTTTCAGGACTTCCAGCATTTTATCTGCACGATGTACTCCTTGGTTTTTTTGTGGCTTGGCTCCTTACACACAAGACGTGGAGAACACTTTGTATAAAAGGATTAAAGGCTGTTCCTACACTGGCATGGCTATGCTTTGCATGGGTGGGCGCAGGGCTAGCCATCGCTGCACTCTCTGGATCAAACATCACCTACCCACTCGCCCTAGCGGCTCGCTTCCTTTTATACGCACTTGCTAGCAGCGGTCTCTTTTTTCTCTATAAAGAACATTTGCTGCGCATACCAGTTCTCAAAGCTGGAATACTCTTTTACGTTGCGCTGCTGCTCTTTTTTGGACTACTTCAATACTTTTTCCTGCCGGACACCAGATTCTTGTTTTTCCTGGGTTGGGATGATCACTACTATCGGCTGATCTCCACACTTTTTGATCCCGGATATACAGGGCTATTGTTGGCGTTGGGCTATCTCTTCGTCCAAGATCACTTCCTTCGTCCTCACTCAGGTCGAGTGCTGAGGTTTCGGCCGATGACCGCGCTGCTTTCCGTGGGATTGTTCCTTGGCATCCTGCTGACATACTCACGAGCCAGTTATCTAGCGTTTGGAGTGGTTATTCTGTTTTTGATCTGGGCAAAATGGAGAGAAGGACAGCTCCAGCAAGCAGCGACTCAAGCATTCATTGCCGTGGTCTTTGTGTTGAGTTTGTTTTTCTTGCCCCAACCGGGAGGTGAGGGAGTGAAGCTGGGCAGAACATCCACGATTACTGCTCGCGCAGTTACTGCACAGCAGTCTTTTTCCAACCTGAACAGCGTATCGACACTCATCATCGGTGAAGGTCTCTTTGTGCCACCACTTCAAACGCCTTCTGAGTATTCAGGGACTACCAGTCATGCCAAGGTATCTGATAACTGGATAGTTGCCGTGCTTGTGGGAAGTGGAGTAGTTGGAGTAGTACTTGTGGTTGCAACATTGATCCAGTTACTCAGGTGGAGTATCAACACAAATCGATCGTATCTGTGGATCGCACTGTTGGCAGTTTTAGCTCACGGGTTATTTAACGCCAGCGTGACGTTCCCATTTGTGTGGCTTGTGCTACTTGTGTGGGGTGTACTTACTCTTGAAAAGTGACGGCAATAGTTTTTTCGGTCTCGTTACCTGCCATGTCGATCACTTTAAATGAAAGATTATTGCTGCCGTTTTCGAGTCGGTGCGTGGTGTCAAATGTTCCATCCTCACCAAGAAAGACAAGACGGTCATTTAAGTACACTTTAGCGCCCGGCTTGGTTTTTCCTTTGACGGTCACGTTCTGACTTTTCTTGCCTTGAATGGCTTGACCTTCAGTGGGCTCAGTCACTTCAATTTCTGGTTTTTGATTATCAAAGATGGTGACAAATCGCTGACTCACTTCTGATTCTAGTTCACCATTTTTGGCATATGCGGCAAAGCTGTTTTCACCTTGTTCGAGATTGACGTCAATCGAAAAGTTGCCAGAGTCATCCGCATCAACAACTTCTGATTCAGAACCGTTGAGCAGTAAGTAGACTTTCGCTTTTGGGGTGGTAAATCCAGTTAAGGTAATCGAGGCACTTGAAGTTGCTACTGCTGGGGCAGAGAACTGCGGAATTTGCGGGGGAAGTCCATCTTGCTCAGTGGTTGTGGTACTTGCTCCACCACCAATAAAGCGAATGAATCCAATAATCACCACAAAGCTGACCACCATCAAAGCCACACCAGCCAACCCAATCAGGATTGTCTGCCGAAGCACGGACGTTTGTTCCTGTTTCACTTTTCTAGAAGTTACAAGTCTTGTGGAGCGTTGATATTGAGGAGAGTAGTCGTTCACGTTTATCATTCTACAGCGTTTGAGATCAAAGAGCTACATTTTCATCAGAACGCTTACACAAATCTTATGAAAGTATTGAGCCAGAGGCGGGAGTCGAACCCGCGACTTGCGGTTTACGATACCGCTACTCTACCAACTGAGTTACTCTGGCAGTCAGGAGGGTATTATACCAAGTTTTCTAGATCTGAAATAACCACATCAAGAATGTGCGAATGAGGTGGTATGATCTAGATAAGTACGCCACTCAGATCATGCTCACTTTCTTCAAAAGACCTATCGTTCAACGCGTATTACTCTTTGTAGTAGCGTTTGTCTTTATTTCTGGAATAAGCGGCTCCTGGATCATTGCGACCAGAAAACTGCTTTTCCCGTTTTACTTTTCAATCTACGGAAGTGCCGGCAAATCTTTACTCTTTGCACTCGCCACGTTCTTACTGCTTACCAAAGACGGTATCTTGTCTTTCTCTGTGGAGAAGTGGCAAAAGCGTAATCTTTTCTTTTTCGGCCTCTCAGTTGCTTCACTCGCCGCATTCTTTTTCTTCGCAAATCAGCTCTTGGCATACAAGAACTTTGCCCAGGCGCCTGCGCTGGCAGGCGCTGCTCATGCAGGACTGTTGCTGTCAGGTCTTTTCATCACCTTAGCAGTATTTGGAATCCACTTTTTCAAAACTCTTGCCAACAAATTCTGGAAAGAAGTAGTGCTGAGTGCTATTCTCGGCGCAATTTTTTATTTTTTATTTGGTTGGATTTTTCTGCTTTGGCCGTATCTCAGTAAGATTGTTCTGGTGGCAGTGGCATACTTACTTCACTTCAGTTTCCCAAATATTGTGATCGTCCCACCTTTGACAATTCAGCTTCCACAGTTTGCGGTAACAATCGGTGAGTACTGCTCAGGCATTGAGTCACTCTTTTTGATCACCACCTTGTACGTGCTTATTGGATGTGTAGAACGTGAACGGATTCTGGTCAAACAGTATCTATTGTTATTCATACCATTGATTATTGGGATGTTTACCCTTAATATCCTTAGAGTATACGTAATTATACTTTCGGGTGTTTGGCTCAGCCCTGAAATTGCAGCGAAACTGTTCCATACATATCTGGGCATGATCCTGTTTATGAGCTACTTTTTTATATATTGGAGAATGGCTGCCCCCATCATCATCCAAACTCGCCAGAAAACTGGCAAGGAGAGTGTATGACGGCATCTAAATTTATTCTTGGCTTTGCTCTTGGTGTGGTTGGGTTAGCACTCAGCACCACTCAGGCTTCTGCACAAATGATCCGCGAAACATGGATCAGCGGTACCGTTTACAACAACGAAGGCTCACCAGTCAACGGTGGCAGTGTCAACGTCACCTGTGGAGCGACGACTAAATTAGCGATCATCGATGGAAGTGGGAACTACGCCAAAACATTCACTCAAGTGGAGTGTAAAGCCGGTGACACCGCTACAGCAACTGCTTCAACCGGTGAGGGAAGTGGCACAAGTAGTGAAGTCGTTCAAAACACCGTCGTGAATGGCCCAATCGTGGACTTAGACATCGCTGTCATCGACATCACCGTTCCAGAGTTTGGTCTCATTGGCGGAGCATTGACTGGACTGATTTCAGTGGGTGGCTACCTAGCCATGCGCAGCAAATCCATGGTCTAAATCTAAACGAATTGAGAAGAACATCTTCAAGATAGGACTCTGTTCACTTGAAGATGTTTTGACATATACTCAACCTACAAAGCTATGCAGACCAAACTTCTTTTTCTTCTTCTCCTTGGCGCAAGCGTTGCCGTAATTTCGTACATGTCGATCTCATCCAAAACCACCACCAAAAGACCGATAGGAACTGAACAAACTCTTTTTCCAAAGTTGTGTGGAGTGAATCTGAGCGGGGCAGAGTTTGGTGAGAAAAATCTGCCTGGACAGCTCAATACCGACTATCTCTACGCTACAGACTCGGCACAGAATGCCTACTTTGCGCAGCATGACCAAAGAATTATCAGAATTCCGTTTCGCTGGGAACGCATTCAATCACAGGCCTTCGGCGAACTCTCTACAGAGAACCTTGCCGGGCTGAAATCGATGGTCGCTTCGGCGAAAGAACATAACCAACTGGTGATTCTGGACCTCCACAACTATGGTCGCTACTACAACGAGCCGCTGACCGTGGCAAACGCCAGACAGCTGAGTGATGTCTGGAAGAAGCTCGCTCTAGAGTTTAAGGATGAGCCAGCAATTTTTGGTTACGAACTGATGAATGAACCTCATGATCTACCAGAGGGTGGTACTGGCTGGGCAAAGATCGTTCAATCCACAGTGACCCAAATACGAACCGTCGATTCAGAAACACCCATCTTAGTGCCTGGATATGACTGGCAACATCCCAATCGTTGGCCAGAAGAGAACGCTGAGCTCAACATCGTTGATCCATCAAACGCACTGATCTACGCCGCGCATCAGTACTTCGATGAAGACTACAGCGGCAGGTATACACAACAGTTCACAGATGTCGAGAAAACGTCCCAACAAGCCATCGCCGACCTTCAACCATTTATTGGGTGGCTGGCCGAACGAAATGCTCAAGGAATCCTAACAGAAATTGGGACACCTGCAGACAAAAAGTCTGTGGCTGTCTTAGATACCTACTTGGCAAACTTGGTGACAAAACCAGAGATTGTTGGCGTTATTTTATGGAGCGCCGGACCTTGGTGGGGTGACTATCCGCTGCGAGTGGACCCAGTAACAACCGGCACAGCCCCACAGCTACAAGTGCTACAAGCCTATTGTTTACCTACTCGCTCGATATAACCAAGTATTTAACCATGCCCAGTGCTGTTGCAGTGGAGCATCAAGATCACCCCATCCATACAACGCTTGTTTCTGGCGGAAGTTTGGCGAGATCTCTGCGTCGTAGAGTTCTTTCGCAGACCCCAACTCATCTCGACCGACAAAGTAGGCCAACATTGCGACATTGTTATCTAAAGATGATTCTTCTTTGAGTGGAAACTCGTTCCGTGCATACCTGGTGTAAATGCGCTTTTTTGCAGCCCAATCTTGTGCGAAAATGGTCAAGTTGTCCAAGTATGTGTGCGCTCTGAGATCGCCATCAACCCGGGCAGCAATGCCGATGTTCCAGAGCGTCCGGAAGGCTTCGTAACCGTAAACAGGACTTTCAGCCCCAATTTCCGACTCTGAGAGCACCTCTCCTCTGGCATTCACGTCACACCAATCTGGTGGCAAGTAATTACCGGCTGGCGTAAGACTGCACGTTTCTACAACGCTGTACATTTGATCACGAAGTCTGATCCATTTATCATCAGCAGTGAGCTCCGCAAGGCGAGTATAGAGGTGGGGCATAAAGCTAGCAGGGCTGGTGACGTAACGCTTCCGGCCTGACTGCGCCGACCAAGTTCCAGCCACGAGGTATTGATTTCCCTGCAGTGTAATGGTTTCGGATAGCCAAATACTGTCCGCCACTTGCTTGGCTGTAACGTCGTAGTTGGAGCTTGGCCAGTTGTCATCTGCCACCAACAGTGCGTACGCAATGAATTGATCAGCTTCACTTGATGAGGCAGGGTTGACTACCGTGACCACATTATCTAGTGACTGCGTCTGCGCATAAAACACTCCAGTGAGTGGATCTTGTTGATTCGTTAACGTCCAGTTCAAGACACGATCAAAGGTCAGTTGATCGTTACTGAGCGCAGCACGAAGGAGGGTGTACCCAAGGTTCCTGCTGCTGGTCTGTCCGAAATCATCATCAACAACTTGACCATCGCTCTTCACAAACTGTTGAACAAACGAGTTCCAACTCAAGTTCAAGACATCATCTAAGGTATTTTGTTTATAGAGAGCCACCCAGTCACCATTGGGGTAGTTTTGGACGAACTCACCCAAAGTATCTTTTGCTGCATATGGTGGACCAAAATACTGAAGCTGAGTGCTTTTTGCCAAAGCCAGTTGAGTCAAAGGGTTACTGGATTTATAGCTATCAGTGTCTTTGTACATTTGCTGAGTGACCAGCAAGTACTGAATGTTTTGTGGATCATTCTGTAATTTCTTCTGGCGAATGTCAGGGTCGAAGTCCACTTTCCAGTACCAGTCAGCGTTCACAAAATCAGGATCACCCGGAAAACGACTGTTCATTAAATCAATCATTCCGTAGTCCATGACTACCACAGCATCAGCCGGCAGATTGGCTTTCACCCACTCAACTGCCTTCACCTGAGAACTTGCCTCGTTACTCTGGAACATGTTCCGCACACCCTGATGGAACCAGTAGTATTGGCCAACAATCGACAAAAACAGGATAATACCAGTTACCCCAACCAAGAAGTGCAGTCTCTTCAACAGCTGATAAAAGACGGAGATCGCCCCACCAATCGCCATGCACCAGAAGGGAATCAGTGGAATGACATAAAAGTTAATGACTAAGCCACCGCGCAGTAAGAATATCAACATCGGCAGAGTTAACCAGATCATCACCCGACTTGCACGATGCTTGAGCGCAAGAACTAGATGAAAAAGCAACGCTGCAGCTCCGCCAAACACTAACCAGGAATCGTGACCGATCCAGTACTTAAAGTTGATGAAAATCTCACTGCGAGTATCCCAAAATGGTAGCCCAGAACCACGACTGGTCTGTTG
>Ga0163154_10000409_pt1 | contig 64930 bp, 60 predicted proteins | sample OliLakLV19MP9P1_FD_148649 | JGI IMG/M metagenome (GOLD analysis project Ga0163154, IMG submission 148649) | Freshwater microbial mat bacterial communities from Lake Vanda, McMurdo Dry Valleys, Antarctica - Oligotrophic Lake LV.19.MP9.P1 | ecosystem: Environmental > Aquatic > Freshwater > Lake >...
GCCGATAGGCATACCACGCTACGACGAGCGCGAGCCCGGCGAGCCAGAGCCAGTGAAACGCGAGCGGGTTTTGGAACTCAAGTCCGTTCACGTCAGTGTCCGGAAGCGAGTGGAAGCGAGGAGGAGATCAAAGAACGCCATGAGTAGCGCGAGCGCGAGGAGTGGGGGCAGCGTGACTCCGGCGATGCGAAGCGGCTCGACGGCGAAGTCGGCGTACTGAAGGTAACGACGAGCTTCGGTCTCGGTGCGTTCGAGTCGATCAATCTCGGCGTAAATCGAACGAAGGCTCTGGGTATCGGTGGCGCGGAAGTAGCGACCACCAGTCGTCTCGGACATCTTCTTGAGAAGGTCTTCATCGATGCTAACATCGACCTTCTCGAGAAACGTCCGGCCGAAGACGTCGGTCACGGGATAGGGGGCCTTTCCACGGGTCCCGACGCCGATCGAGTAGATCTTGATGCCGTAGGCTTGGGCGAGTTCCGCCGCTGCCAGTGGATCGATGTCGCCGGAGTTGTTCTCGCCGTCGGTCAGCAGCACCATGATGCGACTCTTCACCTTGGGCGCGTTGTCGTCGGCCAGCGCCGGGCTTGACGAAGAGTCCGGTGAATTCCGTGCTGCCACGTCTTTCAGTCGCTCGACGGCCAGCGCAACCCCGTCGCCGATCGCAGTGCCGTCCTCTTGTGCGGTCCGCGCGACGGCGAGCTCGCGCACGCCAGCAAGAAGGTGATCGTGATCGAGGGTGAGCGGGCAGATACCGTCGGCGTTCTTCGCGAACGTCACCGCGCCAACCATGTCGTTCGGTCGTCCACCGAGCGTGCCATCGCCGGCGACGAAGTCGTTGACGACGCTCTTGAGCACGGTGAGTCGATCGGTCGGCTCGTTGTTGATTGAGAAATCCATCGCGAGCATCGAACTCGAACGGTCGATCACGAGTTGAATCGCGATTCCTTCGACGCGGACGCGCGTCTGGCTATCGGCTTTCACCGGCCGGGCCAGCGAAATGACGACGAGCGCGATCGCGCCGGAGCGGAGTGCAATAGGTAGCCAGCGGAAGCGAGCGAGAGCGCTTGAGCCTGCTGCGACTAGGAGCGCTGCGTCGGGGTGCGCCACCGTCGCGCGCTGACGTCGCCACCACGGCAGGAGCGCGAGCGGGAGCAGAAGGAGAAACCAAGGTTGGAGCAGCGTATAGGTCACGCAGGGGCTTCCTGATTCAGGTGCGGCGGTTTCGCGTGTGGAGCGTCGGCGAGCGGAAGAGGTGATTCCGCTGTCGCGGCCGACTCGCGGACAAAGCTGCGTGCCTGCGCGATGCTGTCGGCGCAGTGCGCGGCGCTCGGTCGCTCGCCACCAAACTTCACCATGTCAGCGCCGCGGAGGAATCCCGCGAGGAGTGTTTGATGAACATCTGCGACGGCGCTCGATCGACGCGCCTCGCGCAGAAACTCGGGCGTCGTGAGCTCGGGAGCGCGAATGCCGTAGCGGCGTTCGACGTAGCCGCGCACGATGTCGGACAACACCACGAAGTACTCGTGGACCTGACCGGTTGCGGGCAGATTGCGGCGCTCGAGTTCCGACAGTTCCGACATCGCCCGCTCGTGCGCCGGGATGAGTCGCGCGGCCTTCGCGCCGCGACGCACGAAGTACCACAGCGCGACGAGTCCGGCGACGATCGCCACGCCGATGCCCGCGATCGTCGCGGTGCGGCGCCAGTCGCGCGGCAAGTCGATGTCGACGACGCCTTTGATGTCGCGGAACTTCTTCGGATCGTCGTCGCCTTGAAGCAGGCTCGTGACAGTCACGGGTATCGCATCAACGTGCAGCTTCGCTGCGTCGTCACCAGCCCCAAGCGGTACGTCAATCGCGGGGATCTCAAGCGTGCCGGTGTCGAGCGTCGACAACGCGAACGCGACGCGCCTTGGGCCGTCGGCTCGTGCGGGCTGCGGTATCGGTCGAACGTCGAACGGGCCAAGCGTGGCAGGGAGTGCTGGGGGCACCGCATTGTCGCCCGTGGTCTCGATCGTCAGCGTCAATGTCTGCCCGGCTTCAACGGAGTCACGGTCCACGGTCACCGTCATCGTGGCACCGTTCGCTTCAGCACTCCGCGTGATCGCCGGGCCGGGTGCAACGGGCGCGCGGGAGCACGCGACGGCGAGCGCTGCGACCGCGATGGCCATGCTGGTGCCAACCCGTGAGGTGATAGTCGAGAGATGCGTCATCGCGCTCTCCTCGATTCGCGATGGTGAAAGTACGTCGTCAGCGGCTCGACGAAATCATGACCGGTCGTGAGGTCGATCGGCTCGATGCGCATGCGGCGGAATGCCGTGATGCGACGCTCGTTGCGATCGCGCGCGAACGACGCGTAGCGCTCGCGCACCGCGCGACTGCTGGTGTCGAGCGTGAAGCGCCGTCCGGATTCGAGATCATCGAACTCCACAAATCCGACATTCGGTAAGTCATCTTCACGAGCGTCACCAATCCGAATCGGAATGACGTCGTGCCGTGCCCGCGCCAGCCGCATCGGCTTCTCCCAGCCCTCGGTCAGGAAGTCGCTGAGAACGAACACGACGGCGCGACGGCGAAGGACGCGGCGCAGTTCGTCAAGCGCGAGCGCGAGGTTGGTGCCGCGCCCTTGCGGCTTCAGCGACAGAATCTCGCGCACGATGCGCAGGACGTGACGTGACCCCTTGCGTGGCGGCACGAATCGTTCGATCCGATCGGAGAAACAGAGGAGCGCTGCTTTGTCGTTCGAGCGCACCGCAGAGAAGGCGAGCGTGGCGGCCACTTCGGCGGCGAGTTCGCGCTTCATCTGCGCGCTCGTGCCGAATGAGAGCGAGCCGCTGAGGTCGACGGCGAGCACGACAGTCAGCTCGCGCTCTTCGCGAAAAAGCTTGACGTGTGGATCGCCGACGCGGGCGGAAACGTTCCAGTCGATCGAGCGAATGTCGTCGCCGAACTGGTACGGCCGAACTTCCTCGAACTCCATACCGCGGCCACGGAACGCGCTCTTGAATTGGCCAGCGAGCGCCTCGCTGACGAGATGCGAGGTTCGGATTTCAATCCGCTTGATCTTCTTGAGCAGTTCGGCAGAGAGCATGGGTGCGCTGCGACTGGAGGCGGAAACGCGGGGTGTTACGACGCAACATTACGGAACCGGCACGTGCTCAAGCAGCAGGCGGACGATGTCGTCGGTCGATTTCTCCTCGGCTTCCGCTTCATAGGACAGCGTAAGGCGATGCCGAAGGACGTCGGGTGCAACGTCCTTCACGTCCTGCGGAAGGACGTATCCGCGTCCGTCAAGGAATGCTTTGCCTCGCGCGGCTCGCACTAAGCTCAGCGTTGCCCGCGGCGATGCGCCGTATTGCACGAGCCCCGTGATGGGCACGCGATGCGCGCTGGGATCGCGCGATGCAACGACGAGTTGCACGATGTAGTCTTTGATACGGTCGTCGACAAAGATGTCATCGACAACGGTGCGAGCCTCTGCGATCGACTCCGGACGCATCACCGGCTCGATCGCAGGCGTCGACGTCGTCTTCGCCATTCGATCGAGAATCTGTCGTTCTTCTCGGGGACTCGGGTACTTCACGACGAGTTTCAACATGAAGCGATCGACTTGGGCTTCAGGGAGTTGATAGGTGCCTTCCTGCTCGATCGGATTTTGCGTCGCGAGGACGAGGAACGGATCGGGAAGTCGGTACGTCTCGGTGCCGATGGTCACCTGTCGTTCTTGCATCGCTTCGAGAAGCGCGCTCTGCACCTTTGCTGGTGCTCGGTTGATCTCGTCGGCCAAGATGATGTTCGAGAAGATCGGACCCTTCTTCACGCTGAATTCGCCGGTGTTTGGCCGGTAGATCATGGTTCCTATCAGGTCAGCGGGCAGGAGGTCGGGCGTGAACTGGATGCGCTGGAAGCCAGTGCGAATTCCCGCCGCCAAGGCTGCAACCGCGGTCGTCTTTGCTAGGCCGGGCACTCCTTCGATCAGGAGATGGCCGTTGCACAAAACGCCCAAGAGCAGTCCGTCAAGCAAATCCTGCTGTCCGACGATAATCCGCTTCATCTGCTCTTGAAGGGCTCGAAACGGCTTGCTCGCTGCGTCTACCCGACCCTCAAGGGCCGCGACGTCGTGATGCGTGAAGGTGCTCATCGTGTTCTTTGTTGATGATGGTTGCGATCGTTCGCGCGTTGATATGAAGACGGAGTGGATCCGCCAGTAGACCACAGAGGATGCCGAGTCGCATCGATGCCGTCGAGTCGGAAACTGGCTACGTTTAGTCGGTCCATTCCACGTCGTCGGTGCCACTGGAATCCTGGAGCTGCTACCCGCGGAATCACGGTTTGGGGTATTGCTACCGGCATGACGAACCAAGGCTCCGCTCTCCCGCCAACTCCGCCCGCGATTTCATTGGTCGGCGTGGGTGTGATGGGACAATCGATCGGACGACATCTTCTTGCCGCTGGCTATCGCCTGCGGGTCCACAGTCGAACGCGGGCGCGGGCGGACGAGCTTGTTTCAGCCGGCGCGAGTTGGGTAGCGACGCCGCGTGAGGCGGCTGAAGGTGCTGACATTGTCGTCTCGATGGTGGGCTATCCGCACGACGTCGAGGAGGTGCATCTCGGACCAATGGGGACGCTTCGAGCGACGGTGGTTCCACGTCTCGTCATCGACATGACCACCAGCCAGCCAGCGCTCGCGGTGCGCCTGGCGGAGGAGGCCCAGAAGCGGGGAAGTGACGCGCTCGACGCCCCTGTCTCTGGCGGCGATGTCGGCGCCCGGAACGCCACCCTTTCGATCATGGTTGGAGGGTCGCCTACGGCCTTCGAGATGGCTCGACCCGTCCTCGAGCGGCTCGGTACGACGATCGTCCGGCAGGGCGGACCGGGGGCAGGGCAACACACCAAGATGGTGAACCAAATTCTCATCGCAGGCACGATGATGGGGGTCGCCGAAGGCCTGTTGTACGCGGCAAAAGCGGGCCTCGACCCGAATCGCGTGCTCGCGTCCGTCGGCGGCGGAGCGGCTGGTTCGTGGACGGTGCAGAATCTCGTCCCGCGGATTCTTCGGGGCGACTTCCAACCGGGCTTTTTCATTGAGCACTTCGTGAAGGACTTGGGCATCGCGCTCGAGGAGGCGACCCGGCTGGGCCTCGATCTCCCAGCACTCGCGCTGGCCAAACGCCTCTACGACGCGGCAGTGGCCGCCGGGTACGGCCAACTCGGGACTCAGGGTCTCTACCGGATGCTTGCGGAACGGCTGGGCATTCCGCTGAGCGTTCCGAGCTGAGAGCCCTTCCCAGGGCGGAGCGCTTCCAGTATCCTGCCCGGCTCGCTCTAAACAGGCACCGCTGGGTGTCGCGTCTAGGTTCCGCGTTTTTGGTCACTAGAAAGGTCTTGGGTCATGGCTACGGCGACTCCCTCCGTCAAGAAGGTCACGTTTACGATTACGAGCCTGCCGCGCATGGCATCGGCGACGAAGACGCTTCAGCGGCTCATGCGCATGAACCCCAAGACGCAGCGGACCCTCTCGAAATTGAGCAAAGTTCGCGTGAACACGTTGAACCAGCGAAAGCCCCGCGCCGGTCGCATTTGGCTGACCCGCGTTCCCGCGACTCGTCTCATCACGGTTGCGGTCGGCGAGACGTTCACGCTCACGATGACGCCGCAAATCGCGCCCGACGTCAAGAGCATCGAGAAGTACGTCAAGGTCAGCCACTAACACCCAGCCACTAACAGAACATTAGAGGCTAACACTACACTAGCGCCGCGTCACCTCTGCCGCGCCGACGACCAGCACCCAAGCGTCTGAGTCGGTGGGGCCGCCGGGCAGGATAGTTGCGATAGGTGTCTGTCCGCGGGCAAAGGGCAAGACGCCTTCGAACGACGCAGTGCGTCCGCCGCGCTCGACTTCGACGGCAATCGTTACGGCGAGAACGTGACCGATCCGATCGTGTCGAGCGACGATCTTGCAGACGCCCTTCTCGGTCGCAGCCTCTGACCTCACAATTGCTGTTTCGCCGATCCGCGCCACGACGCGCGGCGACCATGCGCGGCGAGCGTCGCTCTTCTGCGCGAGCGCCGCGGCGAGGTCCGACGGTTCGCCCCGAGCGCTGAGCGCCTGCGCGTCGCGTGTGAGCGCGTCGAGCGACGCGCGCGGCAGTTCGATCAATGTCACGCTCACTTCGGCGGCTAGCGGTGACTCTGAGCGAACTTGGGTCAACAGACGGCGAATCTTGCGGTGCATCACGGGCGTAGCGCTGACAACGAGTCGCGCCGCCTCGGTTGAGATGGTGCCGCGATCGCCGCCGTTCGTGTTCCAGCCGTCGGGGTCGACATGTTCCTGGATCAGGTCGATCAGCCGCGAAGTGCGCTCTTCGAGCGTCTCGTCCGTCGCTGTCACCGCGGTCGGCTGCACGGTCGCTGGTGTATCGGCGACGGTGAGCATCAACGTCGAATCGGTCAGGATGTCTGCCACGTCGTAGATCGCGAGTTCCTGCATCCGCGCGGCGGTCGTCCATGTCGTGAGGACGAGCTGTCCGGGAGCGGCGTCGACGATAGGACGTTCCGATTCGCGCCCGAGTGAGTAGGCGAGCGTCGACAGCGCGTCGAACAGTGAGACACCGCGCACAACGAGATCCAGTTTGTCCGTGCGATCGATTCCGATGCGCTCAAGGGCTGGCCAATCCGCGCGAACGGGCACTGTGCGCGACTCATTCAATTTCGCGATGATCGACTCAGCGCTCGCATCGTGCACTTCGATCGTGACTCGAGCTTCGTCGGCTGCGGCCAGCGCAGCAAGACTGCTCGACACCTCGATCTTGGGGGAAGGTGGCGCGGCATCGGGTGGCGCGATATGGCACAGGGCGGCGAGAACGGCGACGGGGAGGAGGGGCATGATGGGAATGGCGGGCATGACGGGCATGACGGGCATGGCGGGCATGACGTGCATGACGTGCATGACGTGCATGACGTGCATGACGTGCATGGTGAACCGGTACCGCCGCTCCGCGTTGCTGGCCTCGAGCAGGCTCGTGCGGCAGTCAGGGACGAGGGACGCGAAAGGGACGCGTCAGGGACGCGAAAGGATCGCGTTCCGGATCGGGACGACGAGATGCGGGATGACACGGTGCTCGGCGAGCCGCTCGGCGTGACCGCAGAGCGACGCGAAGACTGTTTTCAGGTCGTCGAGCGAACGGATCGGCCCCTGTCGCCGCACGGTGAGGAACACGCTGATGGGCTCTTGGTCACCCGAGGAGAGCATCATCTCGCCGCGCCCGGCTCGCGACTTGACTTCGAAGCTCGCCGAGAGATCGCCCGATTCGCTGAGGCTGATCGTGAGCGATGGCTGCACGTCGACCACGGAATCCTGCTGTCGGTCGACGAGCGCCGAGAGTGGGCTGTCGGCGAGCAGCGCCTCGAAGATGATCTCGTCGCGCGGGGCATCGGTTTCAAAGTCGAAGCCAAACACGAGTTCCAGCGAGTCGATGTCGAGCGGACTAATAGAGAGGTAATACGGCGCGACTTCGAGGATGCGGGTGTGCAGGTTGTAGGCGTCATCGAGCGACTGCGGATTCACGGCGCCAGAGCGCACCGAGGTCTGGCGCATCGCGACCCATGTGAACTGCCGGTCGAGTTCGGCTGTCTCGAGTGCGAGTTCACCTTCGAAGCGGCGAAATCGTTCGAGGCGCGGGAACTCGCGGCGCAACCGATCGAACATGTCGAGGACTGTCTCGCGTCGATCAGGCAAGTCGAGCTTGAGGCTGAGCTTCTGATTGACGTAGAAGTCGCTGCAGAGCGCGCCAAAGGTTGGTGCGACGGATTCGGCAGGCATCGGGGAAGCCTAGGGAACGCCGACGGGGTCGGGGCGAATTGGGCAGGTTGTGCACACTGTCGACAGCGCCCGGCTCGCGACCGCTGGCGTCACTCGCTGTTAGTCCGCCGATGTCGCGAAGAGCCAGCGCTCAACGGCATCGTGGTCTTCGAGTGTCGGCAGGACCCAGTCGGCACCGGACGCTACGAGGTCGTCGACGGTGAAATCCCCAGTTGCCACGCCCAGAGCGCGGCAGCCATTGAAATGGGCGCAATCGATGTCGTGCGGGGTGTCGCCGATGATGATGACTCGGGCTGGATGGGCAGGCTGGCCGTGAAGTTCGGCGACGCGGCGCATCGCGACGGGCGGCAAGGAGCGGCGATCGGGGCCATCGCCAGCAAACGCGCCGAGCCGAAAGTGGTCGGCGTCGTAGCCTGCGGCCGTGACCTTCATTCGTGCGGTTTCGACGTAGTTCCCGGTCAAGAGTCCAATCGTGATGTCGTCCCGCGCGTTGAGGCGCTGAACCAGTCCGAGCGCGCCGGGCATCTGCCGGAAGTGGGCTCCAGCGGCGATCCGGCGTGCGAGACTTGGCCCGTACACGCCCCGGAAACGGGCTTCGGCAGGTGGCGAGTCGTCGAGGCCGACTCTGCGGACCGCGTCAGCCCAGATCAGCGTGTCGAGACGACCCGCGACGGGGATGCCGTCGAGCGTGACCGCGTGGTTGGGGTAGAGATCCTTGAACGCATCGAGCATCGCGCCGACGCCGTCGCCGCGACCGCGGAGCAGGGTGCCGTCGATATCGAAGAGTACGAGGGGGCGAGTCATCGAGTCAGTGGGGAGAAAGACAACCGACTCGTTAGGCGACTGCGGCGCACATTTTCTTCGCGGCGTCAGTCAAATCCGTCGCAGTGTGCATTGATGGAATCTCGCGCTTCGCGCTCTCAAGAATTGTGCGTGCCTCGGCGACGTTCGTGCCCTCGAGTCGAACGACGAGCGGCACTTTGAAGCCGACCGTCTTGGCGCTCGCGACGATTGCCCGTGCGATCTTGTCGCACTGCATGATGCCACCGAAAATGTTCACCATGACGCCCTTCACTTTAGCGTCGGAAAGAATGATGCGGAACGCTTGAGTCACCGCCTCTTCGCTGGCGCTGCCGCCGACGTCGAGGAAGTTCGCTGGGTCGCCCCCATGGAGCTTGATGATGTCCATGGTGCTCATCGCGAGGCCAGCACCGTTCACGAGGCAACCGATGTTGCCATCGAGTGCGACGTACGACAAACCGTAGCGGTGTGCTTCGAGTTCAGCAGCGTTCTCTTCCGTCGGATCAAACATGGCGAGGACCTTCGCTTGCCGATAGAGCGCGTTGTCGTCGAAGTTGAACTTCGCGTCGATGGCGAGCACTCGACCCTCGGGGTAAGCGGCGCTCTGTGGTGTCACGACGAGTGGGTTGATCTCAACGAGGCTCGCATCAGAATCGCGGAAGAGCTTCGCGAGCTTCATGAACAAGTCGACCGCCTGTCCGTTCAGCTTGCCGCCGAGGCCGAGCGCGAACGCCATCTTCCGCGCTTGCCAGGGCTGCAAACCAACTGCGGGATCGAGCGGTTCCTTCAGGATGGCAGCGGGATTCCGCGCGGCGACGGATTCGATCTCAACGCCACCTTCCTTGCTTGCGATGAGCGTGTTTGTCTTGTTGGCGCGATCTACCAAAATCGCAACGTAGATCTCTCGTGCGATGTCGACACCTGCCGCGACGAGGAGACGCGTGACCTTCAGTCCCTCGGGCGGCGTTTGCGGACTCACCATTCGGTTCGTAAGCATGAACCGAGCCGCTAACTCTGCTTCGTCGGCGGTCTTCACCAGCTTGACGAATCCGGCCTTGCCGCGGCCACCAGCGTGAACTTGGGCTTTGATCACGATCAACGTTTCGCCAGTCGCGAGCAGGCGCTTGGTTTCTGTCACCGCGTCGTCGATGGTTTGCACCATGGCACCGGCGGGAACGGGAATGCCCGCGTCTGCGAGCAGTTGGCGAGCTTGGTATTCGTGGATCTTCATGAGGCTGGCTACAAACTTGGATAGCAGGCTGAACGGGGATCTCGACCGCGCTACAGCACGATTTCGACGATCTCGAAGCGCTTGGTTCCGCGCGGTAAGTCGACGCGCACGACTTCACCGATACGTGCCTTCATGAGAGCGACACCCATCGGACTTGTCGTGGTGACCTCGACGTATTCGAGATCGAAGCGACCGGTCGCCTGACCGACGAGCTTGTACATGTCCTCGTCGCCGCCCTCGATGTCCTTCAGTTTCACCACGGCACCGACGAACACCATGTCAGCTGGAATGTTCATGTCGCCCGCGATTTGTGCGGTGGCGATCCGCTCCTCGATCTCCTTCATCTTCGCGGCGTTCATCGCCTTGTCCTCGCGGGCGGCGTGGTACTCGGCGTTTTCCCGCAGGTCGCCGAGGGCGCGAGCGTCGCTGATGCGCAGGGTCAAGACCTTTTCCTGCGCGCGAAGCTCGCTGAGGAGCTTCTCGAGCTGGACCTTCTCTTCGGGAGTGATGAAGTTCATGACCGAGGGAACCCAAAAAAGTGGGTGAGCGGACGAGAAGTCGCGCGGTGGGGCCGGCGACGGTGCTACGAGGCCAGAGAGCGGCCAGCTGAACAGGGCGAACGAGGCACCCTCAAGGCCTTCGCCCGAGCGCCAAGGCCCAAAGTCGGACGCGAGCGTCGGACGCGGACATCGGACCGTCGGAACCCCGGGCGGCGATGAGGTCGGGCCCGCAGGATAACAGTGACGGTCGATCCTCGTCTTGCGAGCGGTCGCGCCCGCCCTCAGAGGGCGGAGGTAGAACTGTTGGGCTCTTCCTGGCGGACGAGGAGAACCGCCAACCCCGCCGCGATCCAACTTGGCACCGCGACCCACCAGCCGGTGAGGGCGAGCCGCCACTCCGCCTCGGAAGGCGGCTTCGGATTCGGCGCCGACAGCGCGTGGACTGCGGAGAGCGGACTCCAAGAGGCGATGTTCCACCAAGAATTCGAGAGTGCACTTGGGTCCTGAGGCGAGAAGGGGAGGGTCCCGCCGAAGAAGAGCGACGCAGCGGGCACGGCCGCTACGAAAACGAGAATCCCTAGCATTGCCGCTATGCGGCGCGTCCCCGCGCCGCGCTCGACTGGAATCGTCCCGATCACCACCAACGCAGTCGCTGCAACCGCCCAACCGGTCAGGCACAGGTCGATGGCGGCCGACCTGACAGGCACCCACGGAGTCACGAGTCGAAGCGGCCAAACGACGACTTGAGCGAGGGCGAGCAGTACAGCGAGGTCGAGGAGCGCCTGCCGGATCGGCCAAGCCCGTCCTGGTCCGCTGAGTCGAACCAGCGGCCACGCAAGGCAGATTCCGACGACGAGCGAAAGGCACATGAGCCGAACGCCCGGCGTGTACGAGGCGGCGTGGGCTTGCACGGGCGGACGAATACCGATCGACAAGAGCCAACTCGCCACGAGCCAGCCCGCAGCGAGAAAGATGAGTCCCCGCGGCGGGAGCGGCCTCGGAAGCTGGCGAGAGGGAGCGATGTTGAACGCTCGCGGTGCTGTAACCATTTGGACGTTTGCGGGCGTTTGCCAACAGCAGCTAACGCCGCGCGTCGGCGACCGGCGCGTCTGCGAAAGTGCTCGCCGATTCCTTCGGAGCCAGCGTGACGACGTCGAATCGCAAGTCGATCCCGCGTCCGCTTCCGTCGTCGATGCGCTTCGCGCTCGCCCAGAGTGCATCGAGGCACGCGAGCTTCCGCTCCGGCGGCATTTCGCCCAGCGTGCGGGCGTCGGGATCGCTCCCCCAAAGGATGCGCATGCCGCCTACGGTCACGAGTTCGAGCACCGATTCGCGGTTGAAGCGACTGGCGTCGATCGCGACAACACGACCGGTGTCCGCCGTGTCGGTGGCGCTCGCTGTTGCGCCGCAGGCAAACCAAGGACGATCGTGAACGAGTGCGGCGAGCCTGAGCCCGGCACGGATGTCTTGGCCGATCCACGCAGCGCCGGGCTCGGCCGGTTTGGGCATCGCCGGACCAGCGATGAGTGGCAGTCGGGGCCGCTCCCCGCTCGCGACGCCATCGGTCACGCGGTAGGAGAGCGGAAGTCGGCGGCCGCGGGCGTCGACGACGTGGTCTTCGTCGCCCGCGCGAATCAACGCGAACGGGACGAGGAACTCTCCAACGACGACAAGTTCATCGTTGGCGCTGCGACGAACCTGCTCGATGCGCTCAAACCATCCAGAAGCGAGTAGTCGACGGTGGACGCCATCGAGCGAAGTGGGGTCGAGGGCCGATGCCCCGCCGAGTGCGGTCCGGGCCGTGACGGCGATCGTCTCGAGTGAGGTTGGGGGAATCCAGGACGGAACCGGCTCAAAGCGCACGCGGACCGACTCGGCTGCGACCAGCGAGCGCGATTCCGCCCACGACTCTAGCTTCGGAACGCCGACGTACGCCGAGTAACCGATTCCGCCAATGGCGCTTGCCCACCCGAGGCCTGCAATCCAGTAGCGCCACGCGCCGCGCGAGGGAAAGAGTGTCCTTACCGACGAAGCGAGTCCCGAACCAACGCCGGAGACGACCGATCCGATGGTCGTTGCGAAACCGGAAACCAGCCCGGAGGCGGGTCTCGAGGTCGTCTTGTTCTTCTTTCGTCGAGCAGCCATGTCGGTCGGTCGAGATCACCCCAGCAGGGGTTCGGGGGACGGAACGGGCACAAAGGTACTCTTTCGGCTCGTCGCGTGGCGATCCGGGAAAGTCTTGGGAACGACGCCGAAAGCTCCGAGAAAGTTCTTCGGGCTACCGCGCCGCCGCCGCGAGCCGCTGCCGCGCGAAAGCTGTGCGCACGAGTCCGGCACAGAGGTCCGTCATCGAGAGCCCCCGGTGGCGTGCTGCCATCGGAACCAGCGAATGCGTTGTCATGCCCGGCATCGTGTTGATCTCGAGAAACCACACGCTCGGCACGGCGCCGCGCTCGTCAAGCATGAAGTCGGCACGAGCGATGTCGCGACAGCCCAACCGTTCCCACACGGTCCGGGTGTGGCGGCAGACCGCGTCGGTCAGGCCGGGGGGAAGTACCGGGTCGAGCACGTAGCGCGTGTCCTCACGGTGGTACTTCGCTTGATAGTCATAGAACTCAACCGCTGGAATAATTTCGATCACGGGAAGCGTCTCGCCGTTCACGATGCCGACGGTCAGTTCGCGTCCTTGGATGTACGTCTCGGCGAGAACGCGACGGCCCTTCGCGACGAGATCGCGATGTGCGCGATCAATCTCGTCGCGGGTGCGGCAGATGGTGAGTCCGACTGACGAGCCTTCGTTAGCGGGTTTGATGACTACCGGTGGTTCGAGATCGCACGGCTCGTCTGGACGCAACTCTCGGCTTCTCGGTGTGGGCACACCCGCGTCGCTGACGATCGCCTTCGTCAGCACCTTGTCCATCGCGAGCGCGGCGGCACGTGGCCGGCAACCCACGTAGCCGATGCCGCGGGTACGGGCCAGTGTTTCTAACATCTCCTGCATCGGCCCGCCCTCACCATACGGGCCGTGGAGGACCGGAAAAACGACGTCGGGGCGATGATCGACGAGTTCCTCCGCGGTTGGCCGATCGACGACCATCGAGATAGTCTCGATGTCGCCCGCATCGCGAAGCGCGGCCGCGACCTGTTCTCCAGACATGAGGCTCACGTCGCGTTCGGCGTCGGGGCCTCCCATCAGAACGAGTGTGCGGATACGTGTCCGACCGTTGCCGTCACGTGCGGCTGCATCGTTCGTCAATTCATCACCTCCGCGCTCGCTGACCCGCCTCCGCCTCGCGACCAATACGCAACTTCGCAGTGAAGTTCCATGCCGTGCGTCGCGAAGACATTTGCCTTCACCTGCCTCACAAGCTCGACCACGTCCATCGCTTGCGTACCCGGCTTCACGGTGACGAAGTTGCCGTGCCGCTCGCTCACCACCGCGCCGCGAACCGCCGCTCCCTTCATACCGGCAAGATCAACGAGTTTGCCAGCGCTGACTCGCTCACCGGTAGATGGGTCGGTTGGATTCTTGAACATGCAGCCCGCCGAGTGATCGGAAAGGGGCTGCGTGCTTTTCTTGAACGCGAAGATCTCTTTGACACGCTCTCGGAGTGCAACGGGATCGGTCTCGCGCAGCTTGAACGCCGCCCAGAGCACGATCGGATCGGGAATGTTCGTCGTGCGGTACCCGAAGCGAAGCTCGCTTTCGGGGTACACCTTGACCTCGCCGGTTTCTGAAAGGCAACCGACGCTATGGACGCTGTCGCCGATCGCGCCGTACGCGCCGCCCGCGTTCATGCGGATCGCGCCGCCGATTGACGCGGGAATTCCCGCCATCTGCGCCAGTCCTTCGAGGCCACGCCGAACGGTGTCGTTGAGAATCTTCGCCATGTCGGCACCAGCGCCAACCCGCATCGCGTCGACGCTCCCCAACGCATTGAAACGCACTTCGGTAAAGCACGGGGCGTCAAGCTTGATGACGATGCCGTCGACACCCTCGTCGGCGACGAGGAGATTTGCGCCCGATCCGAGCGTGCGCATGCGGATGCCCTCGCGCTTCGCTCGCCAAACGAGTGCGCCGAGCGCTTCCAGCGTCTGAGGGCGCACGAGAAAATCGGCGGGGCCGCCAATCCCGTACCACGTGAGTTTTGCTAACGAAACGTCGGTCTCGACGCGAACGTCAAGATCGGCGAACAAGGTGCTGGGGCGAACGGAGATCGTCATGCCGTCAATCGCGCCGACGTCGTCGTCGCAGCCGTACCACGCTTGAGATAATCTCGAGCGACCGTCCACACGGGTCCGGCGCCCATCACGACGACGAGGTCTCCTGCCTCGCAGATCGACTCGAGATGCTCGACGATGACGTCGAAGGGATAGAGGTGAATCGCTTGAGTTCCGCGCTGGCGCAGACGATCAACGAGATCGTCGGCACTCACCTTGGTTTTCTCGACTTCGCTATCGCGCACAAAGTGAATGTGCGGCACGATCACGAGGTCGGCCACCGAAAAGCTTGACGCGAACTGTTCGAGAAGGAAGCGAGTTCGGCTGTGCTGATGGGGCTGAAAGACGCAGATCAGTCGCTTCGGGTTCTCGTGGGCTTTCAGCGCCCGCAAGGTCTTCTCGCACTCGGTAGGGTGGTGGCCGTAGTCGTCGTAGACCGTCACCTCGCCGCCAGCGACAGACCGTTGCCCGAGCTTCTGCATGCGGCGATCGACACCGCAGAAGGTCGCGAGCGCGTCCGAGACTTCTTCCCACTCGGCACCAAGCCAGTGCGCCATGATGGCTGCGGCCGCAGAGTTGAGCGCCATGTGGTCGCCCAAGAGTGCGAGGTTCCACTGTGCGAGCCACGCGCCGTCTTGCAGCAATCCAACTCGCCCGGCCTTCTGGTCGAAGACGACTTGGAATTGTGCCATCGGCGAAAAACCGAAGGTGAACACATCGCAGTGCACGCCAGCCGCGATCGCTCGGCGATGTCCGCCCTCGTCGGCGATCAAGAGCTTTCCTCCGTCGACGCCAGCGGGCAAGAGCATGGCGAAGTCGTGGAAGCTCTTCACGATTTCGTCGAGCGAGCCGTAGCAGTCGAGGTGATCTTCCTCGACATTGTTAATGAGCGCGATCGTGGGGCGGTGATGGTGGAACGAACGATTGAATTCGCACGCCTCGCACACGAGAATGCCGGGCCGACCCTGGAGGGCACCCGCGGGGACGGACAGTGCGCCGGTACGCGAGCCTCCGCCGATCTGGGCGCATGTCGCACCGACGATGACCGATGGATCGAGTCCGCACGAAATCAGCACGTGCGCGAGCATCGCGGTCGTTGTGCTCTTGCCGTGTGTACCAGCCACCGAGACGGTGGTGCGCCCTTGCTGAGCGAGTCCGAGCGCCTCGGCGTAGGTGACGTACTCGATCCCGCGCGATTGAGCCTGCAACGCCTCGGGATGGTCAGGCGGTACGGCGGCACTCGCGATCACCAGATCAGAGCGCTGCGGCAGAAGTCCGCTGGGCACGCCGAGCCCAACGTGGATGCCATGCGACTGGAGGCTGTCCGTCAGTTCCGAGCGCGTCGAGTCGCTGCCCGAGACGACCGCACCGCGTGCGTGCAACATGAACGCCAAGCCGCTCATACCCGAGCCGCCAATGCCAATGAAGTAAACGTGCTTTCCCGAGAAGATCGGGTCGTGCTGGAGCGGGCGATCGTGCGTGGTTTCGTGCATGAAGTAGCGTGGACCCCGACCGCGTTGCCGCGGTGGGACCGTCTCCTATCTCCGAGTACCAGTTTGTCGCGTTCCGACGAGCGCGAGGTCTGATGCTATCGGCGGCGCGGGCGAACTCAATTGACAAGTTCGCCCGCGCCGACACAACGATCTGGAAATAGGACGGCCGCGGCGGGGGGGGGCTTAGCGGGCGGTGTACCTGAAGCCTTGGCCACCGATGGCAGCCGCGGCCATCAATCCCTTCTCGCCAAAGGTGAAGACCGCGACGCCGCGGGCGTAGTCGGCACCCGCTGAGGCACCAGCGCGAACTGCGACTGCCGACGCCCTCGCGTCGAATTCCATCCTGCTCTCCTTGAACCGAGCAAGCTCACCCGCGGTCTGGAAGAAGATGATCTGGCTGAACGTCTGGCCGCCGATTTGGGCGCCGATCGATCCAGAGGAGACCCGGGCATCACCGACGATTCTGCCACCCTCGAAGAGAACGCCGTCTCCGTTGGAGGCACCCACGATGAGCGCACCAGTCGTGATCCGGGGGAACACCGCGTAGCCGACGGAGCTATCAAAGAACTTGCTGATTCCCGGGTCTTCCGCCCTGATGCGGGCGATGGCGGCATTGGCCGCGCTGTCGATGCTGGCGCGCTGAGCCATCGTCGTCTCGGCGGAAGTGCTGCTGGAAGTCGTGGTCGAACTGTCGCTGGCGCAGCCGGTCGGGAGCGCCGCGCCGAATGCGATGAGGGAAAGGGTCGAGGCAACCAGAAGCGAACGACGAGTGCTCTGAGTCATCAAAATCTCCTGAGGCAGAAACGCCATTTCACGCGTCGGTCGAAGAATGGGAGCGGTCGCCCCGCGACCGACGGGCCGGGGCAGTGCTTGGATGTTTCAAGGCGTGTTTCTTTTGTGCGAAGCGACTGGAGCTCTGGCTTGCAAATGCGCGACAAAGTGGGTCGTCCGCGCAGTCGTGTCCGCGTGCTTTACAGACGCGTCGGCCGTGAAAGATCAACAGGTGCGAAAGCACACACCACGACTCACGCGGAAAAAGCGCCATCAGGTCACGTTCGATCTTTACCGGATCGGTGTGTTTGGTCAACCCGAAGCGCTGCGTAAGCCGCTGCACATGCGTGTCGACGACAACGCCTTCGTTCAATCCAAACGCGTTACCAAGGACGACATTCGCTGTCTTGCGCGCGACGCCGCGCAGCGTGATGAGATCGTCCATCGTGCGCGGCACTTCGCCGCCGAAGTCACGAACGAGCGCGGTCATGGAAGCGTGCACCGACTTGGCCTTCTGTCGAAAGAAGCCGAGCGTCTGAACAAACGGTTCGATCGCCGCTGGCGTCGAAGCCGCGTACGCCGCAGGGGAAGCGAACCGCTTGAAAAGAGCGGGCGTTGCTTTATTCACCGCAACATCGGTGCACTGTGCCGACAGGATCGTGGCGATGAGCAGTTCGTGCGGGGCACTCCAAGACAGCTCGCAGTGGGCGTCGGGATAGCGCTCCCGCAGTGCCTTCAGCAGTCGCAGTGCGGCCTCTCCTTTGCCTGCGCGACTGGGCTTGCGACTGGGCCTGCGAGTCGGCTTGCGAGTCGGCGTCATGATCGCCTACCCGAGCGGCTTCCCGTGCGCGTACCGAAGAGGCGCGGTGCTTGAATTTCCCCGCGGCCGCCGGGTACTCGGGGAGTCATGACCCACGCGGACGCCGCGAGACCGAGGACGAGGAGAACCATCGTCGCCCGGAGAAGCGGATCCGCCTTGACGTGGTCGCGCTCGAAGACCGCTTTGTGCGCTGCGGCCGAACTGGCGTCGCCCTGCATCACAGCGCTGCGATAGTCGGCGAGCGTCGTTGCCATGCGCGGCGCGAGAATGACGAGGTGCAGCGTTTCCAGCAGAATCGCTGCGACAATGCAGGCGACTCGTGCGCGATTCGCCCAAGAGCGCTCGGGCCAGCGAAAGAACGATGCTTGCAGGAGCATGGTCACCGCGAGCGCCGGCAGGGCGAGCAGTGCGACGCGGTCAGCGGCGTCGAACACGCGCTGGGCGACGAAACCTGCGGCGAAACGTGAGCTGGCGTCGTCCGCGCCTGGATAGACAAGGGCGGCAGAGGGCACGGCGACTCCGAGCGCTGGAAGCGCGGTGAACGCAGCCATCGCGGTCGCCGCGGTTGCGACGAGGCTCGCGATCCAAGCGACGAGCGCGATCCAGTACAGAGTCGTTACCGCACGATGCACTGGCTCAGTGTCGCATGCTTTCTCACACTGTGCCGTACACTTGCTCGAATGCCAAGCGCACGAGGTGAGTTGCCGATGTCGGGCGATCCGCGCCCCGATCTCTCAGCGACGATCGCGCCCCTCGTCGAAGGCGGCTTGGACTGTTCGGCGGCGCTCGGTGCGATCACGAACCTCGGATATCGCGGGGTTCAATGGCCTGCGACGCAGCCAACGTTGCGTCCGCGCGACTTCGACGCTGGCGCCCTGCGCGGGTTGAAGTCCGAACTTAAGCGGCTCGAGTTGACCTGTTCCGGACTCGATGTCTGGATTCCGCCCGGACACTTCCTCGACCCCGCGCTCCTCGATCGCGCGGTGGCCGCGCTCGATGCAGCAATCGCGTTCGCCGCTGGCGTCGCCGAAGTGACGGGTGATCGCCCGGTGGTGTGCACGCTCTTTCCGAGCAAGGCGGAGCGGAAGAACAGCGGTCGGTCCGGCGAGGCGCTCGACGAAGCGGTCACAGCGCTCGCGGCGCTCGCAGAGCGCGAGGGTATTGCGATCGCTGACCACGCGGTCGATCCCGCAGCAGGCATCGGCTTTGGCGTCGATCCCGCGGCATGTCTTGCATCCGGAGTCGATCCGGTGGCTCGCGTACTCGCCGCTGGAAACGACCTGTGCTCGGCGCGTTTGGTCGATCTCTTCCGCAGCGGACTCCGCGGACCGGTCGGCGAATCAGGCGAGTCGCGCCTCGATGTCTCGGCATATCGCGCGACGCTCGACATCGTCGGGTTTCGTCGCGCGGTCGTCGTCGATGCGCGGCAGTGGCGCGAACCACTGAGCGGACTCACGAAGAGTCTTGAGCGATGGGCGGGGGGGCCGGTAGCGCGGCGGTCGGATACCCCACGTACGAGGAGCATCTGATGACTGGGGCGTCGAGTGTGCCGTTCAACCTCGGGCCCGGGCCGGGAAACACCGCAGTCGGAAGTACCGCCGCCGGAGATACCGGGGTCGGGATCTTGGGACATGGCGTCGATCTGGTCGAGAACTCGCGCATCGCTGCGATGCTCGAGGCGCACGGCGATCACTTTACGGAGCGCTGCTTTACCGTGACTGAGCGTGCGTATGCAGATCACGCCGTGCGGCAGCGTGTGGAGCGGTACGCGGTTCGTTTTGCGGCGAAGGAAGCGGTACTCAAGGCGCTCGGCACAGGGTGGACGGACGGCATTGCGTGGACCGAAATGGAGGTGCTGCGTCTTGCGACTGGAGAGCCGCGCCTCTTACTCTCGGGGCGCGCTCAGCAGATCGCTGCGGAAAGAGGGATTGTGCAGTGGTGGCTGTCGATGAGCCACTCAGCGCACTATTCGATCGCGAGTGCGATCGCGAGCGGCGGACCAAGTCGGCGCAGCGAGGCCCCCAAAGGAATGAGCGCGGGAAATCCGTAGACTGCGCGCCCCGATGACCTCGGACGAGCGAGCTATTTTTGATGCGCAGACGAAGAGTGCCCCTGAAGGCGGCCTCGTGCTGTTGTCGCGCCGCCTGATGAGTGACCAACTGACGCCGGTCTTGGCGTACCGACGACTCGTGGCATCGGACGCGCGCACCGCGCCGTCATTCCTTTTCGAAAGCGTCGAAACCGGCGGCAGCGTTGGCCGCTACTCGATCTTGGGAGCACAGCCGCGTCTCCAAGTGCTCGCGACGGCTAACTCCGTCGAGATCCACGACCATCGCACCGGTGCCCGGTCGCGGCGTGACGGCGCCGACCCTCTCGAGGTGCTGCGCGAGTTGGCGGCCGCCGAGCGATTGCCGCCGCGCACGACGCTGGAGCCGTTGCGCCTCCCGAGTTGCTTCATCGGAGGCTGGGTCGGATACGCGACCTACGACACTGTGCGATACCTCGAGCCGGGCAAGCTCCCGTTCTCCAGCGCGCCGCATGACGATCGCGGCCTTCCCGATTTTCAATTCGGCCTCTACCGCCAAGTCGTCGTGATCGATCACGTGGCAAAAACGCTGCACGTCATAGCCAGCACCTCGCTGAAAGAGCACGCCAGTGCCAACGCAGCGTGGCACGCGCTTCAGTCGGAACTTGAGCACGTCGTTGGCCGACTCGAAACCCACAGCGTTCCGTTGCCGTGCGGCGCCATCGACATTGATCCATCGCGACGACCGGAAACACCACACTCGGTGGTCACGCGCGACGAGTTCGAGAACGCAGTCCGCGCGGCCCAAGAATACATCGGCGCTGGCGACGCATTTCAGATCGTTCTCTCGCAGCGGCTCGAGCGCGTGACCGATCGAGATCCATTCGAGATCTACCGAGCGCTGCGTGTAGTCAATCCGAGTCCGTACCAAATCTACCTGCAGGCGGCGGGATGCATCCTCGTCGCGTCCAGCCCGGAGATTCTCTGTCGCGTGCGCAGCGGCGTCGTGACAAATCGTCCGCTCGCCGGAACGCGCCGCCGCGGCGCAAACGCGGCGGAGGATGCAACACTTGAGAGAGAGCTGCTCGCCGACGAGAAAGAACGCGCTGAACATGTGATGCTCGTCGATCTCGCGCGCAACGACCTCGGTCGCGTCTGTGACGTTGGGACGATCGCGATCGAGCGTTGTATGGATGTCGAGCGCTACAGCCACGTGATGCACATTTCCTCGACGGTCACCGGTCGCCTCCGCGATGGTCTCGACTGTTGGGACGCACTCCGCGCGACGTTGCCAGTCGGTACGGTCTCCGGCGCACCGAAGGTCCGAGCGATGCAGATCATCGATGAGTTAGAAACGGTTCGGCGCGGTCCGTACGCGGGCGGCATCGGTGCCGTCGGCTATGACGGCGACATGGACATTGCGCTCGCGCTGCGAACGATGGTCATTCCGACGTCGCGCGACCACGCGCCCTGGACGGTGCACCTTCAAGCTGGTGCGGGCGTCGTGCTCGACTCCGATCCAAGCTCTGAGTATGAGGAAACACTGAACAAGGCAGCGGGGCTTGGACGCGCGATCGATCTCGCGGAAAGTGCCTTTGCCGCGCGGTGATTCGACATCATCGTCGATACAACCTGTCGACATTCCCGCTGTCATGACACCTAGCAGCCTGTGGCGAAAGTCATTTGGGCTGCGGACGAGCAGAATGGCCGACTTCCTCGTCGGCGCAACTCGCTCGTATCGCTGCGGATACTGCGTCGTTGCACCTCCTCGAATTGGGCCATTCTGCTCATCTTCGCTTCCAAAGCACTTTCGCCACAGGCCGCTACCGTGAATTCCGTTACCGCACATCCTGCCGCTGACCTCCGCCAGCTTCGCAAGGTCTACTTCAAACCCGATGGCAGCATTCTGGTCGAGGCGCTCAAGAGCATCGACCTCATCGTGCCGCACGGGCAGTACCTCGCCATCATGGGTGCGTCCGGTTCTGGCAAGTCCACGCTGATGAACCTGCTCGGATGCCTCGACCGTCCGACGTCGGGGGACTATTTCCTCGACGGAAAGAACGTCGCTCAGATGGATGACAACGAGTTGAGCCGTGCCCGAGGTGAGCGCATTGGGTTCGTCTTCCAAGCGTTCAACCTGATCACCGAACTAACCATCGTCGAGAACGTGGAAGTACCGCTCTTCTATCAAAAGGTGCATCGCCACGAACGTCGCGAGCGCGCCATCAAGCAACTCGAGCGAGTTGGCCTCGGCGATCGCTTGACGCATCGTCCGATTGAGCTCTCGGGCGGTCAGCAGCAGCGCGTCGCGATTGCCCGCGCGCTGGTCACGCGGCCGGCGATCCTGATGGCTGACGAGCCAACCGGCAACCTCGACAGCGCGACGGGCGAATCGATCTTGCAGCTCTTCGAGGCGCTCCATGCGGAAGGGCTCACGCTGATCATGGTGACACACGATGATCGCATCGCAGCTCGCTGCGAACGGATCGTGCGGCTCAAGGACGGGTTGGTTGAGTACGACCGGTCGGGCGGTGGTCGACGTGAAGTCGCTGCCGTTGTGCCGCGACCGTGAGCAAGGTTCGGCCCACAGTTTCCACTAGAGTAGCAAGCGTGCCCCTCCGCACGAACAGCGCGTCGAACGCACGCATCCGCGTCGTCGGCATCGACCCCGGGCTTCAGCGCACCGGGTACGCCTGCGTCGAACTGGAGACCGGGCAGTACACGGCGACGCTCGTTGATGCTGGCGTGCTTCGGCTCAAGGCGAAGACGACTATCGCGTTTCGGTTGCGACAGTTGGACCTCGACCTCACCGAGATTCTCGATGAGTTGGTGCCGTCGTGCATGGCCGTCGAAACGGTGTTTACGCACCAGAAAAACCTGCGAACCGCGATTCTCATGGCGCACGCTCGTGGGGTCGTCTTGCTCTCGGCGCAGCGACGTGGCATCGAACTCGTCGAGCTCTCTCCCGCGACGGTCAAGAAGTCAATGACGGGAAACGGCAACGCGTCGAAGCGTCAAATGCAACTCGCGGTTGCCGCCGAGTTCCGCCTCGCGAGTCCGCCTGAGCCGCCCGATATCGCCGACGCCATCGCGATCGCGCTCGCCGGTGCGCGGCGAGCGATCTAACAAATCATCGAACGAGTGTTGAGGGCGTGGTTAGGTCCGCGGACGCGGCGTGTCCGGCGCGTCTTCGAGCTTGAGCGGACTCAAATCGATGTCCTGCGATCGCGCGTGCGGTACGATCAGCGGTCGCTTGCGCGTCGCGCGATCTGCTGCAGTGGAAAAGTCTTCGATCTGCGGAATCGCGAGTGCCAAACGGAGGAAGAGGTCGCGATGGAAGAGGAGTGCGACGACAAACATCATCGCTGCCAAGGCGCCGGTGCCGACGACAACGAGCTCGAGACTCGCGACCCGTGCGCTAACGAGCGCGGTCAGGCCCGCAAGTATCCAGAAGCCCGCGGCGGCCCAGAGCGTGATGGTTCCGAGTCTTTCGAACGGCACGCGCTCGCGCATACCGAGCGCGTCGGCAAGTTTGACGCCGGCACGTCGGGCGACGATGACGGCACCGATCCCGGGAATAAGCGCGAGTGCGGGCAGGATCACATGCGCGGCGCCTGGTACGAACGACGCGAAACAACTGGCGAAGACACCCAGAAACGCCGCGCTCGCACTCACCGCGTAGACCACCGCAACGCGTCGCGCGAGGTCGGCGGCAGCGACTGGATCGCCCTCCTCAAATCGCAATCCGGCTAGGCCGCGCGTCAGATCGCGGACACCGAACCAGTGAGCGATCGCGTGGGCTGCTACGCCAGCGGGAGCGACGACGGCGAACGTCGGAATCAGCGCGGTGCCGAGAATGAACGGCAACACCAGCCAAATCGATTGGCCGATCCACCAAGCGCCGGTGTGCACCCACTCCCAACGCTCGGCCTCGCGCTCCGGCCCACCTGTCGCCGGTCCGTTTGACTGTGGACTTGAGAGGCTCAACCCAACGGACAGGCCGCACTCGGGGCATCTACCTGCGCGATCCAACCCGCGCAGGTCGTACCGACAGCGACGGCAGCGCGGGGAGGCGATGTTCGGGTCGACCGAGATTGGAGTGCGGGAGCGTCCGGCCCCGGCAGTCGGGAGTTTGCTGAGCTTCACCTCACTCGGCCGATTCAGATTGCGATCGCGGTCAGCGGTCCCCATGGTCCGTCCTTGTACTTTTTTTTGGTCGCGAACTCGCCGCACGATCACACTGGATCCGCAGACATCAATGAATCGAAGAGCCCGATTCCATACGAAACGGGTAACCGACAGCCGAGTATAAAGAGGAGAATCGCGGGAACGCTCGCGAATCTTCGTCACGCGAGTCGTGCTACGAGAATGAACTTCCGGCGCCGAAACGCCGATCGGTCGAAATCGTGAGTCGGAGGAGGCCGTTCGCTTCCGCTGGCGTAGATCAAGGAGGGCCGAATCCTCGGCCTCCTCGAAGGGTTCTGGTACGAAAAACCTGTAAGGCGCACCAATGCTCCACCGTTCCGAAGTGGGTTCCACCCAGGGTTTCCGTCCTCGCTTCATTCACCGCATCGTTGCTGTCGGTGTCCCGGTTGGAATCATTTCGTTCCTAGCGTTCAACTGGCCCATGCCCAGTTCGTCCGCCGCGAGCGTGCAAGCGGCGCGTGACGTGGGCGGCTCGACGGCGGCGGCGCCCCAGCGCGACGGCCAGCACACTCAAACCGTACTCGCACCGACCCCTGCGATCGGTGCTTGGTCTGACTCGGTGTGGAAGGCGGCGAAGGACGGCGATCTGAAGCAGGTCGAGGCTACGCTCCGCGCGATCCCGGACGGCAAGGCAAGCGCTGAGGTGGAGCGCCTTCGTGCCCTTGTTGGCGAGCGATTCCGCCACGCGTCCGAGTCGGATACGACGCGAACGAAAGACATTGAGGCCGCGACCAAAGAGCTCACCGAAAATCTCGCGAAGAATGACATTCCGCGCGCGCTCACGTCGGCTGTGAAACTCCAGACGCTTTCAGATGACTGGAAGCTCCCGCTTGATCGCGACGATGTCAAGGCGGCGATTTCAAAGGCAGGCGTTATAGACGCCGAAGCGCAGCAGGCCGGCGACTGGCTCCTCTCGCAAGAACTCTTGTACCGGCTGCGAACGCTGTTCGAAGACGCGGGCAATCGCGACACGTTCAAGAAATACGACGGCGACCTTGAGAGAGTCAATCGGCGCATCGGACTCATGGCGCAATACGCGCCGAAGCAGTTGTACGAACTTCGGCGCAAGGCTATCGAGCGACTCACGGCTGCTGAAAAGGCGAACCCCAAGCCTGTCGTCCCGGACGCCGACAAGAGCGGCGAGACGCCGTCGGATCCCGCGGCCGCGAAACCAATCGACAAGATTCCCGACTGGAACCCGGCGTTTGCTGACGACTGGAAAGACCAGATTCGTGGCATCACCTCGCCGATGCTCTCCGCCGCGCTGAAAACTGCAGCGAACGAGCACATTAGTGCTCGCGGGTGGCAGCCGCTCGTCAGTGGCGGCCTCGACGGGCTCGCACTCTTCGTGACCACGGACGCGCTCGGCGAGACCTTCGGCGGTCTCAAGGAAGACGCGAAGGTGAAGGAGTTTCTCGCCGCAGTCGATCGTGGTCGCGCGAAGGTCGCGTCGACGCCTGCGGACAAGCTCGAATCTGCGGACTATCGCGAGATTCTTCGTGACCTCCTCGAGACGAACAAGAAGACCGTTGATATCCCCGACGGCGTGCTGCTGCACGAATTCGGTGACGGCGCGCTTGATGAACTTGCGGGCAAGTTCGAAGACCAGTACTCCGAAATCATCTGGCCCGAACGACTCCGCCGCTTCGAACAGCAAGTGAATGGTGACTTCGTTGGAGTGGGCATTCTGATCCGTCACGATGACAAACGCGACATTCTGGTCGTCAATCCGCTTGAGGGATCGCCCGCGGCGCACGGCGGCATCAAGGCTGACGATCGCATCGTCGGCGTCAACGGCGCAGCGACGACGGGTTGGAGTCTGAACAAGGCTGTTGATGAAATCACAGGCCCGCCTGGCCAACCGGTCACGCTCGCAGTGCGGCGCCCCGGCAAGGAACTGCCGTTCGACGTCACGCTGCTGCGCGACACGATCAAGATTCGATCCGTCAACGGTTGGTGGAAGAAGGATCTCGACGCGAGCGGTGCTCCGCGCTGGGACTACTGGATCGATCGCGCGTCGGGGATCGGCTACATCCGACTCACCTCGTTCAACGAGGATTCGTTCGCCGACTTCCATGCTGCGGTCGCGCAGATGAAGTCGGAGCGCTCGCTGAACGGCCTGATCCTTGATCTTCGCTACAACCCAGGTGGGTTGTTGAAGTCGGCGGTGGAGTTCACGAATGCGTTCGTTCCGACTGGCGAGGTTGTCAGCGGCGAAAACCGCAAGGGTGAGCAAGTCTGGTCGCTGGAAGCACAGGCGAACAAGTCCGACCTCAACGGACTGCCGCTCGTCGTACTCGTCAATCAAGGATCGGCGAGCGCGAGCGAGATCGTTTCAGGTGCGCTCCAAGCGCACGACGCAGCGGTTGTCCTGGGCGAACGTAGCTTCGGTAAAGGCAGCGTGCAGACCGTTCACGACATCTCTGATCGCACCGCAAACGCAGCGGTCAAGCTCACCACGCAGTATTACATTCTGCCGCCGCTCCCTGGCGAAAAGCACGGACGTTACGTCCACAAGAAGCCAGGCTCAACCGACTGGGGCGTCAATCCTGATCTGCTCGTGAAGATGACGCCAGCGCAGATCGAGAAGACAGTCGAGCTTCGTCAGCAGGCCGACATCATCGAAGAATGGAAGGACGAAGCTGACCGGAAGCCGCGTCCCGATCCGAAGGAACTGCTTGCGAAGAACTACGACCCGCAGCTCGAGATGGCGCTCCTAATCCTTCAGGCGCGCACGCTTAAGGACGTCGATGCAGCAGCGGTCGCTGCCGCCGGTCGTTGACGCGACACACGGGACTATCAAGCAAGAGGCGGCCATCGGGCCGCCTCTTTTCATGGCTGTGAACGTCGCGGCACTGGGCTCGTACCTGTTCAGGCAGCGCCGGTCATGACGTTGCGGACACCGCCGCGGAACGTCACCTGTGCGACTAACAAGTCGTCGTCAGGCTTTCCTTCGTGATGCCGCGCGACGAGGTTTGCGAGGAAGGTCGGGAAGTCGCGCGGTGGCGGGTCAAACGCGACGGACTCCTCAAGTCGCTTCAGACCAAAGCACTGGCCAGCCGGATTGCGGGCCTCGAAGGTGCCATCGGTGTAGATGATGACGGTGTCGCCGACGTTCATCGTCCGCGTCATTTCTTCGGGGTCGAATACGTCGGGCGCGGCCGCGCCAAGCACGAGTGTGGTGCAGTCGAGTCGCTCAACGGTGCCAGACTTCTGCCGAAGGAGCGGCGGGGGATGCCCCGCAACGACCCATCGGACGATCCGGGACTCGGGATCAACCTGCACGCACGCTGCGGTCGCGAACATCGAGTGCGCGGACATCGTGAGGTGGATGTAACGGTTGAGCTGCGTCATGACGAGCGCGGGGGTGATGTCACCCTTCGCCTCTGCGACCACCCGTTCGAGTTCACCGAAGAGCCGGTTGACGGTAAGCGCCGCAGCGAGACCGTGGCCAGACACGTCGATCACGGTGGTCGTGACGCGGGCGGTGCGCGGGCAACGCACCATATGCACGAAGTCACCGCCAATTTCGCGGAGCGGCACGTAGCGGTATGCGACTTCGACGGGCCCGTGCTCGATGGGGGCGCGGAACATGGCATCATGGACGATGCGAGCACGACCTAACTCCTCGCGACCGTGCGACACCTCGCGCGACAGCGCGGCTCGTTCCTCGTCCTCAGCGAAGCGCTGTTCGTTCCAAAAACCAAGCCCGATAGGAACTGCGGCGGCCACCAGACCTGCGATGCCGACGGCGACCCTCGAGAAGTTATCTTGGCTTGAATTCGGCACCGTGAACAGCGCGACGACCCAGAGTGCGAACGCGGGAAGGGTGACAGCTCCAGCTTGCGTCGCGGTCCACGGCATGATCGCGGCGGCGACAATCGCGAAGCCCGCTCCGAAGGGAAGCCACAGCGAGAGGTACGCGCACTTTGCATCGTGCGTGCCCTGCGCGATCGCAGCAGCGGCTAGGCCGATTACGAGCACAAGCGTGACGAGGCGTTCCGATGTCCGCCCCCGTCCGGTCGGCGTGCACCCCGGGCGAAGTCCGAGCGCCGTCGTCGTGATCGCGAGTGCGCCCGTCAGGGCCGCGGCGACTCCCAACGCAGTCTTTGCTGCGGTCGAATCGATCGCCAGCGCTAAGCCCGCCTGGACGAACGCAGCGACGATCGCCAGCCCTCCGATGCCGAAGGAGCCCGCAGAAATTCGAGTTGCGCGCGACTCCGCGATGGTTTCAGTGAGGTCTGTGGGCGTCGCAGCCCGGTTCAGAAATCGGTCGCGCCGCATGAGAGAGGCCCGGTGGCAGGGGATCGCCGGAGGAACGAAGCGGAGTGGGCCGATTGTACGGACAATGCCTCAGAAGGCGCGACGATCCAACTCCACCTTGCCCCCGACCCCTTCCGTCCTCTATAACTGGGAGCTTGCGCGATCGTCGCCACCCCGGCGGGCCGTCCTGCGGGAGTCGCGTCCGGTCCGGCTATAGGTCCGGCACTCGATTGGGCTTCGTGAACATGCGGCCTCGAATCTCTTTGCTTCATACCCCAACAGCGGCAGGCCCTTCGGGGCTGCAACCAACGATGCCCATCGCCACACTGGCGTCAGATACTTCGACGCACCTGCTGAAATCACCGAATGGGATAGCGCCTGGGAAGCGGCCGGAGATTCCGGCGGCGACGCTGCGGGCTTGGCTCTCGCAGATGTCGCTCATTCGCGAGTTCGAGGTGCGCTGCATGCAGGCGTACCAAGACAAGAAGATCGGTGGATTTTGCCACGTCTACATCGGCCAAGAGGCCGTCGCCGTCGGCTGCGTCGCGGCGCTTGAGCCGCGCGACCCGCTCGTCACCGCGTATCGCGATCACGGACACGCGCTCGCTCGCGGCATGCACCCGAAGCACTGCATGGCCGAGATGTTCGGCAAGATTGGCGGGTGTGCGAAGGGCAAGGGCGGCTCGATGCACATGTTCGACAAGGCGAACAATCTGTTCGGCGGCCACGGCATCGTCGGCGCTCAATGTCCGCTCGGAGCCGGTCTCGCGTTCGCAACCAAGTATCAAGACGAAGTCATCAACAGTGGCAAGTCCGACTGTGTCACGTTGTGCTTTCTCGGCGACGGCGCACTGAATCAAGGCGCGCTGCATGAGGCGATGAACCTTGCGGGCCTGCTCGATCTGCCCGTCATCTACGTTGTCGAAAACAACGGCTATTCCATGGGTACCGCGATCGAGCGCGGCACCACCATGGCCCACAAGATCACTTCGAAGGCAGTGGGATACGGCATCGAGGGGCTCGAAGTCAACGGCATGGACGTTGTCGACGTCTATGTCGCGATGAAGGACTTGATCGATCGGTGCCGCGCCACGAGTCGCCCCGCGTTTGTCGACATGCGCACCTACCGCTACAAGGGGCACTCGATGTCCGACCCGCGAAAGTATCGAGGTCGCGAAGAAGAAGAGCGCTACGAAGTCGAAGATCCGATCGGTAAGTTGGAGAAGCTCGTGAAGGACAAGAATTATGCGACGCCCGCGGAGATCGAAGCGATCTACGACGGCGTCAAGACGCTCGTGCGCGAGTCGATCGCGTGGGCAGACGCGAGCCCGGTGCCGAGCTTGGATGAGCTGTATCACGACGTCTACGTCGAAAAGTGGGGGCCGTACACCGGTACGAGCCTGCCGCAGATGTTGACGGAGAAACCCTGAGCCACACCATGCCGACGCGTGAAATTGAGTTTCGTGATGCGATCCGCGAAGCGATGAGCGAAGAGATGCGCCGCGATCAGCGGGTCTTTCTCATCGGTGAAGAAGTCGCCGAGTACAACGGCGCTTACAAAGTGTCGCGCGGGATGCTCGACGAGTTTGGGCCGAGGCGCATCATCGACACACCGATCTCCGAGTCGGGCTTCGCTGGGCTAGCGATCGGTGCGGCGATGTACGGGCTGCGTCCGATCGTCGAATTCATGTCGTGGAGCTTCTCGCTCGTCGCGGCAGATCCGATCTTGAACAACGCGCCGAAGATGCTCTTCATGTCGGGCGGCCAATTCGGCTGCCCGATTGTTTTTCGCGGCAACAACGGTGCTGGCGGCCAACTCGGCTCAACCCACTCGTGGTGCGTCGAAGCGCTCTATTCCAACGTGCCCGGTCTCAAGATCGCGATGCCGTCGAATGCATACGACGCGAAGGGCCTGATGAAGACCGCGATTCGCGACGACGATCCGGTGTTTTTCCTCGAGAGCGAACGCCTGCTGTCGCTCAAGTCGGATGTCCCCGAGGAGGAGTACTTCATCCCGTTCGGTAAAGCAGCGATCCGCCGCGAAGGCGCTGACGTCACGCTGGTCTCGTGGGGACGACCGGTGCTCTTCTGCATGGAAGCGGCCGAAACGCTCGCGAAAGAAGGTATTTCCTGCGAGGTCATTGACGGTCGCACGATTCGGCCAATGGATTGGGAGACCGTCTTCGCGTCGGTGCGCAAGACGAACTGCTGCGTGGTCGTCGACCAGTCATGGTCCTTCGCGTCGCCTGGTTCGGAAGTTGCCGCGCAGGTGTCGCAGCATTGTTTCGATGATCTTGATCATCCAGTTCTTCGTGTTCATTCCGACGACGTGCCCGCGCCGTACGCTCAGAACCTTGAGCAAGAGATGCTTCCGAACCCCCGCAAGATCTGCGAGGCGGTACGGAAGGTGACGTACCGGCTCTAAGTCTTGGGTCTAACTTATGCCTATCTCTCTCACCATGCCGCGGCTGTCCGACACCATGGAAGTCGGCACCGTCATCAAGTGGAACGTCAAAGAAGGCGACAAGGTCCGTTCCGGCGACGTGCTTGCTGACATCGAGACCGACAAAGCCACGATGGAGATGCAGTGCTTCGACGACGGGACGATGGCGAAGATCGTGGTGGAAGCGGGCAGGCAGGTGAAGGTGGGAACGTTGATCGCGATGATCGCGGCGAAAGGTGAAGACCCAGCCACGATCACCATACCGAGTGGCACCGCAGCAACGGGGCCCGTCGCGCCGGCCGCGGCACCGGCAGCGACGACTGAGGACGCCGACGAAACTGGCGGCCGGTTGCGCGTGAGCCCGGTCGCGCGGCGCATGGCTGAAGACGCTGGAATCGATCCTCGATCGATCAAGGGCTCGGGTCCGGGCGGGCGCGTCATCAAGCGCGACGTGCAAGCGGCGAGTACGAATGTCCAGAGCGCTCGCACGCCGATCGATACTGCGACGCCGCTGGCGCTGACGCGGCCGCAAGTGGTCGCGATGAAGCCGCCGACACCGACGACGCCGGCGTCACCCGTGGCACCTCTCGCGCTCGGTGCTCCACAGGGTCGCGTCGTCGCATTATCTAACATGCGGCAAACGATCGCGCGACGGCTCGTCGAGAGCAAGCAGACGATTCCGCATTACCAAGTCACGATGCGCTTCGCGATGGACGAACTTGTCAATCAGCGCACGAAACTCAACGACGCGCTCGCGCCCTACGGCGTCAAGCTCTCGGTGAATGACTTTCTCGTTCGTGCCTGCGCACTCGCGATGGCGCGGAATCCGTACTTCAACGCCTCGTTTGCCGGTGACCATGTTGTGGTGCACGGTGAAGTGAACATCGGCATTGCGATCTCGCTGCCGGAGGATCGCGGCGGCGGACTTGTGGTCGGAGTTATCCAAAGCGCCGACCAGAAGAGTCTGCGACAGATCGCACAAGAATCGAAGTATCTCGCGGATAAGGCGCGATCCAAGGGACTCACGATCGACGAGATGAACGGCGCGACGTTCACGATCTCGAACCTTGGCATGTACGGCGTCGAGCACTTCACCGCCATCATCAATCCGCCGAACTCGGCGATCCTCGCCTGCGGCGCAGCGGTGGAACAGCCAGTCGTGCGCAATCATCAGATCGTCGCGGGCTGGGAGATGCAGGCGACGCTCTCGCTCGACCATCGCGTGATCGACGGCGCGATGGCGGCTGAATATCTGCGCACGCTAAAGGAACTGATCGAAAAGCCCGCGATGCTGCTCGTGTAGGGCGACGCGCATCGCTACTTGCCGAGCGTCGCGCCGATCGTCCGGTTTCGCTGTTGCAGATGTGACGCGGCGTGCCATACTCGCACCATGCGCATAGTGGCCACCGTCGTCGCTGTTGTTGTTGCGTCACCAGCGTTCGCGCAGTGGAGCACCGACCCCGCCGTCAACACACCCATCTGCACTGCGGCGGGCGATTCGGTCCAGCCAAAGATCGTCAGCGCGCCGGACGGCGGTACCTACGTGTCATGGTTCGACAATCGCGTCGGCGGATACGACGTGTATCTGCAGCGTCTCGACGCGGACGGCAATGCCGTGTGGCCGCTGAACGGCATTTTGATTGCTGATCGTTCGCTCTCGTCGACCGAAGATTACGGCGCGTGCTCGGACGGTCAGGGGGGCGTCGTACTCGCGTTCGGCGACGATCGCTTCGGTGGCGTGAAGACGACCGTAACGCGTGTCGATCCGAACGGCGTGCAAGTGTGGGGACCCAATGGAAAGCAAGTGTCGACACTCAATGTGAACAGCCCGACGGTCGCGCTCTCGGGCGATGGTCGCATTGTCGCGGCGTGGATCGAAGGCAACGCGACAGCGCTCCAGCGACTGGAACTTGACGGCACGATGGTGTGGGCGGTGCCCGTGGCACTCACTGCTGCTGGCGCGCAGCTCTGGGTCGCCGATCTACAGTCGGGTGGCGGAACTTCTGTCATCGCAAGCATGGTGCGTCAAACCGGCTTCGCTGGGGCGAAGACGCTTCGAGCGCAGAAGATCGACGCGAGCGGCGCACTACTCTGGGGTGCGCCGCACGTGAGCGTGTTCACGACCGGCTCGCTACAGTTTGCCAACTTCCCGAACTTTGTTCCAGACGGTGCCGGTGGCGCTGTCTTCTCGTTTTACACGACGGGTCCGCTTCAGAGTTTCGCGCAGCGCATCGATTCTGCCGGCAACCTGCTCTTTGGTGTGAACGGCGCTGGCGTGACGACGACAACAACGCGCGAACGCACGGGCCCAGCGGTCGCGTTCGATCCGACAACGCAGCGCACATATGTCGCGTGGGAGGAGCGCATTCCAAGCACTTCAAATTACGGCTGCTCCGCTCAGGCGTTTGACGCTACGGGCACCCGGCTCTGGGGTGCGAACGGAAGCGTTCTCCTTCCGGTCGCTGCGAACTTCGGCGTGCGCGAAGTGGAAGCGAAAGTCTTCGACTGCGATCCGACGTTCCTCTTCGTGCGCGACGTCGCTTTCAACAACGGGACAATCTTCGCTGCGCGCATGACTGCCGGTGGCGCACCCATCTGGGCCGGATCACCGGTCACGGTCTGCTCGACGCGCACGGGCCACAGCCGACTCGAAACCGCAATCGCCGCGAATGGCGCTTCGCTCGTCGCGGTCTGGGAAGACAGCCGAAACGGAAATCAAGATCTGTACGGCGACGCGCTCCGCAGCGACGGGACGCTCGGGCCCGCAGCTCCGGTCGTCGTCGGTGATCTCAACGACGACGGCATCGTCGACGCAGCCGATCTCGCGATCCTGCTCGGCGCGTGGGGGCCGGCGCTGCCGTGCTCGCTCGCCGATCTGAATCACGACGGTACAGTGGACGCAGCGGACTTGGCGATTCTGCTGGGGGCGTGGATGCGCTGATCGCGGTATCTTGAACGCGTGGCGACTCACCCCGGGGGATCGACCAATGCGGGCTGCTAGCCAGAAAACGTGTGTTCTCTGTGGGGTCGACTGCGCTGGCAAGCCGCGCGTCAAGGACCCAAGCGGACGCTACTACTGTCGAAGTTGCCACGAACGCAAGGCCGATGAGCTCGTCGACATGGCGGGACTTTCCGCCGCGGTCGCTGCGGCACCAGTCGGCGCGGTCGCGAACTGTCCAAAGTGCCGAATGGCGTTGGGTCCGAGCGATGTGCTATGCGTGCAGTGCGGCTTCGATATCCGCTCGGAACGCGGGCTGAAGTCTCGAATCGTGCGCGATGCGAAGCCGTCGCCGCTCGACTGGATCATTCGCCCCGACGCAGCGCTCAAACGATTGTCCCGCTCCCCGAGCGCCCTCGGGCGCGCTGCGGTGGTGAGTCTTCTGATCGCATTTCTTGCGACGGTGGGCGATGGCGTTCGGCGCGTTGCTGGTGCCTCTCCGATGATCGGGGACTCGTGGGGGGTGGTGGTCGTCGTCGGTGTCTTGTTGAGCGCGGTGGGGGCTGTCATCTATTGGACAGTCGCCCCCGTCTTCCTTCGCTGGCGAGTGCAGTGGTCTGGTGGTGAGGTGCCGGATCCGACCATGGGTCGCATTGCGTACTTCGCGACGGTGACACCGGCTGCGATTCTCTCGCTCGTCGCAGCAGTCGTATCACCGCTGTCCTCCGCTTCGCCCATCACGTTCTCAGCCCGCATCGGAGAGCGCAACTCCATCGGATTTCAGATCGCGCTGGTCTCGATGTTGGCGCTCGGGTGCGTTCCGCTCTATACCTCATCGCGACCAAGAGCTTCGGTGCAAAGAAGGTTCCAGCGGCGATCCTCGTGGTAGCACTTCCGATCGCGTGGTACGCGGGGTCTATCGCGATACTCGTGAGCGCGAGGCAGTTGCTCGATCGGTAACACGAGCACAGCGGACATACCCCCACGCCCAACCATCCGAGGGAAAAGTCACCACGTTCGGGGCCGCGCGATTTCGTGTTGATGATCTCGCGTCAAACGCAACTCCGCGGAAGCACATATTCGATCCAGCCAAGCCCGTTACTTGTCACTGCATCTCGCGCTGCGTCAGGCGCTCGCAACTCCTCGAACACGAGGAACGTCGCCGCGCGTTCTCCGACGGCTTCTTCGAGATGGTCCGCTACTTCGCCGCCGATGTCCTCGAATTCACTCGAATTGGTGTGGCAACTATGGCGTCGGTGTTGATCCTGATGATCCGTGTGAATCCCAGAGTTCGCCGCATGAAGAGATTCAACATGGATGCACAGGATCGACAGGATGATGCGGCACTTCGCTTGCCCGCGGCGACTCACGCTCGGATGCGATCGTTGCGGGCGTCGCACCGCGCTGGATCATGCACTCGAATTGGTGTGGCAACTATGGCTCTCTATCAAATGGGTGTGGCTACTGCGGCGATCCGTCGAACCGCAAGCGCTCCATCCGCGGAGGGCGCACGGGCGCGCGCACCGTCGGTTACATGGCCGCGTTCTCGGCGATGCGTTGCAACCCGGTGATCCGCGCGTTCGCCGAGCGTCTCAAGGCGAAGGGGAAGCCCCACAAGGTCGTCGTCGTCGCATGCATCCGCAGATCGAGCCATTGTGGCCACACCCACTCGATTGCAGCTCAGCGCTCGGCGTGTGGGGCTGAACGGTTGACCCAGGCGTCAGTCCGAGGCGCGCCGTGCGCCTTTTGGCCGCAGCTGCAGCCGCCGTGATGTCGATGGCGAGCGAGAGGTTGTCAAAACGTCACAGCTCGCGCGCAGCCATCCCGCAGACGCTCGCTCGTCCGTTCGCCATTTTGTCTCTGTTCGTCGTGGGATCGCCTAACAGCGCACCGGTTGTGGCGACTCGGTTGCGTCCGGCGGCGCGCGCTCCGCTGCCACACGTCGCCCCGCGCCCGGGACGAGCGCCGCCACCGCAACGACGAACCGTCGGCCCGTCTCCTTGGCCTTGCGCGCCAGCGCAGCCGCGCCGCCGCTGAAGTTCCCGAGCGGACTCGCGAGCCCGCGCGCCATCGCCGACTCGATCGCTGCAAGCGGACCGCGCATGAAATCACTGAGCCGCGCGTCGCCTGCGCCTCGCGCGGATTCAAGTAATGCGAGGTCCAGCTCGGCGAGCGGCGTTGGTGTCGACGGTGCCACCACGCCGCGCTTGTCTTCAGACCTCACTCGTCCGGCTGCGTCGACCTCGGCAATGAACGCGGCCAGGCTCGCGCCCTCCATCACCGACGGCGGCGAGCGCCGAACCACGGGTTCCGCAATCCGTTCCGGAGCCTCTCGACCTCTATTGCTTCCGGCCCCGGTCTGCACGGCAGCGCTGGCACGAGCCGTGCGGATCGCAGCTTCTCCCGCGCCGATTCGACCTCGCCGGAGAATTCGCCCACAGCGATGCGGCGCTTCAATTCGTCGATGCGATCGGCCATCGAACAGAACTCGTACTCGTCGAGCGCATCGGCCATGCCGGCGCGGACGGGATTCAGCGCGACGTAGACCATGTGGGCAACGATCGCCTCCTCGTCGAGTGCGACGATCGATTTGAAGCGCCCTTCCCAAAGCGCACAAAGCGCATCGCGGACACACCCGTATACACATCTTCGATCCAGCCAAGCCCGTTCCTTGTCACTGCATCTCGCGCTGCGTCAGACGCTCGCGGCTCATCGAATAGGAGCAACGGCGGCGCGCGATCGCCGATCGCGTCGTTGAGCTCGGCCTCTATTTCGCTATTGATCGCCCCCGAATGCACTTGAATGGGTGTGTCTGTTGTGCCCGCACAACAACTGCCACAGCATCCGCTCCGCCGGTGTTGCGTTGCGTCGAAGGGATCGTGCGAAGGCCGTTCGTTCTGGGGAATTCTGGCGCATCGCGACAGTGTCGCTGCTGTGCGAGGCACGCCTTATTTCTGCGAGGGTTTTTCTGGCGCTGGAAATTCGCCCCTCTGTCGCGCAGCGACAGAGGGGCGTTCATCAATCGATCAATCGCGTCGCGGAGCAAATAGCGGACACACCCATGCGCCCAACCACACCAGAGAAAAGTGATCACTTTCGGGCGCGAGCGATTTCGTCGTTCATGATCTCGCGTCATGGCGACTCCGCGTAATCGCTCAGCCCGACGTGTACCAGCTGAAGAAAACCATAACCCTACCTCGGGCTCGCGGCGCAGCCTCAGCACCCCGAACGACGGACTCGCCCACCACTGCGGCCCACCAGCGCGGTCTCCAGCGCGTCTACTTCCTCAGCACTTCTTTCGTTGCATCGGCCAGGTACAAGATCCGCGTACACGACGTGCACTGCACGAGCGCGTTGGCGTTACTCATGAGCATCGCGACGTGCGCGAAGGGAATTTCGATGCGGCACGCGCCGCAGGCATATTCCTTGTGGCGGCGATCGATCTCGGCGACTTCGGACATCGCCTCGCCTTCGGTCGTCTCGGCGCAGCGACGGAAGATCGCTCGTTCCCGCAGCGGAACAGCTTGGTCGGCGATGACGCGCTCACGCTCAAGTTCGGCGAGGCGGCCTGACGACTCGGCGCGACGCTCTTCGAGTTGACCTTTGACGACGTCGTGGATCTTCTTCCGCTCGCCCGCCTGCGCAGCGAGCTTCTCCGCCTGCTGCTTCACCTGCTCGAGCCGTTCCATCTCGGCGACCGCTCGTGTTTCGATCTCGGACTTCTTCGTCTCTAGCTGCTTGATCTCGGCGAGCATCGCCTGATACAGCTTGTTGTTCTGCTGGGTGTTCATGTCGCCACGCATCTTGTCGACGCGTTGCTGATGCCCCTGCGCCTCGACCTCGAGGTTCTTGATCGTCGCTTGAAGCTGCCGCGATTGCGATGCTACTTCTTGGGTTTGCCGCTCAAGACCGGTCAGCAGCTTCAGTTGTGCTGCGAGATCTCGTTCCGATCCCTCCACTCGTGACCGTAGCGCCCGGACTTGGCTATCGACGCGGTACAGAGTCAGGAGGTTCTCCATCAGGCTCATCGGCGGCTCCGGAGAGGCAAGGGGTAGCGGATCGCTGATGGTACTGGAAGCGGGCAGGCGCGGCGTCCCGCGCTTAGCCGCCGTCTCCGCCGCGACTCAGCACCAGCAGCCAATAGATCGCAGGGCCGGTCAGAAGGGGCGAATCGAGCACATCGAGCACCCCCCCCATTCCGGGAAGGAGGCGTCCTGAGTCCTTCAGTCCGGCGTCGCGTTTGAACAGGCTCTCGGCGAGATCGCCACATTGGCCGACGACCCCGACGATCGCGCCGCCCACGGCACCGATCCACCATGCAACATGATCGGCGGCGTTCGGCAATTGCTCGCTGGCCACGGCGAGAACGCAACCGACCACTGCTGCCGTCACGACGCCGCCGACGAGCCCCTCCCACGTCTTTTTGGGGGAGAGCCAGGGAATGAGCTTGTGGCGTCCGATCGAAACGCCCGTGAAGTAGGCGCCGATGTCGCAACTCTTCGTCGTAAGCATCGCTCCGACGAGGAGCCACGCCGAGTGATCGCGGCGAATGAAGATCCAGAAGGCAGTCAGAACCCCGGCGTAGACCGTGACGAGGAGCAGGCCGCCAGTCGCGGCCATGACGCCGTGCACGTTGTGACCGCGCGAGAAACGAATCAGACCAGCGACGAATACGCCGACGAGAACCGTCGCGTCGATCGCGGTTGCCGTGTGCGTCGAAGTGAGGCTGGGTACGAGCGCAAGTGCGACGAAGGTCGTCGTCGCGGCCACCATCGCGAGACGTCGGCTCGCAGCGACGTTCACGTGCTCAAGCATGCGCGTCGCCTCGCGAGCGATGAGCGGAACGAGAGCGAGCGCGAGGAGGAAAACGACGGTTCCGCGCGGCGCGGTGTCGTGGTGCCAGCCAAGCGTGTCGGCGATCGTGCGCCACAGTCCGCTGAGCGGCCACGACTCAAGCGCACTGTCGAGCCACACGAGGCCAAGCAGCCCCGCGATGAGTGAGATTCCTGTGATGAGGCGGGAACGCAGCACGAGTGATAATGACTTTGTTAGTATTTGGGAATGGTGGGATCGATGTCTACCGCCCAGAGATCAACGCCACCCGCGAGCGAACGCACATCGGCGAACCCCGCTGCGCGAAGCACCGCCGTCGCGCGCAAGCTGCGGACTCCGTGGTGGCAATGCACGACGATCGTCGTGGCGTCAGACTCTTCGAGAGCGTCGCGCAAGTCGTCGAGTTTCCGCTCCAATTCGTGCAGCGGCACATGTGTCGAGTTGTCGATTCGGCAGATGGCCCGCTCCTGCTCGGTGCGGCAATCGATGACGAGCGGGCGGGCACCAGCCGCGCGCAACGCCATCAACTCGCGCGGCGTGATCTCCCACTCAGGTCGATACGGGTAGCCGGGAGGAAGGCCGCGGTCGTCGAGCGTGCGGGCTGCGTCTGACATGCTTGGCGGGGAACTGGTGGTGGCACCGCGCGAGGTCACGCGCCGACATGCCGTCGCTTGCGCCGTCACTCAAGAATGTTCACTTCTCTTCTGGAGGCGGCGCGGCAGCTTGGGCATCGTGAGGCTCAAGGCGAGCCGGCGATGCCGGAACGCGCTCGGTCGTCCCCGGCGGACGCATCACGTTTCGCACTGGCGACGCGACGATATCCCAGGCGAACCAGAACGGTGCGGCGACGGCTTCGAGCGCCATCGTGCCGCCATTGCCACCTTCTTCGAGAACGGTTGTCGTGGTCGGAATTTCGCCACGCTGACGAGCGGTCGTCCTGTCGCAGAGCGGCTCGCCGACATAGGTCGGCTGTGCTTGCACTTGGCGCTGTTCGACGACGACGGTCGTCTTCTCCCACGTCGAGCGGTCGGCGGTTCGCGTGAAGGGGCGAACATCTGCGGGCGCGATCGGGCCTGGCAGCGGTCCAGGCATTCGCGGATCGAGATCGGGAAGCCCGTCGCTGGGAGACGGAACGAGCGGACCGTCGGATTGGTTGAGGCCGCCAGTGCAGCCAGCGACGGAGGCGAGCGTGAAGAACACGCTGGCACCGACGGAAACACGACGTGCGGACTTCTTCAAGTGATCGGTTCGATCTGGCATGACGTCTACTCCTCAAGCAACCGCGCTCCCGCGCGGCCAGCGGCCTTGGTGATCGCTGTGGCGATGGTATCGGCATCGAAGCCCGCGCGGGCGAGCACACGGGCGGCGCGCCGAATCAGTTTGGCATCCGCGGGGACCTTCGCGCCGCCCGCGGGCGTCGCCGAATCCGTGAGCGTCCGCTTGGCCAATGTGATCGCGCGCTTGATGTCAGTCTCTGGCGGGGCGTGCTCTCGTGCTGCTGTTACCGCGAGGCGATCGGGCACGCCTTCGTTGACTAGGGTCATCGCCAGCAGCGCATGGGCAAGCTGTCGCCGTTCCGTGATGCGGCGAGCTCGCTCGCTGGCGAATCGGGCGTCGTCGATCCAACCATCTTCGGCGAGCCGAGAAACGGCTGCTTCTGCGGCCGATTCCGAATGTCCCCGCTCGACGAGTTGAGACGCGAGAAGCGCCCTCGATCGATCCGACTTCGAGACGAGTTTGAGCGCCGTGGTTCGCGCCGCGGCGAGATCGATCGCAGCGGCGAGCGTGGCGAGCGCGGACTTCGTGAGTCGACCTCCGACCCGTAGGCCGAGTTCGTCGGCGGTCGTACGCAGGACCGTACCAACAACGGTACCGTCTAACTCGACGCGCACGAGGCTTGGGTCCTTCGCGAGCGGCTCGATCGCCGTGATGAACTTCCGTGCGGTAAGGGCGGTGCGTACCATGGAATGTTAGGTGAGTTGGTCGAGATACCCGGCAATTTCGCTGGCGGCGTGTGCGTCTCCCGACACTCGTGCCCGTTCGAGTCCAAGGCGAAGGGCGGCAATCGCGTCGTCGGACCGCCCAGCATCGTCGAGCGCACGGGCCTTGTGAAAGTACGCGTAGCAATAGTCGCGATCGATCGCGAGACACCGGTCGTACCATGCGACGGCTTCGTCGACCGACCCCCGTCGTGCGTGTTCCTGAGCGATGCCGTAGAGACAGAACGCGTCCGACGGGTCCGCCTCGACGAGTTTGAGCAACTGGAGGAGTCGCGCGTCGCCCGACGGGCCAGCACCGAGTGGAGGAGCCTCCGGACTTGGGGCGTGCGGTGGCGGCGAATCAAAGCGAGGATCCGTCGCAGTCATGGGAGAGGATGGTATCGTCCGATTCGACTTTCGCCGTCGCCCTATGCCTCTTCAGAACCGATCTTGCATGAAGTACGCGAGCACACACCAAGGCTACACGTTCGCCGTCGCGCTCGCCTGTGCGACCGTGATACTCGCCGCGCTCTCCGGCTGTGAGACGGAAGCGTCATACGCCCAGAAGCAGGCGGCCGAATGGGCTGCGATTCGCCCAGACCAAGTCATGGTGATTCGCCATCACGTGGGTGGAACCCATCACCGCGCCATCGTGCGTGGCGACATCTGCTACGCAACCTTCTCGAATGATTTGCTCGTGATTTCCACGGCCAAGGGGTCAGTGATCGGGAGCGTTCAGATCATGCCCTTCGGCACCTGCGGCGGTGCAGTCGAAATGGTCGCGCCCGAGTCGGGAGGCGCGCTCTATGTACTCTTGGACGGAACCGCGGTCGTCGAGTTGTCGATCGCAGATCCGAAGACGCCGGTGATCACCGCCACGCGCACCGCTGCAGAGATCGGCTTCGCACCACGGTCTATTTCGCTCGCGAACGGCGAGCTCTGGATCGCGGGTGACGGTGGCGTCGTCGCGTGGTCTGAGGTCGGTGCCTTCGCGCTCGCCGCGCCCGCTGCGAGCCCATCGAAAGTGCTGGCAGGCAAGAGTGTCGCGCCGTTCAATATCGAAGCGCCGCCCGCGTTTCTCGCCGCCGTCGCGCGCGAGCGCGGGGCGATCGGGTCGGTGGTCGCAACGAACGATGGACTTGCCGCCGTCAGCGGACGACGCGTACTCAAGCTCGACGACGGCTCGTTCATCGGCGCTGCAACGCGCATCGATCCGCTGCCGAGCGACGTGGCTCTTCGACTCCAGCTGCCGGGCGGCTTCACGTTCATCTTGCAGGGTGCCGAGGGCGCGCAGGTTGGGCTGATGGGGCCCGACGTTCGCGAAGTTGCAGCGCGAGCCGTGCGAGGAACGGTGCGCCGCGTTCGCGTCATCGGCGACACGCTCTTTGCGATCAATGATGAAGAGATGACCATGTTCCCAATCGAAGCCGGCCCCAACGGCCCCCGTCTCGGTGAGCCGGTCTACGCGCCGGTCAAGGGCGCGCTCGATGTCGACGCGGTCTCGTCAAACGACTTCGTGGTTGTCGGTTCGTTTGGTCGTGCGCGGTGGCGAAAGAACGCAGACTCGCGCGGAGGTGCAGACGAGTTCTACGGAGCGCGGCGCGAACCGAGCAACCTTCGAGTCGCATCCACCGATCGCCGCCGAATTCTCGCGAGCGGGCCCGAAGGAACGTGGCTCTACATCGTGGGCGACGAGGTTTCGCTCATCAGCCGACCACCGCAGTTGCCGGGCGAAGCATCGGACGGTCGCCGCATGAAAGTGTCGAGTAGTTGGGGCAAAGCCGCCATCAGCGACGACTATCAGACGGTGTCGATTGTGCCTGGAAACCGTCCAAGTAGCGCGCCTGCGGCAACGGGTGGCAAGAGCAACGACGCCAGCATCGAATGGCGACCGATTCTCGGCGGTGAGATCTTTGGCGTCGAAGCCCTCGATGGTCGTCTCTGGATCTGGCACGCGAACGGTGTCGACGTGATGACAGTGGACGCGGGATCGCTGCGTCCTGAGGCAAGTGTTCGGATTGAGGGGCCAGTGCGATATCTCTTCCCGCAGCGCGTTGGTGGTGCGGCGGCGTATGTCAGTGAGCGCGGTGGATTTGGTCTGCTCGACTTCGTCGAGCGCGCCGCCTTGTCCACGACCCCCGGCGAGCGCGTCGTCGATCGTGACGGCGACGGCGTCACGGACGTTGAACTCTCGCCCGCCGAAAAGGCAGGTGCGTCGCGCGGCTTCGAGACGAAACCGACGGAGATTCGGCGCGAGGACGTCACGCCGTCGCCATGAGTGTGGGCATCGTGGGTGTGGGCGATTTCTCGCGACGCCGTACAATCGGCGCATGAGCGGGAATGCGACGAGCGACGGGCATGGAACAACCTCGGCGGGCGGCGATCCGAAGTCGTCGTCGACGGCGGGGGCGAGTGGGCACGTCTTCCGAGCGCAGGTGCTCATCGTCGACGACGAACGTGACCATGCTGAAGTCATGGCCGACGCGCTGCGCAAGCCAGGCCACGTTTGCACGATCGTGCACAGCCTTGCTCAAGCGCAGGATGAATTGCGCCATGGCGCGTTCGACGTGATCGTGACCGATCTGGTGATGGAGCATGAAACCGCTGGCCTTGAGGTACTCAAACTCGCCAAGCAGCTCCAGCCCGACGCCGAGACGATTATGGTCACCGCGCACGGCGATGTGCCGACCGCCAAAGCAGCACTCCAAGGCGGGGCGTACGAGTTCATCGAGAAGCCTCTCGATCTCGTGGTGTTCCGAAATCTCGTGCACCGAGCGGCCGACACAGTGCGGCTTCGGGCGCAGAATCAGTCGCTGCGCGGCCAACTCGACGCGGCGTACGGGTTCGAAGGAATCGTCGGCGAATCGGCCGCGATGCGCCGCGTGGTCGAACTCATCCGCCAAGTCGCGCCGAGCACGATCCCTGTGCTCGTGACGGGCGAAAGCGGCACGGGCAAGGAACTCATCGCTGCAGCGATTCACAAGCTCTCGAAACGGGCCCAGCGGCGATACGTCACCTTCAACGCTGCTGGTCAGAGCGAGTCGCTCTTGGAGGATCAACTCTTCGGCCACGTGCGCGGTGCGTTCACTGGCGCCGAGCGCGATCGCGAAGGCGTGTTCGAGTACGCCGACAAAGGCACCGTTTTCCTCGACGAGATTGGCGACATGCCGATTTCGATGCAGCCGAAACTGCTTCGCGTGCTTGAGACCGGTGACGTGGTGCGTTTGGGCGCCAACGAGTCGAAGAAGATCGAAGTGCGCTTCGTGAGCGCGACGAATCGGGACCTCAAGACCATGGTTGGCGAGGGGCGTTTTCGCGAGGACCTCTTCTTCCGCATCCGTGGCGCGGAGATCCATGTGCCTGCGCTCCGCGAGCGCCGGGAAGACATTCCGCTTTTGGTAAATCACGCCATCGGCAAGTACGCGGGGGAGAGTGGCCGCGATCGACTCACCGTCTCGCAGCCCGCGATGCTCCGACTTGTGAGTTACGCTTGGCCCGGCAATGTGCGCGAGCTACTCAACGTCGTGCATCGCATGGTCATCATGGCACCTGCGGCGGAATCAGCCGCGGGCCGGGGCGCTGGCAAGGGCGAGATCGACGTCCGCGACGTGCCGGAAGAAATACGTTCCAGCGATCTCGATGAAACGCCTGGTCTGCGCAGCCTCGCGGGCGTTGGGCTCGACAAGCTGGAGAAAGAGGCGATTCGTCAGACGCTCGCCATGACCGCTGGGAACCGCGAGCAGGCGGCGCAGTTGTTAGGTATCGGCGAGCGAACGCTCTATCGCAAGCTGAAGGAATATGGGTTGCGGTAAGCATGCCTGGCATTCTCTTCCGCCACATCTTCGTGGACCTAGTCAAAGTGCTCGTCGTCACGACGTCGGTGCTCGTCGTGGTGATCGCGTTCGGCGCCGCTATCAAGCCGATCTCAGAAAACCTCTTGGGGCCAGCGGACATCTTGAAGTACATGATGTACGCCACGGTGCCGATGCTTCAGTATGCGCTGCCGTTCTCGGCTGCATTCGCTGGAGTCATCGTCTATCACCGACTCACCGCCGACAACGAAATCCTTGCGATGGCAGCGTGCGGCATTCCCTATCGCCGCATTCTTCGCCCCGCTGTGGTGCTCGGCATCGGGCTGACGATCTTCATGGTTGTTCTTGTCGACATCGGCGTGCCCACGTTCTGGTGGGCTATCAAGCAGCTTCTCGCCCGCGATATCACGCGCGGCTTCGTGGCGTACGTCGAGCGCGGCGAAGCCGTACCGTTCGGCAGTTCCGAAATCTACGCCGACGAAGCGCACGTCGAAGAGGCACCGGCTGACTCCGGTGCTGCGCAGCGGCTCCTGCTCGTCGGCGTAGCGGCGTTTGAGTTCGTGTCGCCCGCGGAGCGTTCGAGTATCGAGCCGCATCAGCCGCTGCGCGAGTTCACGGCGCAGTATGCCACGATCGACGTGCACCGCATTGGCTACAACGCCTTTCTGAAGGCCACGCTTCAGAACTCGACAGTCTTCACTCGTGGCGATCGCGCGATTGCTGGCGCGGCGGTCGTTCGGCCCGAAGCAATCGATCTTGGACAGACGGTGCAGCAGGGGCCGAAGGGACTGAGCTTCGTCGAACTGCTGGCGCTGCGGAGAGATTTGACTCGCGATCCCGACGTCGCCGCACTGCGTGACGCGCTGCGATCAGCGATCGCCTCGGCAGACGTATGGCAGTCGGTCGGTGACGAGGCCCGCTCAGGGAAGCCGATTGCGTTTGCCGCGAGCCGTGATCGCGATGCGTCGCACTATGAGGTGCGCGGGGCTCGCCTTGTCCGAGATACGCTCCTGCCGAGTGGCGCGCCGCCGAGTGGGACGTCGCTTGAGATCCGCCAAATTGGTTCTGATGGGAGTGTGCGCGGCCAGTTCACCGCGCCGAGTGCTCTGCTGACCTTGGTGGCCGTCGATCCAGTGCGCGGCGCGCGATTTGACCTCTTGGCCGATGAGGCATCGGCGCGCGACCCCCGTTCGGTGTCGGGTGCACTGGGCGTACCGAGAACCCTGCGGCTCCCCGAGCTAACATTCATCGACGCGCGTGCCGACAACTCGAACGCGTCGATTGATGAACTCAAGGCGATTGCTTTGACGAAGGCTGCGACGGTTTCCGACGGGCCGGTCGAGGCGCTTCACGACCTGCTCACTGGCGCGGTCGGAAATCTCGAAACCCGCGTCAATAAGGTCAGCAACGAGATCGTCGCGCGCATAGTGCAGCGGGGGGCGCAGTCGATGACCGCGATCTTGATGCTGCTCTCTGGCTCCATTCTCGCGGTATGGCTGCGGCATCGCCCTCCGCTCTTCGTCTACGTCATTGCGTTCGTGCCAGCGATCATTGACATCTTGCTTGTATCGAGTGGCGAGCAGATACTCCGTACCAACGCGAGCGCCCTTGGCGTCGCGGTCTCGTTCTCGGGCAATGTCGTCCTCGTGCTCGTGTGCCTCGTTGGGGCGTGGCGTGTGAGGCAGCACTGATGACGATTCTCGATCGCCACATCGCTGCGAGGTTTTTCACGAACTTCGCGCTGCTCTTCACGATTCTCTTCGTGTTTGCCGTGTCGATCGACGTCATTCTTCAGCTCGACTCTTTCACCAAAGCCGTGCAATCGAGTGGGAAGACTGGTATCACGGCGCTCGTCGAGTTCGGTCGCGCGGTGCTCGATTTTCATGGGCCGCAACTCTTTCAGTTCTACTCGTACATGCTCGGACTCGTGTCGGTCGGTGCCGCTGGTTTTACGTTGGCGCAGATGGTGCGAACCCGCGAACTCGTCGCCATCATGTCGGGTGGAGCAAGTTTGCTCCGGGTCGGTCTCGTGATCGTTGCGTGTGCAACGGCGCTCAACGTGCTCCAGTTGTTCAACCAAGAACTGCTGCTTCCACGACTCGCGCCGTTCCTGGTTCGCGATCACAGCCAGGTGTTGTCGGGAAGCGCTGCGAGGTTCTCTGTACCGCTGACACGCGATGGACGCGGGCAGCTCTTACGGGCTGGTTCGCTGAATCCGGAAACCGGCGAGATCGTCATGCTGCTCATGATCGAGCGCGATGGAAAGGGCAGCGCCGTCGCGCGGGTCGAGGCGACGAGCGCGCATTGGAATCCTGGTCGCGGGGCGTATGAGTTGACTGGTGGCTTGCGCTCAGTGCGGCGCGGTCTTGCCGATGAGCCCGTCGCGGGCGGTGTTGAGGACGTGCAGCCGATCGACATCGTGACGACCGACCTTTCGCCCGAGGCGCTGAAGGTTCGGCGCTACACGCAGTACGCGCAGATGCTGTCGCTCAAGCAACTGCGCGAGATGCGTGAGCAGGGCGGCGTCGAGCCGCGACTTCTGGCGCGGCTCACGTATCTGCGGCTCGCCAGCATCGTGGTCAATCTACTTGTCCTCGTCGCATCGCTGCCCTTCTTCCTGTTGCGTGAGCCAAAGAGCTTGCTCCAGCAGTCGATCGCCTGTGCCCTCTTCGGAGTCCCTGCTTCCCTCGGATCGCTCGTTGCGATGTCGATGGATGTACCAGGCCTCGCCCCGGCGGTGAGTGTATTTCTTCCCGCAGCGATTCTGCTGCCCATCGCGATCGGCCGAATCGGGGCGATCAAGACCTGAGCGATGCGGAGAACGAGTCGATCGCATCAACCGATTCTCGGTGTGAAGTCAGCGCCTTCGACCTTCAGTCAGATAGGTCGTTTGATGGGACAGCCCGCAGCCGGAAGCGAACTTTCCCGGCAAACACTGAGGCTGATACGGATCATGTCTGATGGCGGCGCTCGAACGCTCACGCACGCTGCATTGAAATCTGCGAAATCAGAGTCATCTGTGAAGATGCTTTTTGCTTCACGCTGCCTAACGCTGCGGTGGACGAAGGGCTTTTTAAAACCATTCGCAGATTTCGCAGATTTAATCGTGATCAGTCGACACGGGCACTGCACCTCACTATCGAAGTCGAGTGCCGCGACTATTTGATGCGCGATACGGGCTCGAAGCTGCGGATCACTCGACGGGGTGATTCGGCAGCGATGAGTCCACATGAATCACGCTATCCGCTGTGTAGCTGTGGTGTTAGCTACCCGCGCGTCGCCAAGCTTGATCGAGCGCTGTGTCATAGATCGAGGGCTGGATTTCGTTGAGGAATGCTCGCGCCTTCTCCTCCATGAGCACGCGCTCTTGGGTGCGGCGCAACGTCTCTTCGACGCTACTGCGGGCCGACTCCAGCGAGATGCCGTCCGACGGCCGTTCCTCGATGAACTGAATCACTACGTAATCGGATCCGACGAGCGTTGCTGGCGCGACCTCGTTCGGCGCCAACGCGAAGAGTGCATCGCGAAACGCTTGGGGCCAGGTTGGATCCGGTCGTGCGATTGGGGCGAGCAGTCCCCCCCGAGCTGCACTCGCATCGGTTGAATGCCGTGACGCGATGTCCGCGATGTTCGCACCGGCATCGATTTGGCGCTTCAGCGCGTCGGCTTCCTGGAGCGAGCGAACCGACACGACGCGGCATACGCGCTTGGAGCCGTGCATGATCTCGTGTTGGCGCGCGAGCGCGTCGGGCGTGATGCGAATTTCTGCCGCGACAAGCGCGCGAAGTCCCGCATTCCGGCGGAGGAGTGCCTCAAACCGCGTCGGACCAAGTCCTTGTCGCTGTCGGATTCCTTCGAGCAGCCGCTCCGCGATGTTCGGATCGACGTCGAGCGACGTGACGAGAATCACGCGTTCGCGAGCGATTGCGGCGGCGTCGACCGTCTGCTTCCGTTCAGCAAGCGCCTGTTCAATGCGAAAGTCAAGAAACGCGTCCTTCAAGACCGTCGCACCAGCAACCTCGGTCATGCCGGGGCGCAGGTCGTCCCATGTGATCGAGCGACCGCGCCACGACGCGACTGAGCTCGCTGGCGCCTGGTCACCTGAGCGCGGAGAGGCGAAGCTCGCACCCGCGGTGCCCGATTCGGTGCTGGTCGCAGGTCGCGGAGCCGGGCGTGGACCCTGCGTCGGCGGGGTCTCGCAGGCGCTGAGACCTACGGCCACGAGGATTGCAAGAGTTCGGAAGGAAGCGGGCGCGCGGGGGGAACCGGTGTGCAGCATTCCGCGCAAGAGAATCGAGGAAGGTCATACTGTCAAACTTGGGCCCACCCGAAACGCCATGGCGACCATAGACGACGCGACGATTCTCGAATTGTGCCCCTTCTGCGGCGAGCCCGTGCGGGGAGAGCCCGGAACGGCCGACGAGCGAAACGGCTCGCCAGCGGTGACTCCGCGCTGCGGAGCATGTCTCGCATTCCTTGATCCGCTGTCGCGGCGAGTCACGCACGGCCACATGGGTCCGTGGTTTGTTCGTGACTCCACTCGTCCGCACTTTCCCGGGGTCTCGTGGGATGTGATGGCGGGGCTCATCGCACGCGGTGACGTTGGGCGCGGCACGCCGGTCCGCGGACCGGGCACCGGACAGTTCTGGGTGAAGGCATCGCGCGCGGCTGGCGTGGCTCATCTCCTCGGTAGTTGTCACGCCTGCGGGGCGGACGCAACGCGATCCGACGAGCGCTGTCGCTCCTGCGGCACCATTTTTCCGCGCGGCGGCGACCGCGATCGTCTCGGACTCACCGCCAGCGAGCAACTCAGTTCGTTTGCGACGAATGAAGAGTTGCGTGAAGGTGCACCAGCGGCGCCGGTGCGCCACGAGCGAGCACCTTCGGCACCACCCAGCGGTGATCCTCGGCGGGACGACGCGGGCCTTTCACCACTCGAAGTGACCCTTGGGCAGGAAGTCGCGGTCGAACGCCGGAAGACAGGGTGGCTGTTCGTCGTCGTCGCGGCGCTCCTGGTGCTGAATCTCGCGCTGGCCGTCGTCGTCTTGCTCACCCGCCGGTAGCCGGTGCTTGCGCCGGTGCCGCTTCCGGCAACTCTCCGATGAACGCGCGCTTGCCGACCTGGGCAATCGGCTTCGTGGTTCGAAGAAATGCGCCGATGCGCTCGGCGGTGAGCTGCGGATTCACCCAACCCGCCGCCGTCCAGCGTCCGAGCATCTCAAGGTCCACGAGGACGTAACGGAAGCCGAGCGCGCGAAGTGTCGGAGCCCACAACTCCGGCGTTTCTGGGGCAGAGCGAATGACTTCATCGAGCGCGCCGCGATCCCACACCGTGTTGTATCGAAGCGATCGACGATAACGAAACGGCGTTGCATCGCCGATGAGGAGTACCGGCTGCGGGCCTAACGACTCCGGGGCGAGCACATGATTGATCCAATACGCCGTTGGTGCCACCTGCGCCAGCTGCATGCGCTCTTTCGGATCGGTGAGCGATGCCATCTTCGCTCGGTAGGCCTCGCCGGTCGCGATATCACGGTTGCCGATCATCGCGGCTGGTGCGCCGTCTTGGTTCGATTGAGAGTGATCAATCAGCGGCTCTTTCGCGAAGACGACGAGCGGCACGAGGCACCACAGCACAAGCGCCGCTGCCGCAGGGCGCGCAATCGACGACCAGCGGCGCTGTCCGAGTGCGCTCGCTGCGGCGCTTGCGAGAATCACTGCGGTCGGAACGAGGAATCGCGATTGAAGATGCGTTGCGAAGAGCCAGAAGCTCACTTGAGCGAGCAGCATGAGCGTCAGGACGATTGCGACCCCGCGCAGTCGATATCGAAACGTGAGCATCGCGAGGCCAGCCACGCCGACCCACGGCAGAAGCGACCACTGCGGCGCCCACGGTTCGCCAGCGTTGGGATTGACACCGAAACCAAACACGCACCACATCGACCAGAGTCTTCCGAACCGCGCGCCAAGGGCAAGTTCACTCTGATGGGCGTGCGCGAACGTGGCTAACTGCTCCGGTGTCCAGTGACCGGTGCCGAACAGCGCACTCAGAAACGGGAAGGTCGGGTTGCCGGTTGTGAGCGCGTTGCGGATGAGCCACGGCGACAGCAAGATCAGCGCGACGACGCCTGCGACGAGGAGTTCTACCACTGCTCGCTTCCGGCGCATGGCAAGTACCGCGATGACAAGCGGCAGCGCGACAAATCCGAACGCGGTGAGTTTGGCGCCGCAGCTACCCGCAATCAGCAGCCCGAGCGCGATACCAACCCGCCGCTGGCAGCGCGGTGCCTTCAGCGCCACGAGCAGCCCGGCCGCGAGAAACAGCCCAACGAAACCATCGTTGTAGGCGAGAGAGCCTACGACGATGATCCACGGTGTCCCGAGATAGAGGCCGGCGGCGACGGCACCGGCGACCGGTCCGGCGAGGCGACGGGCGACGCACGCCACGTTGAGCGCGGCGACGAGCGTCACGAGTGCTGCAAGGCACTGCGCCGCGATCGCGCCATTCTCGCGTCCGCCAGCAAGTACGAAGATGTGAAGGAACGCCGACTCGACGTAGCTCGGGAGCGCGGAATAGACGTTGTGATAGAGCGTCGCGATACGCCCAAGCGTCAGCCACTCAGACGGCAGCTGCAGGTGGTACGAGAGCGCGTCGTAGCCGCGAAATTCGCTGCCCCAGAGCCAACCGGGTTCGCTTGCTGAGGCCAGCAACAGCACGCCAACCGCAGGTCCGAGTGCGGCGGCCGCGAGCGGCAGATGAAGTCGCAGCGGGGTCTGCACGCAGGTACGCCACCGCCGCACGAGTAGCACGATGCCCGCGACGAGCACTCCCCAGGCAACGAGTCCGCCGCCCGCGAGCAGCAGGCCCGACGTTCCGAGTGCGGCGTCGACAACGAGAGCGGCAGCGATGCCAAGAGCTGCCTCAAGGGCGACGCGCTCGATCGGCGGCCGCCGCGCGAGATGGAGTAGGTCGACGAGGGCGCCGCCGAACCCGAGCGCCATCGCGAACCACAAGAGCGCCACCGAACCCGCTGAGACGATCTGAACGATCGCTGGGACGAAGGCGCTTGAGTTCGCAGCGTCGTCTCCGGACCACGAACCGCCGATCGCCATCGTGACGAGTGCGAGGGCGACGCCGAGAACGAGCGGAAAGGCGCCGCGGGGGAGCGTGAGGGACCGCATGACGGGAGCGTAGCGGACGGGTTCCGCGTGCGGCGCGCCGCTTGCCTTGCGAGGCCGGAACACGGAGGTTCCTATGCCCGCACGACCAACCAGTCGACCTATCACGACCTTCTTGCGCGTCCTCGTCGGCCTTCTCTGCGCGATCATCGCGCACCCTGCGCTTGGCAACGGCGAGCTGCAAGACTTCGTCAGACTGCGCGGCCTTGAGGGCGACACACTGGTCGGACTCGGCCTCGTGACCGGTCTCAACGGCACTGGCGACTCGATGAAAGACTCGACGATCGCTGGCCAGCCCTACGCCCAACTTCTGAAGACCCTCGGCAACATCGGAACGTCGCGGCTTGACATCGCGAAAACAAAGTCGATTGCGATTGTCTACATCAGCGTCGAAATTCCCTACGGTGGCGCCAGAATCGGTGACCGTCTCGACGTCAAGATTTCCACGGTCGGCAACGCAAAGAGTATCAAAGGTGGACGCCTCGTCTCGACCTTCCTCGTGACCGAAGTGGTACCGGCAGATCGCACGGAATGGGTGCCTTACGCGATTGCGGACGGTGGCCCGATCGAGACTGGCGAACTCGAGACCGTCGGCTGGATCGGCCTCGCGGCGCGAGTCGTGCGCGACGTCGTGAAATCGCCGTTCGACGGTGACAACGTGTACCTCGTTCTCGACGGACCGTACGTTGGCTATCCGGCAGCGAACGCGATTGCTGGGGCGATCAACGGGGAAGCGGAATTGACGGGTGTCTCGGGCTTGGCGACGGTCGAGGACGGCCAGACGATTCGCGTGCGCATTCCAGAGAATGCCCGCGCGAACCGCGGCGAGTTTGTCGCCAATCTGCTCACGACTTTGGTGTCCAACGATCTCCTTCGAATTCGAAGCCGCGTCGTCATCGACATGAGGCACAAGGTCATGACGATCGACGAGTCCGTCGAACTGCGTCCAACTGCGGTGACGACCGGCGATCTGCGTATCACCTCGATCACCCCACCGATTGAACCAACGCCGGACAACCCAGTCGTGATGACGTCCACATGGACCGGAGTCGCAACGGGGGCGGACAACAAGGCGTCGATGCGTCTGAAAGATCTCATCGACACGCTGCGCCAACTCGAGGTGCCCTTCGAGACGCAGGTCGCGGTCGTCGAAAACCTCCATCGCCAAGGTGCGTTCAAGGCGGAGATCATCAAGCGATGACATCACTCGCAATCAAACATCCCGTGTTTCCAGCGCGGCAACAGCCGATGCGCGCGGCGGAGTCCCCGGCTGAGCGAGCCGAGCGGCTCACGCGCGGCAAGATCAGTCAGTCGGCGAAACAGCTCGTCGCCGATGCACTCATCATGCCGATCCTTTCGCAATTTCGCGAATCGCTTCAGCAAGAAGGCGTCTTCGGCGTGAGCGATGCGGAGAAGCGACTCGGTCCCGTGATCGACTCGCGAGTCGCAGACGCGATCGTGAAGCGATCTCGGCTGCCGATTGTCGATCGTGTTGAGCAGTCGATGCTCAAGCGCGTTGGGCTCCCCGCGCAGGGAGTCGTGCGATGACCCGGCCTAACGACTCGATTGCTGCGGGATTTGCGGCCCTTGAGGCGACGTTGCAACGTCAGCTCGATGAGTATCGCTCGCTGCGCGTACTCATCGAACGGCGCCGCGAAGCGCTGCGCGGCGCCGACGCGGTAGCACTGCAAGCCGTCATCGAAGCAGAGCGTCAGGCGCTCGTCCGAATCAGCGATCTCGATCGAGCGCGAACCGAGGCAGCGAACGGTCTCGGTCGTCGCCTCACGGTCACGCCGGTCACGATTTCCGCGCTCGCAGTCCGAGCGCCTGAACCAGCGCGCACAGCAATCGAAACCGTCGCTGCCGCGCTGCGCGAGGAGATCGAACAGTGTCGTCGTGCATCGAGCGTGGTTCGCGCCGCAGCCGATGCGCTGGCGCAGCACGTCTCCGGCATCTTGCAAACAGTGCAACACGCCTTTGCGGGTACGTCGACCTATGGACGCGCCGGGCGCCTCGCCAGCGTGGGTCCCATCCGCTCGATCGATCTTCGGAGCTGACTCATGAGCCTGAGCGCCGCGCTGCAAATCGGAAGATCCGCGATCAACGCGAGCCAAGCGGCGATTCAGGTCGCTGGCAACAACATGGCGAACGCGGCGACGCCGGGATACCACCGACAGGTCGCGACGCTCACGCCTTCGCTCTCTGAGCGCATCGGTCCGAACGCGTTCGCTGGCACGGGCGTGATGCTGCGCGATATCGGTCGAGTCGTCGACACCGCGCTTCAGTCGCGCGTGCGCACAGCGGTCTCGCGTGAGGCTGGCTCGCAGATCGACCGCCGTTTCTTGTCGTCGATTGAATCGCTGCAGAACGAACTGAGCGACAATGACCTCAGTTCAAAGCTCTCCGAGTTTCTCAACGCGTTCAGCGAGCTCGCGAACAATCCTGACGACGACGCCGTGCGATCGCTGGTACTGCGCCAGGCGGGTGGAATTGCAGATCACGTCGTCGGGTTGCGTCAAGAATATGACCGGGTGCGCACAGAGATCGATCGCTCGCTGGGTGCTGGACTCCAGAAGGCGGACGGGCTCTTAGACCAGATCGCCGCAATCAACGGGGAAATCACGCAGACCGAAGGTGGAGTGGGCAAGGCAAACGGGCTGCGCGATCGGCGCGACGCGCTCGTCGACGAGCTGAGCAAACTCATCGACGTCTCGACCATCGAGCAGCCGTCTGGTGCGATCGACGTGCTGGTGGGGTCGCTGCCGGTCGTCCTCGGTGGTGTGAGTCGCGGCGTTGAACTTCGAACGCAATCGGTGAATGGCGAACTCACGGTTGAGGTACGTATCAAGGCCGACGGTAGCACGCTCGACGTCGTCGATGGCGAGATCGGCGCGCTCATGCGGCAACGCAGCACGACCGTCGATCCCGCGATTGATGCGCTCGACACTTTCGCACACGAGTTGATCTACCAGGCGAATAGAGTCCACAGCCAAGGCCAAGGCAAAGCGGGGTGGCCGAGCGTGACCGGACTCGAACGGGTCGCGAGTAACATCGATCCGCTGAGTTCCGCGGCGTCAGACTTGCCCTTCGACGTTCGAAACGGATCGTTCTTTCTTCACGTCACGAACGCTGCCAACGGGCTCCGCCAGAGCGCTCAGATTCTCGTCGATCCGAGCTCGATGAGCCTCGATGGATTGGTCGCGGCGATCAACACGGCGGGTCTCTCCAACGTCACGGCGTCGACAACGGCGGATGGTCGCCTCAAGATTGACGCGACTGCCGGGTACACATTGACGTTCAGCGACGATTCCAGTGGCACACTCGCGGCGCTCGGTGTCAACGCCCTCTTCGGAGGCCAGGACGCGACGGATATCGCGCTGAATCAGGCGCTTCTTGACAACCCACGATTGTTAGCTGCTGGTCGCGGACACCTACCAGGCTCTAATGCCTCGGCGCTCGCGATGGTGGCTCTTGAAGATTTGCAAGTGGAACCCCTCGGTGGGCGCTCGCTCAGAGGATTTTGGCAATCGGTCGTGAGCGATCACGCGGTGCGGACCGCTGCGGCGATCGACGCCGCCGACAGCGCGACGATTGTCCGCGAGAGCCTCTCGGCGCAGGAGCAATCAGTGAGTGGCGTAAGCCTTGATGAAGAATCGGTAGACCTCCTGACCTATCAGCGCCAGTTTCAGGCTGCTGCGAAGTTCATCGCGACTATCGATGAGGTGATGCAAACGCTGCTGAACATTCGCTGAGCCCGCCTTCGACTTCGCCCGGCGACTTGGACAACCCCATGAACGCGATTCCTTCCAACCTCACTCGTGTTCCGACGCTTCTCGCCTCGCGGCTGTCGCTCTCAACCATCGGGCAAACCAATCGTGATTTGCTTCGAACGCAAGAGCAGATTGTGTCGGGGAGGCGGATCAATCGGCCGAGCGACGACGTCGTTGGCGCGAGCGCCGTGGCCGTGCTCGACGACGAGATCGAACGTCGCGATCAACGGCTCACCAATCTCGCTCAAGCAGACGGACTCATCGGATCACTTGATGCTTCACTCGGCGATCTGACGGAGCTGATTCACGAGGCGAAGGGGATTGGGCTCTCGCAGATCGGTATCGGTTCCGACTCCGCGACGCGAAAGAACCAAGCGACCGTCGTTGATGCGATCTTGAAAGCCGCGACGGATGTTGCAAACCGTTCCCAGCGGGGAATTCATTACTTCGGTGGCAGCGCGCATGCCCGCACACCGATGGTCGCGCTGAACGGCGCACTAAGGTACATCGGTGAAGGCGACGGCATGAACGCGGACCTCGGCCTCGGTGACTCACTCAAGGTGACGATTTCGGGTGAGCAGGCATTCGGCGCGCTGTCCGCTCGCGTTCAAGGCTTCTCGGATCTCAATCCTTCGATGACGCTGTCGACTCGGCTCGTCGACCTCGCTGGTGCCCGCGGGCAGGGCGTCGCGGCTGGCTCGATCAACGTTCTCGTGAATGCCGTCCCGACCACGGTGGACCTCACCGATGCCGAGACAGTGGGCGACGTGATCACCCGGCTGGCGACGGCGATCCAAGCGCAGGATCCGGGTGCGACGGTGTCGATCGACCCAACCGACGGCGGACGCATCGCGATCACGCCAAGTGCGGGCGTGACGGTCGTAATCAGCGACCCCTCGGTCGCGGCTACTGCTGCTGATCTAGGGTTGGCTCAAACGTATCCGGGTGGCACTGCGACGAGTTCAGGCGACCTTGGGCCGCGCATCACGGAACTCACGCTTCTTGGCTCAATGCCCGGTCTCTCGGCACCACTGGGATCGCTGCGGATCCGTAACGCAAGCCAAGTGCGCGATGTCGATCTCTCCTCAGCCGCGACAGTGCAGGATTTGATGCGGATCTTTGATGAGCAGAATATTGGCGTGCGGCTTGAGATAGCTCCGGGCGGCGACCGGCTCGATGTCCACAACGAGCTCTCCGGCGCGGCCATGAGCATCGAGGAACTCGCCGGGGGTACCACCGCGACTGAGCTCGGCATTCGCTCCTTCCATGGCACCACGTTGCTCGCCGACTTCAACGAGGGTCGCGGCGTCGGCAACGTGAATGGCCAAATCGACCCGATCTCCGGACTCGTTGATCCGACGCTCAACACTGACTTCCGCGTCACGGTGAAGGACGGCCGCAGCTTCGATGTCGACATCGATGGGGCCATCACCGTGCAAGATGTACTCGACCGAATCAACACCGCCGCGAGCGTCGCAGGCCTGACGCCACTGGAGTTCACCGCTGGACTCGTGGCGAGCGGCAACGGGATCGCCCTCACCGACGCCACGGTCGGAGCTTCGACGAGTGTCGCGGATCTCAACAATTCGACGACCGCGACGGATCTCGGAATCCTCGGATCGACCAGCGGCGCAACGCTTGCCGGGACCGACCGCGCAACGGTTGCCGTCGACAGCTTGTTTAGTCACCTGATTGCGCTGCGCGACGCGCTGGCAGGCAACGATGAGCGTGGCATTCAGTTTGCCACTGCAAGCCTGGACGGTGATCTCAGTCTCGCGATTGAGGCGCGGGCAGACGTTGGAGTTCGAGCGCGGCGCGTGACCGACGCAACAACCCGCGAAGAAGACCTCAAAGTGCAAGACCAATCGCTTCGCTCACAGATTGAAGACGTCGACGTGACCGAAGCGGCAGTGCGTTTCCAAAATCTTCAACAGGCGTTGCAGGCGGGCTATCAGCTCACTTCACGCTCGCAAAGTCTCAGTCTTCTTGACTTCTTGCGTTGACTCTACAACGGGTCGGCGCAGACCCCGCGAAGGTCGCGGGCATCGCAACGGGTCCACGGGCGGCACGGACCCAGCGCGAGGACGGAGGTCCCCGGTCAGGATGACCGGAAGACCCAGAACGGTCGCTCCATCCAGGAGCAACCGGGGTTCGGTTCGCCGCATGAAACGGAGTTTCCTCGATGCAAGTTGAAACCACGCGATTCGGCCCGGTCGACATCGACGACGGCCGCATCCTCCAGTTCCCGGCCGGGTTGCTCGGGTTCTCGAGCTACAGGCGGTACGCGCTCCTGCAACCTGATGAGCAGGGGGTGTTTTTCTGGCTTCAATCCGTGGATGCGCCCGACCTCGCGTTCGTCGTGACGGATCCAGCGCTGTGGGTGACGGACTACCAAGCACAGATTCGCCGTGAGCAGATGGAGGAACTCGGGCTCGACGGTCTCGACGAGGCGCAGGTCCTCGTGATCGTGAACAAGCGTGATGGCGCGCTGACGGCCAACTTGCAGGGACCCGTGGTGGTGAATGCAAGCAACTGCAAAGCGATGCAACTCGTCCTCGCGGAGAAGCGATGGACGACGCGGCACGTCTTGATGGAGGTTCAGGAACCGGCGCGGGCGACGGCGTAGCGCGGCGGCGTGACGAAGTTTGGGGCGGTGAAGAGCGGAAAAGGGACGTTCGCCGAGGCCCACGGGTGAACGAAGAAACTGTCGGCGCCGCACAGGATGCGGCGCGCCGCGCACGAGGCAGCGCGGCGGATCCAAGGAAGGAGCCCGCAATGCTGGTGCTCTCCCGTCAACGGGACGAGACGATCATGATCGGAGACGACGTGGAACTCACCGTCGTCGACATTCGAGGCGACAAGGTCCGCATCGGGATCAAGGCGCCATCGAGTGTCGCCGTGCACCGAAAAGAGGTGTACGACGCGATCCGTAACGAGAATCAACAGGCCGCGGGTTTCCGCGGCGAAATCATCGCGTTTGGATCGCGCCGTAGCGTCGGTCCGCGCCCGACAGGTGGGACGGTCCTATCTGCGGCGGCACGCCTCGGCGTGCCGACTGGTGTCAGACTCGAAGGCCGGCGCGAGATCGCGTAATCGGCGACTGACTTCACTCTCCGCAGCAAGCAAGAGCAGTCAAGGAGGATTGCCATGGCTCGCATCAATACCAACGTTTCCTCGCTTATCTCGCAGAATAATCTCAGGCGGTCGAGCGACGATCTCGCCGTCCGACTCACACGGCTTTCAACCGGCCTCCGTATCAACCGTGGCGCGGATGATCCGGCTGGCCTCATCGTCTCCGAGCGCCTTCGATCGGAGATCCGCGGCATCGACGCGGCGATCGACAACTCGGAACGCGCCAGTTCAGTCATCGCGATCAGTGAGGGGTACCTCGCTGAAGTTGCCGATCTCTTGAACTCGGTCAAGAGTCTCGTCGTGAAAGCGGCGAACACTGGTGGCGCCAGCCAAGAAGAGATCGACGCGAATCAGCTTGAGATCGACTCGGCGATCGAATCGATCACGCGCATCTCGAACACTGCGAGCTTTGCCGGGCTCCAGCTCTTGAACGGATCGCTCAGCTATCTCACCTCGGGAGTGCAGCCCTCCGACATCACCGGACTCGACGTCCAAAGCGTTCAATTCGGTGCGGCGTCGAACGTGGCCGTGAGCGTCGAAGTTGTGAGTAGCGCGCAAGTCGGCTCGCTCTTCCTCTCTGGCAACCGGCCTGGCTTTACTGGCGTGCTGGAATCGGGCGTGACGCTCGAACTCGCAGGTAGGCTCGGTGTCCAGTCGTTGACGTTTGTGGCTGGCGCGCAACTGAGCGCAGTCGTCGCCGGCGTCAATCTGCTCAGCGACACCACAGGCGTGAGCGCGACACTCGTCGATCCGACCGACCAATCGTCGGGGCTCATCTTCACGTCGCGCACATTCGGCTCGGATGCATTCGTCAGCGTTCGCAAGCTCGGCCAGGGTGGCAACTTCTTTAGCACCTACGACCAGCAGGGCGGCAACTCCGTGCAGCGCGACGAAGGTCGCGATGTGACTGCGATCGTGAATGGCGCGGTAGCGACTGGTGACGGCCTCAAGGTTGGCCTCAATTCGCCGACGCTGGCGCTGTCGCTTGATCTGACGCAAGCGTTCGGCACGACGGTCAGCGGAACGCCGTCAACGTTCCGCATCACTGGCGGCGGCGCGACGTTCCAACTTGGACCAACCGTCACCGCTACCCAACAAACGGGTATCGGCATCAAGAGCATCGCCGCGAGCCGCATTGGCGGGACCGACCTCGGCGGCGTTCGTTACTACCTTGATAGCTTGAAGAGCGGTCAAACGAACTCGGTCGTGTCTGGCTCGACGAGCGCGGCGAGCGAAGTGCTCGAAACCGCGATCATTGAGGTATCGGTGATGCGCGGGCGACTCGGAGCGTTCGAGCGGAACACAGTGCAGACGAATGTGAACTCGCTTCAGATTGGCCGCGAGAACATCACGTCGAGTGAGTCGAAGATTCGCGACGCCGACTTCGCGGCCGAGACCGCGGCGTTGACGCGAGCCCAGATCCTGCAACAGGCCGGTACATCGGTGCTTGCCACCGCGAACAGCACTGCCCAGAGCATCCTCAGGCTGCTCCAGTAAACAGTCGGCGAGTCGCCACCCCTTGTTCTGATAAGCGACGAGTCGCGTCCATCGCACCCATCGAAGCCTTCTGGCGTCCCCGCCGGCGGGCTTCTTTTCGTTCTGTACGGCCTGAATGGGTGAGCGACGCTGAAGTACCCCGATCGCTTCTCCGATGACCTGCGCGTCGACCGCTTCGTCGCGATTCCAAGGACGGCATCGCGGGAGATCGGCAGTCGCGGTCGCAGGATGCGTACCGGCAGTGGGCAACCGAGCAGCGCGCGAATGGATTCGCCCGATGCTCTCGCTCGTCGCGCGTGGCGGCGGGCTTGCCGCTCGATCCCCGATTGGGGAGCGGTCGCAGGGGCCTATGGGGTCTCGGCTCGAACGAGCCGTAGGCAAGTTCACGGAGGACACCAGCAGTGAGTCGCATCAATTCGAACATCTCGTCTCTCATCGCTCAGCGCACGCTGGGCAACCAGAACAAGGGCTTGCAGACAAGTCTGCAGCGCCTCTCGACTGGTCTTCGCATCAATCGCGGTGCCGACGATCCGGCAGGCCTGATCGCCAGCGAGAATCTTCGCGCCGAGAAGACCGCCATTTCTGGCGCGATCACGAACGCCCAGCGCGCTGACCAAGTTGTCAACGTCGCAGAAGGTGGTTTGCAGGAAGTGTCGAACCTGCTCGTCGAACTCCAAGGCCTCGTCGGCGCGACTGCGAACGAAGCTGGTGTTTCGGCCGAGGAACGCGACGCCAATCAGCTCCAGATTGACTCGATTCTCCAGACGATCGACCGTATCGCCAACTCCACGAGCTTCCAGGGTACGAAGCTGCTGAACGGCAACTTCGACTACACCACTTCTGGTGTCGTGTCGAGCGTTACGAACGTCAATATCAACACCGCGCGTCTTTCCGACAACGGGTCTGCTCGCGCCGTCACCGTCACGGTGCTCACCTCCGCTCGCACGGCCGGTGTGTTCCTTTCAACAGGAGCGACGTTCGGCAACGGTGGTAGCGGTGAGGTGACGTTCGAGATCACGGGCACCAAGGGCGTGCAGCAGTTCACGTTCGCCTCGGGCACGAGTCAGGCGAACATCGTCAGCGCCATCAACAGCTTCCGCGACGCTCTCGGCGTGTCAGCCGCTCAAGATGCAACAGCGTCCGCTCGGGTTGCGATCAGCTCGTCGGGCTACGGCGGCGACGCCTTCGTTCGTGTGAAGGAACTGTCGAACCAGAACGGCGCGACCGACTTCGTCTTCGCGAGCGCTGCCGCAGTGACCGCGACCAGCGACCTGAAGCGGACCGGTCGCAACGCCACCGTGCTCATCAACGGCACCCAGGCGACTGCGAACGGACTCACCGCCAAGGTGTCGACTGACGGTTTCGACGTCAGCGTGTCTCTTGACGGTACGAGCGCGTTGAACAAGACCGGCGCAGCTTCGACGTTCTTCATCACCGGCGGCGGTGCCGACTTCAATCTCGCTCCGAAGGTGAGTCTGGCGAGCAAGGTCTCGCTCGGTATCGAGACAGTCACGACCGGCAACCTCGGCAACGGCGTGGACGGATTCCTCTCCGCGCTGAAGTCAGGCGGCGCCGCGAACGTGACGAACGGCGACCTCTCGCAGGCGCAAACCGTCATCGAGAACGCGGTGAAGCAAGTGTCGAGTATTCGTGGTCGGCTCGGTGCGTTCCAGAAGAACGTCGTCGGTGCCACGATCTCGAGCCTCGGCGTTGCTCTTGAGAATACGACCGCGGCTGAAAGCTCGATTCGCGATACCGATTTCGCGAACGAGACCGCGAACCTCACCCGTGCCCAGATCTTGTCGCAGGCCGCAACGCAGTCGTTGTCGCTCGCGAACAGTTCACCGCAGGCCGTCCTTTCGCTGCTCCGAGGCTAAGAGCCCTCGGCGCCAGCGACGTAGGACGGGGCGGAGGCACCCAAGGGGAAGATGTTTGAGATGCACTCGCGGCGGGCCGAAAGGCCCGCCGCTTTTTCGTTGCGAGTACTTTTGGCGCGTCGAGAAGCCTGAGTCGCGGGCAACGCTCGATGACGCGATGCGCTAGTGTTGCTGCGCGGGCTCGACGTGAATCAAGACGTCGGCGATGCGCGGTTGCGCGGCTCGGATGCGGTCCTTGACACGATGCGCGAGCGTGTGGCTCTCTTGGACAGTCATGGCCGGGTCGACATGGACGTGGAGATCCACCCAGAGATCGGTTCCGATCTTTCGGACGCGACACTTGTGGGCATCGAGTACTCCAGGCTCCTCTGCGGCGGTCTTCTCCACGAGTCGTTCGATCGCACCCGATGGCGCGGCGTCGAGCAGCTCCCGAAGCGCTGGTCGCGCGAGCCGTCCAGCGTTGACGACAATCACGATCGCCGCGAGGACTGCGGCGATGTCGTCGCTCCGTTCCCATCCCGGTCCACCGAGGAGCGCCACAGTGATTCCGATGAAGGCAACAACCGACGTGATCGCGTCGGCGCGATGATGGAGCGCGTCGGCGGCGACCGCGATGCTGCCGGAGCGCATCGCAGCCCGCGCGACGACGCGGGCCATGAGCTCCTTGATGACAACGACGACGACAAGAACAACAAGTGTGAAGGGCGCCGGCGCGTGATGCGGTGTGATGATCTGGTGGATAGCCTCGACGGTGATGAGAACCGCTGCGCCGATGAGGAGTGCAGCGACAACGAGCGCTGTTAAGGGTTCGAATTTGCCGTGGCCGTAAGGGTGATCTTGATCGGGCGGCCGTTCCGCGAGGCGCAGTCCGAGCCACGTCACGAGTGAACCGACGACATCCGCAGCTGACTCGATGGCATCGGCGACCAGGGCGGCAGAGTGGCCGAGGATTCCCGCTGCGCCCTTGACGAGTACAAGAACAGCGTTGAGCACGACGCCCTTGAGCACTAGTCTCGTGCCATCGGATGAGCGAGCTGGCGTCACGGCAACATTGTCGCAGCGAGCTTCAAGAAAGACGAACACCAAAGAAAGCCGCCCGCGATCGAGTCGCGGGCGGCTGAGTTCGTGAATCGAGTTGCTGACGGAGCGATTATGCAGTCATCGTCACGAGCTCATCGAAGGTCGTGGGGTCTTCGATCGCGATCTGCGAGAGCATCTTCCGATTGAGCAGCACACCCTTCAACTGAAGGTTGTGGATGAAGAGGCTGTAGCGCGTACCACGCATGCGACACGCTGCGGTGATGCGCGTAATCCACAGTGCGCGGTAGTCGCGCTTGCGGGCGCGGCGATCGCGCCACGAGTATCGACCGGCGCGCCAGAGGGCGATCTTCGCCTGATACTTGTGACGGTGCTTTGTGCCGTAGTAGCCACGAGCTTCACGAAGAAGCTTGCGGCGGGCTTTCGTTCGGGCAGCGCCCTTACGTGCGCGGGGCATGGGTCAAACCTCAAAGACGATTCCGATATGCATCTCGGAGTCGAGGGCAGCCGGCGGAGGCGAACGCGTGTTCGCGCTTGAAGGTCCCGACGACCAAAAGTGATTCGGATTAGTCTTGCTTGGTGGCTGGTTTACTGGTCGGCTTGCCGGACTTCCCGGTCGCTGGCCCAAGAGTTGGCCCAAGTGTTGGGGCAAAGGTTGGGGCAAGTGTTGGGGCAAGAGTTGGGGCAGGCTTGGCGCTTGGCACTGACGCGGGCTTGCTCGTCGCCGCAGGCTTCGCCTTGGACTTCGTGGCGGTTGCCGCCGGCGTACCTTCAGCAGCGGCCTGCTCGCGCTCACGGCGCAATTCGTCGGCCTCGTGCTGGTCTTCGCTGCGTAGTGGTCGGAAGAGCATCTTGCTGAGCGCCCGCAGGTTGCCGGAGCGGGCGTAGCGATTCTTCCGATAGCTCTGAACTGCGGTGCCCGTCTTATTGCTCTTCAAGTGGCGACTGTTGGGGGCGCGGAAGCGGACCTTCCCGGTCTTCGAGATCTTGATCCGCTTCTGCAGACCTTTGTGGCTTTTGTTCTTCGGCATGATGAGCTCCAAAATTCCAGTCCAGTCCCTAAGTCCGGTCCTTAGGCTGACCGGTGAGGACGACCGCCGCGCTCCGGGCACCGGAGCGACTTTGGCGAGAATCGCGAAAGCTACCTGAACCTGCCCCTCAGGGCAAGCGCGTCGACGGGCTTGGCCGGGCCTTCACGGTCGACACGCGGTGCCGATCACTGGAGCAGGAAGACGTCCATCTTCATGCCTGTTCCCGAGCCCTTGGCGATGCCCGGACGCCGCTGAAGCGACGTCAGTTGATCGCCAAAGGGGAGCCAGATGTTGTCCGCCATCCGGCTTGCGGGGTCCCCGAGGTAGGGCGAGGTCTGGAACCCGACGGAGCCGTCGGTGAAGAGCAAGTTCTGGCCGTGGCCGCCGTGACTAGCGCTATTCAGTGCCACGCTCGCGACCGTGACACCGTTCCGTTCGAGGTCAACGAGCGGATTACGGTCGGCGACCATAGCGATGCGTGATCCGCCGCCCCGGAGTTGATTCCAGAGCGGTGCCCGCTCCGCCTCCGAACTCGCCGGTGCCTGCGAGGCATAGGTGCCGTTTGGATCGGCGTCTCCCGGACAGCACATGCAACCGGCCGTGCAGTAGTGAGTCGTGGCGAGTACGCGAAGGTTGTCGGCATTCCGGTAGCCCGTCCAACTCGCGAGTTCTGGGAGGAAACCCGCTCGCATCGGCATCGACTCGAAGTCCTGAGCATAGAGGTCGAGCCCGGCGGCGACCAACCGCAAGTTGTTCGCGCAGTTCGTCTCGAGCGAACGGCCCCGCGACCAGTTCATGATGGGGACGATGACGGTTGTCGCGAGAATTGCGACGCAAGCGACCGCAATGAGATCGGAAGAGCGAAAACTCCGCTTCCGGCTGGCGGCGTCGACGGGCTGAGGGTCGAGTCGCATTCGGGCCGCGCGTTCGTCGTCGGCGCGAGCAATGCGCGCCATCGTCACTGCGATGAGCGTTTCCGTGTCGTCACTCGTCATCGCCGAAACAGCGGTCGTCGGGTACGCGTCGAGAATCGCGAACTGCGCCAAGAGCCGCTGGGCCCGCGCCATGTCGTCAGTGGAGAGGCTGGTGGCGAACGAGTCTGAACTCCCGTCGAGACGGCTCAGGTCGAAGCCCGCCTCAACGAGGCGATCCAGCATCGCGGCGTCGGCGGGGGAGAGCGTGAGTCGCTCGCTGCCCGGGCCAGAAGGAGAGTCGTTGTGAGTGTCGTCGTGGCGCATGATGGGAGG
>Ga0163154_10000410_pt1 | contig 64823 bp, 47 predicted proteins | sample OliLakLV19MP9P1_FD_148649 | JGI IMG/M metagenome (GOLD analysis project Ga0163154, IMG submission 148649) | Freshwater microbial mat bacterial communities from Lake Vanda, McMurdo Dry Valleys, Antarctica - Oligotrophic Lake LV.19.MP9.P1 | ecosystem: Environmental > Aquatic > Freshwater > Lake >...
ATTAAAAATGACAGCTTTCTTACCAGTCCAAATTTTACACAACCATTTAGTATACCTGTAAAATTAGGTTCTGCACCGCTTGACCCACCCAATCCATTTTATACAACCGTAAACACGGGTAACAAATACAAGGAATTTACTTTTTTTCTGCGCCAATATTACGACCTGGGAAAAAAGGATTCCATTATCATCAATGATTCTACCACCGATTATTTATTTTATTCAAAACTTCGTTTTCAACATACACTTAATTATACATCCAGCAGTTTTCAATTCAGGGATTTTGCACCAGATTCTGCCTTATACAAGAGTTGGTACGATACCACCCTCAATAAAAGAGATACCATTACAGTAATTGATTCATGGAAGGTAATCAGCAATGATTTCTCCTTGCTGTCTTTTCCCGACACAAAAAACTCAGGGCAATACATATTAGCCGGTGCCAGGTTGGAAAATATTACAGGGAGTTTTTCTACGGGCAGTAAATCATTTTACAACATTGTACTGCACGGGGAATACAGGAATAAAACCCGAAATAAATTATGGGACATTATAGCCAAGGGTGATTTTTATCTCAATGGTCTTAACAGCGGTGATTACAGTGCCTATGGTACTTTATCCCGGTATCTTAATAAAAAGCTGGGCAATATTACGCTGCTGTTCAGCAATGTAAACCGCAGCCCTTCTTTTATTTTCAATACTCAATCTTCCTTTAATTTTGGCAACAATACATCCTACAGCAAAGAAAATATCATCACCCTAAAAGCAAGTGCAGAAAACCCTTATATCAATCTGTATGCCACCAACTATTTTATTACCAACTATGCTTATTTTAAAAATTATTATCAAACTGAACGATACAGTAAAGTGATAAATGTATTGCAGTTAACAGCGGCTAAAAAAATTAAGCTTAGTAAAAAATGGTATTGGTACAGTGAGTTTACTTTTCAACCAACAGATGCTGCAGCCCCCATCAGGGTTCCGTTGGTATTTACAAGGAACCGCATTGCTTATGAAAATGTTCTGTACAAAAATCTAAACCTCAGCGCCGGTATCGAATTCAGGTATTACACGCCTTATAAAGGAAACAATTATTCGCCATTGATGGGTCAGTTTGTACCACAGGATTCAATAACTATTAGCAATAAACCTGACGTAAGTGCATTCGCTCATTTTAGAATTAAAACATTTACAGGCTACATTAGAGCAGAAAACCTGAACACATTTTCCTTTACATCGGGCCTCACCAATAACAACATAGGTGTTCCTCAATACCTATATCCAGGTTTTATTTTTAGGTTTGGTATTCAGTGGAATTTTGTGAATTAGTGCGCCCCCATCCCCGCCCCCATCCCCTAAAGGGGGGGGGTAAAGAGACAGCAGGCCCCCATCCCCTAAAGGGGGCAAGAAGACAGCAGTTAAATGATATGAAGATGCTTTTTATAATTAATTCAAAATATACTTCTATTTAGTTTATGTCGTTTATCTGTTAAAAATTGTAATCCTTTCGGTGAATAAATTATTTAGTACTTACTTTGGTAAAATGAGTTGTTAGGGCTGGTAACAAACCGGATGATTTATTCCGACTGAACAATTGAAATAAAAAATGAAAAAGTTTTTCCTGTTTATATTATCCTTATTTCAAAAGAAAAATTGTTGTAAATGAAAACTGTATTTGCTGCGTTTGTACTTTTATGCTCCACCCTTATAAGCAATGCCCAGTTACGTCCGGGACAATTGGCTCCGGAAATTTCTTTACCTGATACAAAAGATAGCATTGTTAAACTTTCATCCTTTAAAGGCAAGGTGGTGTTGATAGATTTCTGGGCAAGTTGGTGTGGACCTTGCAGGGCAAGCAACCCAGGAGTAGTAAGGCTTTACGCCAAATATAAAACTAAAGGCTTTGAAGTATTGGGCGTAACTGTAGATACTAAAAAAGATGCCTGGCTTAAAGCAATCCGACAGGATAAAATAACCTACACCCAGGTAATTAATAACGGCGGCGAAAATTCACCAGCAGCCGCTTATGGAATTCGTTTTATTCCTTCTACATTTTTATTGAATAAAAAAGGAGAAATTGTTGCCATTAATTTGGAAGCAGATGACTTAGAAAAAAAGATAATGGCATTGCTTTAATTAACTGGTTTTTCAATACCAACAAACTGCAGGTTACGGTAACATTTAATTATAACACCTGCACAATCAAAAACTTTAAATAGTGTGTGTACTCCTGCCCTCTTATAATCGGGTGGTCGGGGGATTGTGCATTAAATACTACCTGCCGCAAAACCCGTTTGGCATCTTTGGCGGCATCATAAATAATATCTAAAAATAATTCCGGCTGCACCAGGTTGGTACAGCTTGAGGTAACTAAAAACCCGCCTGGTTTTACCAGCTTCATCCCTCTCAAATTAATTTCTTTATATCCAGATACTGCTTTATCAATACTGCTGCGGCTTTTGGTAAAAGACGGCGGATCCAGCATTACAACATCCCATTGTTTGCCTTCTTTTGTCCAGCTTTTTAATACATCAAATGCATTAACACAAATAAACTCACACTTATCTTCCAGCCCATTCAATGCAGCATTTTTTATACACATATCAATGGCATTTTGCGAAATATCCAGTCCCAACACTTTTTTGGCTCCATAATGTGCAGCGCTTATTTCAAACGAACCGGTATAGCAAAAAGCCCCAAGTACATCCGCATCTTTTACAATATGCTGTATCGCTTTCCGGTTATCTTGCTGATCTAGAAAAAAACCTGTTTTTTGGCCATTGGCAATATCAACATTAAACTTAACCCCGTTTTCAATAATTACAATATTGGTATCAAACTCAGCAGATAAAAAACCTTTTTGTTGCTGCATGCCTTCCAGTTCTCTTACAGGAACATCGTTGCGTTCATAAATACCTTTGGGGTTAAAAATTTGTTCTAAGGCTTTTACAATGGCTGGTTTCCAAATATCAATTCCCAAAGCCAGTGTTTGCAAAACAAAATAGTCGTTGAATTTATCAATAATCAGCTGGGGCAGTCCATCCGCCTCGCCAAATACCAGCCGGCAATTCTCCGTATAACCAATTGTTTGCCGGTAAGCCCATGCTGCCGATATTCTGTTAAAAAAGAATTGCTCATTAATTGTCTCCGCCTTATCCCTTGTAAGCAACCGAACCATTATTTGGGATTGTGGATTGGCATAACCTCGTCCGATAAATTTTTTATCATATGTGTAAACGTCAACAATTTCACCAGGTTTTGCGGCCGTATCCAATGCCATTCCCATATTTACTTCATTGGCAAAAACCCATGGATGCCCGCTTTCTACCCTGCGGCTGATATTCTTTTTTAACACAATACTTTTCATGCCGCAAAGGTAGTTTTTAGCAAGCATCTAACTAAAAAAGGCTGAGGCAGCTGTTAAAGTTGACAATTTGACTGCAAATGAGGGCTTGGCAAACTGTTTGACAATTGTACCTTTGCCAACCAAAATATAAAATCAATCATTCAAAATATACAATATATGGAAGAGAAAAACACTATCAACAGCGAAGAAGAAATTGTAACTGCCACAAATAATTTTGAAGAAATAGATATTAATGCTGATTCCGACATTCCAGGTACTAACCATTTAAGCAATCCGGACCAGACAAAACTCACAGAAAAACTGCAGGAAGAACTGGAGGAGCAGAAGGATAAATATATCCGTTTATTTGCCGAGTTTGATAATTATAAAAGAAGGAGTGCAAAGGAAAGGATTGAATTGATACAAACTGCAGGCAGGGAAGTAATTACCTCTATGCTGGATGTACTCGACGATTGCGACAGGGCTGAAAAGCAGTTACAAACCAGCAATGATATTGAGCAGATTAAACAAGGGGTACAACTGGTATTTGGCAAATTAAGAAACGTAATGCAATCAAAAGGATTGAAGGCAATGGAAAGCATTCATACCAGTTTTGATGTTGAAAAACATGAGGCCATTACTGAAATACCTGCACCCAATGAAGAACTGAAAGATAAAATACTGGATGAAGTGCAGAAAGGTTATTATCTCAACGACAAAATTATCCGCTTTGCAAAAGTGGTGGTAGGAAAGTAAGGCCCAGCCATGCTTTGCCCCTATCCCCTAAAGGGGGATTTGGCGTAGAATAATATGAAACAGCTTAGTCCTGTTCCTGCTGGAGGGATTTGGTGTAATATAACTCGAACAGCTTTGCCCATATCCCCTAAAGGGGGATTTGAAGTAAGATAACTCGAACATTAATTTATGTAACCAGCTTTGCTCCTATCCCCTAACGGGAGATTTAGAGTATTATAATGAAATTTTTTTTATTTATAAATCAGCCTTAATTTTTTAAGGTTAAAAATCACTCCGCTTGTTAGCGGAACAGGGCATGAAGAAAGACTTTTACGAAATACTAGGTGTAACGAAATCTGCCTCAGCAGATGAAATTAAAAAAGCGTACCGTAAGGTAGCCATGCAATTTCACCCGGATAGAAACCACGGAGATAAAGCAGCCGAAGAAAAATTTAAAGAGGCCGCTGAAGCCTATGAGGTGTTAAGTGATAGCGACAAAAAAGCACAATACGATCGCTTTGGTCACCAGGCATTTAGTGGCGGCCGCGGCAATGGCGGTGGATTTAGTGGCGGCATGAACACAGATGATATCTTTAGCCAGTTTGGAGATATTTTCGGTGATGAAAGTCCCTTTGGAAGTTTCTTTGGCGGTGGTGGTGGCAGACGTTCGTCCGGTGCCCGCAGCCGTGGCGTTAGAGGCAGCAATCTCCGCATAAAAATTAAATTGAATTTTGAGGAGATGGCCAAGGGTGCCAGCAAAACTGTAAAAGTAAAAAAATACGTACAGTGTACTACCTGCACCGGTAGCGGCGCAAAAGATAAAAACAGCTCACAAACCTGCGGTACCTGTGGTGGCAGCGGACAAGTAAAAAGAGTTCAGAATACATTTTTAGGACAGATGCAGACGGTAACTACTTGCCCTACCTGTAATGGCGAAGGTTTTACCATTACCAATAAATGTACCGTTTGTAAAGGCGAAGGCCGGGTTTATGGAGAAGAAACAGTAACGATTGATATTCCGGCAGGCGTACAGGAAGGCATGCAACTAAGCCTGAATGGCAAGGGTAATGCAGGAGAACGTGGCGGCAGCAATGGAGATTTAATCGTTTTGATTGAAGAAGAAGCGCATGAGCACCTCCACCGGGATGGGCTTAACGTAGCTTTCGATTTACATATTTCTTTCCCCGAAGCAGTATTTGGCACACAGATAGAAGTACCAACTATTGATGGAAAGGCCAAAATAAAAATTCCACCAGGCACCCAAAGTGGTAAAATATTCAGGTTAAAAGGAAAGGGGTTTCCATCTGTAAACAGTTATGAAAAAGGTGACCAGTTGATACATGTAAATGTGTGGACTCCGCAACATGTAAATGGAGACGAAAAAGATATGCTGGAGAAAATGCAGGCCAGTAATAATTTTCAGCCAAAACCAGAAAAAGGAGATAAATCATTCTTTGATAAAGTAAGAGAGATGTTTAGTTAATCATCAGCATCTTTACGCTTTCTTTTTGATTTGGATTTGCCGTAAATTTTTTTAGCATCACCCACCAATTTTACAAATTGTTTTTGCAGATAATCATTTTGATTACAGGCATCTACTGCTAACCGCTCCAGAAGTTGCCAATCAGCTTTTTTGGTCAGGTACTTAGATTCCCGCAATTTCAATCCAAACAATGCAATGGCAGCACCTAATTGCAGCTCTTTATTGATGCTGGTAAATTGTGCGCTGTTGGCAGAACACTGGTGATGTATTTTCTTTTCTGCTTTGTTATAGACAGGCCTATATCTTAATGTAACATCCGCTAACGGTTGATCAGTTATTGTTTCAGCGCTTAACTTATCATAACCATCAACTGGTGTAAGTTCAAAAATAGCCAAAACGCTATTGCCACTACCAACCTCACCGCCATCCAAATCGCCGGTGCTATCTGCAATGGCATCTTTTTTATTATCAAATCCAATCAACCGGTAATCTTTTACCAAATTCGAATTGAAAGAAACATTTAAGAAAACATCTTCAGCGATGGTAAAAAAAGTTTGAGTTACTTCTTTCACCAGTACTTTTTCTGCTTCACTTATATCATCGAGGTATGCATAATTACCGTTACCACGTTTAGCCAAAGTTTCCAGTTTTGAGTCTTTAAAATTCCCCATACCTACACCAAGACAGGTTAGATAAACCCCCGACCGGCGTTCCATTGTTATTAAATCTTCCAAAGCCTTTTCAGTAGTTTCCCCCACATTAAAATCGCCATCAGTAGCTAGAATAACCCGGTTGTTACCACTTTTAATAAAAGATTTCTGCGCCATCTTATAAGCCAGCCTGATGCCGGATTCGCCAGGTGTATCTCCGATTGCAGTAAGTTCTTCAATTGATTTGATGATCTTTTCTTTTTCTGCGCCACTCGTAGGCTGCAACCACACAGCCACCGAACCACCATAGGTTACAATGGTAACTGTATCTATTGCTCTTAAATTTTTAACCAGCATTTGAAACGCAGCTTTAAGCAATGGCAACCTGTTGGGCATATCCATGCTACCCGACGCATCTATCAAAAACACCAGGTTGCTGGGCGGTACGTTTTTCATATCAATTTTACCGGCATTTACGTTTAAAAACAACAACTGCTTGTTTGTATTCCAGGGGCAGCCCGCTAACTGCGATTCAATGGAGAAATGATCCCCTTTATCAGGCTCCTTATAATTGAGGTTAAAATAATTTAATAACTCCTCTATTCTCACAGCATCTGGCGGCACTTTACTTTTCATACCTAAAAACCTGCGGATATTACTGTAGCTCGCTTTGTTAACGTTAACTGAAAAACCAGTATTGGGGAATTTACTGGCATTTACCAACTCGTTTTCTACCAAAGAAAAATAAGATTCATCCCCTAAAGTCCAGGTAAATTTTGAAGAAAGATTTTGATCTTTAGTGATAGAAATGAGCTTGGGCCTGTGTTTGCTGGAGTTAGAAGAGAGCGCTTTTAAAATAACTTCTATATAATTATTGGCCTCTATTGCAATGGATTTAGATTCAAAACCATCCAAATTTAAGGTAATGGTATCCTTTGCTTTTGAACTGGAAATACCGAAGCCACCGGAACTTCCGGAATAATACAAAAGCTTATCCGAATGCAATACAATCTTTACATTTTGTAAATTTTCTTTTCTTTCATCCTTTATTTGCCCCCGGAGATAAAATTGGGCATTGCAATTAAGGGCAATGCAGCTTAAAACAAATATGGATATACAGTTTTTCAATAAGCAACAATTAATTTATTTTATTGAGCCAACAACGATTTCTAAGCCTGTTCTATTGCACCTCTGCACCAATTAACTGATATATTTCGGGTATATTACGGCCAAGGCCATCAAAATCTAACCCAAATCCTAATAAAAAAATATTGGGAACACTAAAGCCTAAATAATCTATTACAATCGGATGTTCTAAAGCCTCGGGCTTATGCAGCAAGGCAGCAATTTTTAATGAGGCCGGCTGTTGGTTTACCAATTGAGGTAAAAATTTGTTGAGTGTATTGCCTGTATCAACAATATCTTCAATAATAATTACATGGCGATTTTGAAGTGGTTCATCTAAACCAATAGAAGTAATTACATTACCTGTGCTGCGGGTGCCCTTGTAAGAAGCCAGCTTTATAAAACAGATTTCGGCTTCAATATTTATTTCTTTGAAAAGATCCGATGCAAACATGAAAGACCCATTGAGAATAGCTATAAAAATGGGTCGTTTATCTTTATAATCAGCATTAATTTGAGTAGCCAGTTCTTTAATGCGTATATTGATTTCCATTGCAGGAATGTAAGGCTTAAACTCTTTATCGTTTACTTTAATGATTGACATGGTTGTTTAATTTTTTTTGGCAGCACTTTATTTTTCTATTTAGCAACAATCAATTGCTGACCAATACTTAAATTATCGCCGGTAAGATTGTTCCATTCTTTTAATTGAGTAACTGTTACATTATACTTTTTGGAAATGGTGTACAATCCCTCTTTAGGTTGTACCAGGTGCGTTTTAGTTATTATTTCAGCTACATCTTTTGAATTAGGTAAATCCAAAACTGCTTTTTGATGCTGTAGAGTCAATTGTGTTCCAGGCTGTAATTCATCTTCTAACAGCAGGTTATTATAAGCCAACAAATTTTGCAGTTGAATTCCCTGCTTTTGGGCCACATCATATAGTGTTTCCCCCGGCTGTGTAGTATAATTCCCGGCAACTCCAATCTCTTGTTTTCTTTGCAAATAAATCAGTTGATCTCTGGCTAATAAACCATCCGTTGTTAAATCGTTGTACGATAATAATTTGCCTAATGGTATATTATTTTGGGTAGCTATTGCCAGTAAGGAAGTGCCTTTTGCAGCTAGCATGCATTTGCTGCCGTTAATAGCAGTTACATTATCTGCAAATTCCGTGATGCTGCCTGGTTCATTTTTTGATACTGTTTCTGAAACAGTTTTATCAATAGCAGCATTTTTTTCATCCTCGTTTTTATTGATTTCAAATTTGGGGATTTCATCAACTGCTGCCAAAGAATATTGCTGCAAATTGTATAGTTCAATATTTTTTATTAGAATGTCAGGATATTTAGGGTTGGTTGCATAACCTGCTTTTTTAAGGCCTCTTGCCCATCCTTTGTAATCTGTAGGATTAAGGATGAATAAACCACTGTAACGTTCGCTACCCCTCAAAAAATTGCTGTGATCACGAAAAGATTCTTCCGCATCTTTATAGGAACGGAAACATTCACCAATAGCATCATCATCATGCGTTACACCAGGACCCGTCCAGTTGCTTTTGCATTTTATACCAAAATGATTATTTGATTTTTTTACCAGGCTGCTATTGCCGCTTTCGGTTTCCAGCAGGCCTTGTGCAAGTGTAATGGAAGCAGGTACACCCATTCGCTTCATTTCCCTGATGGCAACATCTTTATATTGCTCAATGTATTGTTGCGGCGTTAACTGCTGTGCGGAAACACTTGTACCCAGCATTAACAACACCACAATTGGATAAAGTTTTTTAAACATAGTTTATTGTAATTAGATTTATTCCTGTTCTGTAAAAAGTAAAACTATTCTATTTTTTCCTGATGATACTAATACCATCTCTCATGGTAAGCATTACCTGTTGTACCCGGTCATCTGCTTGCACATGCTGATTAAAGTTGTTAACTGCAACAGCGTTTTTCCCACTGATGGGTTGCTGCAATACCTGCCCGTGAAACAACACATTGTCAGCAATTATTACTCCATTCTTTTTTACACTCGGCAAAATTAATTCGTAATAATCAATATACCCTGTTTTATCTGCATCTATAAAAACAATATCCCAAATTTCTTTCAAGGTTGGGATAATTTCCAAGGCATTACCTGTTAATTGAACTATTTGGCTGGCTTGCAAAGATTTGTTAAAAAAAGATTGGGCAAGTGCTGCATCCTGCTCTCTTAGTTCAATTGTAAATAATCTCCCGCCGGGTTGCAATCCTTTGGCTAAACATAAAGCACTATATCCTGTAAAGGTACCTACCTCTAAAATTCTGGATGGCTGTAATAGCTGGCTGATAATTGCAAGAAATTGTCCCTGCACTTTTCCGCTGAGCATATGTGCCTGCGGATGATTTTTTGTGGTGTAGTCGTTGATTGTTTGCAACAGTTCATCTTCATCTGTTGTAAACATTTCAGCATATTGTTCCGCTGCTGCATTTATCAATTCAATCATCGTACTATTTTTTTTACTTTATAAGCATGGTTGGAATTTACGAAAAACCTGCTTGTCATTTAACGAATAAATGTATTAATTTATTTGGTAAAAAATTGTTTCAAGTAAAGAGCCGTTTTAAAGATTAATGCCAGAGCAACAGTTTAAAAAAATGAAACTGCATCCTGTAAATAAATTATTAAAGGGTTTAAAAATAGTGCCAGTTTTAATTATTACAATTTTTTTTTTTAGAATTTTATTTGCCGCAGTAAATTGCAACCTATCAATAAAACACAAATTCAATATTTTTATTCTACTGCTAAATACTCAGAAAACCACTTCGGTAATTAGGCTATTCAATATCAACATCCATCACATTATCATCTGGTATGCGATCGATTAATTTATTGTAGGGATCAATACCGGCTTTAATGGGTTTACCTTTTACATGCAACGTAATTTTTCTTTGTCCCGCTGTTAATTTATATTTCTGTATGTAAAGCGGGTTAATCATTTTTCTGCCATTTTTATCTTTCGTCTCTTCTCCAAATATGGCTATGTCGATGAAGTCGTTCATGGAGGCTACAGATTCTTTTCCGCTGCTATCTGCATATAATTTTTTAGCACTTAAATCAAGGGTTACATCATATGTATCCTTGCCGGCTGGTTTTGCAGTTGATTTAACCATTTTATTTTCATACAGGGTAATCTTTTCCCAGGTATCAGTTAAATAATAGTGCAAAGAATCTGGTGTATGTTTTTTAAGAAATGCATACAAATCATTGCTTCCTGCAAACGGGCCGCTTTCTTTTAAAGCAAAACTATCCCTGAACTCATGCAAGGCTTTGTTGAGGGTGCTATCACCAATTAAATCCCTGAGGCCATACAATACAAGGCTTCCTTTGTTGTACCATTGGTAGGGACGATTGCAATTGATAAATACATTTTCTTTTTTTGCTTCATTGGCCCTGCCGCTCAAATACCTGTCCAGTTCATCTTTTAAAAATCGTTTCATATTATCCTTGCCATACTTTCTTTCGGTGAGCAGCAAGGCGGTATATTCTGCCAGCGCTTCTGATATTAAATTGGAGCCTCTTGTATAATTGGGTGTTACCTGGTGGCCCCACCATTGGTGCGCCAATTCATGTGCAGTTACAAAATAGATGTAGTCAAATTCGTCCGGACTTTTAAAATCTGCCACCCAACCAAAACTTTCAGAAAACGGAACAGTATTGGGAAAGCTCTGAGCAAATCCGGCGTACCTGGGAAATTCCAGCAAACGCATTTGCCTGTACTGGAAAGGCCCATACGCTTTTGAAAAATATTCAAGGCCATCTTTGTACGCCGCTTTAAAACGATCTAAATTAAATGGGTGTTGTTTGTCGTAAAAAATTTCAATATTGATCTTTCTTCCATCACTGATGGTAACAGCATCTTTCAGCACTTCGTATTTTGCAGATACAATGCTAAAAAATAAATCGATGGGTGTATCCTGCACGTACGAAAAATACTTACGGCCATTTTCCTCCCATGTTTTTTGCAGGTACCCCGGTGCTACCGCAATCTGATCTGGCGTGGTACTAACTACCGCTTCAAAATGAATCAGGTCCCCATCATCATTAAACAACATCCGGTTAATTCCTTTGGGGTCATTTTGTTGGGGGAACTCATCATTCTTCGGTTGCAATCCATTCTTCTTTCGGTATTCATCGCTTTCCAGTTCTCTTTGCGGATCGTAGCCAAATGCCGGAATTCCGCCACCGTAAAAAGTACCGTTGTATAAAATCTCCCGGCTGTAACCGCTGTTTAAAAAACCATGATTGGCAATGGCTGAATTAACTTCCATCAAAGCTGTATCACCGGGCTGTAGTGTTGCAGGTAATGTATAAATACGGTAATTAAGGGTGTCTTTTCCTTTTTTAAACCAGGTAAAAAAAGAGTAGGGACTAGCTAACGGACTGGTGTAGCCGACAGGCTTTCCATTATACAAAATACTGTAATCAACATTTTGTTCAGCCAACAAGTGCAGTGCATTGATAGGTTCACCCGATTTATTTTTAAGAAAAAGTTTTGCATAAATAGCTACCCTTCTCTCATTGGGAAAAATATCCGCCTTCATCAACACCGTGGTTACTTTTGGCTGTGCAATAGCTTCATATTTCTTTAAAGTTTTCTCATACAATGCAGTTCTGTTTCGGGTTTCAGCAGCAGTATAATAATTATTAAGGTAGCTTACATTGTAATAAATATACGCACCGCTGCCGATCCATCCTAAAAAAAACAGGGTAGTCAACACCTGTTGCCTGCCATTAAAGCGTTGCATAGCCACCCGCCATCTTTCTTTAAAACCACCGGTAACACCCCGCTGGTAAAAGAGATACGAAATGGTTACCAGCAAAGCTCCCAGCATTAGCCAATAAAAATTAAACCAGTTTACAGGCTCCAAAAAATGGCCAATACCATTCATATCGCTCCAGGTATAATTAGGCGTATAAAAATAAAAGAACAGGTTGTAATCCATCTGTGCAAAGGACCTTAAAAGGAACATGGTAATCCATATCAGCATAGCCATACCATGGCCTCCAAATTTATTATTCATTACAATGTGGACAGCAAAACACAACAGCACCATCTGCATGTATGACGGATAGGAAAGCAGGTACATTTCGGTAAAGTAAGTACTCAAATTATAGTTGGTAAACCCCTTGAGTGTTTGCACAATCACACCCATTACAATCGGCACATTACATAACACAAATGCTACCAAAAAAAGTCCCGTTAATTTAGACAGGTAGAAAATCAGGTTTGAAACAGGCATGGCATCATTCAAAATATTAAAACGGGTGGTTCGTTCCCGGTGCACTGCCTCGCCTGTGTAAAACAATAAAATGATAAAAATAAAAAGAGAGTAATTATAGTTTTTAAATTCCATCAAAAATACAGTGAGTGGCTTATTGCCCACACTGTACAAAGTTTCTCCGATCCAAAAATCAATCAACAGAAAAACAACACCTCCACCTAAAATAGCCCTGAAGTAATTGTCTTTTATAATGTTGAGAAATTCCAGTTTGGTGAGGTTCCACCATACTTTTTGGGTATGGGCTTTGCCAAAATCCTGATGTACATTTTTAATGAGTGCAGGTACGGTAACGTCCTGCTCATTCTTACTTTTACGTTTGCTTATTTGCTCGGGCTGTAAAAATTTTTGAAAGCTAAAACGTCGGTATGCAAAGCCTATAATGAATGCAGCTACACCTAACCAAATTGCCCTGTTTAAAATTATTACCCTCGTGATAGGTGCAAGCAATGTATTTTTTTCAACCGGGGTAGCATACCGGGTTTCCAGTTGATAGGTATTGATTGCAAAAGGATCCAGCAGTTTAACCAATTCTCTTTTATCCAAATCTCTTACAAGGAAGTTTGCCAGCAGGTAGCCAATAAATAAAAAAATACTGGCCGTATAAATAACTTTTACATTACGGGTAAGCGATACCAACGCAAAAAATATGGTAGAACTAAGCAATAAATTACCAATGCTAAATACAAAATAGGGATGAAAATAATTCCATAAACCATAAGAGCCAATCCGCTCTGCGGGCACCCAGCCAAAAGCCGGCCCAACAAAACTACCGGCCAGGCAACCCCAGCTAAAGCCGGTGCCAATCAACAATACAAATACAAAGGAACCAAAAAACCTTCCCCAAAAGTAACCGCCCTTTGTTATTGGATAGGCATAAAAATAATTGCGGGTTTGGTGCTCAATATCACGGTACAAAGGCACTCCCATAATAGCAGAGCAAATGAGCATGGCAAACATGCTAAATATAATATTGCCCTCTGCCAATACCCTTGGCGCATTGTGCATTACTTTTTCTGTAGCAGGTGTAGAGCCTGTGGCAACAGATAAAAAACCAATTAAAAAAAATGCAAAAAGATATATCCAGGTAGCTGGTCGTTTGCTGCGGTATTTTAATTCAAAAAGAAATATTTCGAAAAACATAACGGTTGGTTTTAAGGTTTTCAATTAAAGCGTAATCACATCCATTCTGCCAGATATCTGGTGGAAGTAAACATCCTCCAGCACTGCCTGCGACGGGCTGAATCCATTGCCCGGATCATCATCTGCATAAATCCGTACATTGAGACTGCCGGCTTTCATCTGCACTGATATCACCTGGTATTTATTCCGGTATTCTTCAATGGCTTTTTTATCGATGGCTCTATTAAAAATCTTTCCTTCTATTTCTTTTACCGCTTCATCGGGCTGATCGTGTCTTAATAATTCTCCCTGGCAAATGATTGCAAAATCGCTGCACAGCGTTCTCACGTCTTCCACTATATGCGTAGACAAAATAACGATGGTATTCTGTCCCAATTCACTCAGTAGATTATAAAAACGGTTTCTTTCCGCAGGGTCAAGTCCTGCAGTTGGTTCATCTACAATGATGAGTTTTGGGTTGCCCATCAATGCCTGGGCAATGCCAAATCGTTGTTTCATGCCACCCGAAAAAGTACCCAGATTTTTCTTGCGATCGGTAAATAAATTTACCCTGTTGAGTAAAGCGCCAACAATTTCTTTTCGTTCCTTTGTGTTGTGAATTCCTTTAAGACGTGCAATATGATCCAGCATCATTTCCGGACTTATTTTTGGATACACGCCAAACTCCTGCGGCAAATAACCGAGTATTTTCCGCACCGTTTCTTTCTCTTTTAATACATCCAAATCATCTAAAAAAATACTGCCACTATCGGCTTCCTGCAACGTTGCGATGGTTCGCATAAGTGATGATTTACCTGCGCCATTTGGGCCAAGCAAACCAAACATGCCCTGGTTAATTACAAGGTCAATTCCTTTTAATGCCTGTACACCGTTAGGATAAGTTTTTGAGAGATTGCTGATGGTTAATTGCATATAGATTGTTTTAAGAAGATTTTAGGTAGCACTAATATAAAGTAAATAAGTAACCTGTAAATAAAAAATAGTTGTAAGGGAACTGTAGATTTTAAATGGTACAAATCAGGAGTTAAAAAAAACTTGAACGCCGGCAAAGCAACCATCTTCAACAGCGGCCCTGCTTTCCGCTGCTACTCCGGCACAAGGCCTTTACACAGCCCCTCACCGGGGTATCCGCTTCAATCAGGCGTAGATTCTCAGCAATAATAATTTTATTGGGCGGATAAAAATGAGTTTTCGTTTTGGACGAATAGATGAATTGCTGTTAATTTAATTCAATATGATTAGGTAATTAGTTTGCAAAGACCTATCAATATTGGGTTAGACTCTATTTACTTTTTGCCTTGATGCAAAAAGTAACAAAAAGATCAAGGCTGCATAAAAAAGTCTAAAAATTTGGATATCTGGCTAAAATGAAATTAGTCACAACGGCGGAACTTAAACAGGCTTAAGTGCGACTTACGGGCCAATAGCAAAACCTGACATCAGTAACATCAATTTCATTTTTTTACCCAGATATTCAAATTTTCTTAACGCCTTTTTTATGAGGCCGACGGGGCACTTGTGAGGGATCTACCAACTCATATAGTTCAATGGCGATTCCTTATAAGAATAGCAGATTAAATAGCGCTACTTTTCAGCCACCATTTCTTTTTGCACACCTTTATTTGAAATCAGTAACAATCCAAAAAAGGTAAGCATCCCGTTTATCAGTAACAACTCAATCCCAATCTGGTAGCCATTAAACCATGTTTTGGCATTCATGCTAAGCAGGTAAGAAATTGCGGGTGCTATCAAACAAATGATGGTTACAATATAATTGTTGGGGAGCTGTCGTTTGGTAAAAATACCAAAGGCGAAAAGCCCCAGTAACGGGCCATAGGTGTATCCGGCCAGATCTAAAATTTTATCGATGATACTGTTGTCATTTACCACTTTAAATATCATAATGCAGGCTAAAAAAACAACGGTAAAAGTTAAGTGAACTGTCAGCCGTAATCGTTTTTTTTGTTTTTCATCCAAATCATCCCGGTGTTTTAAACCAAGTATATCAATACAAAAAGAAGAGGTAAGAGCAGTAAGCGCTCCATCTGCACTTGGGAACAAAGCAGAGATCAGCGCAATAATAAAAATAATACCGACACCGGCAGGCAAATAATTAAGTACCACCGAAGGGAATGCTTTGTCGCCAATAATGTTGGTATTGTTCAGTATCAGTTGCTTTACAGGTACTCCGTTTACCATTACTTCCTGGTAAGTGCCACCATTGGCACCGGCAAACAAATACAACAATCCTCCCAGCAATAAAAACAGGACCAATACAGATACCAATACAATTGCCAGTGTAATCACATTTTTTTGTGAATCTGCCAATCTTTTTACACTGATGTTTTTCTGCATCATCTCCTGGTCAAGTCCCGTCATGGCAATGGTGATGAATGCGCCACCAATTATCTGCTTTAGAAAAAAGCCCTTACTGTTAACATCCGTATTAAAAATGGTGAGGTATCCTTTGCTGCCCATTTGTGTAAAAGCCTCACCTGCAGAGAGGTTCAGGCTGTTTAAAATATATACAATACAAATGATCAGCCCGCCAACCATCAGGGTGGTTTGCAAGGTATCAGTGTACACAATTGTTTTTACGCCGCCTTCAAAAGTGTACAACAAAATCATCAGCAGTATCACTGCAGCCGTTACAATAAAAGGCACACCCATTTTATCCAGGATAAAAAACTGCAATACATTTATCACTAAATACAAACGGGCAGTTGCGCCTACCGTGCGGCTGATGATAAAAAATAACGCACCGGTTTTATAGGCAACTACACCAAAGCGCTGCAACAAATAATTATAAATAGAAGTGAGGTTGAGCCGGTAATACAGCGGCAATAAAATAAAGGCGATAACTGCATAACCAATTAAATAACCAAATGCTACCTGCATGTAAGCAAAGCCTTTAAAATTACCCCCTGCAAAATCTCCTACCCCGCCAGGAACGCTTACAAACGTAACGCCACTGAGTGAAGTACCAATCATGCCAAAAGCCACCAGCATCCAGTTGCTGCTTTTATTACCAATAAAAAAAGTATCGTTGGTGGAATTCCTGGAGGTGAAATAGGCTACGAACAACAGCAAAACGAAATAAATGATAACGAATGAAAACAGCAATATTGGAGACATGTATTAAAGGTTTACTTAAAAATAAAATTGAAAATAGAAAAAATATTTGTGTCTTTGCGATAATTAATTCTTAAAGTACATGCAGGCAAAATCAGTGGTAGTTTTTTGTGGAAGTAAAAGTGGCAACAATCCTGTATTTGCGGCAGATGCAAAACGACTGGGAAACCTGTTAGGTACCCTTAAAATTCACCTGATTTATGGCGGCAGCAACCGGGGATTGATGGGCGCTATAGCAGATGGTGTACTTGAAAATGGTGGCAGTGTAACAGGCATTATTCCTGAACTATTGAATAAGTTTGAGCAGCAACACGACCATATTACTGAATTGATTGTAGTAGAAAATATGCACGCCCGCAAGCACTTGTTATATCAAAAGGCAGACGCAGCAATCATATTACCAGGTGGTTTTGGCACGCTAGATGAGCTGTTTGAAATACTTACCTGGAACCAGTTAAGCATTCACGACAAACCTATTTATTTATTGAATTCCGGCGGGTTTTACAATGCGCTTTTAGCACACCTGGAAATAATGAAACAGGAAAATTTCTTGTACAGCTCGATAGAAACAGCGCTTACAGTTATCAGCAATCCTGAAGAATTATTTAGCGATACTGCAATTACTGGTCTTGCCGCCCCTGAAACAAAGGAATATTAAAACCAGCTGCCACTACCGGGAATAAATTATTAAACCTGTCGGTATAGGGTGAATTTTTATTGTTAATTACATCAACCGAAACAGAAAAATAAAAGTAGGGACTGTTCCTGGAATTTCTGCCACTGGTATAACCTGCCCCCAGCAGCAAGCTATTTGCATCTACTTTACTTGTAAAACTGTTTCCGCCGCCGGCAGGGAGGTACTTTTGTGTAATAAAATTATGTTCATATTGTACTGAAAGAAATAAAAAATTAACCGGAAAAACCCGTGCAAAAGCCCCGGGACCAATAATCGTTTGCCTGTATTTATCATTTGAAAAAACATCCCGTTCACTTGAGTAAGTATAACCAAAAAGAACTCCTGCATCCAGCCAATTTGCTACACTATAGCCCAATTGTGGAGAAGCACCCAGTACCGTTACCCCATTAAAAAAAGAAAGATTGATGTTGCCCCCGGAAAAAAGATATTCCTTTTTAAATCCCCTATTAGATGGTTCTTCATCCGTATCGGTTTCCCTTTGTGCCGCAACGGAAAGGCTGCAACATATTACTATACTGATTAAAAAAAAAGGTTTCATTGTTTTTGGTTTATGTATGAAAAATTACTCAATAGATGATATCCAAATCCGTATTGTTTATTGTAAAGTTATTTATTATACTTACTATTTATGTTTTTGCGAAAATCGTAAAAATGACAAGCATAATAAAATCAAAAAAGTTACAATATAGTTAACAATATTAATTTACAAAACCATCTGTAGATTAAAAAGCAATCAATATATGAAATTTTTAGGGCCGCTCTTTTTGCTGTTAATTTTAATAATAGCTACTAATACCTATATAGAAGCTGCAACACTTACATTTGCAAAAAAATTGAATGAAGAAAATTATTGTTGCTTTACTATTTCAGGCATTTTTAATTACGGTTCAAGGGCAATCGCTATCGCAGATCAAAAAAGAACTGGAAGCTACCCCGGACCCACTCGGCTATGTAAAATATAAATTGAAGAAGAAATATAAAGTTGATACAGTTGCTATCATCAGTACTACCTCATTTATCGGCCTGCCAGATAGCCTCGCTTACCGAGGTAAAACAGGCAAAGTTTATGGCCCGTTTAAAGGAAATAACGTGCTAATAAAAATTCTTGCAAAAGTTCCCAATACGTTTTATCATGTAAGTCATATAGTGCTTGATACAGCTATATTTAAAAAGACATTTGCTGACTCTTTAGCCACTAATATCATCAACCGGATACTGAGCGGTAACAGTACTTTTGAAACTATGGCCGGCACTTATAGTGCCGATGCCGCTACTGCAACAAAAGGTGGCGACCTTGGCTGGTTTGTACGAGGCGTAATGTTACCGCAACTGGATAAAGCAGTAGCCGCCCACAAAAAGGGCGACTTATTTAAAGTTTGGACTCCGGCAGGATTGCATATTGTTTCAATTAAAGACAATCCTAAGAAAGATGATGGTTTTGCGTTGTTCCTGAGGGTGCTGCTTTAAATAGTTAACCGGTAATTTATGAAAAATCGAAGCATAAAAATGGGATATGAAATTTAAAGTGAAAACCTCTTTTTAAATTTCATATCCCTCCCGAATAATATTTATTGATTTATATCTTCTCCGGCTTTTAACTTCTCAACCATTTCTTCTGCATTTTTTTTATTGGCAGTGTCCGGAGACTGGGGCAGGGCAGCATTGGCATATTTTAACGCTTCCTTGTAATTGCCCTCACTGCTGTAAGCCTTGGCCATACCCATATTTGTGGTAAATAGATTGGGATACTTTTTGTAATTAGATCTAAAAATAGCCGTAGCTTCTGTTGTTTTTTTTGCCGCCAGCAATTGCCTTGCATAACCATGCAACTGGTTCATATTACCCAATAACACAGCTTCCTGCATAAATGAAGCTGCATCTGCAACCTTGTTTAGTTGCTTCAATATGTTTGCTTTTGTACTAAGCGTTGCAAAATTTTTCTCACCAATAAAGGCGCCACTAATACTATAGTCAGCCCATTTTAATCCCTCCTCTAAATTTATCTTATTGGTTGCACAAAAATCAGCAGCCTGTGCCCATGGCTTCCAGTCAAAACCTTTTTCGCTTTTTAATTCTTTTCTAAAAGATTCCATCTGGTACTTATTAACATCTGCCGAAACATTGAAGGCAAACTGCCATTTTTCCCATTGCAGGGCAATTGTTGCGCTGTTGGGTGTTTGGTTGATAAATTCATATTTCAGCCATTCCACGGACTTATCCAGTGGTTGCTGTTTGATGTTCACCCGCAATGCATCCTCTTTATCATCATAAAAAAAACTACCCCAGGATGAATTATTTTTAGAAAATATTAAAGTGGAATTTTCTTTATCAACCGCAATAAAAAATCCATACTTACCTGCAGGTAATGGCTTACCCTCTATCACAACTTCAGTAGAAAATTCAATACTGGTATTTTCATTGGCACCTGCCCGCCAGGGTGCTGTCTTACTGGTGCCAAAACCCAAATCATTAAAACCAAAAGGGACTAATGTTCCCCATATTTTTCCTTCCCGGCCCTTAACCCCGGGCCTGCTATAATGAATAGTAATATCAGTAAGCCCAATGCTTTCGCTAACGTTCGCCTTTTTATTTCCGCCATTTGGTATGGTTGTTAATTGCGCAGTGGTAATTTGATGCTGAAGGCAAAACAACAACAGGAGTGTTAAAATCTTTTTCATGTATCAAGTTTTTAGAAAATAAAAATACACCGTTCAATAGCTATATTAACTATCATTTGATGAATGGATATCCACAAGGAATAACGGGTACAACTTGTTAGCTTTTATCAATCGACCTGCTGGCGCTGGTTTCGCAGCATTTCGCCAAATTCAATTTTAAGGGCTAAGGAAGATACAGCCATTGCAATACGTTTTGCTTTGGTTGCGTCTGTTTTAGCACTATCAATCCATTTGCTGTAGTAATGTTGAAAAGACAATGGTTTGCTTTTGAAAAAATCCCGGGCAGCTGGCTCGTCTGCAAGACATTCCATCAATTCTTTGTTAAGCTCATACACACTACTATCCAACTGCAACTGTACTTTCAGTTGGGCACCTTTTCGCTTACGAATGGCTTTTCTCATTGCAGCATTCAAAGGCAAAATAAAATTCCCCTGCCCCATTGGTAACAGTGCAACCTGTTGTATAGTGTACTCATCAAGTTTACCTTTTACCCTAAATGGTTTTTTTGACCCTGGCAGCAATTTTTCAGCAAGTATTGCAGGAATCTCAATATATGTCCAGCCTGTTTTTTCTCCTTGCTTTTCAAACTTTAATATGGCGGCAATAAATTTAATAATCATACTGTCAAAGTAAAAAATATTGTCCGGATATCAGCATGATTTTTTACAATTCAGGCATTGCTAATTTCAATTTTTTGATAACATTAACCGCTAATTTGTTATTTTAGCCGTAATGAAAAAACAAGTTGTCTGCCTTATTGCTGGTATTTATATATTAATTGCCGGTAGTGCAGGTGCCCAAAACGTTGTAAACCCATTTCAACAAGTAGATGACTATGTAAAATCGCTGGGGAAATTGGATTCACTAAATATGGGTACCATCAGTTACATTGTTACAAAAAAGTTCCCTGGTAATATCGAAAAAGTAAGAGCCATATTTGACTGGATAGCCTACAACATCAGTTTTGATTGCAAAGCTGCAAGAAATAATGGCAATGAAAAAACCAATACCGAGGATGTTTTAAAATTAAGGAAAACAACTGCTACGGGCTATGCCTCGCTATTTCAGGATATGTGTAGTGTTATAAAAATCCGTTGCCTTACAGTAGATGGTTATGCAAAATACAGTACCGAAGAAATTATTGATCCTCCTGAACAGTTTAATCATACCTGGGTAGTAGTGCAGTTAGGGCAAAGCGAAAATACCTGGCATTATGTAGATCCAACCTGGGGAAGTGGTTACACGGATGAAAAATTAACTGTATTTACTCCCTCTTATAATGACGCCTATTTTTTTGCAAACAGAACTATTTTTAATTTTCAGCATTTCCCCGATAATAAAGCCTGGCTATTAGGTTCCGGAACAAAATCATTAAAAGACTTTTTTTCATTGCCGTTAATTCAACACAAGGCTTACGAATTTGGCGTTACACAATTTAAGCCCTACAACGGAGTTATAAAATCAACAACGCAAAAACCAATAACCTTTAGCTTTGCCACAAATGGTCAAGTACCTATTGATATAGTGGCCCTGCAAATTGGCAATGATAAAAAGAAAAAAATAAAAACGGTAGATTACACAATTAATAAAGGAATTGTGAGTTTTAACTACAAATTTGAGGTAGATGACAGCTACCCTGTAACCATATTGGTTAATAATAAACCTGTATTGGGCTATTGGGCAGAAATAATTGAATAGGTTATACTTAACATATTAATTAAATAAACTCTTTTCTTTTTTGATAAACCCATTATTAAATTGTAGTTTAGTTTAACTCTTAAACACCAAAATTCAATAAATATGAGCTTGATAAAAAACATTCAAGATTGGACAAGTTCCCACAACCCCAAATGGCTGGCACTTTTTAGAGTGGCTTTAGGTGCTGCACTTTTATTAAAAGGCGTATCTCTCCTAAACAATCTACCAGATTTTGGAAGGTTAGTTGATGAAAATAACTTAACCGGATACAAAGATTTAATAGTTGATTCAGTACCCTGGATACATATTGCCGGCGGATTTTTGATCATCATTGGTATGTTTACACGTTTTGCGGCATTGATTCAAATCCCTGTATTATTAGCAACAATATTCTTCATCAGTTCCAAACAGGGATACTTTGCTATTCAAACTGATCTTACCATATCGCTATTAATTATATTTTTATTATTAGTGTTTGTATTGGAAGGTAGCGGGCCATTATCACTGGCAGGCTATTTTAAAGACGAGGAAGAAGAAGAGAAAAAAAATAATACAGTTGTAGAATAATATTATTTACTGAAAAGATGAAAATAAAAAAGAAGCCCTGGTGGCTTCTTTTTTTATTTTACCTGAAAACGAACACCAATAAAAACCTTTGCACGCTGCATGGGAGCATAATTGTACGAAGGATCAAATGTATATCCCATAGGATTAGTGTCTGCTCTTGGTTTTCCATCCAAATCAAAATACTTTCCCCCCTGTTTATTAAAAGGATCGTCAGGATGTAACAAAGGATTTTTAGGTAAAAAATTAAGCAGGTTTTTAACCCCTCCATAAAGCTCAAATTGCTGTTTAAATGATTTAGACAATTGCAGATTTATAATCCCATAAAAAGGTGAAGTTGCTGGCCTAAAATCATTTGGTACTACCGGCAAATACATCGGCCCATTTAACCTTCCGGTTAGGTCTACAGCCAATTTAATTGCAGGGATAGTATAGCTTACAGCAAATGTAGCTGACACTTTAGGAGCGAACAGTTGTGGTGTTTTAATTTTTTTATCCAGGCTATCTTTGTCTATTTGATAAACATCCATCAACGTAACGCCTGCATTAATTTTTAATCCATTGGTATAGTTAATATCGGTGTTTAAGGTAATTCCCTGGGATATAGCATAACCGCTAAGATTATTGTAAATGATTTTTGCAGGGTCTGTGATAAAATCCCCAATAATTTTATTGGTAAAATAAGTGTAAAAAGCACTGGCATCTATTGATATAAAACCCTTGCTATGGCGGATAAATGTTGAATAATTAAAATTGCCATTCCAGGATTGCTCCGGTTTTAATTCAGCTGCTATTAATACCTTTCTGGCGCCGGTTAAAGCTGCATGATCTTCCGTAAATAAATTTACCACCCTATATCCATTACCAAAACTAAGCCTGATGGTATTGGTATTGTCAGGGGCATATTTACAACTTAGTCTTGGTGTAAATATATTACCATGCTCGTTATTATAATCATACCGCAAACCAGTTAATAAAGTAAATTGACTGCTTGCTTTATATTCATTTTGAACAAAAATCCCCGGAAGAAAAATTGCGGAAGCTTTATTGGTACCATCTTCTGTTGCAGTACCCAAAGTATTGTCGTCGTAAAAAGTATAACGAAAGGGAATGCCTGCTAAAATATCATGTTTCCCCAATTTTTTATTCCAGCGAAGTTGGGTAAAAGCTACCTGCTGGTTGGCATAATACTTTATTGTTCCGTAATAACTATCCTGTAAATGATAATTGTAGGAAATATCCATATTCAAATTTTTACTTAACCCAACTGTTCCCAAAACTTCCAGCCTGTTAGTGTTAATTGTTTCTCCATATATACTATCGGTACCTTTAAACTTTGGCGCCCATTGCAACTCACCGCCCCACCTGTTTTCAGTAATATACCGTATGCCCAATGATGCAGTGCGGCCCTTGCCAATTTTTATGTTCCATTTATTAAAAACAGATAACCTTTTTTGAAGTGTTAAATCGGTAAAATTATCCGCATTAATATCCATGCGTTGTTGAAAATTAAAATAGTTAATACCCAGCAAAACTGCTGCATTTTTAAACTGCTTTGAGCTGGTGATATCTGTATTAAACTCTCCAAGTTGGGTAGCAGAAAAGTCAATGTTAAGTTTTTCTGCGGAATTGGCATCTTTTGTAATAATGTTGATTAAACCTCCAACTGCCTCACTTCCGTACAAAGTGGAAGCAGGTCCTTTTACAATTTCAATTCGCTTTACCATACTGTTTGGAATTCCCGCAAGACCGTATACTGTTGAAAGACTGCTAACAATGGGCATCCCATCAATCAGTATCATGGTGTAAGGCCCTTCCATACCATTTATGTGAATATCACCGGTATTGCAAACATTGCAATTTAATTGTGGCTGAACACCATTCACCATTTGTAAACTTTCAAAAATATTTGGGGCAGGATTCTTTTTAAAAAAGGTGGGTGAATATACCTCTATCATAATTGGGGATGATAATTTACTTACAGGTTTAAGTGTTCCGGAAATTACTACCTCTTCTATTAGAGCGGAGTCTGCTTTTAAAGAAACAGCCGTAAAGGTAGTTGGCTCTTTATGTATGATGACTACCTGTTGTTTAAGATATCCAACCGCACTCACCCTGATGGTCTGTTTGCCAAATGGCACGGATTGCAAAAGAAATTTACCCGAAGAATCTGCTACGATTGTTTTATGAAGATTGGTAAAAAAAATAGTTGCTCCTGCCAAAGGCGTTTCATCATAAGAAATTACTCCTGCTATATTACCTGCCTGTGCAAATGAATCAACGGTTTGACCTAACAAAAAAACTATAAAAAAAAGTAACCTACACCTCATCAGTTAATTATTTAAAAGCTTAAAAATATAATTTGTTGGGCAAAAATAGATATTTAGGCTCACCTAATTATATTTTTTATAAATAAATTATACCACATTTGCTAAAAAGCCACCATGACCTCTTTAGCGGAAGAAAATTACCTGAAAGCCATTTATAAATTACACGAAAAAACCGGCACCATCGTTAGTACCTCTTCGTTGGCAGACTCATTAAGTGTAAGTGCAGCATCTATAACAGATTTTGTAAAGAAGATTGCTTTAAAAAAATTAATCACTTATGAAAAATCAAAAGGTGTAAAGCTTACAGAAAAAGGCAGGCAAATTGCGATTAACATAATCAGAAAGCACCGGTTATGGGAAGTATGGCTTGTTACTAAACTCGACTTTAAATGGGATGAAGTACACGAAATAGCAGAACAATTAGAGCATGTAGTTAGTGATGAACTGATTGAACAACTGGATAAACATTTAGGCTACCCAAAAACAGATCCGCATGGTGATTTAATACCGGATGCAAAGGGACAATTTGCAAAATCAAACAGCAAGCCTTTGCTTAATTGCAATGCAGGCTACAAAGGAAAGCTAATCGGTGTATCAGAACATTCTAACAGCTTTTTGCAATACCTCACAAAAAGCAATTTAAAATTGGGGGACGAAATAGTCGTAATTGCTATAGAAGACTACGATTATAGTTTTGAAGTAAAAATAAATAACAAGGATATAAAACTACTTAGCAAAGAAGTTGTAAAAAACTTATTGGTTGCTGAAATTTAATAAGAAGAAATGTAATTGGATTATTTAACCACCTGAAACTTCCCGGAGTCTACTATTTTACCAAACCTATCCCGAAGTTGATAAATATAAACTCCCCTGAAAAAATCATTTAAAGGGATGATTACCTGTTGTAGCGCAGTACCGGTTTCGTAAATTTTACGTCCCATAAAATTAAACAGCTGTAAGGTATATGGCTTATCAATTCCTATTGAGAGTTCAAAATTAATCACCGTGGTAGCAGGGTTGGGATAAAACTTCTTTACAACCGCAACCCCATCATTATTATTTGAACGGACTTGGGCAGTAGAACTAAGCGTTACTGCTAAAAACAAAGTTGATATCGTTATAATCTTTCTCAGCTTGGTAAAAGTAAGATTTTATTTGCAATAAGTAGTTACAGAACAATTAAACTACGAAATCAAAAAAATATTGTGTTTTTAATGAAATAGCTACATAAATAGTAACTATTGTCCTCGAAAAAGGCTCCTACAAAGAAGCTATTTTACTTAGAATACCTGTAAAATCGGGCATGTCGCCTGGTGTTGCACATACTTCAGTATACTGAATTAATCCGTCTTTATCAATTATAAAAGCGGCTCTTTTGCTCACACCCTGCATTTCAAAAGCGGGAAAGACATCATACAAAACCCCAAAATCTTTCGAAACGGTTTTATTAAAATCGCTTAACAAGGTGAAATTGATGTGTTGGTCTTTCTTAAATTGATTCAAAGTGAACAGTGAATCTACAGAAATACCTAAAACGCTGACATTTGCATTATTGTAAACTTGCAGGTTATCCCTTACGCTACATAGTTAGCTGTACAAACACTGGTAAACGCTAAAGGAAAGAACAATATTAATACAGGTTTGCCTGCAAAACTTTCTGAGCCTACACTTTTTTTGTCACTATCAAAAAGATTAAACGATGGAGCTTTTTGCCCGATTGAAATGGTCATATTTGCCAAATTAAACTTTTATTATAAAAATGAAAAAAAGCTGCAACTATACTTTAATAAGGTTGCTTTTTTTATTTAATGTAATTTTTTTAGGCAGTGAAATTAGCACTTCTTGCTTTAAAACATCTACCAGTTTTTTCTTTACAAAATTCCGGTGCGTAACTAAACTCACTTCTCTTACAGGCACAGGTGCTTTAAAGTGCCTGACCATATTTTGTTGCTTTAAATTAAAATCCATCGTGGCCAGCTCCGGGAGAATAGTTACACCTTTATTAAGTTCAACCATTTTTCTAAGTGTTTCAATACTACCTGCTTCATATTCAAAATGGCTTTCCCCTTTTGTTGCTAATTTTATCTCGCAAAGATTACGAACCTGGTTTCGGAAACAATGCCCTTCTTCCAGCAGCCACAATTCTTTTACATCAATATCAGCCGGCACCACATAGGTTTTTTTATGTGCCGCATTATCTTTTGAAACAAAGGCCAGCAATTCCTCATAAAATAAGGGATATTCCATGATACTACTGTCTTGCAAAGGTGTTACCAGTAGTCCTGCATCTATTCGCCCGGATTTTAATCGTTCAATAATTACATCTCTGGTCATTTCCTTAAACTTTATTTTTACATCCGGATATTTAACTAAAAAAGGATGTAAAAACGTAGGCAATAAATAAGGTGCGAGGGTAGGAATAATACCAATTGTAAGTTCTCCCTGCATCAAACCTTGTTTATCTTTTATCAACTGATAAATCATCCTTGTTTCGTGAACGACTATTCTTGCCTGGGCAATTATTTCTTCTCCTATTTCGGTAGGGATAACAGGTTGTTTACTCCTGTCAAAAATTTTACTACCCAGGTCGTCTTCCAGTTTTTGTATTTGCATACTTAGCGTGGGCTGTGTTACAAAACACTGCTCTGCGGCAGTGGCAAAATGCCGGTAGGTATCTACTGCAATAATATATTCCAGCTGAGTAATAGTCATTCACAAATATAGACAGCTTCAATAGGATAATAATAAATATCAATAAAAATTATAAATCTCTTTTAGGAGCTGTTTGGGTTAGTTGAAATAGTTATCTGTAAAACCTTTCGGCAGCTATCCGCCTTCCGAAGCATTGTAACAGGCTATCAGCGATTGCATAAATTTGAAATCCCTTTGCTGCTTTAACCGCCGACAGGGTTTGCAACCGCTGTCGGGGTTACAAACCAACTGACCCAAACAGCTTCTTAATACTTCGTATAATATTTCAAGATATCTTTTAACCTGATTTGGTGAAACAACTCAGCTATTTTAATGGGATTGTTTTACTAACAACATCTATAGCAATCATTTTCTTTTTTCGTTTAGGTGCTTTTGCCGGCGGACAATCAATTGCAATATCTCCTTCGTTCATTTGTTTAGGATCAAACGTTTTTAAAGATGCTTTCATTTGTAACATTTTCTGTTGTTTATCATAAACTTTTTGAACAGAATCTAAAGAGGTGATATAAATACTGCGGCCATGCGTGCCCAATACCAATTCATTATCTCTTTGTTGAATCGCCACATCATGTATTGGCACACGGGGCAGGTTGAGGCCCATGCTCATAAAAGACTTTCCTAAATCAAAAGAAGTATAGAGCCCGTTATCGCTGCCTATGTAAATAATGTTTTCTTTTTTAGGATCCTCCTTTACTACATTTAAAGGCTCAGCAGGTAAATCGGTGCCTATTTGCTTCCAGGTAGTACCATAATCTTCACTAACAAAAAGATACGGTGTAAAATCATCGAATCTATAACCGTTCAATGTTGCAAACACCCTACCCTCTTTGTATTGCGAAGCAGTAACCCTGCTAACCCATAAGTTATTGGGAACCTTAGGCAAACTGATGCCAACATTTATCAACGAAAAGGTATAACCGCCATCTTTACTTACCTGTATATTTCCATCATCTGTACCAACATACAGCAGCCCAAATTTTATGGGAGATTCAGAAATGGTAGTTATGGTTCCATAGGGGGTATTACCTTGCTTTTTTCCGTTGGTTAAATCGGCAGTTACAGCGGTTAAATCTTCACCCTTGGTAAGACTGCGGTAAAGTTTGTTAGCGCCAAAATAAAAAACATCCTGGCTATGCCTGCTGAGGAGGATGGGCGTTTGCCAATTGTATCTCAATTTTTGTTCGCCCAAATCATGCATCGGATGCAGGTAGGATGATTTACCGTCATCCAGATTTTTCCGGTAATAATATCCAAACTGAGATCCTCCATAAACTGTTTTATTGTCTCTTGTATCAACCTGAACCTGCATTCCATCGCCACCGCCAATTGCCTTCCATTCATATTCATCTGGTTCAGGTACCTTTTTTTCTGCTGCAAAAGAAAAACCCAAATCTTCTTTATTGAGTTTTGATGGCCCCATCCAGGTGCCATTATCCTGTAAGCCGCCATAAACATTATAGGGTGTTGCGTTATCTGTTGTAATACCATAAAACTGTGCGGCCGGCACACTGGTTGCCTTAAACCATTTGTTGCCGTTGTCATAGGTAATATTTACACCTCCATCGTTACCTGCAATCCAATGATTGTCTTTACGGGGGTTTATCCAGCAACTATGCCAATCGCCGTGTGTGTTATCTTTATCTGCTTCGGTAAATGTTTTGCCGCCATCCGTGCTAAAAATTATGCTTGTTCCAAAAGTGATTACTTTGTTTTCATCGGTTGGTGAAACAAATATTTTTCCAAAATAATACCCATAGCTGCTATAGCTATCAATATGCTTTGTATTTACCTTTTTCCAGGATACACCGGCATTGTCGCTCCTGTAAACTTCGCAGCCATAAATACCGCTATTTTGAAACCCATCATCTGCCATCAACCAATCGTATATAACGGATGATTGTAGTTTATCATTTGCTACCAGTTCTTTTATCGATGCTGCTGAATATTTTTTAGGGAACCTGTTTTTTAATAAAAAGGTATCCATCTTTCTGTCGTTCAGCTTTAAAAACATTTCCTTACTTATACTTTTAAAATCAGTAACAACATATTTGCTGGTATCAATTTTTTTTGTTGCAGTATCTGGTTGCAGGGCATTGTTATCAACCACAGCATATATAATTTTTGGATTGTTCGGGTAAACAGCAACTCCAATTCTGCCAACCGTTTCACCGGCAGGAAAACCGCTGCCGGCCTGCGTTACCAGCTTCCAGTTATTTCCCCCGTCAATACTTTTGTAAATGCCACTGGTACTGCCCGTTGGTTTAAAATCCCATGCCCTCCTGGTGCGGTACCACATACATGCATAGAGTTCATCGGGGTTTTGTTGATTGATATCCATTTCAACAGCACCTGTATTTTCATCTACACTTAACGTAAGTTTCCATGTATTTCCACCATCAGTAGTTTTATAAACGCCCCTCTCTTTGTTGGGAGAATACAAGTGCCCGAGCACAGCTCCCCAGGCAATGTTGGCATTGGTTGGATGCAAAATTATTTTACCGATGTGATGACTTTCCGGCAAGCCAAGATAGTCCCAGTTTTTTCCATTGTTTGCAGATTTGAACATGCCGGTACCGCTGTAACTGCTGCGGCTGCTGTTAACCTCACCTGTGCCTACCCAAATAATGCGGCTCGTCCAGTTTACTGCAATGTCGCCGATGCTGATTGCATTTTCTTTGTCAAAGATGGGAACAAAGCTCAAGCCGTTGTTAACTGTATGCCAAAGTCCGCCAGAAGCGTAGGCAACATAAAACTCTGTAGGGTCCGCAGGATTTACTTCCATGTCAACTACCCGGCCATTCATTTGGGTTGGCCCGATATTTATAAACTGAATGTCTTTTAACAGGCTGTTTTGTTCCAATAGTTTTCTTTTCTCCAGCCCTTTCATTCTCTCAACTGCACTTGTTGGCTTAATTTGTGCAATAGCTGTTAAAAATAAACCGTTAATAAAAAGGATAGTGACGGAACAAGTAATTTTGAGTAGCAATTTCATAGATAAATTTTATTGTATGGTAAAAAGGATGTTGAAAATACAGCAATTGATTTTAATTTTCCCATTATTGTTTGTGTTGATGATAAGCGGTAATGCCCAATATAAAGACTTTAAACTATCCCCAACGGGAGATACACTGAATGCAGTTGATAAAAACGGTTTAAAACTAGGGAAATGGGTAAATACCATTGGTGAAATAAGGGGTGAACCCGGATTTGATGAGGAGGGTTTTTATAAAAACGACAAGAAAACCGGTGTTTGGAGGAAATACAACACTACAGGTGATTTAATTGCTGTTGAAAATTATCTCTTTGGAGGTAAAGACGGTCTGCAGGAATATTTTAGTTTTTTAGGTTCCCTTGAAAAGCAGGAGGAATGGCGTGGTTTTAACCCCGATGCCCCTTACGATACCATCGCAGTATACGGGCCCGGCAACAATGAAATTATTGACTATAAAATTGTAAAAGCTGAGCAGTACAGTGTTCCCAACGGCGAGTGGAAATATTTTGACCAAAACGGACGGATGCTAAAAATGGAACGTTATGATCGTGGCAAATTATTACTCAATAATGAGCCTGTAAAAAAAGAAACCGTTGTAAAAACTGAAACTGACAAGCCGCAGGAAAAGGTAAAAACCAAAGAAATATTGGAGTACGAAAAAAAATACAGTAAAAAGAAAAGAGCCAAGCTGGAAAGAGATGGAAAGACTGCATTGTAATTTTAAAACCATTATAGTTTATTCATCTTAAGGTAACAGATGCCAATGAAATTTTATCATTTCTAAATAAATTATGGCATAGCCTTTACTGGCCTGTCAAAGAAATAAATAACGAGCCCCAATAATAAAATACCAATGCCAACTAGGCTTTCAACAGGCCGTTCCACCAGCGTAAAAATCAGCACCCACGCATTAAAAATCAAAAACACTATTTGAAGCAATGGCTTTAAGGGACTTCTGAAAGTACCCGTTTTTTTGTTGGGAATAAACATACTTGTAGCAACCGTAAGCGAAGCCATCAGTTGTAAAACAAAACCAGCGTACACCAATATTTTTTCGAATGATCCGGTCAATGTTAGTATAATGGCTATTAGCACATGCACCCAAACGGCAGCCACCGGTATGCCATGGAGATTCCTTTTTGCCAATGGCGTCCATAATTTATTTTCATTTGCCATGGCGCAGGTAACCCTTGGCCCCACCCACAAATACGAACTGATGGTAGCCACTAATTGTATAGCAATAAAAACGCTAACCCATTTGCCACCTGTAGTACCCAGCAGGTTATTAAAAGCAATAAATGTTACTTCTTCTTTTCCACCTAACTCGCTGGCAGTTGCATTTTTTAACAGCACCGTTTGAAACAACACATACACCAATGCAACGAACAGCGTGCTGCCTATTAAAGCCTTCGGCAGATTTATTTTTGGGTTATCAATTTCATCAACCACATAGGCAGCTGCATTCCAGCCGGTATAGGCAAAAGCTACATACACCATTGACACTGCAAAGCCCGGCTTTATCATTTCCTGTTGCCAGGTATTATCCAATACAATGGCATTGGGCTGGTTGTTGGTAATAAAAAAACCCAATCCGATCAGCACCACAATAAAAGCAACTTTTACAATGGTGGTAATATTCTGGAATCTGCTGCTGTGGCGAATTGTAAAGCTGTGCATCAAGCCAATTAAAACGATGATGCCAATTGCAAGCCATAGATTATTTTGTAATCCAAAAGGAGACAGGTATTTGGTAAAAGCCATAGCGGCAAGGGCTACCGGGGCAGAAAAACCAACCGTAAGTCCGGCCCATGCCGATAAATAACCCAGCACCGGATGAAATACTCGTGAGAGATAAATATAATCCCCGCCAGACTCTTTAAAATATGTACCCAGTTCTGCATAAGCGAATGCACCAAACAACGCCAAAATACCGCCAATTACCCACAACAATAAAATGCTCAAGGTATTTTGTACACTCGATAACTGAAAACCAACACTTGTAAAAACACCGGTACCAATCATGTTGGCAACTACAATGGCTGCAGCTGTATAAATACTGATTTTCTTTTTCAAATTTTTTTAAACAGTTTGTTCGAGTCAGCAATATACAGGAAGAATATTGTTTTGCATTGTTGCAGATGGGTATTAAATGAACGCTGCCCGGAATTCTGCCTTAAGCAGGAATGACCCAATAGCTATCGGGTGAAAAACTTTTGATGAAGAAAATTGCTAAAAGTAAAATTTATAATCTTCCACCAACAACTGTAGATTATTTAATTAGCTGAAGTTTAATTCTCCGGCACACTTGCAGCAACACCTAATTGGCAGATATGCATTTTATAGTTTTTCAATTTGGTCTTTTGATAGTCCTGTTGATTTAGAAATTATTTCACTATCAATTCCTAAAAGTTTAAGTTGTTTCGCAGTTTCAATTTTCCCTTCAATTTTCCCTTCAATTTTCCCTTCAATTTTTCCTTCGTCAAAAGCAGTATCAATAGTATTTTTATAATCTCTGTAAATTTTTAAATTCAATTCATATTTCTCCAGCTCCTCATGCCCCAATTTTGCCAATTCGGCTTTTTCAAATGCTTGTGTAAAAACTTCATCTTTAAAAATTGAAGGAATGGTCTGAAAGTCTTCCAGATGTTTGATGAAGTATAACCATTTATCTAACCGTGTTTTTAGTTCTGTTTCCGTATGATTAAAATTGGGCATTTCAAGATAGATGTAAGTTAACTTCTCATAAAAAGTTTTGCCGTGTTGATTCTTTAATTTAATGGTATGAACCACTTCACTTTTTTCAGGTTCATTTTCGTAGTCGTCAAAAGTGAAATCTAAAATACCAACACAATAAACTGATTTCAGGTTATAATTCCAGTCGCCTTTTTCGGCTTGTTCCCGAATTGGAAAAGTTGAATAATAAATAGTTCGTTCCTTAAAATAGTTTTGCTTTGCTTTTTGTAACTCTACAATAAATTTTTCGCCATTTTCATTTTCACAATAGATGTCATAAACAGCTTTCCTGTCGGCTTCAGTTTGCCCCAATTGTTCTGTATTTTTAAATGAAAGGTCAATTATCTTGTTCTTCCGGGGCAAGAGAGCGTTTAAGAAGTCAATCAAAAGTGGTTTGCTGGCTTCTTCTCCAAAAATTTTTTTAAACCCAAAGTCTGTAAATGGGTTGATATATTTTGCCTTCATATTATTGTAAATGTTTTTACAAAATTATACAATTATTCCTCTTACTTGTTTGCCTGTTTATTTGCTTGCAGGCATCCTGCCTCCTTGCTAACATTCGGGGCTAGCGGTAGGGTTGGCATTCATTGCCCGAACTGCCAGTCAACCTGTGTCAATAAAAGAGATTAGTTTTCATAACAATATCTCACTAAACCCATAAAAATTTAAAGGGGACTAACAAGCCCCCTTTAAAAATAATCATCCCAATATTTTCTATTTCCTAGTTGATAGCAAAATTAAGTCTTGCATAAAAAAATGAGCCCAACATACCTTGTTGTACGGGTGCATATTTAAATACGCCGAAATACGAATTTTCGTAAGCTTGCACATCAGGAAAAGCATCCAGCAAATTATTGGCGCCGAGTGATACAGACAATGCTGGTAGTATTTTATAGGATACTGCAATATCTGTGGTAACTTTTGCTTTGTGCTTTTGCACTACGCCAAAAGGAAAACCATTTCTTGTAACTGCTCCCCAATAAATATTACGCACCATAAAATTTAATTTATTGATGGCATAATTAAGGGTAAGTGTATGTTTTGATTTTGGATTGTTGGTTTCAATCAAACTTTGTTGATCCGGCCCAAAATAATCATCCTGGTTAAGGCCGCTTAAAGAAGCAGGGAAGCGGTATTTAGTAATACTTGTTTTATTAAAATTGGATGCTAAAGCAATATCCAGTTTTTGATTTTTAGCCAAAGCCACCGTGTAGGTTGCAACTACATCAATTCCTTTGGTGCTTGTATTGATGGCGTTGGTGAAAAACCGGCCGCTTTCTACACCCAATGCTGCAATGCGTGGGTCGGTGATAGAACTAGTTATAACTATTCTGTTGCTGATATCTATTATATAACCGTCTACTGTAATCACCAGGTTTTTAACCGGCTTTGTTGTAAAGCCTGCGCTGTAGTTAACAGAAGTTTCCTGTTTTAAAGCCGGTAAGCCAATAGCTTTTGCTACGGCACTGTTTATAGGGAAAATTCCTTTGTTAATGATACCAGTTCCACTTTGTGCAATATCAGAATAGAAATTACTAAAATATTGCTGGTGCAGGGATGGCGCCCTAAAGCCTGTGCTGATGGAGCCTCTCAATGCAAAAGCATCGCTTATATTGTATCTAAGGCCTATCTTACCGTTGATATTGCTTCCAAAATCAGAAAAATTCTCAAAACGTACTGCCCCATTTATAAGGAATGTTGTGTTGAATGCGATATCCGCATCGGCATAAGCTGCAACACTGTTACGGGAAGCGGCTACTTCATTTTGAGGTGTAAAGCCCGGGAAAGATTGTGCACCTGCTATGCCGACTGTATTATCCGTGTACAATTTCCAGCTTTCATCCTGGCCCTTGGTAATATTATAGTTTTCTAAGCGATACTCTGCGCCAAAAGCAAGATTGATAATTTTATCTCCTGACTTTATTGTACGGCTTAAATCTGCATTAACCGTATTTTGGGCAAATGAATGACTTCCGGCATCAAATACGGTTGCACTTTTGCTGCCCAAAGATGAGTTGTTACTGTTTTTAACAGTATAACCGAAAGAGTTACGGCCAAAGGTATTGCTTAGGTCAAGGTTCCAATCTCCCAGCTGTTGCTTGATACCTGTAATAAGAGAAAAGTCGTTGATAGACGAATTCAGCGTAGGCTGAAAACCATTGGGGAAAATTGAAGTAACAACATTTTGAGATTCGCTGGGTAATCTTCTAAAGCCAAAGCCCGTGCCGTTTCTTACACTAAAGCCGGTGCTTGCATATACTTCTGCTTTAGGGCTAATCTTATACCCAAAATTGATAAACCCCTGGTAATTGATTGCCTTTGCATCTCCTACATTAAAATTGAAATCGTTACGGGATAAATTTCTGCTGGCAAGTTCAGCATCATCCAACGCCCTTGATGCTGCCGGATTATCCGTAAAAGGATAAGCAAAGAAATTGCCTTGGGCAGATTGGTCGAAAATAACGAGGTCGTGGTTTTGAGAACGATTGGTAGCACCACGGCTGTTTGCTTCAAAGGTAAAATTAATATACCCTTTATCTTTCGATAAACCAACACCATAATTGGCATTTAAATTAAATAAACCGCCATCTCCCTTACCCGATACGCCACCTGTTGAACTAACTGTAAGCCCGGTATTTTTTTTGAGAATGATATTGATAACACCAGCAATGGCATCGGAACCATATTGAGCAGAAGCGCCGTCTCTTAATACTTCTATCCTGTCGATAGCTGATGTAGGTATAGCATTTAAATCTGTACCCACAGCTCCATTGCCCACTGTATTTTGATAATTAACCAATGAAGTGGTATGCCTGCGTTTTCCGTTTACCAATACCAATACCTGGTCTGGCCCAAGGCCACGTAGGGAAGCCGGATCAATATGTTCCGTACCATCTGATGCTGATTGCCTGTTGGAATTGAAGGAAGGAACCAATTGACTCAATAATTCGTTGATACCAATTTGTGGTACCTGTAGTTGCACATCCGATAACTTAACAATATCAACCGGCGCAATACTGTTGTACTTGCTGCGCTGTGCTTTTCTACTACCTACAATTACAAAATCTTCCAGCAGGGTGGCATTGGCAGATAATTTTATTTCAAAATAGCTTTTGCCATTAATGCTGATGGTAGCTGTTGTGTATCCAACATTGGTAACAATAATTGCCCTATCATTTGCTAATGTATTTATTTCAAAAGAGCCATCGCCTGAAGATAAAGCAGCTTTTTTGGAATTATCAAGCATAATGGTTGCCCCGGAAACAGGCTCATTTTGCTGATTAATAATTTTTCCGGAAATTTTTTGTTGAGCAAATAAAGAGGCACTTGCTGATATAAATATAAACAGCAAAGTAAGGAGGTGATTTTTTCTCATTGTAATAATGGTTTGGTTTGTTTAAGTATTAACATGGTTAATTCAAAAGACAGGCAACAAAATTTTTAATAAAAAAAATAGCCGGTCTTTCGAGCGGCTATTTTGAATAAAGTTCTAAAAAATAAATTAAATTCTAAAGTGAGCAAATGCTTTATTAGCCTCAGCCATACGATGTGTATCTTCTTTCTTTTTGAATGAAGCACCTTCACCTTTACTTGCAGCTACTATTTCATTGGCTAATTTATCAGCCATGCTGCGGCCATTTCTTTCACGGCTATATCTTACCATCCACTTAATACTTAAAGAAATCTTTCTGTCGGTACGTACTTCAGAAGGAATTTGGAAAGTAGCACCACCAATACGGCGACTGCGAACTTCTACACCCGGTGTGATATTTCCCAATGCTTTTTTCCAAACATCATAACCGTTTTCGCCGGTTATTTTTGATACTTTTTCAACTGCATCATAAAAGATGGTATAAGCACCACTCTTTTTTCCTTCCCACATCAAATTGTTTACAAAACGAGTAACTAATTTGTCATTAAACTTTGGATCTGGAGCCAAAGGTATTTTTTTCGGTTGTGTCTTCCTCATTGGAATAAACTTTTTTTATCTTACTTAAATTAATTATACACCCTGCTTAGTTCCCCTTTAGGGGATAGGGGATCTATTTCTTAGCTTTCTCTTTTTTAGTACCGTATTTACTACGACTTTGCTTACGATCTTTTACACCAGCAGTATCTAAACTACCACGTACAATATGATAACGTACACCTGGTAAATCTTTTACCCTTCCACCACGTATTAAAACAATGGAGTGTTCCTGCAGGTTGTGACCTTCTCCCGGAATATATGCAATAACCTCTATTTTATTGGTTAACCTTACCTTGGCTACTTTACGTAACGCAGAGTTTGGTTTTTTAGGGGTAGTTGTATAAACCCTTGTACATACGCCACGGCGCTGAGGACAAGCATCCAAAGCCCTTGATTTACTTTTGGCTTTAATTATTTCTCTTCCTTTTCTAACTAACTGTTGTATTGTAGGCATTGTTGACCTTTTATTTTTGGACGGCGAAGGTAGGAATTCTCTTTTAAAAATGAAATATAATTCTAAAATAAATTCACATTTTGGGTATAAATTTATTTGGAACCAACTTTTCCCTGCTAATCACCTATTGAAATATCACTTTTTGCGAAAAATTTTCATTGGTATTTTTATCAAATACTGCCAGAACATACACTCCATTTTGCATTTCACTGGTTCGTGTTATCTCCAGTTTAGTGCCTGATGCTCCATAAATGTCGTATTCTTTTACAACCTGGTTCAGCAAATTCATCAGTCTTATTTTGTAATTGTGGCTGTTGACGCCCTTAAATGCTATTGTAAGTTTATCATTAACCGGGTTAGGATAGATACTAATTCCTTCCATGGAAATTTTTCTGCTTAACACTATGGAATTACTATAGGTAAATGTATTGTTTTGGTTTATTAATTTTAGCCGGTAATAATTTTTACCTGGCAGCGGCATTGTATCCCGAAAATTATATAATTGATTTTGCTTACCATCCTGCACAACCATTACATTGCCAATTGGGGAAAATGCGGAAAACTCATTTCTACGTTCAATAATAAATTGTCGCAGGTTTACATTACCAGTAATCTTCCAATTTAAAATTGCCTTTTCTTCAAAATATTTTCCTGTAAAATCTTCTATAACAACTGGTAAAAACTTAAAACAATTACCATTTAAATGAAAGTAATTCCTGCGTTTTATACAACCACTGTTTACTACGATGTCGCAAAAATAGAAGCCTGTATCGGCTGGCAGTACAAAAGGAATGTACAAACTACTTGCTGTTCCAAGAAGTACACTATCAGTACTATTTTGATATGTTTTTTTATACCACCGGTAGGTTGAATTATATACAGTATCAACACTTAATGTTGTATTTAATTGAAAGCAATTAAATGTAGCAGTTATACCATAATTAACCAAAGGTAAAATACTGGCGTCTTCGAGTGTAGCATTGCCACATCCATCTGTTGCCCTTAGCCTTACAAGGGAATAGTTGGTGCCATTATTAACATTAAACAAAGAGGCAGGTTGCGGACTGGTAACAATGGATGGACTTGATGGCGAACTACCAATAATTTCATACATAAATGGACCTACTCCATTGGATACAACAGCGCCTAAACTAAAACCATTTACATCACATTGATAAACAGACGACCTGTTTAAGTTTGGATATACATAGGGCCTGACTATAACCGTATCATAAAAAATATTATTACAATTATCATTGGCACTATACCTTACTATGTATTTGGCAGGCTCCAAATTATTAAAAGTAAACGTACTGCCAGACACAACACTGGGTGGAATATTTGGGGACAAAATGATGCCGTTCCTTTTCATAATTCTTACAGTAAGGGTACCAGTATTGGAGGTGGCTTTTATAAGCAACGAACCAGAGCCATTTGCCCAGGTAGAACTTGGGCACTTGGACACAACTGTAGGCATGTGCGTAAAAAAACTTGCGGTAGCACTTGCATAAACAGAGTCCTTATTACCACAATTATCTGTCACAACTATCTTATACCGCTCGCCAGAAAGTGTTCCCCGAATACTATCTATATTTACTGTGGCTGAATTATAGTTCCTGTTAAAAAACAATGTTCCATCAGGCTTGTAGATTTTGATATTTACAGGTATTGAACCACCAACAACATTTACACTAAAACTTGCATAGCCCAGTTTACATGATTTTTTTGAAGATACGGTTAACTTAACTGGGGTTGGCAGTACATTAAAGCACCTTAATACCAGTGTATCGTAACAACCATCCTGAATTTTTATACAATAACTACCATAAATGAGGTTGGCAAAAACTCCGGTGGTATTGCAGGAAAGCTTTACATTGTTTGCATTAAACAAACAATATTTTTGCGTAGTGAAATTTTGTTCTCCACTGGTGTTTACATTAAAAGTTGTACAGTTTCTTTTAGTGATTACCACATTGCTGTTTAAGGCAGGCAAAGGAGGGTATTCTGAAAAACAGTAGGTAAACGAAGTATCCGGGCAAACGGTTTTAACTTTTAAACAATATGACCCGTAAGGCAGGTTTGAAAAAATACCACTTTCGTTGCATTCAACCAGCACGTTTTGATCATTGTACAAACAAAATCCGGGATCAATGATGGAGCCACCGCCAGTGGTACTGAATGAAAATGAAGTGCAGGTTTGATTATTTCTGTTTACAACAAGATCATTTATTACGATGGGTCCTAATACAGAAATGCACCTGGTAATAGTTGTATCGAAGCAGGAATCATGAACAGTAATACAATATTTTCCGTAGGGCAGATTATTAAATATTCCGGTAGTATTACAACTTATCTGTACATTATTATTATCAAATAAACAATAAAGCGGACTTGTTAAGCTATCCCCTCCAACCACTACTCCAAATACAGTACAGTAAGCATAGGCTGGTAAAATAACTGCAGGAACAAACGGACGTGGTGGCGCTGCAGCAAAACATCTTACAATAGTTGTATCCCTGCAATTATCTTTTACATTAATGCAATAACTGCCATAAGCAAGGTTATTAAATACCCCCGTGCTATTGCATGCAATGGTATTGTTAAGCGAATCTTTAAGGCAATATTGAGGCGATGTTAAGCCGACTTGTCCGGTAACAACTGCGGTAAAAGTATTACAGGTTTTATCCTTAATAAGCGTGTTGTTACCTACGCCTAACACAGGAGCTGCACTGGTAAAACAACGGCGAATGGTGGTATCACTACAGGAATCATAAGCTGAGATGCAGTATTTACCATAAGCCAGGTTGGTAAAAATACCGGTTGCATTACAAGCCAGCTCTACATTACTATTGTTATACAAACAAAATTTGGGTCCAAAAAAGTTTCTAACACCGGCTAACGCAGCAGTAAATGTGCTACAGCCAGCATTGTAAATTGAAACATTGGCACTTACTGTTGGCTTAAAATTTACAACTGCATTTCCCTTTTTAATTTTGCCACAAGGATCTTTAACTATTACCTCAAAAGTATTTTGCCCGGATAAATTAAAAGAAAAAGCTGCATTGGAAGACCATACTGTATCCCCTACAGCCCTTACAACACCGTATGTAAATCCTGGTAAACCGCCAAAGGTGCTTATGTTACCCTTACTATCACTTGCTGTAATTGAACCAACCACTGTTTCGCAGGAAATTTTACGAAATGAAAAGGAATCAATTTTCCAGGTATAATTATTAATGGTAACAATTCTTGTTTGAATGCCACCGCATGAATCTGTTAAACGGATTGTGTAAACACCTGCCACCAGGCTATTGAATGTTCCGGTGGTATTGGTAGTGCCAATACCCATGGGGGATGGTGCAACAATTGCGTACCCATAAGGTGCCCTGCCAAAACTTTGTGTATTTAAAGTTATACGACCATTATTTCCATTATCGCAGGTTACATCAAACCCGTTCATTGAAAACCTGGGGTCATTATAGTTTCCAACAACCGTTGCATTATTTAATACGAAAGTGCAGTTGGTAACAATGTCATTCACAATTACTGAATAAACACCTGCTGCCAAACCGGTAATAGAATCTGAACTGGTAAAATTGGTATTTACAGGGCCATTTACTTTGTATTTGTAAGAACCAGAGCCTCCTGAAGCAACTACTTTTATAGAACCGGTAGCTGTACACCTGGATTCATAACTTTTGGAAGTAGCGGTTAAAGCCCCGCAAGCCTGTCCGATGGATAGGTTAGGTGATAGCAGGAGAAGCATACAAAAAGCAAAAACGCCAAATACGGAAAAGTAAATTTTTTGCATGTTTTAATTTTAATTTTTCAAAATAATGTGTACGACTTCGTTCTTTCAATTGAAACAAGGCCAGTTGAATGAACAATAAATCCTTTATTAAGAAAAGGTCATAAGCGTATTACTTACTTTATTAAATAATACTATTTTAAAACTGAAAAAACTTAGGCAGGTAGGATTTTGGATTAATCAAAATGGGTATTTGCCAAATTGAAGAGGGCAAACCTGTGTTTAGTTTTTCATTGATACGGATAAATTTTTCCTGATTTAATGATCAGTAAGATCAGAAAAATCAGGAAAAATCAACATTTAAACGTTGGGTAGTTGCAAAAATTGTGTTTTGAATAAAAAAATGACATTAAATGTCGTACATCCAACCATGCGTATCAGGTGCTGTACCATTTTTTATGGCATCCATCTGCCGCTTTATTGCTGGTGCCGTATTCCAACTGGACACATCAAATTTCATTTCATAATCCTGATAGGTAAGTTCCTTTATCAAAGCGATCGTGGCTGCAGTGCCGGTTCCAAAAATTTCTTTTAACGATCCATCTTTGTACGAAGCTATTATTTCATCAATGCTGAGGGGTCTTTCTTCTATGGCAAAACCCATTTCGCTTAAAATAGTTAGTGCGCTTGCTCTTGTAACACCCTCAAGGATCGTCCCTTCCTCCAGCCCGGGAGTTATAACAGTATTTCCAATTATAAAAAAAATATTCATGGTACCACATTCCTGCACGTATTTATGCTCAATGGCATCCATCCAAAGTACCTGGTCGTAGCCTTTTTTATTGGCTTGTGCAGATGGATATAACACAGCCCCGTAGTTACCGGCAGCTTTTGCAAAGCCAATGCCGCCTGGTACAGCACGTACATATTTTTCCTCTACAAAAATCCGCATGGGGTTGGCGTAATAAGGGCCTGTTGGGCTTAATATAATCATGAATTTATACTTATCACTTGGCCTTACACCAATGGCTTCATCGGTGCTTATCATAAAAGGCCTGATATACAAAGCATGATTTTCCAGATTGGGTATCCAGTCTTTATCAATATTAATTAATTGACTTAGCCCCTGCATAAATATTTCTTCGGGAACTTGTGGCATTTGCATGCGTTCGGCAGATAAGTTAAACCTGTTGAAGTTATCATAAGGCCTGAAAATCTGCACCTTTCCATCTATGGTTTTATAGGCTTTAATTCCTTCAAAAATTGCCTGTCCATAATGAAATACAGCAAGCGATGGGTTCAGTTGCAATGGTTGATAGGGCCTTATTTGAGGTGTTTGCCATTCGCCATTTTCAAAATCAACCTCCAGCATATGATCGGTAAAGTATTTACCAAAAGGAATATTTTGTAAACTGATATCAGCTAATTTACTGTGCTTTGTGAGGGTAATATTAAAGTCTGTAGTAACTACCATAAATTGTAATTTTACTGCAAAGAAACAAAAAATATCAACGGAAAAAGAAGCGCTTAATGAGTTTAGATAATATTCAACTACCACCAATTGTACTGGAGCAACTATTTAACAAATCGTTGGTTGCGGTAGAAATTCAACAACCTGCACCTGCTGCTGCAGCTTTTAAACCAGTAAATATGCTGGGAGAAAATAAAAAAGGTGTACTGATACTGGTGAATTACAATGAAACAGTTTTTTTACCGGAAGATGAATTGAATTTTTTAATCGGCATTTTATCTGCATGTAAACTTACTATGGAAGATGCAGGGATTGTTAACATGGCAAAAAGCAAGCAGTTGAATTACCAGGTAATAGAAAAAGAAATATCCTGCAATAATTTATTAATGTTTGGTGTATTGCCCAAAGCAATAGAATTACCACTTGATTTCCCGTACTATCAGTTACAAAAATATAACAACCATACCTATCTTTCTGCTCCGGCCCTTGCAGCATTAATGAATGATAAAACAGAAAAAGGGAAATTATGGACCAGCCTGAAACAATTATTTTCTATATAAACGAATGATGAAAAATTTAATTTTTGCAACCAACAACGAGCATAAAGTAGCTGAAATAAGGAGCGCACTTGGAAACTTTTTTCAGGTAATTTCTTTAAAAGAAGCTAAAATAAATATTGATATCGAAGAGCCTTATGATACATTGGAAGAAAATGCCCGTGAAAAATCTGGTGTCATTCATAGGCTAACACAACAAGATTGTTTTAGTGAAGATACTGGCTTATTTGTAGAGGCACTTAATGATGAACCCGGTGTAAAAAGTGCCCGGTATGCAGGTGAGCCATCCGATAACAAGGCAAATATTGAAAAACTGTTACTTAACCTTGCTTCGCATGCCAAACGGACTGCTCGTTTCAAAACAATTATTTCGCTGGTATTGCATAAAAAAGAATACCTGTTTGAGGGTATTTGCGAAGGTACAATAATACTTGAACCCATTGGCAGCAGTGGCTTTGGGTATGATGCAGTTTTTATGCCAGCTGGCAGCAATAAAAGTTTTGGTGAAATGGATATGGAGGAGAAGAACCAATACAGTCATCGTAAAAAAGCAGTAGCTAAATTAATTGCATTTCTACAGGAGCAAGGAAACATATAAATATTTATCGAATTAAACCTGCAAAATTATCATCTGTACTTTCAATAAAGAATATAACTGCTCCGGGTAGTTTAATTATTAAATATGGCACGAATAAAAATTGATTTCCCGGATACTGAAATTGGAAATGTGACTGTTCCTATTCGTATTGCAGATATAAATTATGGCAACCATGTGGGCAATGATGCATTTGTAGCTATTATACATGAGGCAAGAATGCAATGGTTGCGCAGTTATGATTATACAGAAATGAATTTTGCCGGCACCAGCCTTATAATGAGTGACCTTGCTATTGAATTTAAGCAGGAATCTTTTTATGGAGATATTGTGAACATAACATTGTTTGCCGGAGAAATCAGCAGGGTTAGTTTTGAATTATTTTATCAGTTATTAACGCTGAGAGGCGATAAACAAATACTGTTAGCCAAGGCCAAAACCGGGATGGTTTGTTTTGATTACAACAACAAAAAAACAGTTTCCATTCCGGAAAAAGCATTGCAACTTTTAAAAAAATAGAGACATTCGAAACCGGTGTTAATCGTGAATGGTGAATGGTGAATGATGAATGGTGAATCAATGTCGTTGACTTAAGCCCAACCGCCGCCAGGGTTTGCAACCGCTGACGGGGTTAGGCTAACCCCGACGGCGGCTATCAGCCCCGTCGGCGGTTGATCAGGGACTAACCAAAGCTTAAGTCAACGACATTGTATGGTGAATGTTCAATATTTTACAATTCAGCATTCACTATTCGATACCTCATTTTATTCCAAACATAGCATTAGCTATTATTCCATATTCTCCAACTTTCCTCTGCCTGCAATACCAACATTTCAAAACCATTTTGAATGATAGCACCTCGTTTTTCACCTTCCAGCAAAAACAAGGTTTTGGAGGGTTTATACACCAGGTCAAACAAATAATGCCTGGCACTAATAAATTGATAAGGCAAATCGGGAAGGGTATTGTCATGGGGTTGCATACCTACCGGTGTACAGTTAATTATGATGGTATATTCTTCAAGCAAAGCTTCATCAATTTCTTTGTACAAAAACTGTCCCTGGCCAACGCCAGCATTTCTTGAAACAACCCGGAAATTGATACCCAGTTTTTCAAGTACATATTGCACCGCTTTAGAAGCGCCTCCGGTACCCAAAACCAGTGCCTTGATGTGATGTGACTGCAATAATTTTGAAAACGATTGTTCAAAACCAATCATATCGGTATTATAGGCAATCAATTGATTATTGCTGAAATGTATACTATTGGTTGCACCAATTACTTTTACCTCTGCTGATAAAACATCTACATATTCAATAACCTGTTCTTTATAAGGTATGGTTACACACAATCCTTTAAGCAAAGGATTGTTTTGTAAAATGGCTGGAAATTCTTTAATAGATGGAATAGGGAAAATATCAAACCGGCAATCATGCAAGCCTTCCCTGGCAAACTTTTCTGTAAAATATTGCTGAGAAAAAGAGTGACCGAGTGGATAGCCTATTAATCCATAAACCTTCATAATTAAAATTGATTAAATTGATTTGGCAGTAAAAAGACTATTTATCTAAATACAATTCGAATGTATCGCCCCTTAACCCAATCCGCATAGTTTCCAGTGCAATAATTTCGGAGGGAGCTATATTGCCGAGGTTAACATTACAGCCCAACAATTCTAAAAAGTACAATTGTTGAGCTTTTTGCGGTGCTTCCCATAATATTTTTTCCTGAGGTATCTGGGTCAAAATTTCTTGCACCAAGCCTTCTCTTACCTCACCTGTGCCTCTGTAAATTCCTACATTACCTGCTTCTCTTGCTTCTGCAATTACATAGGTAGAACCTGCTTCCAGTTCAGCTTTCATCAGCTCAATCCATTTGTAAGGCGGTATAATATGGGCTGCATCTTTACTACCAACTTCACTTAATACAATTCCATATTTGGTCAATTTTTCAATATACCCACATTTTTCAGCATGCGGAATGGTAATGGAACCGTCACTTACCTCCATATAACTAATGCCAAATTCTTTGCAAATATTGATGTAATCTTCAAATTGGTTTCTAATAAGGAATGCCTCAAACAGGGTGCCTCCGAAATAAACAGGAATATTATAAGAAGCATAAATAGCCAGTTTTTCTTTAAGCTTGGGTGTTACATAAGCTGTACCAAAACCCAGTTTAATTACATCAATATGCGGATACGCTACACTCATAAAGTTTTTAGCCTCTTGCAGGCTTAGTCCCTTATCCATTATCATTGTTATTCCGTTGGTACGAGGCTGAACAGTGCGCTCTGGCATTTGGGTTAAATGAAAATTCATCAGCGATTTTTTAGATTTTGCTGCAAATATAACTATTGAACCCCAAACATAGGGGTAACATCAAAGAGCTGATAACGTGGCTGCTGACAAAAAGAAAGCATATCAAAAAAACATGTTTATTGAAAATCATGTTTATACAGCAATGAGTTGGGGCATAGGTTAACGGTTGCTAGTTGCTGAATCCAGGAAGTAATGAAAAATAGGTGAAAGTTATTATTTTGATTTATGCTTTTTGAACCTGGCAATAACATCAACAGCCAATTGATTCTGCAAAATAGAAGGGTTTAATTCAAGGAGTTTTTTTACTAGTCTCGGGTTTTTATCCAGGCCAATTTCCAGCTGCAGCATAGCATCTTTTGATTTGCCTAAAGCCAGCAGAAAAGCGCACTTATAAATATAGAAAACCGGCTTTTGATTGGTAAGTGCTATGGCATGATTTACATATTCTGCACCCTCTTCAAAACAGTTGGCTTTGTAAAGGCATTTTAATAACTCAAGCCAGCCATTGATATTTTTGGGCCGGTTTCTAACTACGTTACCAAAATATTGAACTGCAGTTTCAATACTGCCCATTTCCATATAACATTGCCCCATTGCAAGATTATATTCCGGTTGCATTTTATAAATACGCATGGCAGTTTCCAGGTTCTTAATGGCACTTTCCCATACACATTCATTCATATAGGTACAGGCTATTTTGTAAAAAAGCTGGCTATTTTCCTGGTTAAGATGGGTTGCTTTTCTGTAATAGAACCTTGCTTGTGCAAAGTTTTGCATCTTATCAAAACAATGACCGATGGCTTCGTAAATTACTTCCTCTGGCCTGGCAAGTTCCAGTACTTTTTGCAATACCTCAATCGCCTCTTTATATTTTCTCAACCTAAGATAGGCATCTCCCATATTACGATAGGCATAATCAAATTTCTCATCAATAGCTACAGCATACTGATAAGCATCAACTGCTTTTTCGTACAATTTTATACCCTGGTAGGCAGCTGCAAGGTTAAACCAGGCCAGTTCATTAAAAGGAAAATCATCAATAATTTTTTGATGAAGACGGATTCCTTCTTCATTTCGTCCGGTAAAATCTGTCCAGAAACAAATTTTATACAAAGCTTCTTCATTATTGGGCTCCAGATTCAATATTATCTGCAGGCAATCGAAAACTTTATCGAAATTTTCATAATCATCGTAAACATCTACCAGCTCAAATAATAGTTCAATCTTTTCATCTCCTTCAAAAAAATTGAGAGCAGTTTCAAGCACCGCTGCTGCTTTTTCCTGTTGATCTAAAGCCAGGTAAACATCTGTTTTTAAAATATACAGATTAATATCACTATAATCCAATAGCTCAGCCTGCTGTAGAAAATAAAGTGCTTCTTTATATTTTTTGGTAGCAATCAGTAAATCAGATTTTTGAAGCAGCAAGGAGGATGAATAGGGGTATTGTTCAATGGCATGGTCAGCAGCTTCGATTGCATGCGCCAATTCCTCTCTTTCATCAAAATAATCTATAATTTTTTCAAATGCATCTTCCTCAAAAAATGAATGTTGCCTGCCGGATTTTAAGTTATCGTATTGGTGCAACAATTCTTTTAATTCTTCTCTGTCTTGCCTGTAGGGGTTTTTGCTCATACGCTAATAGGTTACTGTAAATTACGGGATTTTTGAAATTAAAAATTTTTATTTGTAACTTTTTTATACTTTGTACGTTAATTAATTATAAACAAATACATGAATGGTAGCAGATTTAGCGAAAATTCATTTACTTTTAACATATCAAATACACAAAATGAAACCTTTATTAAAGAAAAGTCTGGTTATTTCAATGCTGCTTGGCATTGCTATATTCACTTTTGCGGATAGAGGAGTTGGAAAAAAAGCTAAAGTTAAAACGCTTTTAAATATCACTACTACTTCAACTTTAAGGAGTTCAATTTCACTAAATATCAAGTCTGGCTTATTGTACAAAGGGAGCTTGTCTACCAGCGGGCAAACATTTTCTGGTAACTCTATGTTAGTTAGTAATATTTTAACCTACCAAAAGGGTAATACTACTTACATAATCCCTTACAAAAACAAAATAGTTATCCCCGATATTAAAGCAGGGTATACCGGTGTTAAAATGATCATTCGCTCAAGAAATTAATTACTCCAACGTTTCTTCAAATCTTATTTTTTACTGATAAAGTAGCATTAAAAGCTAGAGTTCTTTTTTACCTTGTTTATTTTCGCTAAATGTCATTACTCTGTAGCCGGACTTTGGGAATTCGAATTTAGAGGCAGGAGCCGGATTGAAATCAATTTTAGAGGCTGTATAAATAAATTTAAGCTTAGCTGTTTCAAATTCATATTGTAATGGGAGTCCGTCTAAGCTTTTAAAAGTAGGGTCGTAATCTTTGTTAGATGCAATGAGGTCTTTTGTGTAATAGACCGTTAATATTGAGCCATCATTTAATGTTGAAATTGCTTTGCTGCAGTTATAACCAATCAGCGTTTTGGTTTCATTTGATAAGGTGAAAACTATGTCATTCTTTTTCCTGTTCTTTTCTTCCCATTCGTCTTTTGAAAGTGTTATCATTAATTTTTGACCACTATATTCCTTAAGAATAACGGCATTACCACTTTTACCATCCCGGATAGTTTTTTCGTTTCCCAGGCTACTTACCATATCTGTTCTACTTAAAGCTCCTTTTAAATATAGCGTAAAACTTGACCCGTTTAAATCGTTGGCCATTGGCTTGCTTTGGGCTGATTGAATACTAATTTCATACGTGAGCGTAGCATCACTAATGCTTTTTTGAGCAAAAGAAATAACACTTGTTACAGTTAAAAAACTTAGAAGTGTAATCCGAATATTTTTCATAATCAATGATTTAAATAGTATAATAGAATCTCATGCCAAGTATTGTATGGATGAATTATTGCTGAAAATTTAAAGAAACATTACCAACAAATTTTTTTTTCCGTCAAAATAACAAACCAAAATTAAAAAGGCTATAAGGCAATTTACCCTTACAGCCTTTTTATAATTAACCTTGTAAATTATAAAGCAATTTCAAGAAATAATTAACTCTTAGTTGATTTATTTTTAAGGCTTTGTACTTTCTTATTGGTTTCCTGCATTGCCATGATCCTTTCCTGCAGCTTGCTTTGCTTTACAGGCTTCTTTCTGTTTTCTTCAATTTGAGCCAGAATTTTATCATGGTTAATGATGTATTTCTGAATTACAATTTGCAAAATAAGCGTAATGGTATTTGAAATAGTATAATACCAGGTAAGTGCAGCTGGCAATCCATTAAACACACCCAACAGCATTACTGGAAATATGTAAGGCATATATTTCATTACCGGGTTAGAGTTATCCTGCATACTGCTCATACTGTATATAGAAATCAGTAAACTGGTCAGCGTTGCTGTAATGGTGAATAAACTTACATGATCGCCATAAAAAGGTATGTTAAAAGGGATATTATAGACTGAATCGTATGATGCCAGATCTTTAGCCCATAAAAAACTTTCTCCTCTCAAGGAAATGTTTGATTGAAAGAAATAATACAATGACATAAAGATCGGTATCTGCAGCAATGCCGGAAGACAACCACCTAATGGACTAACGCCTGCAGATTTCCAGAGTTTCATCTGGTCCATGCTAAACGCCTGCTTATCCTCACCATGCTTTTCTTTCAGCTTATCAATTTCCGGTTTTAAGGCCTTCATTTTAGCACCACTTACATAACTCTTATACAAAATGGGTGATGTTAGCAGCCTGATTAGTAATGTAAGCAATAAAATAACCATGCCCATGCTGGCCACATGCTGGCGTATAAAATCAAATACGGGCAATAAAAAATACCTGTTAATGTATTTTACAAAAGCAAAAACACCACTACCGTAAGGCACTATGTTTTCCATGCGGTTGTTGTATTGCTTCAAAATATTATAATCACTTGGCCCAAAATAGAACTGTAAAGGAATTTGAGCGTTGCCGCCTGCGGTAACTGCATTTATTTTAAAATTTGCGTTTGTCTGTGCAATTAAATGAGTAGCAGTATCAGGCACTACCCATTGTACATCGGCAGATTGAAATTTATTTTTACTAATTAATGAAGCTGCAAAAAACTGTTGCTTTAAAGCAATCCATTCAACTGACTTTTCAAATTTCTTTTCGCCAGTGCTGGTTCCAAACATTTCAAAATCATATTTATCATCAGTTAAATAGCTTAGTTGAGATTGTTGTTTTTCATATTGAATATCCTTTTCAACTCTTTGGGTAGCTACCTGCCAGTTCAAATTAATAATATTCTGCGTAATCAGTTTATCGGCACCTTTAAGGGCAATCGAAAAATCAATCAGGTAATTATCCGGATGCACCGTGTATTGATGAATGATTTCTTTACCGGTTGTATCTTTCAGACTAAATGATACAGTTGTACTCTTATCTGCATTAACAGTTTTTGTAGCAGCATCAAAAGTTAAGTCTGCGGTTGGTATTGTTCTTCCTTCGCCGGAGTTAATATCGTAAGAAATTTTATTTTTGGCATTATCCAGTAAAATCACAGGTTTGCCATCAAAAGTTTTATACTTAGTTAGCTCCACCTTTTTAGGCTGACCTCCCTTGTTTGTAAAAACCACTTTAATAACACCATTGTCAACTTCAGTAATTTCTTCCGGTTTATTGATACTGCTTTGAAACCCTCCCGCAGCCTGCATAATTCTAACAGTAGCGGCACTGGTGGAATCCTGTTTAGATTTAACCGTATCAACAGCTGGTTTTGTTTTTGCAATTGAATCTGTTACCCTTTTTTGTTCTACCAGGTATGCCTGGTTACCCTGGGTGTTAAAATAAAACATGCCCATCATCAGCAAGCCTATCAACACAAAGCCAATCACCGTATTTCTATCCATTCCCATAATCTAATTTTAAGTTGGCAAATGTAATTAAAGTTTGTAGTTAATGATTTGTAAATAGGTTAAATAAAAAATGCCCCACAGTTGCCGGGCATTTTTTATTGAAAATATTTATAAAGCTATTATTTTTTTGCGGCTGGTTTAGCAGCAGGAGCAGCAGCAGCAGCTTTTGGAGCGGCGGCAGCTTTTGGCGCAGCAGCACCCTTAGGAGCAGCAGCTTCTTCCTGTTTTAACTGACGTGTCATTGTAACAGATGCGATAGGAATACGTGGTGAGTTCATGATTTCCATGTTATCAGCCTTTACATCCTGAACCCTGATATTACCATTTAGTTCAAGACCGGAAATATCAAGCGAAATGTTTTCAAGTAAATGCTTTGGAAGCATTTTAACTTTCAAACTTTTAATTTTTACTACTAGTTTACCACCGTTTTTTACGCCGATAGGTGTACCCACCAACTTTAAAGGTAACGTAACCGTTAGTTTTTTATCTTCAACTAATTCCAGAAAATCTACGTGAATAAGTTTATCACTAACCTTATCAAACTGTAAATCTTTTAAAACGCATTTGTAAGATTTGCCGTCAACATTGGCCTGAATTACCATAAACTCTGATGTGTAAACAAACTTTTTAAAGTCTGTTGCCAATGCAGCAAAGTTAACTTCAGTAGCACCTCCGTAAATTACAGCTGGCACTTTTTCCTCAAGGCGAAGTTGGCGGGTGGCTTTTTTGCCAAATTCGGTCCTGATTTGTCCTTCGATTGTAATTGATTTCATTTGTTATTTTTTTTGAGCGGCGAAGGTAGGGGATAAATATTAAAATAGATGTACAAATTTAAACCATCAGATGGTTGCTTATCTCCCACCCCAATTATTACTTCCGGTTTTTCATTCTGCTGCGTAAAAACAGGCTGTTAATACTTCTGTTTTCTAACGCATTTCTAATGGCAATGGCAAATAATTCCGAAGTAGATACCACCCTTATTTTTTCGCACAAAGGCTTTACTGGTATGGTGTCACAAACAACCAACTCTTCCAAAACGCTGTTTTGGATATTTTCATAAGCCTTGCCACTTAAAACAGGATGGGTACAAAAAGCCCGTACACTTCTGGCTCCTTTATCTTTAATTAACTGGGCACTTTTTGCAAGGGTACCGCCGGTGTCGCAGATATCGTCAATCAACACTACATCCCTGTCAGCAACATCACCAATCAGCACCATACTGGCTATTTCATTGGCTCTTTTTCTGTGTTTATCACAAATTACCATTTCACATTCAAAATAAGAAGCTACTTCCCTTATGCGGTTGGCACTACCAACATCCGGTGCGGCAAATGTGAGATTCTCCAGGTTAAGATTTTCTATGTAAGGAATAAAAATAGCTGAAGAGTCGAGATGATCAACGGGGATATCAAAATAACCTTGAATCTGTGGTGCATGCAAATCCATAGTTACTACCCTGTCTGCACCGGCGGCAGTAAGCATATTAGCTACTAATTTGGAGCCAATGGCAACCCTCGGCCTGTCTTTTCTATCCTGCCGTGCATAGCCGTAATAAGGCATCACAGCAATTACTTTGTAAGCAGAAGCCCTTTTAGCAGCATCAATCATTAACAGCAACTCCATTAAATTATCTGTAGGTGCAAAAGTGCTTTGTATTAAAAAAACAAACTGACCACGGATACTTTCCTGGAATTCCACGCCAATTTCACCGTCACTAAATCGTTGAATATTTACTTTACCCAAAGGTTCTCCAAATTTTTTGGCAATGGCTTCAGCCAGATATTGTGATCCGGTTCCTGAAAAAAGTTTAGCATTGTGAGACATAGTCATACGTTGAGGATAATTTTAAGGAAATAAATTGCTGCAAAACTATCATTTAAAAATTGATGTTTACATTTATAAAATGGAAGATATTAACAAAACATCCAGTTCAATTAAAAACTGGGCTGTTGATGACAGGCCGAGAGAAAAATTATTTACCAAAGGAGCCGCCGCGTTAAGTGATTCAGAATTATTGGCCATTTTGATTAATAATGGACACAAAGAAAAAAGTGCGGTGGACTTAGCCAAAGAAATTATGAAACTGGGTAATAACAACCTAAATGAACTGGGGAAAATATCCATTGCTGCATTTCAAAAGATAAAAGGAATTGGCGAGGCCAAAGCGATAACCATTGCCGCAGCTTTAGAATTAGGGAGAAGGCGCCAGGCATCCGCTGCACTGGAAAAACCTGTCGTAAAAAGCAGCAATGAAGTTGCCGAATACCTAAGAGCTACCATTAAAGATTTTAGCTACGAAGTATTTGCAGTGGTTTTTTTAAACGCTGCCAGTAAAATAAACCATTTTGAAATTATGAGCAGGGGCGGCATGACGGGCACCGTTGCCGACCCAAGAACCATACTAAAAAAAGCATTGGAAGTAGATGCCACTGCTTTAATATTATGTCACAACCATCCTTCCGGTAATTTAAAACCGAGCAGGGCAGATGAGGAACTTACCTATAAAATAAATGAAGCAGCAAAGCACATTGAAATAAAAATAAAAGACCACATCATTGTAAGCGAAAACGGGTATTACAGCTTTGCTGATAATGGACTTTTATAAACAAAACCTACGCCTGTGCAGCTGGTCCGCCAAATGTAAATGGCACTTCAATCTGGTCCATATCCTGAATGGTGCCGTTGGCCGCCTCAAATTTTTTCACATTATCTATCATGGCTTTCATAAACCGCTTGGCATGAAATGGGGTTAATATGATACGGCTTTTTACTTTACTCTTGGGGGTGCCAGGCATTACATTTACAAAGTCAATAACAAACTCTGCGTGGCTGTGGGTAATAATGGCAAGATTGGCATAACTGCCTTCAGAAACTTCTTCGGATATTTCGATATTAATCTGGCTGGGTTGCTCGGGTTGATTACTCATTGTACAATTTTAGTTTCGCAAAGATAAAACAATGGGCTTCTGATAGAAGACCAATGCAGAAAAAATCATCAAAAGAAATTTACTTCAAAAAAAGTATTGTTGATCATTAGCTAACTTTTAAACAGGGTATTACCCTGCTTTCGGATTTTTAAATTGGATGATGTATGATTTTATAAAAAACAACTACTGCTGTTGCAACGTACTTACTAAATACATTAAAAACATAGAAATATTTTGGAAACATCCTGAATTTATTTTAATCATTTATCCGCTGTTAAATCTCCCCGGTAAATAAAACCCCTCATTCGGACAGTTTTTGACACTGTTCGTCCTTTTCCATTTAGTTATCATTATTTCAAATTGTATGTTTGTTTATCATTTTAATAATTATTGCAAGCGATATTATATTTTAAGAAAACAGACAAGAAAAAGATCAATTTTTAAATGGTAAGCAACGTGTGAATGACTTGATAGTTGAAACCCATATTTTTTTAAATAAGTAAATTTTTTATAAAATATTTAAACATAATGTTAATTTTAAGGATAATATCTATATTTTAGCAATTCCAATATTTTATGTCTTATCCGCTTTTGCAACATTTTTATTAAGTATTTCCGATACCTGTTTATCCCCTCCCAAAGATTTCAAAGAAACATTTAAATTATAAACTTTTAATCATTAAACCGGATTAACGATGAATTCCATTTTTATCAATGCCCGTAATGTAAGCAATTTTCTTGCTGCCTTTTTAACCTTTAGTGCAAGAAAATCTATTCTACCTGTATTTATTTTATTGTTCGGCTTTTTGAGCATTACTCCAGGGAGTGTAAAAGCGCAGACTGCCGGTGATTACCGAAGCATCATAACAACTGGTGTTCCCGTTTTGACTCCATGGGAAAATGCATCATCCTGGGAAAGGTTTAATGGGGTTAGTTGGGCGGGCCCTGCTGTAGCACCTAACTTCAACGATGGTGTAATTACTGTGAGAAGCCCTACTTACATGTTGATTAATGCCAATTTAACACTCGATCAAACCATTGTAGAAAATGGTGCAACTATCCAATCTAACGCAGCAGGGGCAACACTAACGATTAATAATGGTGCAGGAACCGACCTTCAGCTAAATGGCACCAATGCTACTGTATGGGCGAATAATCATTTACTAAATGTAACGAGTGGTGCTTTAATCGATGGTCCTTTTTCCTCTATGGCTTATAGGGGCTTAACATTGATAAATAATGGTACAATCAATGCAACTTTAAATCCACGGCCAGATGTAGCTTCTACTACCATAAGCGGGGTAGGTTCAATTGCTACATTAACTACTTCAAATAATGGAGGTTTATTCCTTGCCGGAGATCAGACAATAACCAATTTATTAAACTTTAATTTCGGAAATGTAATAACAGGAGCTAACAAATTGATTATAGCAGCATCAGCTTCTGTTCAAAATAACTCAGTTACAGATTGGTATGTAAATGGAAACCTGCAAACGAATTTTCCAGCAGGCACCGGCACAAGAACTTACCGTGTTGGAGACGCACTCGGGTACAGACCCGTAGATGTAACCGTCTTCAACTCTTTAGCAAATGGAGGTATTTTGGTTTCTACTACCAATCCAGATCATCCCAATATTGCCACATCTGGTCTTAATGCAGCTAAATCTGTAAACCGATATTGGCGGGTTCAAAACCTTGGCCTTGGTAATACTGATATTCAATCAACATTTAGCTGGACAGTCGCAGACCAGGACGCTTTGGTAAACAGCAACATTTTTACTGCCAAAGAATATATTATTGGTAGTGCCTGGTCAAATACTACAGTTCTTGGACAGACAGCTACAACTATGACTGTAAGAACTGTATCAAATGCTGCGGCTGATTATCAGATTGGTGAGCCTATTTGTTATGTAAATATCCCTGACGCAAACTTCAAAACATACCTATTAAGCAACCTGGCTATTAATACCAATAACAACGGAGAGATTGAATGTACCGAAGCTGCTGCTTTTAACGGCTACATAACTATTCCTAATTTAAGTATTAGTGATCTTACTGGTCTCGAAGCATTTACTTCTTTAGACGGCCTTACCGCTAATAACAACCCTTATACAACCATTAATCTGGCTGGCAATACTGCATTAACCTATTTGCAGGTGAGTAATACCCCGCTAACTGCATTAAACATTTCTGCGAATACGCAACTAAGGTCGTTGGTAATGACCAGCGTTTCGGGTGTAACTTCACTGGATGTTTCAAATAACCCACTGATTACTTTCTTCAATGGCCTGGCATCCGGTATCACAAGTCTCGATTTTTCGACTCAAACAGGTCTTACCTATTTTAATGCAGGTAGTTCCCCCAATTTAAATGCAGTAAATATAAAAAATGGCAATAATACTAACTTAACTTTTTTCTACACGCAATCATGTCCACAACTTACCTGTATTCAGGTAAATGTTCCTACACAAATGCAGGGTACTTGGGGTGGCAATAAAGATGCAGGTGCTACATTTAATACCAGTTGTCCAGCCTTCTGCCCTCCAATAGTAATCACCTGCCCGGCAGCTATCACCGTTTGTCAGGATGCTCCTACCGGTGCATGCAGTCTTAAATTTTTGCCACAAACAATTGCGTCACCTGTTACTATTGACTATGTTGAACGTTTAATAACATACACGGGGGTATCCATCAACGGTAGTGGTAATTCGGCAACGGTAGCGCCTGGTTCATCAGTAAGTTTGGCTTATAATTTTGCTGTTCAGTTTGATAACATCAATGGCTATTGCCCGGGTTGTGTAGTGCAATCTTCCATCGGTATCGGGTCAACCTTCACTCGTTTGCAATGCGAACCTAATATAAATAATGGCAGCAGTGGTTCTTATTCCTCAGGTAATTTTACTGCACCTTCCATACCGGGTGTTTATTATCTCACCCATTTGGGAACACTTGATTTTACTTGCCAGCCTTTCAGGCACAGCAATAACCCGGCAGATGCTATTGGAGTGATAATTGTAGGACAACCTGCACCAACTGCAACCGGCGGATGCGGCCCTATTACTTTTACAAATGATATTACAGGATGCTTACCAGTTGGCACAAATAGTGTTATTTGGACAGCTTCAGATGCAAATGGTAATACATCAACCTGTACCCAGCAAATTACAGTTACCCCTTCAAATATTTATTACCGCGACAGGGATAATGATGGCTTTGGTGATCCGGGTTTCAAAGAATATGCATGTTCACAACCTGCTGGCTTTATTTTAAATAACCAGGATTGCAATGATGATAATGCAAGTATTGGCGCATGTGCACCTCCATGTACAATCACGCTAAATACATCTGCAGGTGATTCATTAATTGTTTGTAAAGAAAGTGGCCAAACATTGGGTAATGTAAATTTGGTTATTACAAACGGTGCAGCGCCATTTACTTTTACAGGAAGCGATACTTCCAACTTAGCCATTGGTAATTATACTTATACCGTTACCGATGCCAATGGTTGTTCTGCTGTTGCTTCATTAAATGTGCGGTTAGCAAATTGTATCATCCCTTATTACAAGCCACCAGTTTCTGGCTTTGTTGATAGCCTGATAGGCGCAGAGTTAACTCAATTGTATTTGTTCCCTACATCACTGGCAGATACAACTGAATCAAATAATATTTTCCTCATTAAACAAGATGCTGTTACAAATGACACACTTGTGCTGGTAGAGGTGATAGTGAATGAAGGCAACTACAACACCGTATTTAATTTACTTTCAACTCCTGAATACGGAATGCGTGACTTTATTGATAATGGCGTATCAACATTAACCATTACAGGCTTTATGCCAATACGTAATTTAACTAAGCTGAACCAGCTTCCGCAGTTGATAAACTATGCAAGGCCATACTTTACACCAATCACATCAAACGTTACAGGCATAGCACTTACGCAGGGAGATAAAGCCATGGCTTCTGACAAAGCAAAACAAGCGTGGAAAATTTCCGGTAAGGGGGTAAAAGTAGGAGTGCTGAGTGACAGTTATAATACCAAATTTGGTAACCCTGCCGGCAGAGATGTTGATGAGGGAGATTTGCCAGGTAAGCCAGGCTCAGCCTATCCAATACCGGTAAAAGTATCGGCAGAATATCCTTATGGCAGGGCAACCGATGAAGGCCGTGCTATGCTGCAGATTGTGCATGATGTGGCACCGGGTGCAGCATTGTATTTCCGCTCCGGCTTTATCAGTGCAGGTAATATGGCCGATGGTATCAGGGTACTGAGAGATTCCGGTTGTAATGTAATAGTAGATGATATTAGTTATATAACCGAGCCGTTCTTTACCGATGGTGTTATTGCAAAGGCAGTAGATGAGGTTACTACTTCAGGCGTAAACTACTTTACTTCTGCTGGCAATTTTGGTGTTAAATCCTATGAAGCAGTTTTCAATCCAATTGCTCCTCCTGCTAAATACGCAGGCTCGGGCAGTGCCCACGATTTTGGCGGTGGCAATTTCTACCAGTCCATTACATTAACCAAGGGTACTTATACCATTGCCATGCAGTGGGAAGATGATTTTTATTCCGTTAGCGGTATTGATGGCGTAGCTACAGGTGCTAAAAATGACTTTGATATCTATCTTGTTACAGCAAGCGGCGACAGCCTGTTTGGTTTTAACAGGAATAATATTGGTGGTGATCCGTTTGAAATAATGCCATTTGTTGTAGAGGCTACTGTAGGAGCACAAGTTATCATTACCCGTAAAAGAGGTACAGACAATGTGCGGTTTAAATATATTATTTTCCGGGGAGACGGCACTATAAATCAAAATAGCCTGGGTACTGGCACAGTGGTTGGCCAGGCAAATGCCGCCGGTGCTATTACAGTAGGTGCAGTGTTGTACACCAATACGCCTCCTTTTGGCAAAGCACCTACAGTTGCTTCTTTCTCATCGAGAGGCGGAATTATTGTGGATGGTAATAACAGGAACAAACCCGATATTACTGCACCAAACGGTGTTAATACCACGGTAGATTTTAGAGGGGTTGATATTGACAACGATCTGATACCTAATTTCTTTGGAACATCCGCTGCAGCACCTCATGCTGCTGCTGTAGGCGCATTGCTGATGGAAGCTAAGAAAAGGTATTTTAACGGTGAATCTTTTACCGGTCCGCAAATGAAAACGGTGCTACAATCCAGCGCAATTGATATGGGTGCACCTGGGTATGATGACAGCACCGGTTATGGATTTATCCAGGCCGATAGCGCATTGCTCACATTCTCCCAACCATTCCCGTTAATTGATAGTTTCCACCTGCTGAATTTCAGTGGTACTCCTGGCTTAAATCAACCAGTTACCGTGGTAATTGACGGGCAATATTTTGGTAATAATACGGCTGTTATTTTCCAGTATGACACCATACCGGCAGTTATTACATCCCCAACACAGCTTACGGTGACCGTTCCTGGATTCCTGGGTAATCCACCACTTGCCATTTACAATCCGCCCATTACAAATAGTGGGTTAGATGGAGGTGTAGGTGATTCTATTTATTTGTTGTCATCCCCAATAAGCAATGTTAAGGTTACTGTTAATAATGCAGTGAAGAGATTTGGCGAGGCCATTCCTGCCTATTCAGCAGATGTTACCATCAATGGAATGCCTTTAGCCCAAACAGGAATAACATTGAGCGATCTTGGATTGACCGATATTACTTATTCATCATTAGCTACCAGTTTAAGCAATATTGGGTTGTACTCCAGAAAGGCATCATCGGCTGTTACAGATTTAAGTAATCCAAATTCGCTGGCCTTGTCTGCTTTGTACAACTACCAATTTGTAGATGGATTGCTTACGATTAATAGAATACCAATTACCATTACACCGAGGGATACAACCTTAGTTTATGGAGAGGCTATCAAAGGAAGGAGCATGAAATTTAATTATGCTTATGATAATGCCAATATTATTGCAGGCGAGCAGCAGGCATTCCTTGATTCGCTGTTTTCAACACACCAGTCAACCATGTCGGACGGATTGGTATTTATTAACGGAAAGGCGGCAGTAAACGGACGAACCTTAAATGCAACCGACTTTTTAAATATGAGCTTTATGACGAGTGGTAAAGCAGCTGTAAATGGTAAGGCAGCCGTAAATGGCAAAGCAGCCGTAAACGGTATCACCTTCGATTCGTCTTATTTTATACCATTGGATCCCGAAACTATTTTTGCTTACCAGACAGACTCGGTAAATGGAACCTTGCGTAACAGCATTCTTACATTTAACGGAAAGGCAGCCGTAAACGGAAAGGCCGCCGTAAATGGTAAAGCCGCCGTAAACGGTAAGGCCGCTGTGAATGGTAAAGCCGCTGTAAACGGCAAGGCAGCCGTAAATGGCAAAGCAGCCGTAAACGGTAAAGCCGCTGTAAACAGCGAAAGCTTTAATGATGAGACAAATGAAAATGTACTACTGATTGTTGATTCATTGGATGTGTTTGGACCAGACAGTGACTCAATCATTGGTTACCAATCAATGAATATGATTACGGGTACTTCTGTAGGTAGCTGGCTCATCGGCCCAGGTGTACTATTATCAGAAAATTTTGAAATTACTTACGGATTAGGCAACTTAACCATTTTGCCAGCAACGCTTGAGGTAAAAGCAGTTGATACAACCGCCGGTTGTGGTGGAACACAACCTGTATATAGAAGTACAATTACTATTTATCAATATGAAGATGCGGATAGTAATGTGGTGGTATCTGGCCCTTCTTATACGGTGCTGAATAACCTGAATACAAATATGGGTAATGGAAACCTTGCACAGGGTAATTACAGGATTGTTCCTGATGGTTTGATACTACAGGATCTTATACCCAATTATTTAATCGATTACAAAGAGGGTACTTTAACAGTTGGGGCACCGTTAACAGCAACGTATACAGCTCCACCTATCCTTTGTTTTTCTGATTCAGTAGTAATTAGAATAACAGCAAGTGGTGGCACAGCGCCGTACAGTTATACAAATCCAGCCGGGCTTATTAATATTGCTAACCCAACGGGTGTTTATACAAATACAACAGGTTCTTTCATGCAGGCAGCGGGTACAGTTGTCTATAACTTAACAGATGCTAAGGGGTGTACATTCAATATATCAATTAATCTTACTGAGCCTTTACCAATAGTTGTAACGCCTGCTGTAACGAATGTAAGTTGCAATGGATCAAAAACCGGCAGTATCAGCCTGTCTTCCATCTCTGGCGGTACGCCATCATCGCCTAACACATATACTGTAAGCTGGACTGGTCCGGGTACATTTACTTCTACCAGCCGGAACCTTACAGCACTTGGTGCAGGTACTTACAGGTATATAGTAACAGATTCAAAAGGTTGTTCAGTAAGTGCAGATGTGATTGTTTCGCAACCTAACCCAATCGTTGTAACTGAATCTCATACTGATGTTGCTTGCCTTGTAGGGGGTATTTCAACAGTAACCATTACAGCTACAGGTGGTACTCCGGATATTGCATTCAGCAATCCAACAGGTTATAAATATACGGCATCAGGTTCGGCGCAACTACCGGCCAGCCTCACCAGTGGTATATTCCAGCAAATACCATTAAGCCCGCTGATTTATACCGTAAAAGATAAAAATGGCTGTTCAGGAACATTGAACATGGATATTGTTCCCGGTGATTTTACACCACCTTCATTTACCAGGCCTGCGGATAAAACCATTCCTTATAACCAGGGGGCAACCTGTTTCAATGCTGCACCAAATATTACAGGCGATGTAACCAACGAATCGGATGCTACCTGGTCTGGTTTGCAAGCCACTTATTCGGATGCTGTTTATCCATGTGGTTTTTCAACCGTAATTAAGCGTACCTGGAAACTGTCAGATGGATGCCTTAATAAGGCGCCAGACCAGGTTCAAACTATTACCGTTACTGATAACAACACCCCTTACATTGTTTTTGCAAGAACGGAAGCAATATTTGGACAGGGCAACCTTATTAACGGATCTGTAGGCGTGTCGCTATCAACCGGAAAAGCTTCATTTGGCAGTAACAGTAAATTGCTACCGCCCAATTTTGTAAAAGCTGCCAATATTACGGTTAGCAACGGAGCTACAGTAAATACACAATTCAAAACAACTGCTACAGACGGGCCTAATCCAACTTTCTATTCATTTACCGGAAATACCCAAAGCCTGGGTAACTACACAGTAAGCAATTCTACCAATGTTCCGATAACTGGTAATTATAAAAAACTTACTATTAAAAAGAATGTAACCGTCACTATTTCGGGTACATTGTATGGCAGGGTGCAGATTCAGGGTGGTGCCCAGGTTACCTTTGCTCCGCCAGGCGGGATATTAAATATTGAAACGCTTAAGATACAGGGTAATAAGAACACAAAGACCAAAGTAAATTTTGCTGGTTGTACTTCTGTAAGAGTGAAAAGTAAAGTAGATGTAGCTGAAAATTGTGATGTAAACGTTGGCGGGCCAAATCTTACTTTTTACCTGGGTAATGATAGAGTGAAAGAAGAGAAATTTGTAGTGCATGGTGGCAATACAAAAATTACCGCAAATATTTTTGTCAAAGACGGTAAAATAAAGATCAAAGCTGGTAACCGTGACAGGGGTGATGGAGACGATGATTGTGATGGTGAAAAAAGAGACAAGGATGAATATAACAGTGATACCACATTTATGACAGGATGGTTTATTGCGGAGAGCGTTGAGTCGGACGGGAATAAGGTTATATGGAGTAAGAACGGTTGTACAATTCCATCATTGAGGGCTGATGCTGGTCAGCCGGTAATTGCATCACGTGAATCCGGAGAACTGCTGGAAATAAAGGTATTACCAAATCCAACTACGGATAACTTCAGGTTATTGGTACAAACCTACAGCAAAGAGCTTTTGCAAATCAGAATTACGGATGCCTCGGGAAGGGTACTGGAAAATTATTCCAATGTATCTCCTTATTCAGTAATTAAAATTGGCGATAAATTTATCAGCGGTGTATATTTTGCTCAGGTAATACAAGGCAAGCAGAGTAAAGTAGTTAAGCTGGTAAAAGCAAAGTGATAAATAATGGGTTAATATTAAAAGGAGGCTGTAACAAGCCTCCTTATTTTTATTTCTCTTAAAAAGCAAAACTAAACTGATTGAATTTTTAAGCTAGTTCAAATGGTATTTAACTAATACAGGCCTAAAATGCTCTATATGAATTTTAGCCAAAACACATTAGCTTCAAATTAAAGCCTGTTCGGTAATACTTTACTTAGTCTTCAGTTTACAAAAATTACCCGCCTGCTTTTTAAATTCTTTTGTCCATTAACCAGTCCATAAAACAATGTGTTTTTATTCCCCTTCATTTTCTTAGTTTTACTGTATCTTATCCAGTTATATAATGACCAATAAAACCTGCTGTCTTGTTCTATTTTATTTATTATTCATTATTCCCATTGGCGTAAGCGCACAACAGCATGCAGCAGATAGCATAAAAAAAAATCTTTCCTCTAAAATTACTGATAGTGGCAGGGTTGATATTTTGAATATATTAAGTAAAACTTATTATAAAGACAATCCTGATACCTCGATTAAAATCGCACTTTCAGCGAAACAGTTAGCGGAGAAAATCAATTACAAGCCCGGTTTATCGCTTGCACTAAAACAGATAGGCATGGTGTACTATAAGCAGGGAAAATACATTGATGCAGTTAAAACATGGCAGCAGGCGCTGGATGTGTACAAATCCATTGGCGACAAAGTAGGCGTAGCCAATATGCTGGGCAACCAGGGAGCGGTTTATTTCAACCAGGGCGATGATGCCAAATCGTTGGAATTGCACCTGAAATCTCTTAAGATGTCAGAAGAGATAGGCGATACTTTACGCATACTTACCTCACTTACAAATATTGGCACGGTATATCTTAATAAGCCTGCCACTTATACAAAAGCACTTGAATTTTTTCTGCAGTCTTATAATTTAAGTAAGAGAATCAACGATATGTATTCTATTGGTACCGCTACTGCTAACCTGGGGGAAACTTATTATAAACTGGGCCATGACGATACAGCATTGTTATATCTGAATGAGTCTTTAAAAGCATACCAAAGCAAAGAAGATTTTCCCTTTTCCCTTAATTATATCGGGAGGGTATATACCAGGAAAAAGCAGTTTGATATTGCCATTCAAAAACATACAGAAGCCTTTGAAATATCAAAGAATCTGGATACAAAGCTTGATATGACGCAATCATTAGTAGGACTGGCACAAGCCTATTTTGCAAAAGCTGATATTGCGTCATCCATTGAAGCTTATAAACAATCGATAGAAGTTGGAAAGGATTTGAATGCAATTACAGAAATAAAAGATGCCTACCAGGGTTTGTCGAAAGCATATGCGGAACAAGCTGATTACAGCAACGCATTTAAGTACCAGAATTTGCTACTAGCCATCAAGGATACCATTTACAACATCAATACAGATAAAAAACTGGGAACGCTTCAATTTACATTTGAT